>Ga0315281_10000549_pt1 | contig 52366 bp, 52 predicted proteins | sample YL17G07_0_MG_FD_204540 | JGI IMG/M metagenome (GOLD analysis project Ga0315281, IMG submission 204540) | Sediment microbial communities from Yellowstone Lake, YNP, Wyoming, USA - YL17G07_0 | ecosystem: Environmental > Aquatic > Freshwater > Lake > Sediment | place: USA: Wyoming | collected...
GATTCTGCAAAACTGGCGCGGAAAACACGTTTGGTAGCGGTTGCTTTACAAATAATGCGACGCAAAGTTTCGCTTAACTGCGGAATAAAACCAAGCGAAAAACGGCTAACCGGTTGCGCGCAACGCTTGCCAGCTCTTGCGTTTTTCATTATCATAGGAAAGTTATGACGCATAAATACGATTTGCCCTGCCAGGCGGAGCGCTTCGGCGCCTGTTTTTTCGCGGCTCTTATTTTAACGAGGACGTTTTATCGGCTACAAGGAGGCTTGTAATGTTTACGGAAATACAAGTGGGGGAACTGATTTGGGCGGGCGTAATTTTGATCGCTTTGCTGGCATTGATTTTAATTTTTGTATTTATCAATCGCATCATTGTTGACCGTCGAAAACGAAATCGCGGACAAACGCAAAGATTGGAAAAAAAGACCGGACCGACGCCAGCCGTCATACAGGCTGAACGCATGCGCGCAATTTATGAATTGATTACGGCGCTTTCATCCACCTTGAGCTATACGCGCGTGCTTGAATCCGCGTTGAGCTTGGGCGCCGCCGCGTTAAACCCCGACCCTGAGAAGTTGCTCAACGACCCGCTGGTGGGCGCGGTCATGTTAATCAAAGACGGCGTTTTGCAGGTCGGTTCCGCGCGGCGTTTTACCGCCTCCGACATGCGCGCAACTTTTGAAGCCGCCGCCGGCGTCCTTAAAAAAGCGTTGGACGAAGGCGACCCGGTTCATATTACGGATATTCAAAGCGACCCCGAACTAGGTCAGGTGGTTGCGTTTATGAATTGCCAAAGCGGATATTGCTTCCCGTTGCGCAGCGGCTTCAACGTCTACGGCGTCTTGCTGTTCGCCCATCCCGACCCTGAATATTTCAATTTAGAGCGCCGCAACCTACTCGAAATTATTGGGCGTCAGGCGGTGATCGCGATCCAAAACGCGCGGCTCTATCAAGACTTGGTGGAAGAAAAAGAACGCATGATGACGGCTCAAGAAGAGGCGCGCAAGAAACTGGCGCGCGACTTGCACGACGGTCCCACGCAATCTATTGCGGCGATGGCGATGCGTCTGAGCATCATTCGGCGCATGTTAACTAAGGACGTCAACGCCGCCGCCGAAGAAATTATCAAATTGGAAGAGTTGGCGTATCGCACAACCAAAGAAATCCGCCACATGCTCTTTACGTTGCGCCCTCTCGTCCTTGAAGCGCAAGGCCTCGCGGCGGCGGTGCAATCTATGGCGGATAAAATGATGGAAACCTATAATCAAAAAGTCGTCGTCCATATTGACGAACAAGTTGTTTCTCAATTAGAAATGGGCAAGCAGGGCGTCATTTTTTATATCATCGAAGAGGCGGCAACCAACGCGCGCAAACACGCTGCCGCGGAAACGATTGCGGTGCGCTTGCGCTCTGTGGAGGAAGGCGTCGCTTTGTTGGAGATCATGGACAACGGCGCGGGCTTTGACATGAAAGCCATGGAGCAGGAATACCTTAAACGCGCCAACAGCAGTCTGGGGATGATCAATTTGCGCGAACGCTCCGAAATGATCAACGGGGTCTTTCAAATGAATTCCGCGCCGGGCAAAGGAACTCAGGTTCAAGTGTATATTCCCCTCACCGAAGACGCCGCCGACCGAATGCGTCACGCGCGTAAATCATAATGCCCAGCGCCGCCGATTATTATTATTTCGCTCATGAAGCGGAAGACCATAAAGCGAAACGCCCGCCCGTCATCTTGCTTCATGGCTCGGGTGGAAACCATTTATCGTGGCCCCCGCAAATTCGCCGCATGGATGGCGAAAGGGTTTATGCGCTGGATTTGCCCGGTCACGGACAATCCGAAGGCGCAGGCAGACAATCCATTGACGAATACGCCGACGACGTGATCGCGTTTATGAAAGCGTTAAAAATTCGCGCGGCTATGATTGTTGGAATTTCGATGGGTAGCGCGATTGCGCTCACGCTCGCGTTAAAATTTCCAAAAAAAGTAAAGGGATTGGTTCTGCTTGGCGTGGGCGCAAAAATGCGCGTGGCGACGACTATTTTGGAAACGGCGGGAAATTCAAACGCATTTGAATCCGCCGTGAATTTAATCCATGAAAATTGTTTTAGCGCGAACGCCCCGCAGAATTTAATCGAACTTTCAAAACGCCAAATGCTGGAAATCCGCCCGCCAGTTTTGCTCGGGGATTTTTTAGCCTGCCATCAATTTGACGTCATGGACAAACTGGAGCGCGTCGCGCCTCCCGTGTTGTTGGTCTGCGGACGAGAAGATAAAATGACTCCCGTCAAGTATTCTGAATTCCTGCGCGATAAAATTCCAAACGCGCAATTGCAGATCGTCGAAAACGCGGGGCATTTGGTCATGCTCGAACAACCCGCCATCGTTGCGGATTTAGTAAAGAAGTTCGTGGATACCCTTTCGGCGCGCGCGCCGTCGCCGATCAAACATATCCCCATTCCTTGAACTGTTCTTGCAATTCAAGTTCGTGCTTGAAGGCTTGAAAATAAACGTATTCGGGGGCTAAGTCCGCGCTGTTCGTCCAGACAACGGTTTGCAGTTCTTTGTCCAATCGCAATTTTGCAAATTCGCTTTGTTTTTTTAGGGGTTTAAAAACGCCGCCTTTTTTAAAAATGGGGGAAATATCCGCGCCGCCTTTTTTGCCGTTGTTAAATGTCGCTTGGACGCGATATTTTTCAAGATACTTTATTTTTTTTATGTGAAGGAACATAGCGTTACTCCAATGGGTTTGGGCGTTTTTCGTCTGTCAAAGTATTTCCTTCAAAATCGGAATTGCGTTCCTCGCCGCTTGAGCGCGATGGCTAAGGCGGTTTTTTTCTGCCATGCTCAACTCGGCTGTCGTTTTATTTAAATCGGGAAGCAAGAAAATGGGGTCGTAGCCAAAGCCGTTTGCGCCGCGCTCTTCGGGGATGACCTCGCCGTAGCAATTGCCTTCCGTGATGCGAATATCCTGCGCTGGGGTTGCAATCACAATCGTTGCGTGAAAATGCGCTTTCCACGGACGCGGTTTATCTTTGAGATTCTCCAACATGTAAACGCGGCGGTCTGCGTCGGAGGCGTTTGGCTTGGGCGAATATCTTGCGGAGTGCAAACCGGGCGCGCCGTTTAGCGCGTCCACTTCCAAACCTGAGTCGTCGGCAAGGGCAACAAGTCCGCTGGCTTGGGCGAAGGCGACGGCTTTCTTCGTGGCGTTTTCGGCGTAGGTTGCGCCGTCTTCTTCCACTTCGAGATTTAAGTTGATGTCGGCGGGCGTGACGAGTTCAATATCCAAGTCTTTCAGTAAGGCTTGAAATTCTTTGAGCTTGCCCTTGTTGTTTGTGGCGATGAGAAGTTTTTTCATTATGATATGTTTTCCGTAGGGGCGTAGCATTGCTACGCCCCTACCTTTTTCAACGCCCATTGCGCATGTTCTTTTATTAGCGGCTCGTCGTCTTGCGCAGCTTGTTCTAAAAGCGGGACGGCGTTTTGATTTCCGCTATTTCCCATGGCGACGGCGAGGTTGCGTAAATATCCGCGTCGCTTGGCGCGTTTGATGGGACTCCGCTTGTAGCGGAGATTAAACTCAACGGATGACAGGATCAACTCGTCGGGAGTCGGAAGCGGGATTTTCGGCGCGAGGGAAGAATCCGCTGGGAAGGAGAATCGATTCCACGGGCAGACTATCTGGCAGACGTCGCAGCCGAAAATCCAATTCCCCAAAAGCGGGCGCAGTTCGGCGGGGATTTCGTTTTTGTTTTCGATGGTGAGATAGGAAATGCAACGCCGCGCGTCGAGGGTTCGATTGGGCAAAATACATTGCGTGGGGCAGGCTTGGATGCAACGCGAGCAAGTTCCGCAATGGTCGGCGACGAAGGGCGCGTCAGGTTCGAGCTCGACGCCGAGCAGAATTTCGGCGAGGATAAACGTAGAGCCGAGTTTGGGATTGATCAGCATGGAATTTTTTCCAATCCAACCCAAGCCTGCGCGTTGCGCGAGTTCGCGCTCTAAGATTGCGCCCGTGTCGGTGTAATAACGGTTGGGAATTTTATAGCCAAGTTGTTCTTCAATAAACTCGACGATTTGTTTTAACTTGGGCGGAATGATTGCATGATAATCTTCTCCAAGCGCGTACGCGGCAATTTGAAATTCTGCATTCTGCATTCTACATTCTGCATTCCCAATGGGGGAATAAGGCAACGCAAGAACAAGAATAGATTTACATTCGGGGAGGATAAGTTTGGGGTCGGCGCGTTTGTCGTTGACGAGGTATTGCATGGAGCCGTGATTGCCGCCCGCGAGCCATGCTTGAAATTTTGCGTAATGCGCGGAGGGTTGAGGGAATGCGACGCCAGTTAGGATAAACCCTAACTGGCGCGCCTTTTGTTGAATGGCTTGCTTGAGTCCGTTCAAATTATTGTTGGACGATGATTTTTACAAAAAGAATGCCTTCTTTTCCGCCAATGACAGTGCCTTTGTCGTCCGCCATTTGCCATGCGCTGGTGTATGCGCCGATTTTATCTGGCGCTTTGAATTGAACGGAGACGTCTACCTCTTCGCCGGGTTGGACTACTTTGCTAAACGGTTGCGGCTGTCCGTCCATTTTTTCTCCGTAGGAATAGATGAGACCGTATCCGTTTCCCCAAGAGCAAGCGCCCGTGTTTTTAATCTTCCATGTTTTGACAAACACTTGACCTGGAGTCATTAACGCTCCATCGGGAATGGTGACGTCCACCGTAGCGGGATCAAATATAAGTTTAGCGCATGGCTCGGCGGGCGTGCCAAGCGCGGCGAGGGTGGGGTCGGTGGTGGTGTCCGCTGTGTTGGTTGCGGTGGGTGTGGGTGGCTCAGGCGTTTCGGTGGGCGGCTCTGGCGTCGGCGTAAAAGAATTTGCAATCAGCGTGATTTCCGCGACAACTGTATACGCGGCGGAAGTGCGAATGGCGAGGATGTCTGGCGTCGGTTGAACGGGAGTGGCGGGCGCGCAGGCGGCTAGAAGCAATGCGGCGGTTAGGGTAAAGATGGCGTGTTTGATTTTCATGGGTCCTCTTTTTTTGTGTGAGTTTGTTCTTATCAGGACTTTCGCTTGTTTCTAAAAATCGGCGCAAGAGAGCGCCGATTACGCTCAAAAAAATATTTCTAGCGTAGTCAGCGTTAGAGAACGCTGACTGAGCGAAAGTTCTACTTATAAAAAACGGGGCGCTTTGAGAGCGGAGTAGATTAAGAGCCTCTCGCCTTATCTAGCCACAACAAAGGTAATTGAGACAAGCGGTCCAAACGCATTGCCGCCGTCGTCTTGCAGCTTCCAATACCAGCTGTATTTTCCGGGCGTTTTGGGCGCTTGCAATTTCAAGATAAATAATTGCGCTTGTCCGGGCTTAATGAAGTCGTTGGATTTGTTTTTGGCGAACGTGATTTCCGTGCTTTCCCCGCGAAGCTCAAGGCTAGGAAATTTAACGCTGGGAGCGAATTTATATCCCTCGTCCCATACGCAACTTCCCGTATTCAAAATTTTCCAACCTTTTGAAAATTTCTCGCTGGGAGTCATTTGCGCCCCGTCGTATGGCGCAGTTTCTGAAAGATACGTGCCATCGCTACAACCGTTCTTTGTGGTAATCGTTGCGTGGGTTGTTGGCGTCGGCTTCGTCGCCAGCGAGGTGGGGAGTGGAGTGAAGCCGGCGATTTGCGTAGCGGTAGCGACGGCAAATTCAAAAGACGTGGGCGTTGAAGTCTCGCCAACGCGTACAAATGTAGGTTGTTCCGTAACGGTTGGTTCCGGCGTGTTGGTTTGCGTGGCGGTCGGTTGCGCCAGCGCGGTTGAGGTTTGTTGCGACGCGGCTTGCGTCAATACGCCGTTATACGCCTGCGTTTGAACCGCGCCCGCGTCTATTGTGGGAGCTGGGGTCGCGCCCATATTACATGAGCTTAAGACGATGGTTAAGGTTGCGAACCTAGCTAACCAAAACAATTTGTGGAATTTCATGCCAGTAACCTCTCTCCGAAAGTAATTAACTTTATTATAGCGCCTACGGCGTAGGCGTGATGGTTGGAGTCGCGGTAGCGGTGGGGGTGAAAGTAAAAGTTGCGGTGGGGGTAGACGTAGCGGTCGGCGTGGGAGTTGGAACGCCTTGACGAATAATATATGGATTTAGCCAGATGGCGTTGTCGTTGTTGTTCGCGCCGTTTGCGCTGACCAAAAGAATAAATTTCACCGTTTGCCACGCCAGACCGCTTAAATCAAAATCAACGGGGTAATATTGACCTTCATAGATTTCATGCCAGCTTGCCAACGTCTTGATTTGCCCGTTCGCTTTATAGTCCAGACGAAAGACGACGTCGCATTTCTTTGAATTGTATTGGCAGTTCACAATCGTTCGGAAGCGGTCGCCGGCTTGAACGGCGAAGGCGGGATATTGTCCGCTGACGACGCCGTTGTTTTTATCTTGCGGCGAAACGAGTAAGCCGGGTTCGTTTTCCGTCGAGCCGTTTTCCATCACGGGCGCGTTCAATTTGACGACAAAGCCGTTTGCGTCGCCGTTTATTCCGGGGCAGGGAAGCGCGTTGGAGTTGTTTTTCCAATTCGCCTGACAATAATGGGTTGCGAATTCGTAGGCGATGTATGCGGGTCCAGTAACTTTGACGTCTACCCAAAACGCAACGTCCGCCTGCGCGCCAATGCCAAACAACACGCCCGACGCGTTGCGCAATTTCCAATAGCCGCGATAATTCCCATCTTTGCTTGGCGCGGTAAATTTGACTTGCACGTCCACCGTTTCGCCGGGATTAACATTTTTGGTCAACGCGACGTCTGGAGGCGCGCTCATGGAATCGCCGTCGGTAAAGACGAGCGCGTAGGATGGAGTCCATGAGCAGGTTCCTACGTTTTGAATGCGCCATATTTTTACGAAGGTATTGTTGCGCGTCACGAAGCTGCCGTCCGCGTAAGTTATGTCGCTGACGAATTGCGCCGCGTCGCATCGAGTTGGCGGGGCTGGCGTTTGCGGCGCAGGAAAAAGCGTCGCGGAAACGGATACGCTTGCGACAGCGGTTGGCAACGGCAAGCCCGGCGTGACGGTGGCGCTTGGGCGCGCGCTGGCAACTTCAAGAGTTTGGGCGGAAGCGGTGTAAAGCCCATTGAGCGTGGCGAATGTATCTGGCGTCGCCGAGCTGGCGAGCGTGTTGCACGCCAATTGGATAATGGCGATAAACGCAATCAAAAAAATGATGGAAGATTTTTTCGCGATCATCATTTCTCCGTTTATTCCGCCTTCAACTTCCGCATACTTTAGTGAATTCCACACGAGGATATTCTGTGTATGCGTAGGATTCGCCGTCCGTTCCGAGAACTCCGACGACAAGAGCCATCCAACGCGCGCCGGGGGTGGTCGCGATGTGGAGTTTCCAACTATTGGAAATGACGGTTGTGCCTGCGGCGGTCATCTTGATTAATTCTTGATTGCGGACAGTATGCCCGTCGCTTTGATTCCAATAGTAAATGAATTTAAGCGGTCCATTGGTTGTGATGGTGGCGTAGGCGGTATAGTTGACGTTTGCGGGGCAGCCTGTGGCGGGGTCGCGCGCCATTTTGTATTTGACGTCCGTTACGGCATAATTGGGTTTGCTAGCGGATGAAACGACAATCTGCGCATAGAAGGGCGCACTGTATTCTCCGACGCCGAAATTAATTCCGTTGGGCGTTTGGAGCGCCCATTCCGATTTGTAGGTTGCGTCTGCCGTCGGCGCGGTGAGTAAGAGCGAGATGGGCGCGGTCGCTTGCGGCGGGATCGTCTGCGGCAGGTTGTAGGCATACGCGCCGCCCAGCGCGTCTCCGTTCCAGAAGATGATTTTATAACTGGTATCCCAGACGCAAGCGCTCACGTTTTTGATTTCCCAAGTTTTGGTAAATTTTTCGCCAGGTTTGAAGATTGTGCCGTCTACGATGGTTTCGCTAACCAGACTGGCTTTGGCGCATTCGCTGGTTTTGATGTTCAGCGCAGACGTCGGCGAGGCGAGGGGCGCCAGCGGGGTGAGCGTCGGTAAAAATTGTAATTGCGTTTGCGTCGGCGCGGGTGGGGCTGGCGCGGTGGGACTGGCGTTTTGTTCCGCGTTTTTGGCAATGACCGTTTGTGCGACGGCGGTTTGAACTCCCGGCTCCAGCGTAGCTTTTGCGCCGCAGGACGCGCCGAGCAAAGACGCCGTTGTAAGGATAGCGATGAATAAATATTTGGTTGTTCTTTTCATTTGCATTTATTCCCTAAAAATCCGCACATGTCGGCGCGGTTCTTTTCCGTACGAATGACTGATCAACTCCGCGTTGCGCGCGAGTTCGTGTTGCAACCGCCGCACAAGGGATGAACCGGGCGGCAAGTCTACCCAGCGTTCGCCGTTGAGAACGGCGGCGATAGCTTGTTGCGTTTCGTTGCGTACGCTCTCCATGCTGTCGCGTGGGCGTGGTTGCTCGGTGAGATTATACAAGTCGCCGAGGAATTGCTCCACTTGCGCTACTGAATTGGCGCGCAAAACATAAATGGGCATTCCGCGATGTTCGGCTTCGATGACGGTTTGTTCGCGGTTGCGATAATAAGTTCGCAACGTCACCAGCGCGTCCGCTTCGTTGACGTCGCTCACAATCACAGCGGGAACGCCGAGTCGTTTGGCGGCTTGCGCGAGTCGGTTGCGCGCCACGCCGTAAGCGAACACGCGCACGGTTTGCAAAGCGGATGCAGTCTGAACGGGGAGACTCTGCTCCGTCGTTTGCTCTGGCTTGACTTGAGGTTGACGGCGCGGCGTTTTCGTTTCCTTTGCGTCTGTTTTTGTTCCCTCGGCAAAACGCTCCGCGTGACGCTTTGGGGTTGGCGTTGCTTTCTCGATGAGAATCTTCCCCTCGGGGTCGCGCATCCGCACTTCGGGAGGCAGAGGCGCGCCGCGCAAAAGCGAATCCACCGAAGCGGAGATATCCAAATGAACGGCGAAGCGATCTCGCGTTTGGATTTCAATGACGACGTCAAAGGTCGGCGGAGAGCGGCGTTCAAGCACTGTTTTCTGCGTGCCGCGCCGCCGCGCTTCCTCGTCCGAAAGCGTGACCGCTTCAATGCCGCCGATGAGATCGCTCAAGGTGGGGTTGAGCAAAAGATTATCCAGAGTTTGACCGTGCGCCGTGCCGATGAGTTGTACGCCGCGCTCGGCGATGGTGCGCGCCGCCTGCGCTTCGAGTTCGCGCCCAATTTCGTCAATCACGATGACTTCGGGGTTATGATTTTCAACGGCTTCAATCATCACTTCATGTTGCAGCGTGGTTTGGCTGACTTGCATTCGGCGCGCCTTGCCAATGGCGGGATGCGGCACGTCGCCGTCGCCGCCGATTTCGTTGGAGGTGTCCACGATGACGACGCGCTTCCCTGAAGCGTCCGCGAGGATGCGCGCCGCTTCGCGTAGGAGCGTGGTCTTGCCGACGCCGGGACGTCCAAGGATTAACACGGATTTGCCCGATTCGATGATGTCTTGAATGATGTCCACCGTGCCGTACACGGCGCGTCCTACGCGGCAAGTTAAACCGACAATCACGCCGCGCCGATTGCGAATGGCGGAGATGCGATGAAGCGTGCGCCCCATGCCCGCGCGATTGTCCGCGTCAAACTCGCCGATGCGTTCGATGATGTGGTCAATTTCTGCGCGCGCGATTTCTTTTTCCAACAAGACGATTTCGCGGTCAACGAAACGCGCGGCTGGAACGCGTCCAAGGTCAATGACGATTTCCAGCAGTTTGTCGCTGTCGTCGGCTTTTTCGACGGCGTGACGAATATTAAGGGGCAGAACGTCGAGGAGGGCTTCCAAGTCGTCTGTGATTCGGTGTTGAGTCATAGGGTTTTAATTCACAAGGCGTAAGAGGATGAAAGAGGAAAGAATTGGCTGTATTATACGGGAAAAAACGCGATTCAAAATAAGTCGTGGTTGCCGCTTCATTGCGCATTTTGGCGTCGATTTTTCGACGTTGCTTGTTATAATCTATTAAAGCGAGAGCCTGATGACGAAAGCCGAATCGAACGCAACGCCGCGCAATCAATCCGTAGACGCCTTTCGTCTGCTTGCCGCTTTATGCGTGATCATTTTGCATGTGGAGTATCCAGACGTTCCCCGTGAAATAGCGGTGGGATTGCGCTTGATGAGTCGCTGGGCGATTCCGTTTTTTTTCATTGTCAGCGGATATTATCTGGCGGCGAAAAGCGCACGGACGAAGCGGCTGGACGTTCTGCCAACCGTCGAGCGTCTCATCTGGATGTTTTTGCTGTGGGTGTTGATTTACGCGCCCTTCGTCGTCGTTCAACACAACCTGACGACCTTGCTCAAAATTATCGCGGCGCCCGCCTTTATTTACTACGGACTTTTTTCGCATCTGTGGTTTTTGCCGTCGTTGCTTTTTGGGTATTTATTTATTTCCTTTTGCCGTCATTATAATTTGAAAAGCATGTTGCCGATTATGTCCAGCGTCAGCGTCGGCGTTGCGCTAATTTCAGGCGCGTACAATATTTTCGAATTAGGTTTCCCGCTGGATTTTGACCTCGCCCGCAACTGGCTGTCCATTCCCTTTCTTTACATCGGCTTCCTCTTTTTTCAAAACGGATTTCCAAACCGACTAATTTCTGTTTTGCTAATTGTCGTTGGCGTGGGCGCGCAAGTTTTTGAAGCGCGTTTTTTATACGGCGCCTATAAATTCTCGGCTTACGAGCATCAATTTTTAATCGGCACGCTCCCCTTTGCCCTCGGCATGGCGGGACTTGCATTCAACGACGTCAAGTTCTTGCAACATGCGAGGCTCAGCGAGTGGGGAAAAAATTATTCGCTCGGCGTCTATTTAATTCATCCCGCGCTGATTTTCATCGTCGCCAAACTCGTCGCGCTATTCGCGCCAAAATTAGGCGCCGTCGCCGTCTGGCAGGTTTTACTTCCCGGCGTAGTTTTATTTCTAGCGACGTTTCTTTTGAATTTACTGCGCCGTTATTGGGCGGCGGGATTCGACTTTTTATTTGGCGCGCACATCAAACCGCAATCGGGCGATTGAGAAAAACGCTTTCATAACAAAATTCGTATAGGACGCGGACGAGCGCGGATTAACGCTGAAAAAACCATTGTAAATCCGCGTTCTCGGCGCGCTTCGCGTCCGCGTCCCATTTTGAAATGTCCGGTAGAGAAAAAAATTAAATATTCGGAGGCGATGATGGCAAACAAGACTAAAGGCGTAATTGGAATCTTGACGGGCGGCGGCGATGTGCCGGGACTCAATCCCGCGATTCGCGCGGTCACAATCCGCGCTTTGCGCGAGGGCTATAAGGTGATTGGAATCCGTCGCGGCTGGGGCGGTCTGGTGGATGTTATCCGCGATAAAGACGCCGACAACAGCAACAACTTTCAGGCGTTGACCGAAGAGGTCGTCAACCGCGCGGGGCGCACAGGGGGGACGTTTTTACATTCGTCGCGCACCAATCCCGGCAAGGTTAAGAAAGCGGACGTCCCGGCGCATTTGCGGGATCAGTACGCCGAAGAGCGCAACGATTTGACTGCGGAAGTCCTCAAGAATTTGGATTTTATCGGCGTGGATTGCTTGATTCCAATCGGCGGCGACGATACGCTCAGCTATGGAGTGCGGCTGTATCAAGAGGGTTTTAAAGTAGTCGCGATTCCAAAGACGATGGACAACGACGTGCCCGGCACAGATTATTGCATCGGCTTTAGCACTTGCGTCACGCGCACGATTTCGCTAACCAACAACCTGCGCACGATTGCAGGTTCGCATGAGCGCTTTTTGATCCTTGAAGTTTTTGGGCGTTACGCCGGTTTTACCGCCATGTTGCCGACGATGGCGGGCGCGGCAAACCGTTGCGTTATCCCCGAATATAAATTTAGCATTGAGCGCCTGACTGAATTAATGGTTTACGACCGCCGCGTCAACCCCAGCCATTATTCCGTGTTGCTGATTTCAGAAGGAGCAATGTACGCGGGCGGCGAAATGGTTTTTAAGGATCGCTCCACCGACGCGTACGGTCACGCCAAGTTGGGCGGCGTTGGCGATTTGATCTCGGCGCAAATTAAGGAACTCTCGCCGAAATATAACGACGGCAGGGAGGTGGACGTCATTAATCAAAAACTGGGTTACATGGTGCGCGGCGGCGACCCCGATGCGATTGACTCCATCGTCCCAATGGCGTTTGGCAACTTGGCGCTCGACCTTGTGCTGGGCGGCATTCACGGAAGATTAGTGGTGTTGAAGAATGGACGTTACGACAACCTGCCTTTGGATATTGTGACGTCTACAAAAAAACTGGTTGACGTCGGGCGCTTTTACGACACAGACCGCTATCGCCCCAAGTATGAAAATTTTGAAATGAAGCCGCTGTTCATTATGACCAGCGAGGCGTAGCCGAAACCCCGAACCCTTTGAGTGAAAAACATAATTTGCGCATGTCAAGATTTATCAGCGCGTTCAGCGAAATGCGCGGCGACGATGAATGGTTTCAGTTTGACCGAGCGCAATTGTTGACGGGGGCTTCGACGGATATTATCCGCAGTCAAATTCTTGCGGGAAATATTCTTGTTGATTTGCGCCTTCACGACCAAGTAACCAGCGCGCGCAATCACGGAACTGGTTTTCGCGCGCATGAAGATAAATTGCCTTCGCTTTTCCAAACGGTGAAGGATTTATAGAAATGCTAAAGACCGTTCAATTGGGTTTTATTGAAAAACCAAAATCGCAAACCGACGTCGGCGATTGGACTTTCAACGGCGCGTCCACGCGCGAGTTGACGCATTGCTATCACGATTACCCTGCGCGAATGATTCCGCAAGTGGCGGGCAAGTTGATGGATTTATTCGGCGTCGCCGCCAAATGTTTGTTTGACCCGTATTCTGGCAGCGGGACGTCTTTGGTTGAGGCGAATATTCGGGGAATTAACGCGGCAGGCACAGACCTTAATCCGCTGGCGCGACTTATTGCAAAAGCCAAAACAGCGACGCCGAAAGTTGCTCCGCTGGAAAAGCAAATCGCCGTTTTCAACAAGACAGCTCTCGAAGATAAACTGCGCAAATTCAAAGAGCGCCAAGAAATTTACGGCATTGCCCGTTTAGATTTTTGGTTCAAGCCCGACGTTACTGAACGGCTATTTCAGATTCGGAAATTTATCAAAAACATCGAAAGCGAAGAAGTTCGCTTGTTCTTTCAAATTGCGTTTAGCGAAACGGTTCGGGAAAGTTCCAACACGCGCAACGCGGAATTCAAGTTATACCGTTACGCCGAAGACAAGTTGACAAAATTTAATCCCGACGTTTACGGAATTATGGCGTTAAAGTTAAAGAGAAATTTCGACGGCTATAAAAAATACAAAGCCATTATTGATAATCTCAAAAATCCGCCGCTTGCCAACGTCTATCATTTCAATACGGTTGACGGCGTGCCGCAAGATTGCATTCCGCCTGAAAGCGTGGATATTGTCGTCACGTCTCCGCCTTACGGCGATTCTGGCACAACCGTCGCGTATGGGCAGTATTCGCGCTTATCGGCGGCGTGGCTTGAGTTGGAAGACCCCGACAAGATTGACGGCAAGTTGATGGGCGGAAAAGCGCATAAAGAGTTTGTCGCTTTTCCCAGCGACACGCTCAATGCCGCTATTAAAAAAATAAACGCGTCCGATGAAAAACGCGCTCGCGAAGTGACTTCTTTTTATGTAGATTTACACGCTTCGATACTAAACGTAGCGACAACCATAAAGCGAAACGGACATGCTTGTTATGTCGTCGGCAATCGAAAAGTAAAAGGCGTGGTTTTGCCTACCGATATTGCGGTAAAAGATTTCTTTGAGAGTTGCGGCTTTGAATACGTCAACACTTTCACGCGCTCCATTCCCAATAAACGAATGCCGTCAAGAAATAGTCCCACAAACGCGACGGGCGTTCTCGACGACACCATGACGCAAGAGTATATCGTCGTTATGCGTCGCGCTTCAGTTGGCGCGATTAAAGAGCCTAAAAATATTTACCGCGCCAAGCGCGACGGTCAAGCGAAATTCAAAAAAGCGATTGCAAAAGCGGCGAAGGTTGAGTCGCCAGAGTAAATCGCTTGTAAAAGCGTTGTTCGGATAGGCTCTAAATCCCAAATTCCAAAGCGCTGATTTCAATCCATGCGGGTTTGGGATTTTCTAAAACTCCGAACCCGATTTTTCCTGCGGGGGGAAACGCCGCGTATTGATTGTCAATCCAGATAACGACGCCGAGCGGCGGATTGGGGCTGACGGGCGACTCGAACGCTTGGACGCCGTCCACATAAAAAATAACGCGCTTCGGATTCCATTCAAATTTGTATTCATGCCATTGAACGACGTCCACGCCCAAAGCGACGCTGTCGTCGGCAACGACTTCGCTTAATAATTTTCTGGTCGTCCGGCGCGAGAAGGGCAGCGCCAACCCCGCAGGGATTAATCGCGGATGAAACTTTGGCGCGCGAAACGTCTGCGCGAGGAAGCCTTGCGCGGGTTTGTCGTTTGTGAAGGATAAATAATTTTGCGGCGACGCCGAAAAGAACCAAGCCGCGTTCGGCAATGCGGGCAAGTGGAATGGATTTCCGCCAAAGCCCAGCGATAAGCCAAATGGATTATTCCATAGCCCGAAGCCCCACGTCCCGGGGATAGAAACGCTCGACGCGCGCGCGCGCAGACTCAACGTCACGGGGGGATGATGCGGAAACTTCCGTCGCGGGAGGCGGGAATAGTCGTCCATCTGGGCGAAGCGATAGCTGAGAGAATCCCCGCTTGGAATTTCCAACCTCCAATCGTTTTTTATGGAAGCGACGCTTGCGCCTTTTGAAAATCGTTTTTCCATGTCTACTTTCTGTTCACAAGCCAGACTCCAAAAATAATCACCGCGCCGCCGACGAGCGGGATAATCGTAATCGTCTCGCCAATCATCGCCGCCGCCAGCAAGACCGTCACCAACGGTTCGATGTTGAGAAACGCGCCGAGTTGCGACGCGGGCAAAGCTTGGAGCGCGTCGTAATAGGCGATGTATGCCAGCCCCGAACCGAAAACGCCCAGAACAAGAATCGCGCTCCAACCTTTGGACGTCAGTTGACCGATTTCGCTCAACCCGGGACCGAAGCCGAAGATCCAAACTGTGGCGAACAACCAGCCGAGCGTCATCACATAAAACATCATTCGCGCCGCAGGGTGACGCGCCAACTCGCGCCGCGAAAGGATGGTGTAAACCGCCCAATTTGGCGCGCTGATAAAAACAAGCAAGTCGCCGATGGAGCCTTCTTTTCCCGTGAACAGCGCGGCGAGGTCGCCTTTGCTGACGACGAGCACGACGCCAAGCGCCGCAATTGCAATCCCGCCCACGCGCGCCCAGCTGAGTTTTTCTTTTAATGCCAACCAACCTAAAATCGCAATGAACACCGGCGTCGACGCGACAATCCACGCGGTGGTGGTGGCTTGCGCGGTTTTGAATCCGTTAGCTTGAAGCCATTGATGAAACGTCACGCCGAGAAAACCGAGCAAGGCAAAATAGAGCCACTCATTTTTTTCGGGAATGGCGAATTGCCTGCGCCAAGCGACGGTCATGCCGAGAATGACGACCCCCATCCCAAACCTCAGCCAGACAATCGTGGCAGGCGAGACTTCTTGCAACGCGATTTTGGTCGCGATAAACGTCCCGCCCCAAACGACAACGGCGAAGACGGCTTCAAGATAGGGGATGAGTTTTGATTTTGGCATGACGACCTTTTATTTGGAAGATGGTTGATTATAAATCCCCCTGCGCGCTTTCAAGGATAATGTATAATCCAAGCGTCGCCCATTCTTCTTTAATAATATTTTTTCTGCCGTACACGGCAAACCCTAAAGGTTTGTTTGTCCTTCGCAAAAACCCGATTAACGAAAAGACCTTTAGGGTTTCTTTTGCGCAGGAAATGTACGGTAGAGAAATAATATTTTCTTTTAGATTTGTCGCCCGCCTTTTGCCTCAAGGAAAATAAAGCCAATGACGTCTAAAACTAAACCCAAAAACAACGCCAACGCCAAGCCAAAGCCGATTGACAAGGCTGAACCGGTTGCGCGCAAACCCAAAGCGGAAAAGCCCAAACTTTTGGAGCATGTCGTGTTGGATGCGCTGATTGACGACGACAATCATCTTGAGCTTGACGCGGCGGTGGACGAAATCATCGAGCCAGACGAATCTTTATTGGCGCAACAGGAAGAAGACATTGACGACGTTTTGCCGCCGAATCCGCGCGAAGTGGAGGCGGAACTTTCCGAAGACCCGGTGCGTTTATATCTGCGCGAGATTGGTTTGGTGAGCCTGATTGATTCAGACAGCGAGTTTCGACTTGCCACAATTAGTGAAGCAGACCGCCAGATTGCCACATTGCGCAAGTTGAAGCAACACAAAGGCGTTTCGTTGGCTTCTTCAACTTATCATGTTGCGCTTTCCGAAATGCTCACTTCATGGGAGCGCCTGATTGAAGACGCCGAGCGCCTTGACGTCGAGCTCCCCAACCTCGCTTTGATGATTGCCGAAGCCCAAGCGCTTCATGCGGGCTGGCAATTTGATTCGCCCTCTTATTTTCGCGCCTATTTAAATAACGGACACTGGGGAGTAGATCATTTTTGGGGCAATCTTGTCCGCCACGCGTACAGCGTCTTTCTTAACCTGTATCTGCTTCCGCTTAAATATGCGGAATGGTTGCTGGCGCATGTCCGCGAGAGTCACGCATTCCCTGCCCAGCGAACTCTTTTTCGCAACTTGCCGCCCGACGAAGACTTGTTTGTTGAAATAGACGCGGTGCATGCCCGCGCGGTGGAAGGAAATCAGGCGCTCATCAGCGCGAACTTACGTTTAGTGGTGAGCGTCGCCAAGCGTTATCTTGGGCGCGGCATGTCGCTCCTTGATTTGATTCAGGAAGGCAACATGGGCTTGTTGCGCGCCGTCGGCAAATTTGACCCGCGTCGCGGTTTTAAATTCAGCACATACGCGACGTGGTGGATTCGTCAATCTATTAATCGTTCGGTGGCGGAGCAGGCGCGCACGATTCGTATTCCCGTGCATTTGTTTGAATCCATCTCGCGCATCTTGCGCGCGCAAAGACATCTCACGCAAGTATTAGGCAGAGACCCAAATAATGCGGAGCTGGCTTTGGAGGTGGGCTACCTTTCCGCATCGGACGCTCAAACGATTTTGCGCGCGCACGCCGAGAACAAGCCGATTAAACCCGAATTGCAGGAACGCCTTGATCTCGCCACGCAAAAGGTCAAGCGCATCCTCCGTTCTGCGGAAGAGCCGATTTCGCTTGAAGGTCCCGTTGGGGACGAGGACTCCAGCGCGCTGGGCGATTTCATTGAAGACGAAGACGCGCCTTCCCCGATGGACGCCACCTCGCGCGAAATGCTCCGCGAACAAGTGCAACACGCGCTGGAGGCGCTTTCAGACCGCGAGCGCGAAGTGCTGGAGTTGCGCTTCGGTTTGCGCGACGGAAAAGAACATACGCTCGACGAAGTCAGCCGTCTTTTTGACGTGACGCGCGAACGCATCCGCCAAATCGAGGCAAAGGCGTTTCGGAAATTGCGCCACCCCGGCCAGAGCCGCGAGTTGCGGGATTATTTGACGGAGTAACCGACAAGCCCAAATATCGAATATCAGGTTTTGGATGCCCTTGCGACTTGACTTGAAATTTCCGTCCCTTTTGCGGCGAATTAGCTGGTTGATTCAAAACGCGGAGGTCTTCAAGACCTCCGCGTTTTGTTTTTTGCAACGACTATTTTTTCTTCAAGATTTCCTTAATCTTCGCAATGAAAGATTCAGCCGCGTCTAAAATCTCTTTTGCCCCCTCTTTGCTCGGCGGATTGGGCGCGTCCTAAATAGCGCAAGTATTCCGCGTCCACGCGCCCCGTGACGACAAACAATTCGCGGAATTTTATGACGGCGGATGAATGTTTGCGTAAGTCTACGCCTTCGGAGAGTAGCGCGGCTTTGGACGCATAGAACATCGCGTAATAGGCGCGTGAGATGGCGTCGTCGTACAAGCCAATCTCAAAAATCTGCCGCGCATGTTCGAGTTTGCCTTCCGCCAAATCCAGCCAAGTGGCGGGCGAATTCATGTCGGCTGGGCTGTCCATAATACCAATCCTTCTTTGTGCGCGGCGTGTGAAATTGAAAACTCGCTTTGAAAAACGTCTTCCCCCATGACAAACACAGAAACAAAGTGACCTTTATTAACCATCGAGTCAATCGCGGCGTCCACCAATTGATTCCAGCGCGTGTCGCCGGGTCCGCCAATGTAAGATTGCGTCGGCTGTTTGTCTTCGCGCAAAACAACCAAAACGTCTAAATCGGAGTCGGCAGTCGCTTGTCCGCGCGCGTAAGAGCCGTACAAAATAATTTTGCTAATAACGTCGGGGAGCATGGTTACGGCGCGACTCTGAAAATTAGACAAAGTTGTTTTAACCGCGCGCGGCAGACGAATTTTAATTTTGGAAGTTTTCCGTGACTGAGCCATAACGCTAATTATACCTAAACTGGATGAATAAAAATCCCAAGTTTTGGTTTTATGCGGCAATGAGCGGCAATTTGTAGATCTTGCCAATCCATTGCGCCGTTGCAGTTTGGCGGTAAATTCCCGTCCCCTTTGCGGCAAAATTTGCTTGTTGATTTTATTTAGATTTGAAAGTTTCTTGTGATATACTACGGCGCACTTGGTTAGTTGGGCAGGCGTAAAATGCAAACGTCCGACTAAGGCTAGCTTTTCCAAGCGTTTGCATGACAAATTTCAAGAGCCGTTGAGGTGTTTATGTTGTTGGAATATGTTGCCATTGCAGTTATGACCGCGGTAGCCACGCTGATTGCGTTTATCGCGATCGGCATGGGGGAATTGTTCGGTCCCAAAAAACATACGGAAGAAAAATCCATTCCTTACGAATCGGGCATGGATCCTTACGGCGCGGGGACGCGGCGCATGTCCGTTCGTTTTTATCTCATCGCAGTTTTGTTCATTCTCTTTGATATTGAAGTGGTCTTCTTTTTACCTTGGGCGATTGTCTTTCGCAAACTAGGCGTTTTCGGCTTAATGGAAATGCTTATTTTTATTGCTGTTTTATTAATCGGCTACGTTTACGCTTGGAAAAAAGGAGCCTTTGAATGGGAATAGAGCAAAAACTTGGAAATATGGGCGTGGTCACGACCTCGCTTGAAACGGTTGTCAATTGGTCGCGGACGCGCGCGATGTGGCCCATGCTGTTTGGTCTCGCTTGTTGCGCGATTGAGATGATGGCGGCGCAGGCTTCGGATTACGACATGAGCCGCTTCGGCATGGAACTCATGCGCGCCAGCCCGCGCCAATCCGATTTGATGATTGTGGCGGGGCGGCTTTCAAGAAAAATGGGACCCGTTCTGCGGCGTTTGTACGACCAAATGCCTGAACCGAAATGGGTCATCTCGATGGGCGATTGCGCCTCCTGCGGCGGAGTCTTCAATAACTACGCCATTTATCAGGGCGCGGATGAAGTTGTGCCGGTGGACGTTTATGTGGCAGGGTGTCCCCCGCGCCCCGAAGCGTTGATTCACGGCGTATTGACTCTGTATGAAAAGGTCAATGGCGAGAAGTTCAAAGACCTCGCTGAAAAATATAAAACAGCGTGACAGGTTGAAAAAACCTGTCATGTCTTAAATAGACTGGAGTAAGTTGTTGATGGATAAAAGACTCGAACCCATTGTCCAAGCTGCGCAGAAAAGATACGGCGCGACTTATGAAGAGTTCCGCGACGAAGTGCATTTGTTCGTTTCCCCCGAACGAATTGCCGACGCGCTGGCTCTCTTGCGCCATGAATATGATTTTGAATTACTCTCGGCATTAACCGCGACTGATTATTTTCCGCAACAAACGCCGCGCTTTCATGTGATTTATCAACTGACGTCGCTCGCGCAAAATCTTTCAGTGCAGGTCAGAGTCCCAGTCAACGGAGACAACCCTCAGGTCCCGACAGCGACGCGCGTGTACGCGGTGGCAAATTGGCGCGAGCGCGAAGTCTTCGATATGTTCGGAATCGTGTTTGACGGTCACCCCGACCCGCGCCGTATTCTAATGCCCGAAGATACCGAAGGGCATCCGCTCCGCAAAGATTTTCCGCTGGGTTATGAAGAACCGCAGTTCACGTTCAACTTTGAAGAGATTGATCTGCGCAAGCCGTATGCAAAGGAATAATTATGGCTCATCTTGTTGAAGAAGTTAACGTCGGTCAATTTAAACATCTCGTCTCGGAGCGCGCCCTGACGGGCGAAACGATGCTCTTGAATATGGGTCCGCAACATCCATCCACGCATGGCGTCTTGCGCCTTTTGCTGGAGTTGGACGGCGAAACCATTGTCAACTGCATTCCCGATATTGGTTATTTGCACACGGGCGTCGAAAAAAACATGGAGGCAAAGTCCTATCAAAAAGCCGAAGTGATGTCTGACCGCCTCGATTACATGAACCCGATGGGCAACAACCTCGCCTACGTGATGGCGGTGGAAAAACTGATTGACCTTGACGTCCCGCCGCGCGCGCAGGCTCTGCGCGTTATTCTGTGCGAACTGCAACGCATTTCATCGCACATGGTTTGGTTGGGCGCGTTTGGGCTTGACCTTGCGGCGATGTCCATGTTTTTGTATTGCTTCCGCGAACGCGAACGCATCCTCGACATTTTTGAGCTAGTTTCAGGGCAACGCATGATGACCACCTACTTCCGCCCCGGCGGTTTGTGGCGCGACGTGCCGGCGGAATTTGAAAAAACCGTGCGCGATTTTATAAAGATTTTCCCGCGCCGCATTGACGAATATGAAAAGCTGCTGTCGAAGAATCCAATCTTGATTGACCGTTTGGTGGGCATTGGTTACTTGAGTAAAGAAGTCGCCCTGCAATACGGCGTGACGGGTCCCACGTTGCGCGCCTCTGGCGTGGATTGGGATTTACGCAAAGCGCGCCCCTACATGGGTTACGAACAATATGATTTCAATATCCCCACCCGTCCTGAAGGCGACACTTACGCGCGCTATATCGTCCGCATTGACGAGTTGCGCGAGTCGTTGAAGATTATTGAGCAAGCCTTGAATAAATTGCCCAGCGGTCCTTGGCGCTCTCAAAATCGCAAGTTCGTTCCGCCGCCGCGCTCAGAAATTGGCGTGAGTATGGAGGCGCTAATTCATCACTTCAAGTTGTGGTCGGAAGGTTTTTCCGCGCCGAAGGCTTCGATTTACAGCGCCGTCGAATCGCCGCGCGGCGAGTTGGGTTTATATCTCGAAGGCGACGGCGGACCAAAACCGTATCGCGTCCATTTACGCACGCCCTCGTTTGACAACTTGGCTGTGCTTCCCGAAATTGTGAAGGGACATTTGGTGGCGGACGTCGTCGCCATTCTCGCTTCCATTGACATTGTTCTCGGAGATATTGACCGATGAGTCTTGAAAAAACACACGCCGAAGAAGTTAAGCGAATTTTATCCAAGTACCCGCCTGAGCATAAACGCTCGGCGGTAATGCCGCTTCTTTATCTCGCGCAACGCGCCGAAGGCTATGTCAACAAAGCCGCGATGCAGGATATTGCGAAAATGCTCGACATTACCGTAACCGAAGTCGCTTCGATTGTCGGCTTTTACACGCTCTATCACGACGAGAAAGCGGGCAAATATCGCATGCAAGTTTGCAACGATTTGCCTTGCGCCTTGCGCGGCGCGGATGAGTTCCTGAACAATTTGTGCGGGAATCTCGGAATCAAAGTCGGCGAGACCACTTCCGACGGCGTCATCACGCTCGAAGCCGTAACCTGTCTCGCCGCGTGCAACAACGCCCCGATGTTCCAAACGCAGGGACCCGACGGAATTAAATATCACGAGAATATGACGATGGATAAGACGATGGAGTTGGTTGAGGCGTTGAGGAAAAGTAATTAGGTAATTGGTAAATTGGTAATTGGTAAATATGATAGACGTGGAGCAGGAAATTGCATATTGGCGCGACGGCGCTTTCAAAGACTTGCAATTTGCGAACCGCTTGATTTTGCGCGAAGAAGATGAAGATATGTTGTATTGTTTTTTCTATCTTCACTTGACTTTAGAAAAAGCGTTCAAAGCGCATATCGTAAAACATACTAAAAAGTTGCCAATAAAAACGCACAATTTGCCGCTTTTAGCCGAATTAGGCGGCGTGAAGTTATCCGAAGAACAAGATGATTTTTGCGGACAAGTTAACTTGTATCATAACGAATCTCGTTACCCTAAATTGTTTATTGCGCCGCCGACATTACAAAAAACGAAAGAATACTTTGAACTGACGAAAGAGTTGCTAGAATGGCTCGTAAAACAATTGTAAAATCTGTTCAAGAATATTTGCAGTATGTCAATGCGCAGGGTATTCCTGTAAGTTACGGCGTTTTGTTTGGTTCGCGCGTAAAAAATAAAGCGCATAAATGGAGCGACATTGACGTTTTAGTGGTGTCGCCGCATTTTGACGAAGTTCAAACGGCGGAAGATCACGAAAAATTGTGGATGTTTGCGGCGCGGACAAATAAACTTATCGAGCCGATACCCGTCGGTAAGAAACAGTACGAGGAAAATAAATCCAGTTTGATACTTGAAGCCGCTCACCGCGAAGGGCAGATTATTTATCTTGAAACAGAGTTGCCTGCGTCGCAAAAAAAAACGCCGCTAAGAAAAAGTAAAAGGTTCGACGCGGATAGTTGCGCCGCCGCGCTGTGGAATACGGCGCTGAGCGATTTTGACGGCGCGGAAGACCTAATTCGCGGACGCGGCAGTTTTGGAATGGGCTTGTTTATCGTTCACGCCGCGTTGCAAAGAGCGTTTTACGCAAAAATATGTCGTCAAACTCGCGCCGCGCCGCCGCGTAGCGCCGACTTGATCAAGTTGGCAAAAACCGCAAACTTTGTTTTGTCCAAAGAGCAACGGCAGTTTTGCCAGACGATGAATTTTTATCACAAAGAAGGATTGTATTTAGGGCTTGAACATTCCGCCCCTTCTTTGGAGCAAGCGGAAGAATATCTAATCCGCGCAAAAACGTTGATTGCTTCTCTTCAAGAAGCGGCAAAGAAAACGCTCGTTCGCCGCGAAGGAAAAATTATCCCGCTGGTTGCGAAGAATAAACTTCCTCTCGCAGAATAAGAGACATAATGACACACATACTTTTACGCCATCGCGACATACCCGATATCAACAAAATTGACGTTTACAAAAAGAACGGCGGTCTTGACGCGTTCAAAAACGCCGTGACGAAGATGAAGCCTGAAGACGTGACCAACGCGGTCAAGGCTTCGGGTTTGCGCGGACGCGGCGGCGCGGGCTTTCCCACTGGCTTGAAGTGGTCGTTCACTGACGCCAAAAGCTGGCCCCATTATGTCGTCGCCAACGCGGACGAATCCGAGCCGGGCACCTTCAAAGACCGCGAAATTATGACGAACAATCCTTTCCAGTTTTTGGAAGGGCTGGCGCTTTGCTCTTACGCCGTCGGCGCGAACGCCGCTTATATTTATATGCGCGGCGAGTTTTGGCAGGTCGCCGCCATCCTCGATGAAAAAATTGCGGAGATGGAAGCGGCGGACTATCTCGGCGAAAAACTTTTTGGAACCGATTACTCGCTCAAGATTTACACTCACCTCGGCGCGGGCGCGTACATCTGCGGCGAAGAGACCGCCTTGCTCGAATCGCTTGAAGGTAAACGCGGGCAGCCGCGTATGCGTCCGCCATTTCCGCCTTCGGTTGGGTTGTACGGCAAGCCGACGGTGATCAACAACGTCGAGACGTTTACCAACGTCCCGATGATTCTCGCCAACGGCGCGGATTGGTACAAAGCGCTGGGAACGGCGGACAGCGCCGGCGTGAAAATCTTCTCGCTCTCTGGGCGCGTTCGCAAACCGGGAAATTACGAGTTGCCGTTCGGCACAACCTTCCGCCAGTTGATTTACGAACACGGCGGCGGCGTTCAGGACGGACGCTCGGTCAAAGCCATCATGCCCGCCGGCGCGTCGTCTTCGATGATTGTCGTGGACGAGAAAGTTCTCGATACGCTGATGGACTACGCCACTGTCGCCACGCTTGGCGCGCAACTTGGCTCTGCCTCCGTAATTGTGTTGGACGACACGGTGAGCATTGAATGGGTGGTCAACAAAACCCTGCATTTCTTCAAACACGAATCCTGCGGAAAATGCACTCCCTGCCGCGAAGGAAATTACTGGATGTCCAGCATCATCAAGCGCATTCACTCAGGCAAAGGCGCGCCAGCGGACGTAGACCTCCTGTTGGGCGTCGCCAAACAAATCCAAGGCAAATGCCTCTGCGCGTTGGGCGAGTTCTCGACAATGGCGGTGACGACGGGGATTGAGCGGTTTCCGCAGGATTTCAAAAAAGCGGTGAGTAGGTAATTGGGTAATTAGTAATGGGTAATTAGGAATTGAACGAAACCCTTATCGCCTAATTACCTAATTACCTAATCAACTAATAACTAGGTTTTTATTATGAACAAAATTCTAAAACCAAAGAGAATAGACTTCCGCGAGTTGACGCAGAGATTAGAAGCGTTTGAACGGAAGTTTGGGTATTCCACGATTGAGTTTTTTAGTCGCTATTCGGAAGGCGCTCTTGGCGATGACGACGAGTTTATGCTGTGGGCGGGTATCTATCATCTTTATTTGACGTCGTTGCCCGTCCGTTAGTAATCAGTATTCAGTGTTCAGTAATCGGTAATCAGGAGATGTAACTTGAGGCCCTGCAAGCAGAGGCGGAAGAATCTTTTCGCGCTAGGCTATCAAATAACGCTTCGCGCAGAACCCGAAGGCGGCTTTACCGTGAGCGTCCCGTCTTTATCAGGTTGCATAACTTTTGGCGAGACTTTGGAAGAAGCGCAAAAAATGGCGCAAGAAGCGATTGAACTCTATCTCGAAAGTTTAACAGCGCACGGCGAAGCAATCCCCGCCGCATAACTGATTACCGACCACTAATTACTAATTACTAATTACCTAATTACTAATTACCCAATTACTGCCTCTTGGAGCATTTAATGAGCAAACAAGTTACTGTAACCATAGATAATAAAACCGTCTCCGTCCCAGTTGGGACGTTGGTGGTTGATGCGGCGAAAATGGCGGGCGTGGATATTCCCGTTTTTTGCCATCACCCAAAGCTTGCGCCGGCGGGGATGTGCCGCATGTGTTTGGTTGAAATTGGCAGACCGATGATTGACCGCGCAACGGGGCAAGTTGTGATGGAAAATGGCTTGCCCAAGATTCAATTTATGCCCAAGCTTGAAACGGCTTGCACCAATACCGTTTCAGAGGGCATGGTCGTGATGACCACTTCCGACAAAGCCAAGATCGGTCAAAACGGCACGATTGAATTTTTGCTCACCTCGCACCCGTTGGATTGTCCCGTTTGCGACAAAGGCGGCGAATGCCCGCTTCAAAATCTGACGATGGCGTTTGGTCCGACCAAGAGTCGTTTTATTTACGACGAGAAATCGCACTTTGAGAAGCGGGTTGCGCTGGGCGAGTTGATTTGGCTTGACCGCGAACGCTGTATCCAATGCGCGCGTTGCATTCGTTTTCAAGCGGAGGTTGCGGGCGAAGCGGTTTTGGGCTTCGACGAACGCGGCAGCTCGACGCATATCGTTTCGTTATCCGACCCGCTGTTTGATTCTGTTTTCTCAGGCAACACCAGCGATATTTGTCCTGTCGGCGCGTTGACCACTGCGGACTTCCGCTTTGGCGCGCGTCCGTGGGAGTTGAAATCCGCCGCTTCGATTTGCGCGCAATGCCCCGTTGGATGCAACGTCGCGCTCAACACGCGCCGCGAAGCGAAATCGGGCGGTGAGATTGTCGTCAAGCGCGTCATGCCGCGCCAAAACGAAGAAGTCAACGAAATCTGGCTTTGCGATAAAGGTCGCTTTGCCTATCACTACACCGAAAGCAAAGAGCGCCTGACCAAGCCGCAAATTCGCAAAGACGATAAACTCATGCGCGCCTCGTGGACTGCCGCGATAGCGCTTGCGGCGGCAAATTTCTCGACCGACAAAAAGAATTTGGTTGTCTTGGCTTCGGGGCGGCTTGCCAACGAAGACCTGTTTAATCTTAAGTCGCTGGCGGATATGGCGGGCGGCACGGCGATTTTGTATTCCGACATGGGCGGCGGCGACGTGACCTCGCTGGTCGGCGTCGGCGAGGGAACGAACATCGGCGACCTCGGTAAGGACGACGCGATTCTTGTCGTCGCCTCCGATTTATATGAAGAAGCCCCGCTTTGGCAGTTGCGCGTCAAACAAGCCACAGAACGCGGCGCGACGCTCATTGTCGTAAATCCGCGCGCGACCAAGCTGGATCGCTTTGCGAAATTCGTTGTCCGTTACGAATACGGCGACGAAGTTAAAACCATCAGCGAGTTGAGCGGCGCTATCGCCGATGAATTTGCGAAGGCAAAGAATGCCGTCATCTTCTACGGTAGCGAAGGTTTGGGATTAAACGGCTCGTCGGCTTTGGCTTCCGCTTGCGGAACGCTTTTGCAAGAAACCGAACATATTGGCAAACCAAACAACGGATTAATTGCCGTGTGGCGACGCGTAAACGATCAAGGCGCTTGGGAGATTGGCTTCCGCCCCGAGCCTGATTTGGAAACGGCGCTCAAAGGTAAATATGTTTATGTCGTTGGCGCAGACCCCGTTGGCGACGACCCTAGTTTTGCGAAAGCGCTGCAGGGCGCGAAGTTTATCGTCGCGCAGGATATTCTTGAAACCGCGACCACGCAAATTGCGGACGTCGTTTTACCCGCGCAGACGCACACCGAACGCGAAGGCACTTTCACCTCAGGCGAACGGCGCGTCCAACGTTTTTATGTTGCAACGTCTGCAAGGGGCGATTCAAAACCCGATTTCTCGATCACTGCGCAAGTCGCTCGGCAGATGAATATTATTTTAGAAGGCTCGTCTATTTCGGCGGCGTTTGATATTCTGGCAAATTCAGTGGAATCCTTCGCCGATTTGAACTATGAAAAACTCGCCGAAGTTCACGGTCAATGGCCCATCGTCGGGCGCGGCGATTTGTATTATGGCGGCGCGACTTACGAGAACACGCAGGGCTTGGGCGTTCATCTCGCGGCGTCCCAACATGGGAAAACGGCGCGCATCCCCAAGGTCAGGAAAGAAGCGGCTCTTCATCCAAAAGAAACCGAAGCGCTCGTCGTTCCCGTCAACAAATTGTATGATCGCGGCACGGTTCAACGTTCGCAGTTGTTGGCTCAACGCATCGGCGAAGCGACGGTGACTTTGCATTCCGACACTGCGAAAAAATTTGGCGTTGCGGCGGGTGAGCGCGTCAAAATTAGTTTTGACGGCGTGAGCGGCGAGGCGCTGGTCAAGATTGACGATACGATTTCGGCGGGCGTCGCGTTGACGCCGCGCAGCATGGGCATTGCCATTCGCGAGCCGGCGATAGCTAAAATTAGTAATTAGGTAATTAGTAATTAGGGATTGGGCGTTTCCTCATCCTTAATTACCTAAGCCCTAATAACTACAAAGGTGACATAATGGATTGGACTGTTTGGCTTGAAATAACCATTAAGGGCGCGATTCTCTGCTTTATTTTGTTGGGCGGCTTTGCGTATTTGACGTGGTACGAACGCCGCGCATTGGCGCGCATGCAAGTGCGCGTGGGTCCGAATCGCGCGGGACCGCAGGGCTTGTTGCAACCCATCGCCGACGCGGTGAAGTTGATTTTCAAAGAAGAATACACTCCCCCTCACGTTTATAAAGTTGTCTTCGTCATCGCGCCCGTGTTGACCGTTGTGTCTTCGCTGATTCTTGCGGCGGTGATTCCGTTGGGAACGTCGTTCAATTTATTTGGACGCGAGATTTGGTTGTACGTCTCGAATATCAACGTGGGTATTTTATACGTCATGTCCATCGCTTCGGTTGCGGTCTACGGCATTGTGCTGGCGGGTTGGTCGAGCAACAACAAGTACGCCATGCTGGGCGGAATCCGCTCCTCCGCGCAAATGGTCTCGTACGAACTGGCGCTGGGCTTGTGCTTCACGATTGCGATTTTGCTCGGCAATTCGATGAACCTGATTGACATTGTGAACGCGCAACGCGGACTATGGTTTGTCGTCGTGCAACCGGTGGGCGCGCTCATTTTTTGGATCGCCACCCTCGCGGAAGTTAACCGCGCCCCCTTCGACATGCCCGAAGCCGAGCAGGAATTGACAGCTGGTTTTCACTCGGAATATTCGGGGATGAAATTCGCGCTATTCTTCATGGCGGAATATCAAAAGATGATTGTGGTCAGCATGCTTTTAGCGACGCTCTTCTTCGGCGGGTATCTTGGTCCTTGGGTCGATCAATATCCTCTTTTGGGACCCGTTTATTTATTCGCCAAAGTAATCATCCTGCTCTTTGGCATGATTTGGGTGCGCGCGACCTGGCCCCGCATTCGCTATGACCGTTTGATGTCGTTTGGCTGGAAGATTCTTATCCCGCTTACGCTGGCGCTCGCCTTCATTACGGCGACGGGCATTTTGCTGGCGCAGGAACTTAATAATCAAATTTATTTCTGGAGCATCCCCGTCCTTTCGATTATCAGTTTGCTTATCGCGACGGCGGTTGTTTATCACGATTTGAGGAGGAAAGCGCATGGGCGTATTTAATGGGTTGCAAGTCAAAGGTCGCAGGTCAAAGGTTGCGAGTTGCCAATTACCAATTACCAATTTACCGAGTTACAGGTTTAGGAGAAAGCAATGAGCGTATTTTCCCCCATCATTGAATTAGGGCGTGGACTTGGCGAGACGTTCCGCTCGTTTGTCGCCGAGCCGACTGTAACCTATCAATATCCCGAAGAGAAACGCACAGTTCGGCAGCGCTATCGCGGGCGGCACACGCTGAGACGTTATGAGAACGGTTTGGAGAAGTGCATCGGCTGTTCGCTCTGCGCGGCGGCTTGCCCTTCCAATGCGATTTTTGTGGAAGCCTCCGAAAACACGGACGAAAAACGCTTCTCGCCCGGACAGCGCTACGCTTCCACTTACGAAATCAATATGCTTCGCTGTATCTACTGCGGCTTCTGCGAAGACGCCTGCCCCACCGAAGCGATTGTTCTCGGCGACAACTACGAGCTCTCGTTCACAGACCGTCGCCATGCGATTTACACCAAAGAGTTATTGCTGGAGCCTGTTCCAGTCGCGGACATGCTTACTCCGCGCCAAACAGACGCGGGCGTGTATACTAGGTCGGTGCCTGAGATGCAGGATTCAACAGATTAAGAGATTAGAGTATAGAGAAAAGAAAATGGATAAAAAGAGAATGGATGAGTAGCGTTTTTTCTACTCCCTTCTCTCTTCTCTCTAATTTCCCCAAAGGTAACTATGACTTCCGACTTAATTGTCTTCCTCGTTCTTTCCCTCGTTGCCGTCGCGTCCGCGCTTGGCATGTTGTTCAGCCGCAACGCGGTCTATTCGGCGTTGTTTCTCGTGCTGAATTTTGTGACGGTGGCGGTGTTTTATATTTTACTTGGCGCGCCGTTTATCGCCATGACGCAGATTACCGTTTACGCTGGCGCGATTATGGTGCTGTTCCTCTTCGTCATCATGTTGCTCGGCGCGGAAAGTTTACCGCCAAGCGAAGGGTTGCCGTGGCAGAAGCCGCTGGCGATTTTGCTGGCGATTATCCTCGCGGCGGAGTCGGTCTATCTGATCTTTACGCGCGCGCGGTCAAACGCCGTCGTCTCGATGCCTGAGATTGCCACAAACTCAATGGACAACCTGCGCGAAATGTCCGCGATGCTCTTCAATCAATATCTTTTGCCGTTTGAGGTCGCGTCGGTTTTGCTCTTGGTCGCCATGGTGGGCGCGATTGTGCTGTCCAAACATGAAAAAGTAGCGAAGGGATAAATATGGTACCCGTAGATTATTACATCGTTCTTTCCGCGATTTTGTTCGCCGTCGGCGCTTTGGGCGTACTCATTCGCCGCAACCCGCTGATTATGTTCATGTCCATTGAGTTGATGCTCAACGCGGGCAACCTCGCTTTCGTCGCTTTTGCCAGCGTTTACAAAAGTTTCAGCGGACAGATTTTTGTGTTCTTTGTCATCGCCGTCGCCGCGGCGGAAGTCGCCGTCGGTCTCGCGTTGATTGTGGAAATTTTCAAATCCAAAAAGAGCATCAACATTGACGAGATGAATTCCTTGAAAGGATAAATTAGTAATTGGTAAATAGTAAATTACTAATTACCATTTACCAATTTACGGAGCCGTTTATGCACTTTATTGAAACTACAAGCACAGGATTTTTCTATCTTGCCCCGTGGCTGGTTTTTGCGCCCGTCGTTGGCTTGCTGATTAATTTGATTTTCGGCAAGCGCCTCAGCGAAAACGCAATCGGCGCGGTGGCGAGTCTGGCTTCGGGCGTTGCGTTCATCGTCTCGGTCTTGCTGGCATATTCCGTCTCGGCAAATCAAGGCGAGATGGTTAGCGTTCCTTTTGCGGAATGGATTCACATCGGCGCGCTCAAACTCGACTGGACGTTCCGCGTGGATTCGCTCTCCGCCACGATGATGCTCGTCGTCTCGGGCGTTGGCACGCTCATTCACGTCTACGCCATCGGGTACATGCGCGAAGACGTCCACTTCAAACATGAAGAGGGACGCTTCGGACGCTTCTTTGTTTTCCTGAATCTATTCATCGCCGCGATGATGATTCTCGTCAGCGGCGATTCGTACATGATGCTCTTTGTCGGCTGGGAAGGCGTGGGGCTTTGCTCCTTCCTGCTCATCGGTTTTTGGTACGAGATGGACACGCTCGCGCGCCCCTCGTGGGCAAATTCCGACGCCGCGAAGAAAGCTTTTATCACAAACCGCGTTGGCGATTTCGGCTTTCTCATCGCGGGCTTTTTGATGTTTTGGAATCTCGGCTCGTTTCAATTTGACGAGGCGTTCAAAGCCGCCCCCGCTGTTGCCAGCTCAGCCCCGTGGGTGATCGTGGCGATAACGCTGTTTATGCTAATTGGCGTCGCGGGAAAATCCGCGCAGATTCCGCTCTACATTTGGTTGCCCGACGCGATGGCAGGTCCGACGCCCGTCTCGGCGCTCATCCACGCCGCGACGATGGTGACGGCGGGCGTTTATCTCATCACGCGCTCCGCGCCGCTTTACACGCTCGTCCCGCAAGCGCAATACATCGTCGCGCTGACCGGCGCCGTCACCGCGCTTTTCGCCGCGACGATTGCCGTTGGTCAATACGATATTAAGAAAGTTTTGGCTTACTCCACGATTTCGCAACTGGGCTTTATGGTGGCGGCGGTGGGCATGGGCGCGTATGTCGGCGGGATGTTCCATCTCATCACGCACGCGTTCTTCAAGGCGTTGCTCTTTCTCTCCGCTGGCTCGGTTATTCTCGGCTTAGAGCGCGGACATCATCACGCGGCGCATGGTAGCCACGATAGCCATGCGAAGGGCTTATCTCTATCCGATTTGCTCGCTCGCAACAACGCTCCCGCCGCGCTTGGCAAATGGGTCGGCGCTCCAGCAGGTTCAGAGCATGGTCATGGTCACGACGCTCACGGCGAGGTCTTTGACCCCGGCGACATGCGCAACATGGGCGGGATGCGCAAAACCATGCCCGTCACGTTTTGGCTTTACATCATCGGCACATTGGCTCTGGCGGGAATTGTTCCGTTCGCGGGTTTCTGGTCGAAAGATGAAATTCTTTTGGACGCCAATTTGCATTACTCCAGCGTTTATTGGCTCTTGACCGTCGCCGCCTTCTTGACCGCCTTTTACATGGGACGTCAAATCTGGATGGTCTTCTTCGGCGAGGCGCGCACCGACGCCGCCGCGCACGCGGAGGAAAGTCCCAAAGTGATGACCGTTCCGCTGATGGTTCTCGCGGTTTTATCTGCGCTGGGCGGCGCGTTGAATCTGCCCTTTGAAGGTTTCCACAATCTTGGTCATTGGCTCGGACACACGCTTGGCGAAGTCGAAGCGCTTCCGCTGAATTTGACCGTCGCGGGCGTTTCCACCGTTCTCGCCCTCGCCGCGATTTTTATCTCGTGGCTGATTTACGGACGTAACCCGCTCAAGTCCGGTCAACTTGACCCGCTCAAGAAGCCGCTTGGTTTCATCTTTACGGGCATGGAAAACAAATGGTTCATTGACGAGATTTACCAAACCATCATCATCAACCCGTTCACGGTCTTATCGCAATACTTCGCCGACGCAGTTGACTGGCAGTTTTGGCACGACTTTATGCACGACACGGTTATCGTGGGAGCGTATAATTGGTTCAGCGAAAGCGCCCTGAATAGTTACGCCGACCAAAAAGGCATTGACGCCTTCGCAAACTGGCTCGGCGCCGCGACGCAATCCCTCTCCGCCTCCATGCGTCAAATTCAAAATGGATTCGTGCGCTCGTACGCCCTGTCCGTGATGTTAGGCGTCGTCGCCATTTTAGGATATTTGATTTTCAAGTAGGACAGGTTTAAGGTTTAAGATTTAAGGTTCAAACCTTTAACCTTCCAACCTTAAACCTTTTCCGCGAATGAAAAAGAAATGAACGTTTGTCATTTTTGCGGCGGCGAATTGAAAGAACAGCTGACTACCTTTCTGCACGAAGACAATGGACAGGTATGGATTATCCGCAACGTTCCCGCTTATGTTTGTACGCAATGCGGCGAAAAAGAGTTTTCCAGCGAGACGACTCGGCAAATTTTATCTTTTTTGAAACATCCGCCCAAACCCGTTGAAATTTTGCAAACGCCCGTTTACGATATGGCTTTGTAATTTTAGGATATGCTATTGAAAGTAGTTACAGGTGACAGGCGCAGGTTTAAGGTTTCAACCTTCAACCTGCAACTTTCCAACCTTAAACCCTATCGAGGATAGAACATGGAATTTCTTTTGCAACCCCTTACTTTTCTGACCTTCTTCCCGCTCTTGGGCGTGATCGTGATTCTCTTTATGAAATCCGAGTCGAAAGACGCCATTCGCGCGGTCGCGTTGATCACGTCCCTGATCGCGTTTTGCATTTCGTTATGGATGTTTGGGCAATTTGACGCATCCAATCCGAATTTGCAATTGGAAGCCAAATACCCGTGGATCCAAGTGGCGGGATGGAACATCTATTATTATCTTGCCGTGGACGGCTTGAGCGTTTTGCTGGTCTTGCTCACCGCGCTCCTCACGCCGATTTCAATTCTGTCCACCTGGACGGCGATCGAAGATCGCGTCAAGGATTTTATGATTTTCTTCCTGTTGCTGGACGTCGGCATGATGGGCGTGTTCCTCGCGCAAGATTTGTTCCTGTTCTATGTCTTCTGGGAATTTACGCTTGTGCCGATGTACTTCCTCATTGGCTTGTGGGGCGGTCCGCGTCGCGTGTACGCCGCGGTCAAGTTCTTTCTCTACACAATGGCTGGCTCGATTTTGATGTTGGTTGCAATTCTGTTTATCGGCATTAAGACCGCTTCGTTTAACATGCCAGAAATGCTGGCGCGTTTGCCCGACCTTTACGCCTCTGGCGCCATTACCCCGCAGATGCAAATGCTTTTGTTTGTGGCGTTCGCCGCCGCGTTTGCCATCAAAGTTCCAATGTGGCCCCTGCATTCATGGTTGCCCGACGCCCACGTTGAAGCGCCGACGGCGGGTTCGGTTATTCTTGCCGGCGTCTTGTTGAAAATGGGAACGTACGGTTTCCTGCGCTTCAACCTTGCGTTGTTTCCCGCCGCCACCGTTCAAGCCGCCCCGTGGATTGCGCTCCTAGCGACCATCGGAATTATTTACGGCGCGGCGGTTTCTTACGCCCAAAGAGACGTCAAGAAGCTAGTCGCTTACTCGTCCGTCAGTCATCTCGGCTTCGTCATGCTGGGTCTGTTCGCGCTCAATCCCGAAGGCGTGGCGGGCGCAATCCTGCAAATGGTTAATCATGGCGTCAGCACGGGCGCGCTGTTTTTGCTGATTGGCATGATTTACGAACAAACGCATACCCGCGAGATTAAAGTCTACGGCGGTTTATGGAAAGTCATGCCGATTTTTGGAACGATTATGCTGATTTCATCGCTTTCATCTATGGGCTTGCCAGGTCTCAACGGCTTCGTCGGCGAGTTCACCATTTTACTGGGCGCGTTCGGCTCAAAGGCGATTGGCAACTCGTGGTTCGCGGGGATCTCCGCTATCGGCGTGATTATGGCGGCGGTTTATATTCTCTACATGTTCCAGAAAATGTTCCTCGGTCCGGTGGGCGAGGTTGCGCATCATCACGAACTCAAAGACCTCAACTGGCGCGAGATTCTCACCGTCGCTCCCTTGTTAATCCTCATGTTCTGGATCGGTCTCTACCCCGCGCCGTTCTTCAACATCCTCGCCCCTGCGGTTGCAAAACTTTTAGCAGGTTTGCCTTTACAGTAAAAGGTTGAAAGTTGAATGTTCAATGTTCAAACCTTAAACCTGCAACCTTAAACCTTCAACCCATTCGGAGCGCTCATGCCGCAATTAAGTTATAACGATTATTACACTCTCCTCCCGTTAACCGTCCTGACCGTTTGGGCTTGTCTGCTTTTGCTGATTGATCTTTTCATCCCGAAAGATCGCAAAAGCCTGACGGCGTTCCTGTCCGCGTTGGGGCTGGCTGTCACGTTGGGCTTGACCATCGCGCAAATCGGCAGCGAGACCGTTGGCTTCAACGGAATGGCGACGCTGGATGGTTTCTCGACTTTCCTCAATGCGCTCATTCTCGTCAGCGGTTTGCTCGGCGTCGCTCTCGCGCATGGCTACATCAAACGCATGGGGCTTGAGCGCGGCGAATACTACATCCTCATGCTCTTCAGCGTGGCGGGGATGATGCTCATGGCGCAAGCCGCCGACCTCATCGTCGTCTTCCTCGCGCTGGAATTGCTTTCCATTCCGCTGTATGTTCTCGCCGCGTTTGCGCGCCCCAACCTTCAATCCGAAGAAGCGGGCATAAAATACTTTCTGCTCGGCGCGTTCGCCACTGGATTTATCGTTTACGGGACTGCGTTGGTCTTTGGCGCGACAGGCGTTACGTCTCTCAGCGGAATCGCTGCCGCCGCCGCTTCATCTCAAACCCCGAGTCTGCTCCTGACCGTTGGGGCGGCTCTGCTCCTCGTTGGCTTTGGCTTCAAAATTGCGGCAGTCCCCTTCCATCTGTGGACTCCCGACGTATATCAAGGCTCGCCAACGGCTGTAACTGCGTTCATGTCCGCCGGCGCGAAGATTGCGGGCTTTGCCGCGTTGCTTCGCGTGTTTGTCGTCGCCTTCCCATTCATCTCCGTAGATATAACCAACGTCATTTGGGCGCTCGCCGCATTAACCATGATTGTTGGAAACATTGCCGCCGTTTCGCAAACCAATATCAAACGCATGTTGGCGTATTCCAGCATTGCGCAAGCGGGTTATATTCTCATGGCTTTTGTGCCTTATGGCAATCCAGAAGTCATGCCCGTTTCCGTCGCAGCGGGTTTGTTTTATCTCGTCGCTTACGCGATTACTAATTTTGGCGTTTGGGCGATTGTTATTACGCTTGAAAAAGCCGAAGGCAAAGGCTTGGAAATTGCCGATTACGCGGGTCTCGCGCGCAAATATCCCGCGCTCGCGGCGGCGATGGCGGTCTTCATGCTCTCGTTTATTGGATTCCCGCCAACGTTGGGCATGGTCGGCAAGTTCTACCTCTTCCGCGCAGTGATTATGGGCGGCTATATCTGGCTTGCTATTATTGGCGTGGTCACGTCGCTGGTTTCCGCATACTACTATCTGCGCGTGGTGGTCAATATGTACATGCGCGAAGGCGACCCGACGATTGAGCGCGAACCGTGGCTCGGCTTTACCGTCGCCATTACCGCGATAGCCACCGTGCTGTTGAGCTTTGTCCCGCAAGGATTGTTTCTGCTGGCAAGCGCCGCGGTCTTGAAGTTGCTCTAACAAAGTTGAGACTAAAAACGGGACAGCGTTATTCGCCGTCCCGTTTTTTGATTCTCTGGATCTGTGTGATATACTGACCAAAATAGTTGGTCTTATGACAAACTTTCTTAGTCGGAGACGTCGCCATGCTTGAACCGCTTCTTGGCTCTGTCAGCGTCGAACGAGCGCTGATTTTTATCTTTGCGCGCGAGGAAGGGTATGCGCGAGACATTGCCCGTTTTTTCAAGACGGATCTTTACGCTATCCAAAAACAACTTGACAAACTGGAATCGGGCGGCGTACTGGTTAGTCGCCTCGCAGGGCGCACACGGTTATATGTTTTTAATCCGCGTTATCCATTTTTGACGGAATTAAAGCAGTTGTTGTCCAAAGCCCTTTCTTTTTACGACGCGGAAGAACAAGAGAACCTGACGCTGAATCGGCGCAGACCAAGAAGAAAGGGGAAGCCGTTATGAAAAGCGTAAAGGAAATGACGCAAATTGAACTTGCCGCGTTTGTTCAGTCGCATTTGCGGGGCGAAGGGATACAAGTGACGCTATCTGGAGGCGCGGCTGTTTCTTTAATTATAGCGGCAATAAATATGTCTCGCATGATCTTGATTTAATCAACGTCAAATTTGCAAAAAGGCAAAAGATAAAATTGGCTTTGGTGAAAATTGGTTTTGCGGAACAAGGCAGACATTTTGCGCATCCTGCGACGCGCTTTATTGTGGAATTTCCCGACGGTCCCCTTTCTGTGGGCGAAGAGCCCGTAAAGGAAATCGTTGAAGTTGAATTTGAAACGGGTCTTTTGCGCGTTATTTCCGCAACAGATTGCGTAAAAGACAGGCTTTGCGCTTACTATTTTTGGAACGATCAACAGGGTTTGGCGCAGGCGTTATTAGTTTCTCAAAACAACAAAGTTGACGTCAAAGAAATTGAAAGATGGTCTAAGGTTGAAGGAAAATCAAAAGAGTTTGCGCTGTTTAAGGCTAAACTTGCCGAATAATATTTTCAGATTGAGGACGTCTCATTTGCTTTTTCTAAACTCAAACAAATACGGAAAGTTAATCCTATCCGATATTTTTTGCATCACGATTGGAGCCGTCAGCGCAACAGCGACGCCGACGACGATGTGAACCATCCAATTTTGAACGCCCGCAGACAAAAGAATCATCCGTATTCCAACTCCCGCCAGCATGTGAACCAAATAGATTTGCAAAGAATAAATTCCTAGCGTTTGAATAAACAGCGCCAAGTTTCGCTTTGCAAGATACTGCGCCAAATTTGCGCAAGCGATTATTCCGAGAATGGATAAATACAGAAAATAAAAAGGATGCGTTCCGTTCGTTAGACGCGCAGGCGCAACTAGTTGGTCAAAGATGAAATATCCCGAGCCAATTAAAATGGCTAACGACAAAACAACTATCCACAACGGCGCGTTATATTTTTCTGATTCTAAAATTTGTTTCCTGAAAACGACTCCGCTTGCGAAAAAGATAAAGTGAATAGAGAAACTAGAAAGAGCCATGACGTCGACTTGCAAGGGATAAAAGAATAACGCAAGGGCGGCGGTCAACGTCAGCGCGGGCGAATATTTTCCAAATTTGTTAAATGCGACGTATGCAACGTGCATAAGGAAGAGCGCGTAAAGAAACCAAAATTGCCCCCAGGGGCGATATGCGACGGCGGGAACGTCCGATGCGCTGGCTCCCATTTGCGTCTGACTTGAAAACAACGCCTCGACGCTCACTTGCAACACCGACCAAATAAAGTATGGATACGCAATGCGCGAGAATTTATCAAAAAGGTACGCGCTCGCGTCGCGCTTGCGAAAACTGATTTCAACAAAAAGCCCCGACAGAAAAAAGAAAAATGGCATGTGAAAGCCGTACACGACGCTGTCTGAAAGATTGAAAAAACGCTCGGGGATTTTCACGCCCGCGTGATAGGCGCTGCTCAACAAGTGCGCGTACGCGACCAAAACGATTCCGATTCCTTTTCCGTAATCAACCCAGTCTGTTCGGTTGTTCATGTTTCTGATTTATTCCTTCCGCAACGAACTTTTTTTGTTGACGTCTATTTTCTTTCAGGTATAATACCGCCGCAATGATAAACGGCTGAACTTTTCTGAAACGCGGTTGATCTGGTTCGCGGCTCCGTAGCTCAACGGCAGAGCAGTTGCCTCTTAAGCAATTGGTTCTGGGTTCGAATCCCAGCGGGGTCACAATATCAAAAAGGTCTGACGCTGAAAACGCGTTAGACCTTTTTGATTCTATTGCGTCGAAAACAAACTCAACGCCCACACAATCAACGGCGCGACTGCCAACGCAGGCAAAAAATTCCCCATGCGGATTTTTTTGATTTCCAACAAGTTGCTGATGGAAAGCCCAAGCAGAATCACGCCGCCTGTCGCGGTCATTTCGTTCATCATTGGCGCGGTGACGACGGCGCTGAGCTGACTCGCCAGCAAACTGATTCCGCCTTGATAGACGAGGATAATCAACGAAGAAAACAACACTCCAACTCCCAGCGTGGACGCAAACGCGATAGACGCGAAACCATCCAGCGTGGATTTCACCGCGAGCAGTTTGTAATCGCCCGTCAAGCCGTCTTGAAGCGAGCCGAGAATCGCCATAGGACCAATGCAGAACAGCAAAGAAGAAACCATAAACCCGCGCACAAATTTAGAGCCTGCGCCAGCCTCCGCATCTTGGGAGAAGCGGCGCTCCAGAGCCTGTCCGAGAGATTGCAATCTATTTTCGATTTTCCACCATTCGCCAAGCGCCGCGCCGATAATCAACGCGCCAAGCACAATCAATTGATTATCGCTTTTCAAGAACATTTGCAAGCCCATTGCCGCCGTGAAAAGTCCCAAGCCAGCCAGCACGGTTGTTTTAAATCGCTCGGGAATATGCGCGCCGAAAATTAAACCCAGCCCCCCGCCAACGAGAACGGCGACGACGTTAATGAATGTGCCTGTCATAGCGGCGGATTATACCGCGTGAACGCCGTTCGCATTTCATGGCGAGCATAAAAAAGGTATAATCCAGTTATGGACATAAAAACTCAACTTATTGAAGCGAAAAACGACGCCATGAAAAGCGGCGACAAAATTCGCAAAAACGCGGTGAGTATGGTATTAGCCGCCGTGAAACAAGTCGAAGTGGATAAACGAAGCGCGCTCGATGATTTGGCGATTGCGGCGCTCCTCCAAAAGGAAATCAAAAACCGCCGCGAAGCGATTGCCGACGCGCAAAAAGCTAATCGCGCCGATCTGGTCGAAGAGAACGAAGCGGAAATTAAAGTCTTGGAGGTCTTTCTACCGAAAGCCATGCCCGCCGAAGAATTGCGCGCGCTGGTTCAAGCCGCCATCGCCGAGACGGGCGCCGCCGCGCCGAGCGACATGGGTAAAGTGATGAAGATTGTCATGCCCAAAGTCGCGGGACGCGCGCCCAACGACATGATTAGCGCGACGGTTAAAGAGCTGTTGAAAGTTTAAGGTTTAAGGTTGAAGGGGAAGATTAAGTAACTCGCCTTACGCAGAATTCTCCCTGCAACTCGCAACCTGCAACTCGCAATCCGCCCCTCATGCCAGCTCCCACGCCTGTTTCCGCCCGCCTTCGACTTTTTCAATTTAGTCTGATTGGAATTGTCAGTTTGGCGTCGTTCGTCGCGTTGACGTTGCCCATTGCCATGCGTCCCACCACGCAAGCGTTGGACGTCGGCGACGTCGCGCAAATTACCATGACCGCGCCGCGCGATATCGAATACGTCAGCGATATTCGCACGGAAGAATCGCGCAAAGCCGCCGAAAGCGCCGCGCAACCCGTTTATAGTTCGCCTGACCCCGCCATCGCGCGTCAACAAATTGAACGCATCCGCGCGACTATGCAATACATTTCTTCTGTGCGCGACGACGCCACGCTTGAAGCGGACGTAAAAAAAGCGAATCTAGCCAAACTTAGCGACGTTCGCTTGAAGTCGGAAACCGTTGATTATTTACTTTCCATTTCTAACTCTCGTTGGGAAACCGCGCAAGCGGAAGCGTTGCGGGTTTTAGAACAAACCATGCGTCGCGCCATTTACGAAGACAAAACGAAAGACGCGCAAGAAAACGTCGCATCGTCCGTCAGCTTGACGTTAAACGAACAACAAGCCGCGCTCGTGACGGAACTGGTCAAAGCGTTTATTGTGCCAAACAGTTTTTACAGCGAAGAGCTCACCGCCGCAACGCGACAGGCGGCGCGTGAGGCGGTCAAACCCATTGTGCGGACTTATAAAGAAGGGGAAACCATTACGCCGGCGGGCGAAATTATCACCCCTGCGGATATGGAAGCCTTTCAACAACTCGACATGATTCGCCCCGGACAACGCTGGGAGGATATGCTTGGCGCGGTCGCGGTTGTCGCGCTTTCCGTCGTTTTTGTCCCGCTTTATTTTTTCCGCCGTAAACGCTCCGTCGTCGTCAACGAACCGCGTAGCATTTTAGTCATTGCGATTATTTTCATTGTTTTTTTAGCCGGCGCGCGCCTGCTTGCCAACCGCACACTGACGCCTTACGCGTATCCTTTGCAAGCGGCGGGATTATTAATTACCGCGCTGTTTGGCTTTGAAGCGGGACTCGCCGCTTCGATTTCTCTCGCGTTGCTCGCTTCCTACGGCTTGCCGAACACGCTTGACCTCGCGCCGTATTATTTATTCTCGTCGGTCATCGGCTTGCTTGTGCTGGGTCCCGTGCGTCGCTTTTGGGGATTTGTCCGCGCCGGCGTCGCCGTTTCGCTTTCTGGGATGATTGCGCTCATGGCGTATCGCATCCCGCTGTTCGCGCCTGATTGGCTGGGAGTCGCGCAACTGGTCGCCGCCGCTTCGTTTTCGGGTTTCGCCGCCGCCAGCGTTACGCTTTTGCTTCAATATCTTCTTGCGCAAACGCTTGGGCTGACGACGGCGTTTCAATTGCTGGATATTTCACGCCCCGATTTTCCTCTTTTGCAATTCTTTCTGCGCAACGCCCCCGGCACCTATCAGCACAGTTTGCAGGTTGCTAATCTCGCCGAGCAAGCCGCCGAAAAAATCGGCGCCGACCCGTTGCTGACTCGCGTCGGCGCGCAATTTCATGATATTGGCAAAGCGCTCAACCCAACTTTCTTTATCGAAAATCAGGCTTCTGGAAGCTTGAATAAACACCACGACATTGCGCCCGAAGAATCCGCCGCAATTATCATTCGCCACGTCACCGAGGGAGTTCAACTTGCAAAAAAATATCGCCTGCCAAGCCGCTTGCATGATTTCATTCTTGAACATCATGGCACGCTCGTCACGCGTTATCAATACAATCAGGCGGTGGATGCGGCGGGCGGCGACGCGACCCAAGTGGACATTGAAAAATTCCGTTATCCCGGTCCGCGTCCGCGCTCGCGCGAAACGGCATTGCTCATGCTCGCCGACGTCGCCGAAGCGCGCGCGCGCGCTGAACGCCCCGCCACCGACGACGACCTGCGCGCGCTTGTCCGTAACATTATTGAGACCGTGCAAAAATTTCATCAACTTGACGACACTCTGTTAACCCTCCGCGACTTAACTCTCATCGCCGAATCGTTTGTCGTCACTTTGCGCGGCACATATCATTCGCGCATTCAATATCCTGCCGCAAAAAGCGAAGAAAAATGATTCACATTGAAGCGCGACAAGATTTTTCGGATATATCTTTATTGGAACGCGCCGCGCGTTTGGCTCTGGCGCAAATCCCTGTGGGCGACCATGAAGCGGCTTCCGCTGAAGCCGATATAACCATCGTCCTGACCGACGATGCGCAACTGCATGAATTGAATTTGGAATTTCTTGGCACAGACTCCCCAACCGACGTTCTCTCTTTTCCCGCATCCGAACTCGACCCCGAAACGGGCGCGCTGTATTTGGGCGACGTCGTTATCTCCATTCCACGCGCAACGCAACAAGCGCAAGCGGCAGGTCACAGCGTCGAAGACGAAACGCAACTCCTCGTTGCGCATGGCGTTTTGCACTTGCTCGGTCACGACCACGCCGAAGCCGAAGACAAAGCGCGCATGTGGCAAGCGCAGACTGAAATCATGGCGCAATTGGGGTTGGCGCATGTGAAGATTCAAGAGGGATAATTTAACGCTTTGCGCAATTCGCCATGAAAACCTTCCTGCGCTCCCGCCTCGAATCGTTCGGTCACGCCTTTCGCGGCTGGGGCTATGTGTTGCAGACGCAACATAACGCGCGTATTCATGTCGTTGTCGCCGCAATCGTTTTGGTTTTGGGCGCATGGCTCAACCTCCCCGCGCGCGATTGGGCGGTGTTGATTCTGGCGATGGCGTTGGTCATTTCGGCGGAATTCATTAACACCTCCATCGAAGCCGTCGTGGATTTGGCAAGCCCGCGCAAACATCCGCTGGGCAAAGTGGGCAAAGACGTGGGCGCGGGCGCGGTTTTGGTCGCCGCTTTTGCCGCGCTGTTAATTGGCTTGCTGATTTTAGGTCCGCCGCTGTTGGCAAAACTAACGCTTCTTTTCAGAAAGTGATTTTCCGAATCGCGCATAAAAACATCCCATCCAATTTGGACGGGATGTTTTTATCAAAACTTTTCTTTGCTTGAAGTCATAAACGGTTACTTGGATAATCCAATATTCACTTCAATCGAGTCGCGCGTATCCGTCGTCTTCACCTCGACGTTATCTTCAAAGGAGCCGCGATAGCCGTTTGCGGAAAAGATGTAAGTCAACGGTACGCCGCGCGGAATGTCCGTGAATTTATATTTGCCGGTGTCGTCCGTTTGCAAGGACGCGGCGACATATTTATCCGCAAAATTCTCGCTTTTCCATTGGTCAAACGTCGTGCCAGGCTTGAGGACAACCGCATATGCGCCCGGTATCGGCTTGTTGGTGTCCGTATCGTAAATTACGCCATAGAGCGTTACGGTATCCTGCGAAGAAGGTTGCGGCGAGGCGCCTCCGTCGCCGGCGGAGCCGACTGTGATCTCGGGAGTTTTGCCAAGTTTCTTTGAATCGGCGCCCGCGAAAAATTCCACGCTATAAACGCCTTGCGGTAAAGGATCGCCCTTGTCGTTCAAATAAGACGCGAACTTGCCTTCTGTCTTCCACTCCCATGAGTAAGTAAAATCGCCAATCTGTTTTCCGTTATACGTCCAGACTTCGCGGAACGCTTCGCCTTTGGTCATGCCGGAATATTGAAAAGCGGGGACAATGCAAGGCGCGCCCGTGTCGTAAGATTTGACAACGTCATTGCCGGGGTCGCATTTATCGTTGGCGCTGCTCAACCACACAAAGTTGGATAGCGCTTCATTTCCCGTTCCAGGTTCGGAGACAACCCCTTTTGCATGATAGGGGCTGGCGTATTTCTTTCCCGCCTGCGCCGCTTGAATGAGAGGTTGGGCGAAATTAACCGGACGCAAAAAGTTAATGGCGTTGCCGTTCGGGATGCAGGTATCAACCTTTCCGTCGCCGTTGGTGTCGGCTTGATTGCAGTCGCCTTCAACTTGCGTGGGAACGCCCACGATCTCGCCTTTATCGTCCGCCGCCAAGCCGCCCGAATTGCCGTGCGCGATGTTGACGGCTGTTTTGATCCAAGCGCGTTCGCCGGGCGGGTCTTCGGAAGTGAATCCCGACACGCCGCCTTCGGTGTAAGTAATCGTTTCTTTGCCCACGCCGGGGAAGCCAAAGATGTTCAAGTGGTCGCCGATATGCACATTATCAGAGTTGCCAATTTGGACAAAAGGCAAATTCAAATCGGCTTTGTTGACCGCGGTTCCATTCAAAGTGGAGACAATTTGCAAGACCGCCAAATCTAACGCGCCGTCCACCGCGCGAACTTCGGCGATGTAAGAAAGAACCGGCGGTTGGTCTTCAGATTGCGTGATCGCGATGGTCAAGCGATCCGGTTCGCTAGCCGTATCGCCTTGCGAGGCGGGGCTGGCGACATGCGCGTTGGTCAAAATCAAACCGTCGGCGCTGATGATGGTGCCAGAGCCAGACGCAAACGGCTGATAATCAGAGCCTTGTTTTTTCTCCATCAGCACTTGCACGGTCGCCGACATCAAATGACCGCGATCAATGCCGCCGTTGTTTGACGGCGTATTGGCGGATGGAGCGGGAGTTTCAACGCTTCCGCTTTTGCCGATATTGCACGCCAACGCGGCTAACGCCAAAACGCTAAGAGCGAGCCAGATTTTTTTTGCAGTATGTGTTTTCATCTTCGCCTCTGTTAATACGCGACTGAAGTTAGAAATCGTTGGAAGAGATTTACGCCGGCGTCGTATTCAGATTCGCTCGCCCAATAGGTCACAGTCACCGCCTTGCCGTCTTTGATAAAAATGTATTCCAGTCCGCGCACCACGACGGGCAGGTCTTGCCGCGCCGCATTGGGGTTGGATTCGACAAACGCATATTTGATTTCAAAGGCGTCTTGTCCGTTGACCTTAACCAGTTGTTGACTGAGGACGCGAAAGGCGATTAAATTTTGACTTAGGCTGCGAGTGTCGGCGGACGCGAATTGATCGTAAGCGGCGTCTTTCGCCACTTTGGCGTACCTGACCTTGTAGGTGGTCGCAAACCCGCTTGAATTCATATCGGTGACGCGCACGAGGTCGCCGTCTTTGCCTTCTGATTTCAACCAACCGACGGGCAATGCGACGGACACGGAGCCTGACGTGAACGGTACGCTTCGATTTTCCACGCTGGCTTTATAGAACCAGCCGATAACGAGCGCGATAACCGTTATCGCAAATACGGTAATTTCAGCGTAACGGTCGCCGAGGGAAACAGTTTTATTTTCCATGATAATCTCCTACTTCCCTGCTTGCGCGGACGCTTGCGCGAGGTTGCGGCGGATTAGCCAGAGAATTGCGGCGGTGGTTACAAACGCGACCACCGTTGCAAGAATAAAGCCGGGCCACACGTTCGCGCTCGCGCCGCTTAAACTAAAGGTCGGTTGCGAGATGCGCCCGCGCAACCAATTGAACAAGCCGTTGAAAATTGCCGCGAGGGTAATGCCCAAAGGCATCCACCAAATTTGTTCGGATTCAAATTTAGCGCGCCCGAGAAAATAACCAGTAATTCCAGAGAACGACGCGTGCGCCAGCGCGACAATCGCCATGCGAATCACGCCCGCGCCCAAATCCACGCCGCCGTTAGAGACGACGAATTGAACGTTCAACACGGTGGCGTAACCTAGCCCGGCGGCGGTTGCGTAAATCACGCCGTCGGTCGGTTCGTCAAACTCGTCGGAGCGATAGATGCTGTAACGCACGGCGGCATACTTCAAGAATTCTTGGGCAAAGCCGACGACGAGAATCCCGCCGATGATGGTTGTGGCGGTATCCGCGTAAATCCAATGCGCAACGCGGAAGATATTCTCCACCAGCGGAACGCCGACGGACGCCGCCACTAAAGCGCCGAGCGCAAACACCGCGAGAACGTATCCTTTGGGTTCAGGCTCAATGCGATCTTGAATATAGAAAAACGCTAGCCAAATTGCGGCTGGGACAAGCGACAGAAAGATCCCGGTCATTACCAAAGCCGAGTCGGTGAACTGCGGCTTGACGGCGCCGTCCAAAACGTAAACGAGGACGACGAACACGACCAAACTGGCAATCAGCAAAAACTCATTGCGCCAGACGTGTTTTCGTTCATAGGTTGCATTTGCTTCAAGCATAAATTTCTCCTTTTCTAAAAATATGGGCGTTCTTGGACTTCAATTTGCAAACCGATGCGCAGGCTTGAATGGCTTAAGTATAGTGGATATTTTATAAAAAACGCCAATTTTTAATTCTTGCCTTTTTTATCTGAGAAAGAGATTGTGAACAACGTTTATCGCAATATCCCAAACGGCGAGAATAAACGGCGAAATCACCGTGACGACCAAGCGATACAAGAATGTGCCTTCAAAGGGCCATTCGGGGCTTTGTTTGATCAATTCAATCGTCTGCTTGATGGAAGTCAGCGCCTCGGAATCTTTCAGGTATGAATTCGCGGAATCCCCGCGTTTATCTTTGTTGACGTTCGCGTAAAGTTTGTAAGATTCTTCCTGAAAATCGTCGTACAATTTTTCAAGCATTTGTTCTTTGATGTAAACCATGCGGCGGTGCGCCTCCAATAACGGGAAAAAGAAAGCGACGGGAGAAACGATAAAATACATGACGACATAAAAAGCGTATTCGGGCATGGGCGGAACAAATATCAGCGGTTGCAACCCCAGTTCCAATCCAACAACTGCGATAACCCCCACAATTTCATAGGAAAATTTTTTGATGGCGTTGAATACTTCAATACGGTCGGCGTCGAGCGTCAGCGGAAATTGCGCGTGTTCAAATAATTTATTCAACTTCATGGCGGTTGCAATGTGCCGCGCGGTGAGAGTCCCCAGCATGGCTACCGCTAGAAAACGGATAAATTGCGCGATAAAAATCTGCATCCAGTTTGCGTTGTGCCAATCCACCCCAACTTGCGTCAGCGCTTCGATTACACCAAACGCGGCGCTGACGCCGCCGAGCGCAATCCCTGTCAGCCACCAAACGCGACGCGCGTGCCAGATACGCAATTCTTCGTAAGGGATTTCCTGATGTTCTTCCTCGCGCAAAAAGCGATTGACGCTGTTGTACACGCGCAAAACGCTGTTGGGTTGGTAGGCGTAGAAATATCCCGCCGTCGGAAAGACCAAGACGATATTGATTATGGAAATCAGATCGGATATCGGCGCGACGCCCCAGAATTTAGGCAAAGCGAATCCGTAGAAAAGCCCGGCGAGAATAAAAAACACGGCGGGCGCGTAAGGTCGTAACTGCAACCGTTTGAATAATAAGCTCGCCAGCGGATCTGAGCCGTGAATATCCGTAGTTGTTAGTTGGTTTTGCGTCAACTGGTTTCTCCTAAAGTCCCTCATCCCCAGCCCTTCCCCCGAAGGGGAAGGGAGTCGTTCCCATCTCCCTACGGGAGATGGAACACTGCGCCAGCGCCTTCCCCAGCTGGAATGCGTCGTTCCCCTCTCCCTACGGGACGCGAAGCGGTTAGGGGTGAGGGCGATTACTCAAACACAAACTTCGTCGGGTTCTCGAATAATTTTGTTGACGATTCTCATTTAGGGCTTTCGCTTACGGCGTCATTTTTTCGTGTCGCCCTGAGCGATAGCGAAGGGTCTCTGAGATAAGCTTAGAGATTCTTCGCTTCGCTCAAAATGACAAGCGAAAGTCCTGTCATTTCATCTCCAGCGCTTTTTTGACGGCGGCATAAACGTCCACGACGCCGTAGCCGTAAGCGTTGTTGTGTTTGTTGCCGCCTGTAAAACATCCCATTGATTTATTGCCCGTGTATGGCAACGCCGTGCTAATGATGAGTTTTTCGGTGGCGTCAATGTCGCCGATGAGTTTGGGTTGCGCCGACCAAATCAACGCGACGACGCCGACGAGATGCGGTCCCGCCATAGACGTTCCGCTTTCAGCGCCGTAAGTTCCGTTTGGAAGGGATGAAAAAATATCCACGCCCGGCGCGACGATATCGGGCTTGACGCGCCCCGAACCGTCCACTGTGACTGGACCGCGACTGCTGAACGACGCCATGTTTCCATTTTTATCAATTGCGCCGACGGAGAAAACCGAGGCGTACAACGAGAGCGGCGACTCAACCGTCTCGCAATTGGGACCGTCGTTGCCAGTGGAGACCACCACGAAGACGCCCGCGCGGCGTAAATTTTTCGCCGCGAACAACAACGAAGTTGGGTCGCAACCTTCCAGCGTGGGACAACCCCACGAGTTGTTAATCACATGCGCGGCTTTGGTTGGGTCGCCGTCTTTGAGCGGGTCGCCGCCATGCGGAAAGGGCGCGAGCATAAATTGCATACAATCCAAATACAACGCGGGGTTGCCGAGATTTCGATCAAGATTTTGACAAGCGAACCATTGCGCTTCGGGCGCGACGCCGATTCCATTTGCGCCGAGAATCGTTCCCAGCGTGTGCGTGCCGTGACCAATTTCGTCATGCGGCGCGACGGTGTTGTTCCACGGGTCGAACCAGTTGTAATCGTCGCCTTGATACAAGCCGCGATAGCGCTCGCGAATGGCGGGATGCTGCGCGTCCGCGCCCGTATCGGATTGCCCGACGACAATGCCTTGCCCGCGCGCTTTGAATTCATTCCAGACTTTATCCGCGCCAATCATCGAGATATTCCATTGAACGCTGGCGTCGGGCGCGACGACGCTTCCAGTCGCCGATGTATCAGCGGGGACGACGCGTAAACGCGGGCTAGGAATGACTCGCGCCACGTCGTTGCGGCTCGCTAAATAATATTGAGTCAATATCCCGCCGCGCACTTCTATCGCGTTTTCCAAATAATAAGGCGTGTACGCGGTTCGGGTTTGGTCGAGGTACTTTCGCAAGTCGGCTTGCGAGGCGTTGGCGTGGTCGGTTAATTTTTGGTACGCCGTCTTCAAGCGTTCGTTTCGGTCTTTGATTTTTTCGACGGCGGAAATATCCGCTTGATATTTCATGATGACGAAGAGGCGGTCGCCGTAATTGCCGGGATTGCCAAACATAAAAAACAGCGCGCCGACGAGCATCCAAACGACGATTGCGCCCGCCCAGCCTGCCGCGCGTTTTGTTCTTGCGCCTGCGTTGGCGGATAACGCCCAGCGTAGAATCAACGCGACGGCGCTTGTGAAAAAACCAATCGCAATTGCGGCGGCGCATGTTTTCATAGCAACGCCGACGACGTCGCCTAAAACAATCGCCAACTCGGTGGGGTCGAATAGAGCCAAACCCGCAAAGGTTAGCAAAGTGGTCGCCGCGCCCGCCGCGGCTTTTGACGGCATGACCGCCGCGACGGCAAACGCAAACGCTGGAAGAATGGCAAGCAGAATCAATTGCGAACCGTCGTAACCGATTGCCGAGCCAAGCAACGCCAACGTCGCGCCGACGCCGACGCCGTCTAAAAATAAATTTCCCGTTGACGATTCCAGTAAAGTTGCGGCGAACGCCCCGAACGCAAGGCTGGCAAGCAGACTCAGAACGATATCGCCGAGCGAGCCGAACGCGCCGTAAATGGCGAAAGGCGCGCATCCGATTCCCGCCACGACCAAGCCGAAGGGCAATGCAGATTGATCCCATTCAATTTTGTTTTTGCGAAGTTGAAGCGCAACGCCCACGCCGACGGCGCACAGCAGAAACTGCGCGATGAAACCCAGCTGGTCGTTGTTGGGACCGAGCAGACGCAAAATTAAAGCGGGGAAAGCCATCGCCGCCGCGCCGAACATTTCCGCGTAGATCGGTTTGAATCTGTCGTCGTTTGTGAAGAACCACAACGCGGCGACGCAGATGGTCGTGACAACGGCTTGCGCGGCTAGACCAATCAACCCCGCCCACGCGAAATTTTTTACACTCAAAGAAATAATCGCGGATTGCTCCATCGTCCACAACGCCAGATGATAGCCGAACAAGCAAAACGGCATGGGCAATGCGAAAATCAGGAAAAGAGCTAACGCGCTGTTGGAGCGCGGTTTTGTTTCCAGTGCAGTGATTGGGGATTCGAGTTCAGTCATGGTGGATTGATTTTAGCGCTAATCGAAAGCCCGCCGAGACGCTTCGCGCTAAATCCCAAAGAGTTTGGTTTAATCCTCCGGCGCTTCGGGGATTTGCGCCTCGGGTCCGTGCGGATGGACGTTGAATATTTTGAATCCCCATTGCACGGAAGAGCCGACCAGTAAAGCAAAGACCAAAGTGCCAATGCCCGCAGGACCGCCCAGCGCCCAGCCAGTCGCCACCACAACCGTTTCAATCATTCCGCGCGCTAAACGCAAACTAACGCCGGTTGTGCGTTTAATCGCCAACATCATGCTGTCGCGCGGACCTGCGCCCGCGTCTACGCCGATGTAAAGGGCGCTTGCCACGCCCATTAAACAAATCGCCGTTAGCAACATGCCGATTTGCAAAGGCAGCTTGTTCGTGACGGAAGGAATGAGCCAAAGCGCAAGGTCTTCCCAGGGACCAATGGATAGCATGTTGCCAAGCGTTCCCCAGCCAATTTGTTCGCGCATGATCAACGCGCCTGAGAGGACGCAGAAGCCCACCATGACGCTCATTGTACCGGGCGTGACATGCAACATTTTTGAAAGCGCCACTTCCAACGTCGCCCACGCGCTGGTGCCGAGATTGCCGCGAATCATCAGCGCAATCGCGACGCCAAACAACATGAAGCCAATTTGAATCCGCAAGAAATCGCGCGGAAAAGTATGCCACCGAATCGGTTTTATCATCGCTCTCCTTTAATGAGGACGATGATACCATGCTACGATATATGTCTTTGCCCGCCGTCCTTCGCAAAACATCCATCGCAAACAGCGCGACTGACAACGAAGGTAAAAAAAATAGCCCGCCGATGATTTCTCGCGCAACGCCCTGCGGAAAAAAACTCGGCGGGTTTGAGGCGTATCTGCGCGAAGCGCGTCCGCTAAAAAATTTGTCCCGCCCCAATCACGGCAAGCGTTAAGGGGGCGGGACTCTTTTATATTTGCCCAACCGTAAGATTAGGCGGGAAGCGCCAGGACTCGCTTTCAAAACACGCGCGGCACATCCTTGAACATGCCGCATTCTGGTTAGAAAACCTTGAGAAAGAGATCGGGAGCAACGGAAACCGACGTTGTTGTTGATGTTGTCGGGAGTGTTGTTGTTGCGATTCGCAGAACGAACGTTGTTCTCATTGTTGTTCCACGCGCCGCCCCGCAGCACGCGCTCTGGCGTCCCCACACAAACAGGCTTTACAGCCTGAACATGCCTTTATGTTTGCGGAATGGTTTTCAACCAACCGCCAAGCAATTTGCCGATTTCTGTTAAAGATTCAGCGGCATGAAGATATTGCTGATGATTCGTCAATTTGCGCTGATGAGCAAGACGAAGATATAAACGCAGTTTTTCCAATTCCAAATCTGCTTGCAGTAAAAATCTTCTTTTATCGCGTCCTTTAACGGCGTGAATTAATTCTTCGTAAAAATCAAACGCGGAATCTTCAATGCGTTTGGCGAGTCGAAACCTTTCGCTTTTCGGAAAGCGCTCCGTATGCTGTAAAAGCCATAAAAGGAAGTTGGTCGTTTTTACAAAAATAGGGGATTGAGTTTCAGTCATTAGATTGCTGAATTTAATATTTTTCTTCGTAAATTCCAAGTCTCGCCGTAGCGCGCATGATTCGCCCATGCGACGGCGTGAACATTTAAGTCGGCGCGTTTTATTTTTTCAGCCGCGCATAAAGAACGCAGATATTTCCAGCGACGACGAAAAGCGTATCCTTTAGGCGGTTTTAGGCGGCGGTAATCGGGAAAGACGATGAAGCCTAAAAACGTAATCCCTTTCCACGCGGGGCGGCTGTGCGCGCTTTCTTCGTGGATGGTCAAACGCAAGCCCGCTAAAAATTCAATCAGCGCGTTTTTCCATTCATGCAGTCGCGCTTTGTCGTTGGAGAATAAAACAAAATCATCCACATAGCGCAAATAAGCGCGGACTTTCAGTTTGCGTTTGACGAATTGGTCTAATTCGTTCATGTACACATTCGCCCAAAATTGACTGGTTAAATTGCCGATGGGCAACCCACGCGGACGATTGCGCGAAAAAAGGTCGTCGTCCGCAAAATAGGTCATGTCATATTCTTCGTTCAAAACGCCTTCGCCGCTGGCGATGATTTTTTCAATCAGCCGCAATGCTTGTTCGTCTTGAACGGTGTTCGCCAAAATGGTTTTTAGAATTTCATGGTCTATGGACGAAAAAAACTGCTTAATGTCGCAAGGCAAAACGTATTCGTGGCGGCGCATAAAATAAGTGCAACGGTCTAACGCCTTATGCGTTCCCTTGCCAACTTGATTAGCGTAACTGTCGAAAATAAATTTGCGCTCCAACATGGGACCAATGACATTAATGAGCGCGTGATGAACGACTCTATCTCGAAATGGCGCGGCGGAAATTTTGCGGCGCTTGGGTTCATGCACGGTAAAACTGCGATACCCGCCCGATTGGTACGTTCCGTCGCGCAACTCGTCGCGCAGTTGGATTAATTCACCTTCCAAGTTGTATTCAAACGCCGCAATCGAAGGGTGACTGCGCCGCCCTTTAGAGGCTTTGCCAAACGCCACCCATAAATTGGCGAGGTCATAAACCAGCGGGTAGAAATTTGCGTAGGTTTTGCCCATTATGTTTTTTTTCTAAAAAATTCGGGCCCGCTTCGCGGGCGTCTCTTTTTTCTTCTCTCCGTTCTCTACTCTCTTATTTTTTCAAAAATCAGCGCGAGTCAGAAGATCAGAAAACCAGAAAACAGAAAACAGAGTCATTGCGAGCGGGAGCAACGGAAACCGACGTAGTTGCCGATGATGTCGGGAGTGTAGTTGTCGCGATTCGCAGAACG
>Ga0315281_10000550_pt1 | contig 52344 bp, 44 predicted proteins | sample YL17G07_0_MG_FD_204540 | JGI IMG/M metagenome (GOLD analysis project Ga0315281, IMG submission 204540) | Sediment microbial communities from Yellowstone Lake, YNP, Wyoming, USA - YL17G07_0 | ecosystem: Environmental > Aquatic > Freshwater > Lake > Sediment | place: USA: Wyoming | collected...
GCCGACTTCGGCAAGCTCAGTGTCGTGTCGCTGTACCTGCCTTCCGGTTCCGCCGGCCCGCATCGGCAGGAATCCAAGTACCGCTTCATGGCGCATTTTCTGCCGATACTGAAGAAGCTGCGCCGCGATGGGCGTGAGTACATCCTGTGCGGCGACTGGAACATTGCCCACAAGGAGATCGATCTCAAGAACTGGCGCAGCAACCAGAAAAACTCCGGCTTCCTGCCGGAGGAGCGCGCCTGGCTCACGCAGGTTTTCGACGACATCGGCTGGGTGGATGTGTTTCGCACTCTCAACGGCAAGCCCGATCAGTACACCTGGTGGTCAAACCGCGGCCAGGCCTATGCCAAGAATGTTGGCTGGCGCATCGATTACCAGATCGCCACGCCCGGCATCGCGAAGAAGGCAGAGAAGGAGCGCATCTACAAGGACAAGAAGTTTTCCGACCATGCCCCGCTGAGTATCGATTACGACTACGAACTTTGAAGAGCTCGTAACGGGCAAGGTGCCTCCACCGCTCGAGAGTATTCAGACAGCGTAGCGATTGCGCCCCGCCTGTTTTGCCCGGTATAACGCCGCATCGGCGGCCTGTAACAGCTGCTCCGCGGATTGTTCCCCGGCCAGTGCCGCAAGTCCCAACGAGAAAGTCACCGGCGGCAGTGCGCTGCCGTCCTCGGCACTGACCGGCTGCTTCGCGGCCGCCAGCACCAGGCGCTCGGCGACAATGCGCGCGTGGTCGAGACCGGTGCCGGGTAACAGCAGGCAGAATTCTTCCCCGCCATAGCGCGCGACCTGATCGGAGGGGCGCAACTGCGTGCGCAGCAGTACGGCCGTGGCACGCAATGCGGCATCCCCGCCCGCGTGCCCCCAGGTATCGTTGTAACGTTTGAAGTGATCCAGGTCGAGCATCGCCAGGGTGAAGGGCCGTCGTGAAACCCGCGCGCGTTGCAGGTAGCGCGGCAGGATTTCATCGAGCCAGCGGCGATTGAAGGCACTGGTCAGTGCATCGGTGAGGGCTTCGCGCTGGCTGGTCTCGGCCCGCGCGTGGATCTCGGCCAGCGACTGGTTCGTGTGGCGCACGCGTTCGGCCATGATGGCCAGCAGATTGCGCGCCAGCATCGGATGCCGCTCGGTCAATTTCCAGAGCGTATCGACATCGATGGCGAGCAGCTCGCACTCGTCGGCCGCGACGACCGGCGCCGACACACGCTGGCCGTCGATGACCGACATCTCGCCCACGCATTCGCCTGGCACGATGGTCATGGAGGCAGGCGTGTCGCCGCCGCCGAGCAGAACCTGCAAGGTTCCCGAAAGCAGCAGATAGAGGGTGCGATTCGGCTCGCCGGGCGTCAGCAGGGGCGCGTGCGGCAGCAGGCGCCGCCGCGGACAGGCGGCGAGCGTCTCATGTATCGCCGCACCGGTCGTGTCGCGAAACAGCGCCGAATGCAAAACAATGTCTTCCGCGGAGCGATGCATGATCAGCCCGATTTATTGCTAATTGTAGGACAACTTTCCGATGAACGAGCGGACCGGCCACCGGAAAACAAACCGTGAATTCCAGACATCGTGCTGCCTGCCTCGGGTATGGCGCGAGGGGATGATTTCTGGCCGGCGGTCTGTTAAGGCGCATATATTCGCCAGATGCAGCTGCTGGGCCGATCGGGGGTATCCATACAGTTTGCGGGTCTGTCAGGAGGTGAGTACTATTCAAGGAGCATGTGCCTCAATCAGGGCTACAACCTCACAGACAGTTCTGTGGGTCAGGGGGTCGGAAAATGGAAAAACTTGCACTCAAGCACATCTTCACGCGCATGCTCGCGCACAAGGAAGAGGAGTCCTCCACGCAGGAGTCTTCAACCAAAGATGCGGCTGTCCTGATTGTCGACGACTCGCGCACCATCGTGCGCGCCTTGCAGTTGATGCTCGAACGCGAAGGCTACCTCACCTATTCCGCTGTTGACGGCGTTCAGGCCATCGCCATGACCAAGCGCCAGCGCCCGGATGTTGTCCTGATGGATGTGGTGATGCCGAACATGAATGGCTTCGAGGCCACGCGCGCACTGGTCAACGACCCGGAGACAGCCGCCATCCCGGTCATCATGATGAGCGGAACCGAGCAGGTCTCGGATCGCGTCTGGGGCATTCGCCTCGGCGCCAAGGGGTTTCTCGCCAAGCCGATCAACAAGGAAGAGCTGCTCGGCAAGGTTCGCAGTGTGATCGCCGTCTCGCGCCGTGCGCAGGAACGTGACCAGATTACAGACATTCCCGCTATCGACACCTTCCGCCGCTGAACGGATCGAATACGCCGCCGCCGTTTGCCGGGGCCGTTTGATGCTCTAATTTTTTCACTCTGGCGGTAACCGCTCCGAATACCGGAAAAGCTATTTCCGCTGATTGCGCGCCTTGGCCGCCGCCGCCGCGGCGGTGGTGAGCGCCATCAATGCGCCGAACAGAAGTATCCCTGCCAGTTCCATCCAGCCCGATGCGCCTTGCGGTGCGATGAGTGCCGCCAATGATGTCCAGAGATCAAAACTTTCCTGCGGCGCAGCGCGCAGTTGCCGAAAGGCGCCGAGCAGCGCTGCGACGAATGCGGCAAGCGCGGTTCCGAGCACGCCGCCGAGGAGGGCGCGCCGCGCCAGGGCGCCGCGCGTGACGGGTTCGCCGTGACCGGCGGCGAGCGCTTCCATGTCCGGATTGCGCACACCCAGCGGCGAGAAACGCTGCAACAGCACCATGCCCGGTATGCCGATCACCATGGTGAGAATAAAAAAATCATGCCAGCCCATCGCATCGACGGTAATGCCCGTGACCGGGCCGGCCAGGATGCGTGGCAATGCGAACAGGCTTGAGAACAGCGCGTACTGGGTTGCCGAGAATTGTTTCTGGGTCATGCGCAGCAGCAGCACGCCGAACGCGCCGGTGCCCATGCCGCTGGTCAGGCTCTCGAAGGCCATGGCGCCGTACATCAGCGGACGGTCCACGCCGATATCCGCGATCAGCACATACCCGAAGTTCGAGGCGATCTGCAGGACGCCGAACACCCAGAGCGCATGGCCGAGGCCCATGGACGTGGTCAGCACGCCGCCGAGCAGCGTGCCGATCAGGGCGGCGAACAGTCCGATCGTGGCCGTGGCGATGCCGACGTCAAAATCGTTATAGCCGATTTGCACCAGAAACGGACGCACCAGCGCGCCTGCCAGGTTGTCAGCCAGTTTGTACAGCACGACGAATGCCAGAATTTCCAGCGCGCGTGCCTTGGTGAGAAAGCTGACAAATGGTTCCCACACCGCCGCGCGCAGCGACATCGGCGCGCTGGTCTGGTCGAGCTCGGGACGCGGCGCCCAAGCTGTGACCAGCATGAACGGCAGATAGAGCAGCGCGATCAGTACGAATACCACCGGCCACGACCACAGGCCAGCCAGGGTGATGGCCGCGCCGCCCGAGACGAACATGGCCGCGCGGTAAAGCGCGGTGCGCGCACCGACCGCGACACCCTGTTCCTCCGGGCGCAGCACTTCCACCGCGTAGGCGTCGACGACAATGTCCTGACTGGCCGAGGCAAAGGCGATGGCGAAGGTGAGTGCGCCGATGATCCAGATGGCATCCGGGTGGGTGGCGACACCGCCGAGCAGCAGGGTGGTGATCAGCAGCCCGATCTGCCAGAACAGGGTCCAGCCGAGCTTGCGCCCGAAGGGCAGCATCGGCAGGCTGTAACGGTCGAGCAGCGGCGACCACAGGAATTTGAAGCTCCACGGCGCCTGCGCCAGCGTAAACAGGCCGATGATCTTGATGTCGACATCGGCGCGCGCCAGCCAGGTCGGGATGGCGATCCAGACCAGCCCGAGCGGCAAACCGGAGGAGAACGACAGCAGGCTGACGGAGGCGGTGCGCCAGCTGCGCATCGCCAGCCACACTGCGCGCCACGAAGAGATTTTTGCGGTCATGTTGTTTCAGGCCTGAGTGCTGCCCGCAGTCTAAACAGCGCAGCAGCCGGCGGCAATGCGGGAAACAGATTCAGGGAACCTCTAAATATCCCCTCTCCCTCCGGGAGAGGGGTAGGGAAGTTTTACACATGAATTGACTATCCCCTCATCCTCGCCTTCTCGACTCGGGTTCCGAACTTCGTTCTACCTCCTCCATCCCTGGAGTCGTCCCGGAGGGAGAAGAGATTACCAAAATTTAGAGGTTCCCTTCAGTCGAGCAGTGGCAGCGGCTGGTTGATGCGTTCCAGCATGACGCGCACTGCGCCCCGCTGTTTGAGGAGCTGGTCGCGCGTGGTCTCGAGTTCGGCGATGCGGCTGCCCAGGGTGTCCAGGTTGCCCTGGATTTTCTTCAGGTTCTCGAGACGCTTGTCGAGCATCACCTTGTGTTCGCGCAACTGGTTCAGGATTGGCGTGAGTATCGCCTTGCTCCAGGCATTCGCCTCGGTGTTGCAGTCGGTGTAAATCTCGCGCGCCCGGCTCACCAGGGTGATGAAGAATTTCGAAATCACGAAGTGCTCCTCGGTGATCACCAATGCCGCGCTGTTGCGGAACGCCTCGGCCTCGTCGTGCAGCTTCTGCAGGCGGCTGCGATAGGGCAGGAGCGAGATGCTGGCCGGTTTGATTTTCGGCAGGCCGTGCTCGGCGTGAAACTTGCCGTATACCGCCTCGACCAGTCCCTTGATCTGGTGCGACTGCTTGTTGACCTTCTCCATGATCTCGCCGGCGCCATCGAAAAAATTCGCCATGCCAACCTTGAGGCCGTGCGTGGTCCAGGATCCCTTCATGTCCTGGCGCGTTCTGGCGATCAGCGCATCGAAGGCCGCGAGGCTGAGGGTTTCGAGCAGCAGGCGAATCTGCTCGGACAGCACCACGCGCGTCGCCTGAAAACTTTCCAGCTTCTTCTCGTAGGCATCGCGCTCTTCGCGCATGCGCTGAATCATCGCCTGGATCATGTCCAGGTTCTTGCCGCCGAGCGTCTTGAGCTCGGCGATCTGGTTCTCGGTAGCGGCGAGGCGCGCCGCCACGGTCGCCTCGGTGGTCTCGACGATATTGCCGATCTCACGCGCCACGCGCTCGCGCACGTAGCGTTGACGCGACGGGATGATGTCCTCGGACAGTTTGATCTCGAGCGCAAGCAGCCCGCTCTTCTCGAGCAGCGCATGATCGGCCTTGATTTTGCCAAGCAGGCCTTTCTGCGCCGACACCGGAAACACCTGGCGCCGGTCGATGCCCAGGGCGCGCGCCGTGTCATCCGCCTGACGCGCGATGCTGGCGCTCACGGCGGCGTCGTCACGCAATTCGTCCCACAGGGTGTCGATCTTGTTGAGCACGGCGATACAGCCGTTGTGGCCGGCGCCGCGCGCGTTGCACACGTGTTGTTGCCAGACTTCCATGTCGGACTTGGTCACGCCGGTGTCGGCCGCCAGCAGGAACAGCACCGCCTGTGCCTTGGGCAGCATGCCCATGGTGAGTTCCGGTTCGGTGCCCAGGGCATTCAGGCCGGGCGTATCCAGGATCACGAGCCCTTGTTTCAGCAGCGGGTTCGGGTAGTTGATGACGGCATGCCGCCACACTGGAATCTCGATCAAGCCATTGGCCGGTGCTGGCATCTCCGGTGTCGGGTGGTACAGGCCAAGTTTTTGCGCTTCGCTTTTCGGCACCGGTTTGATCTTGATGATTTCGCGCAGCGTCTCAGCCATCTGCTTGGGCGATTCGAGATCGAGTGGCAGCGTCGTCCATTGCACCGGCGAGCGTTTGTACTCGGCGATGCTGGTGCTGGAGGAACGGGTCTCGATCGGCAGCAGGCGAATGCACGGCTCCAACTTGTCGTCGTACAGCAATTCGGTCGGGCACATGGTGGTGCGTCCGGCCTCGGACGGCAGCAGGCGCTGTTTGTAGTCGGCGAAGAAAATGGCGTTAATGAGTTCGGTCTTGCCGCGCGAGAATTCGGCGACCAGCGCCACCGTGAGCTTGTCGGAACGGAGCATGTCCATGAGCTCATAGACACGCAGGTCTTCCGTCCCCTCGGCCAGGCCGTTCTGTTCCATCCAGTGCTGGTATTCGCGGATGGTGTTGGCCAGCCCCTCACACCACCTTTTATAGGCGGAGAGCCGGCGGGCCAGACTGTTGATGGCAAGCATATGTTGCGTATTACTGCCGCCTGGGGCGACAGCACCTGGGAGTTACTGGATTTTGGGTATACGCCTACGCAGCAAGCCGCTGCGGGTACTTTTACAGTGTAGATCAAGCGGAACACTTCGGCGGGACCGCCAGTCCGGGCGGAAAACGTGCTGGCGCCCGGATACGCAGCTGTTTGACGCGACCGGTTTCGCCCTTCAGGAGCGTCACCTGGCGTTTGGCCACGCCGAAGGCCTCGGCCAGAAACGCAATCAGGGCCGCATTGGCCTTGCCGTCCACCGGTGGGGAAGTGAGGCGGATTTTGATGGCGCCGGCATGTGCCCCGGCAAACTCATCGCCGCTGGCGCGTGGCTGCACCTGCACGCGCAGGATCAGGTCGGCGCCGTCCCAGCGCGCCGGACCGGACAGATCAGCGCAAGAGTTCGAGCGTGCCACGCTCAAGGTAGGGCAACGCCATCTGCGCCAGCGCAATGCCGACCATCACCACCATGGGCGACAGGTCGATACCGGAGAACACCGGGATTGTTTGGCGCGCCGGGCGCAGCAGCGGCTCGGTGAGCCGGCCGAGCAGTTGGCTCAGGGTATTGGGGTAGGGATTGATCCAGCTCAGCAGTACCATGATCAGGATGCCGAACAAATAGACGTTCAGGGTGCTGTGCAGCAGATCGAAAATGCCCCGCACGAGCAGCGTGGCGATCGTCAACGGCTGATTCAGCAGCATGGCAAGCAGGGCCTGGAAAACCAGCTCAAGCAGCAAGAGCAAAACCACCGACGCGACATCGATGCCGTACATTCCCGGAATCAGGCGCCGCAGCGGCTTGAGCGGCGGATTGGTGATGGCCACCAGAAACTGGGCGATCGGGTTATAAAAGTCGGCGCGCACCACTTGCAGCAGGAAGCGCAGCAACACCGCGAAAATGTATAGCCCGAAAACGATGTTCAGCAAAAACAGCCCGGCGTTGGTGAAGTAACCCATGTGTCTCCCTCGTGTGCTCTATTTGCCGAAGAGGTCGGCGAGTTCGCGCGCGCGCTGCATGGCAGCGATCACGGCGTCATCAAAGATACGTTCGATTTTTCCGGCTTCCAGTGCCTGCACCGCCTTTTCGGTAGTGCCGCCGGGCGAGGTCACGCGTTTGCGCAGTTGCGCCGGCTCTTCGCCGCCTTCGAGCGCCATTTTGGCGGCGCCGTAGGCGGTCTCCAGCGTCAGCAGTCGCGCGGTCTTGGGATCGAGCCCGTGTTTGACGGCGGCCTTCTCCAGCACTTCCATCACCAGGAAAAAGTACGCCGGGCCGCTGCCGGAAATGGCCGTGACCGTGTCGATCAGGGCCTCATCCTGCACCCACACGGTGACACCCACGGCGCGCAGGATGGACTCGGCCTCATCGCGCTGAACCTCGGTCACGCGCGCGTTGGCGAACAGCCCCGTGGCGCCGCTGCCGATAAGCGCGGCGGTGTTGGGCATGACGCGCACGATCGGCAGGTTCCCGCCCAGCCAGCGTTCGATGTCGGCGACGCGAATGCCGGCGGCGACCGACACCACAAGCGGCTGCCTCTTCTGGACAGCCGCCGCAATTTCCTCGGCGACGGATTTCAAGGCTTGGGGCTTGACGGCCAGCACCAGCACGTCCGCCGCGGCGGCCAGCGCGGTATTGGCGGTGAAGGTTTTAATGCCGAGCGCCTGTTCCGCACCGCGCCGCTGGTTGGCATCCGGGTCGGAGAGCAGCAAGTGGTCGGCCGACCAGCCATTGTTGAGCAGGCCGCCGGCCAGGCTGCGCGCCATGTTGCCGGCGCCGATAAATCCAATGGTATGCGGGGTCATGGAGCCAATAATTCGATCGAGTTGTCTGGTGGATGGCTTGAGGATGACACAAATGTGCGTGTTCGCACAGGCCAGGGTGTGACCGGACAGCTGCGTACCCGAGGCGAAGAAAGCGCCAATTCAGCAGGTTAAGCGGCCTTGTTTGTGCACTTTCGGCCGTTATACTTGAACAGAGTCGGTTTCATGGAGACCGAGGCCACTGCGTTTCCCCAGGAGACCCTAATGGATATTGCTGAACTGCTGGCGTTTGCCTACAAGCAGAACGCCTCCGACCTGCATCTGTCCGCAGGCTTGCCGCCACTCATTCGCATCGATGGCGATGTCAAACGCATCAATGTGGATCCGCTGGACGACCGCACCGTCCACAACATGATCTACGACATCATGTCCGACAAGCAACAGAAGGACTATGAAGAATTCCTCGAATGCGATTTCTCATTTGAGATTCCGAACCTGGCGCGTTTCCGCGTCAATGCCTTTAACCAGGACCGCGGTCCGGGCGCGGTGTTCCGTACCATTCCCTCCAAGGTGCTGACCTTGGAACAACTCAACTGTCCGGCGGTGTTCAAGGAGCTGTGCGATCAGCCGCGCGGCATCGTGCTGGTGACCGGCCCGACCGGCTCGGGCAAGTCCACGACGCTCGCGGCCATGGTCAATTACATCAACGAGTCGCGCCACGAGCACATCCTGACGGTCGAAGATCCGATTGAGTTCGTACACCAGAGCAAGAATTGCCTCATCAACCAACGCGAAGTGGGCCGCGACACGCTCGGATTCAATAATGCGTTGCGCTCGGCGCTGCGCGAAGATCCGGACGTGATTCTGGTCGGCGAATTGCGCGATCTCGAAACTATCCGCCTGGCACTGACCGCCGCCGAGACCGGCCACCTGGTGTTCGGCACGTTGCACACGAGTTCCGCCGCCAAGACCGTCGACCGTATCGTGGACGTGTTCCCGGCGGCTGAAAAAGACATGGTGCGTTCCATGTTGTCGGAGTCGTTGCGCGCGGTGATTTCGCAGTCGCTGCTCAAGAAAATCGGCAGCGGACGCGTGGCCGCGCACGAAATCATGATTGGCACGCCGGCGATCCGCAACCTGATTCGCGAGAACAAGATCGCGCAGATGTACTCGTCGATCCAGACCGGCCAGAGTCTCGGCATGCAAACCCTCGACCAGTGCCTGATCGAGATGGTGCGCCAGCGTATGGTCAGCGCGGATGAAGCGCGCACCTATGCGGTCAATAAGGACAACTTTGGTGCCGGCATGATGATGGCCGGCGCAACGTTGGGAGGCAAAAAGTAAATGGTTTTCAGCGATCTCCTGAAGTTGATGATCCACAAGAAGGCGTCGGATCTGTTCATCACCGCAGGCGTGCCGCCATCACTCAAAATCGACGGCAAGGTGACGCCGGTCACCAAGCAGGCGCTCACGCCCGAGCAGTCGCGCGCCTTTGCCTATGGCGTCATGACCGAAGAGCAACGCCGCCAGTTCGAGGCCAAGAACGAGTGCAATTTCTCGATTGCTCCGCAGGAGATCGGCCGTTTCCGCGTGAATATCTTCATGCAACAGTCCCGCGTCGGCATGGTGCTACGCTCCATCGAAACCAAGATTCCGAAGTTCGACGAGCTCATGCTGCCCAAGGTGCTGGCCGACATCGCGCTCGCCAAACGCGGCCTGGTCATATTCGTCGGTGCCACCGGCTCCGGTAAATCGACCTCGCTTGCGGCCATGATCGGTTACCGCAACGAGTACAGCTACGGGCACATCATTACCATCGAGGACCCGATTGAATACGTGCACGATCACCGCAACTGCATCGTCACGCAGCGCGAGGTGGGGGTCGATACCGAAACCTTCGATACCGCGCTCAAGAACACCCTGCGTCAGGCGCCCGATGTAATTCTGATTGGCGAGATTCGGGCGCGTGAAACCATGGACTACGCCATCCAGTTTGCCGAAACCGGCCATCTGTGTCTGGCAACCCTGCACGCCAACAGCGCCAACCAGGCGCTTGACCGCATCATCAACTTCTTCCCCGAGGATCGGCGCAGCCAGCTGCTCATGGATCTGGCCCTCAATCTCAAGGCCATCATCTCGCAGCGCCTGATCGTGAAAAAGGACGGCAAGGGACGCGTGCCGGCGGTGGAGGTCATGATCAACTCGCCGCTCATCACCGACCTGATCATGAAGGGCGATGTCCCGGGTATCAAGGAGATCATGGCCAAGTCGGGCGAGGCCGGCATGCAGACCTTCGACCAGTCGTTGTTCACGCTCTACGAAGCCGGACTCATCAGCTATGACGATGCCCTGCGCAACGCCGACTCGCAGAACGACGTGCGCCTGCGCATCAAGCTAGAGGGCAAGGACGCCAATGCCTCGCAGCTGGGCGAATCGATGCGGAATGTGACGTTCTAGCTGAGTTGACCTGATGCAGAAACGACAAGGGCGCCGCGCGGCGCCCTTGTTTTTGAGAGTTACGCGTTGCCTAGTTCAAAAACCACTTCTCCGCCCACCAGCGTGTGGGTCACGCGTCCGGTGAATTCCCAGCCGAGGAATGGCGAGTTGCGGCCGCGCGAGACAAATTTGTCGGCGCACAGCATCCAGTGTGCCATGGGGTCGAAGATGCAGATGTCGGCGGTGGCGCCGACGCTCAGGGCGCCGCACTCGACGCCGAGAATCTCGGCAGGTTTCATCGTGAGCAGCGCGATGGCTTCGGAAAGAGACAGCAGTTTCTCGTCCACCAGCTTGAGCGTGAGCGGCAACAGGGTTTCGAGGCCGGAGATGCCGGGCTCGGATTCGGCAAAGGGTGCGAGTTTGGCGTCCGGCTCGTGCGGCTGGTGATCGGAACAAATGGCGTTGATCACTCCGCTCTGGAGCGCGGCGCGCAGCGCGTCGCGGTCGCGCAGGCCGCGCAGCGGCGGGCGCACGTGACATTGGGTGTTGAAGTATCCGATGTCGTGTTCGGTGAGGTGCAGGTGGTGCGCGGCCACGTCGGCGGTCACCGGCAGACCCTGTTTCTGCGCCTCGGTCAGCATCGCCACGGCGCGCGCGCTGGAAAGATTGCAGAAGTGCGCGCGCACGCCGGTCTGTTCAATCAGCGCCAGGTCGCGCGCCAGCGCCACGGTTTCGGCCGCCTCGGGAATTCCCGGCAGGCCGAGGCGCGTGCCGACCTCGCCCTCGTGTACGCAGCCGCTGTTGCGCAGCCACGGGTCTTCGGCATGCAGGTACACGGTGAGATCGAAGGTCGCGGCGTATTCCATGGCGCGTCGCAGCACCAGCGTATCGGTGATCGGTTCGAGCGCATTGCTCACGCCCACGCAGCCGGCCTCTTCGAGCGCCGCCATGTCGGTGAGCAGCTTGCCTTCCAGGCCCTGGGTGAGCGCGCCGAGCGGGTGCACGAACGCCAGCCCGAAGCGCCAGGCACGCGACTGGATCATCTGCGCCATGGCCGGGGTGTCGATCACCGGCCAGGTGTCCGGCGGGCAGCACAGCGTGGTGATACCGGCCGCGACCGCAGCGCGCGTTTCGCTTTCCATGGTCGCCTTGTATTCGAGCCCCGGTTCGCGCAGGCGCGCGCGCAGGTCGACCAGTCCCGGGCACACGATCTGGCCGCGCGCATCAATCGTGCGCGTCGCCTCGAAGCCTTCCGGCGCCTTGCCGATACCGGTGATGAAGCCGGTGCTGTCGATGTACAGGTCTTTGACAACATCGAGTTTGTTGGCCGGATCGACAATGCGTCCGCCCTTGATCACGATTCCCATCATGCGCGCCTCCCGCCGGCCGGCGTGCTCTCTGCCTGTGTTCCGCCCATGATCAGCGCCATGATGGCCATGCGCACCGCGATGCCGTAGGTGACCTGCGGCAGGATCACCGACTGCGGTCCATCCGCGACTGCCGAATCAATGTCGAGGCCGCGGTTCATCGGCCCCGGGTGCATGACAATGGCATCCGGCTTGGCGAAGTCGAGTTTTTCCTGCGTGAGTCCATACAGATTGAAATATTCCTGTTCGCTCGAAATCAGCGCGCCGGTCATGCGTTCTCGCTGCAGGCGCAGCATCATCACCACGTCCACGCCGGCCAGACCGGCGCGCATGTCGGTGTAGGCGTGCACGCCGAGTTTTTCCACCGCCGTCGGCAACAGCGTCTTGGGCGCGATCACGCGCACCTCGGCGGCGCCAAGCGTGTTCAGGGCATGGATTTCGGAACGCGCCACGCGCGAATGCAGGATATCGCCCACGATCGCGACCTTGAGATTTTCGATCGGACCCTTGTGGCGGCGAATGGTGAACAGGTCGAGCAGCGCCTGGGTCGGGTGCGCATGCCGGCCGTCGCCGGCGTTCACGATGTGCACATGTTCGGGCACGTGCGCGGCGATCAGATGCGCGGCGCCGGACTCGCGGTGCCGCACCACGAACAGCTCGGTGTGCATCGCTTCGAGATTGCGTACCGTGTCGAGCAGGGTTTCGCCCTTGCTGGTCGAGGAAGCCGAGGGATTGAGATTGATCACGTCCGCCGACAGGCGCTTGGCGGCGATCTCGAAGGTAGTGCGGGTGCGGGTGCTGGCCTCGAAGAACAGGTTCACCACGGTCTTGCCGCGCAACAGCGGTACTTTTTTGATCTCGCGCTCGCCGACCGAGATGAAGGATTCGGCGGTGTTGAGAATATCGAGAAGGGTCTGACGCGGGAGGCCTTCGATGGTCAACAGGTGACGCAGCCGCCCGTGACTGTCGAACTGCAGGTCGTCGCGCTTCAAGTATGTGCCTCCTGGATTTCGAGCTTGAGCGGTTCCGGTCCGAGCAGCTTGATGTGCTGGTTCTTCTTCAGCTTCAGATGGTGACCGACCACCTGCGCCTCGACCGGCAGCTCGCGGCCGTCGCGGTGAATGAGCACGGCCAGCGTGACCGAGGCCGGGCGGCCGTAGTCGAAGATCTCATTGAGCGCGGCGCGGATGGTGCGCCCGGTATGCAGGACATCGTCCACCAGAATCACGTGCCGGTTTTCGACGTTCACCGGCAGGTTCGAGGTTTTGACCTGCGGGTTCATGCCGAGACGGCTGAAATCGTCGCGATAAAACGAGATGTCGAGGGTGCCGAGCGGGTCGCTCAGGCCGAGCAGGCCGTGCAGGCGTTGCGCGATCCAGACACCGCCGGTGTGAATGCCGATCATGAGCGGCTGCTGTGCCAGCCGTGGCCGCAACTCGTCGGCCATGTAGGCGATGGTGGCGTTGACGTCCACGATGTCAGTCGTCTGCGGCATGGCGCGGCTCCAGTTTCGGGCGTCGTTGCTCGTCCAGGTACGCCTGCAGAATGTTCTGCGCGGCGAGTTTGTCGACCCTGGCCTTGCGCTGCTTCCAGGGGACGCGCGACTCGACCAGGGCGTTTTTGGCATCCACCGAGGTCAGGCGTTCGTCCACCATATGAACAGGCAGATTGTAACGGCCCTGCAGGCGATGTCCAAACTTGCGCGCCGCCCGGGTCATGGCGTTCTCGCTGTCGTCCATGTTGAGCGGCAGACCGACGATCAGAGCGGCCGGTTGCCACTCAGTAATAAGGCGGTCGAGCATCGACCAGTCCGGAATGCCCTGGTGCACGCTGGTGCTGGCGAGCGCTTCGGCCCGCCCGGAGGCGCTGCCGCCGACCGCAATACCGAGGTGTTTGGTGCCGTAATCGAAGCCGAGGTAGGTGGGTGCGTTCAAGGCGTTCAGGCGTGGCCCGCCTCGCCGGACAGCGCGGCGAGATCGACACCCAGGTGCTTCACGGCCGCGCCCCAGCGCGCCTCCACCGGCGTGTCGAACAGAATCTGGTTGTCGGCCGGGCCGGACAGCCAGGCGTTCTCGCCGATTTCGTGTTCCAGCTGTCCGGCGGCCCAGCCGGCATAGCCGAGCGCCAGCAGGCAGCGCTCCGGGCCGCGATTTTCGGCGAGCGCGACGAGAATATCGCGCGAGGTCGAGACGCCCAGCGTATCGGTGACGGTAAGCGTCGATTCCCACTGGCCGAGCGGTTCGTGCAGCACGAAGCCGCGGTTGTTCTGCACCGGGCCGCCGACATACACCGGCAGGTCGAGGTGGCGCGAATCGCCGCCCTCAATCTCCATCTGCTGCAGAATGTCGGCGAGCCGCAGGTCGGTGATGCGGTTGATAACAATGCCCATGGCGCCCTCGCTGGAGTGCTCGCAGATGAGCGTCACGGTGCGCGCGAAGTTCGGATCGCGCAGATTGGGCATCGCGATCAGGAAATGGTTGGTGAAGATGCCTGGTTCCTGCATGTTTCTAGTATCCGGCAGCCACGCTCGTACCGCAAGGATGCGACGGTCCTAGTCGTTGCTGCTGGTAACACCGGTTTCCTGAAATTTCCAGGTGCGGGTGATATGCAGGATGTCGATGTCGGCCCGCATGTCCGGCGGCAGAGGGGCATAGGGCGCGGCCAGCTCGACAATGCGCACAGCGGCGTCGTCCAGCACTTTCTGTCCGGAAGTACGCAGCACTTGCACGCCTTGCAAGGAGCCATCCGGCTTGATGGCGACATCCAGCACCAGACTGCCGGCGATGCCCTGGCGTTTGGCCTGCTCGGGATAGTTCAGGTTGCCGACACGTTCGACCTTGGCGCGCCACGCATCCATATAAGCGGCGTATTTGTATTCCTGGGTGCGCGCGTTCAGGTACTTGTGGCGCGGCATCGCCTGGAATTCCTGGAAATTGCGGTTGATTTCGGCGTTCAGTCGCGCGCGCTCCGCCTCGCGCGCATTGCGCTCCGGCAGGCCCATGCGTTCTGGCGTGACGCGTTCTTCTTTCTTTTCCGGACGCGGTTCACGCGCGGCCACCGCGCGGCGCGCCTCTTCGCTGGTGAGCAGTGCGATCAAATCGCTCAGGGACTTCACGCGCCGCTGCGGTTCCGGCTGGGCGAGCGGCATGCGGCTGTTCTGGTCGCTCATCTCCTGCACCGGCAAGGGGCTGCGCGCGACGTCGCGCGATTCGCTCGTCCCGCCGCCGTCCTGGTTGGATTGGGCGAGGAACTGCGGATTGACCGGGGTCTTGTCGCTGCGTGTCTGGACGAGGGTGATTTCGAGACTTTCGGAACCCGGCAGGCGGATGCGCGGTGCGCTGTAGGTGACGCCCAAGATCACCACCATGTGCACCAGGATGGAAGTGAACAGCGCGAGACCGAGCCGGTCGGTGGCGGAAAAATCGTAGGCGTTCTGGGCAATGCGCATCAAGCGGCGCGCGGATCCGGCGGAAGAAAAATCAGTCTTAGCAGGAGGTTAACACCGGCCGGATGACTGTCAAGGGCGCAGCGCGCCGGTCGCCTGGTTCAGGCCGCATGCATTTCACGCGCTGCTGCCACCAGTGCCAGACGCGCGATGACACCGTAGGCATAGAAGCGGTTCGGGCAGGCATCCGGAGACTTGTTGCGATCCGGGCTGACACAGGACTCGGCAAAGGCGAGCGGCTTGAAGGTCATGCCCGGGGCGTTCAGGTTTTCGTCCACGCCGCGTCCGCTGTGCACGCGGTAAAAACCGCCCACCACGAAGCGATCGATCATATAGACCACCGGTTCGGCCACGGCCTCTTCCCAGGTTTCAAAGGTATAAACGCCTTCCTGCACCAGCACTTCGGTCACATTGAGGCCTTCCTTGCCGCGAGCCATCTTGGTGCGTTGTTTGCGGTTCAGGTCGCGCACCTCGTCCACGTTGCGAACGGTCATGATGTTCATGCCATAGGTGCCGGCATCGGCCTTCACAATCACAAACGGCTCCTCGCGGATACCGTACTCGCGGTATTTGGCGCCGATCTCGCTCAGCACTTCCTCCACGTAGTGCGTCAGGCAGTCCTCGCCTTCGCGTTTCTGGAAGTCGATTTTTCCGCACTTGCGGAACACCGGGTCGATAAACCACGGATCGATGCCGGCAATGGCAGCGAATTCCACGGCGGCTTTCTGGTAGAGGGCAAAGTGTTGCGACTTGCGGCGTGTCACCCAGCCCAGGGCGACCGGCGGCACCACCGGTTGTTCGAGGTCCTGCAGGATTGCGGGGACGCCGCCCGAGAGATCGTTGTTGAGCAGCACGAAGCAGGGGCTATGGCCGTCGACCTTGATCTTGTTGCCGTCCCGCGTCAGTGGATTGAGCGTGATCTGTCGCCCGGACGGCAAAGGGATCGTTTGTGGCGAGGTCACTTCCGGCAGCAGCGAGCCGACCTTTACCTGGAAACCGGCCAGCTCCAGGAGGTGGACAAAGTTGGCCAGGTTCTCCAGATAATAGATGTTGCGAGTATGGCTTTCTGGCACCACCAGAATGCCGCAGGCCTTGGGGCAGAAACGCTCGACGGCTGCCTGGATGGCCTGAACGCAAAGTGGCTGGAAGGCCTGGTTGAGGTTGTTGAAACCGGCCGGAAACAGGTTGGTATCCACGGGGGCAAGCTTAAAACCGCTATTTCGCAGATCCACCGAAGCATAGAACGGTGGAGGCGTGGCCAGCCATTGGGCACGGAACCATTGCTCGATTTCAATCTGGCGTGCGAGCAGGTAACCCTCAACCATCTGCAGCGGGCCGCGCTGCGCGGTCGTGAGGTGCGGAACAGCTTGCAGGTGCTCAATCGCCAAGTGTCTTTCTCCCCTGATCTTGACGCCAATGGTAACGCATCCTTGGCAGGTCTAATATGCAATGCAGAAGTTGGTATTTTCTTCTGGCATGATTCATGCAAACCACTTGGCAGCTTGCGGAGCAGTGCATAGGGCATGATTGGCAGCCACTCCGGACCCTGGGGTGGCTTGCAAGCAGTAAATGTCGGTTTTTGCATGATTTAGTGACTAGCCAGCATGGATTTTACTAGCATTTTATGCTAATAAATCATTATTCTAGGGAAGAATATCAAGAAACTACATTTAAATTCATCCCCGGATATGACCCTGACCGGCGGGCGAGCAACTAAGATTCAGTAATGAACATAAAGTCCAGCCGAAAATCGCGGGGTGGGGATTGAGTATCAAGGTGATGGTTATCGACGACAGCAACACCATCCGCCGGACCGCGGAGGCGTTGCTGAAGAAGGCCGGGTACGACGTGTTGACGGCGTCGGACGGGTTCGAGGCGATGTCGCTGATCACCGACAACCGTCCGGATATCATTTTCGTGGACATCATGATGCCGCGTCTGGACGGGTATCAGACCTGTCAGCTGATCAAGAACAACAAGAAGTTCAGGGATACGCCGGTGATCATGTTGTCGAGCAAGGATGGTTTGTTTGATCGGGCGCGTGGCCGGATCGCGGGTTCCGAAGAGCATGTCAACAAACCGTTTACGCAGGAAGAGTTGATAGAAGTCATTACGAAATATGTGCACTGACGGCCGCCGGGGCTCCGGAGGTGACTGGCCGATCAGCGGTTCGGGCAGTTGGGACAAAACGAACAACGAGGCTTAAGGCTATGGCAATCAAGAATGTGATGGTAGTGGACGACTCGCCGACTGAGGTGCATTTGCTGCGCGAAATGCTGACGAAGAACGGCTTCACGGTTTCTGTCGCCAGCAGTGGCGAAGAAGCGATTACTCGCGCCGCCGCGGAAAAACCCGACCTGATTCTCATGGATGTGGTGATGCCGGGAATGAGCGGCTTTGAGGCGACACGTGCGATCACCAAGAGCCCGGCGTCGGCGAGTATCCCGGTCATCATTTGCACGACCAAGGGCCAGGAGACCGACAAGGCCTGGGGTCTGCGTCAGGGTGCCAAGGACTACATCGTCAAGCCGGTCACGGAGAAGTTGCTCATGGAGAAGATCAAGGCGCTCTGACATGGCCACGCCGCGTATCGATCCCCTTGCGCTTCTGCAACAGATGCAGGAGCACAGCCGTCGCACCGCCCCCGGGTTGCCGGAGCAGGTGCAGGCGGCGCCTCTCTGGTCGGGGCTTGGGTTCCGCGTTGCCGACCTGCAGCTGGTGACACCGCTGGACCACGTGTCCGAGGTGCTGCCCTGCCCGCCGGTCACGCTGGTGCCGGGCACGAAGCGCTGGCTCAAGGGCATCGCCAATGTGCGCGGCACGCTTGTCACCATCGTCGATCTGCCGGAGTTTTTCGGCAAGGATCCGGTGCGGCTGGACGACCGGTCGCGGTTGCTGATTTTGAATATTTCAGGCTTGAGTACGGCGCTACTGGTCAATGAGGTGGCCGGCCTGCGGCATTTCGACGAAGAGCAGGAGAAACAGGATATTTCCGGTCTGGACGATCCGGCACTGGCGCATGTCAGCGGTGCGTTCCTCCGGGAGAATGTGTTGTGGGGGGTGTTTGATATGAATTCGCTCGCTGAGAGCGAAGCGTTCCGGCATGTGGCGGTATGAAGGCCGGCCGAATCGGATCAGATCAGAAACACCGGGTGCTTACTAATAATGAAGCAGGAATCGCTAGCCAGATGAGGTGCAGTCCATGGCAATCTTAGGTTTTCTCAGGAAGGGCAGGTCCGGGTCCGGCTCGATGGCGGGCGAGGCCGACATCGACCTTGGCGAGGGCTATATCGAGCTGCAAACGAAACAGCCGCGTCTGGTCATCAACAAGGACCTGATCAGGTTCATGACCGGCATGCCATTCCTGCTTCTGGGTCTGGTGCTGTCACTGCTGGCCCTGTACTTCCTGGTGACCCGTGACGTTGCCCAGGCGGAACGCGATACCAAGTACATCGAGCAATCATCCCAGCTGCTCATGTTGTCGCAGCGTCTTGCCAAGGATGCGCGCGAGGCCGTGTATGGCCAGGAAGGCGCATTTCCGACACTCAAGTCGTCGCGCGACGACTTCGACACCATTACCAACAACCTGACCAAGGGCAATGCCAAACTCGGCATCGAACCCAGTCCGCCGGAAGTACAAGCGGCGCTTGCTTCCGTGAATGGCAAGTGGAAAACCACGCGCGCAAACGTCGACCAGATTTTGAGCCAGGAAAAATCCATGGTGTCGCTGCGTGACCACGTGGTGGGCATCAACCAGGCGGCGCCGCTACTGCTCGCCCTGTCCGACGAAGTGGTGGAAACCGGCGCTTCCGCCGGCATGAAGTCGGATCAGCTTTATCTCGCCAGCCGCCAGGGCATGCTCTCGCAACGTATCGCCAAGGACGTGAACCTGTTCTCCCAGGGCGGCGCCGAAGCCGCGGTTGCGGCAGCTCAATTCGGCAAAGACTCGAAGCTCTTCAAGGAAACCAGCCTGCGGCTGCGTGAAAAATTGCCGGCCAACGTGCGCAGCAAGCTGGATGAGGCCAACGAGGTTTTCAATGACCTCAACGCCCACGTTGAAGGCATTCTGGCCATTGCCGCCGAGTTGTTCGTCTCGCAACGCGCTTCACAGCTCGTGTTCGAACAATCCGACCCGCTGCTCGAAGACTCGAAGAAGCTGGTGTCCGCGTATACCGCCCTCAACGATCAGCGCCAGGCCACCAAGTACCTGACCGTGGTGATGGCCGTGCTGGCCGTGGCGTTCCTGCTGCTCGTGGCCTGGAAGTTGTACAACGACCAGCGCGCCCGCGCGCAGGCGAGCGGTGAGCAGAACCGCCAGACGCAGGATGCCATTCTCAAGCTGCTCGATGAAATGGGTAACCTCGCAGACGGCGATCTCAGCATTCAGCCGGAGGTGACCGAGCAGATCACGGGCGCCATCGCCGACTCGATCAACTTCGCCGTCAAGGAAATGCGCAACCTCGTGGTGCGTATCAAGAACGCCGCGCAGCAGGTGGCCGTCGCCTCCGAGCGCAGCCGGCAGACGGCCAATGAACTCACCCAGGCGGCTACCCGTCAGGCGTCGCAGATCACCGACACCACCGAGCGCATGCGCGGCATGTCGAAGCAGATGGAAGACATGTCGGCCACCGCCAGCCGTTCCGCGGAAGTGGCGCAAGGCTCGGTGGCGACCGCCAAGCGCGGTTCGGCGGCGGTGCAGAACACCATCAAGGGCATGGACGAAATGCGCGAGCACATTCAGGAAACCGCGAAACGCATCAAGCGTCTCGGCGAATCCTCGCAGCAGATCGGTGAAATCGTGGAACTGATCAACGACATCGCCGAGCAGACCAACATTCTGTCATTGAACGCGGCCATCCAGGCGGCCATGGCGGGTGAAGCCGGCCGCGGTTTCGCGGTGGTGGCCGACGAAGTGCAGCGCCTCGCGGAACGCTCCGGCGAGGCGACCAAGCAGATCGCCGACCTGGTGAAAACCATTCAGGCCGATACCAACGAAGCGGTGGCGGCGATGGAACAGACCACCAAGGGCGTGGTGGAAGGCACGCGTCTCGCGGACGCCGCTGGTCAGGCGCTTGGTGAGATCGAATCGGTGTCTGAACAACTCTCGGAGCTGATTGTGAACATCGCGCACGTTGCCCACGAGCAGTCGGAAAATGCCACGACCGTGTCGCAGAACATGGGCCAGATTCAGGAAGCGACCACGCTGACCTCCACCGGTACACGTCAGACGGCGGAGTCGATCGGCAAGCTCTCGGAACTCGCGCGCGAGTTGCAGGCCTCGGTGGCCGGCTTCAAGTTGCCGGCGGCCTGAGTCGGACAGGGCGCGCGTGGCGCGCCCGCGCTATGAACCGGAACGCGCTACCCGCGCCAGATAACGCATGAGCACGCTCAGCAAAGTCGATCCGAGCACTCTCGGTTGGGTCAAGGCCGAGATCGACGAGACCCTCAAGCAGGCGCGTCTCGCCCTTGAGACGTACACCGAAAACACCGCCGACGAAAGCAAGCTGCGTTTCTGCACAACCTATCTGCACCAGGTGCTCGGCACCCTGCAGATGGTCGAGCTGGATGGCGCCGCGTTGCTGGCGCGTGAAACCGAAGCGCTGGCCGAGTCGGTACTGAGCGGCAAGATCGCACCCGAAGCACCCGTTATCGAGACCCTGATCCGCGGCATCCTCACGCTACCGGATTACCTGGCGCGCCTGCAATTCGGCCAGCCGGACGCGCCGCTGCGTATTCTGCCGCTGCTCAACGAGCTGCGCGCCCTGCGCGGCGCCGAACCGCTCAACCAGCTCGACCTCTTTCAGCCGGATCTCGATGTGCGCGCGCCGCAGATGGAGAATGCCGCGGCCAAGCTTACCGAAGGCGATTACGCGGTGGCGACCCGTTCGCTGCGGCCGGCCTTCCAGGCAATCCTGCTCAACTGGTTGCGGGATACCGGCAATCGCCGCTACCTCGATGAGCTCTCTTCGCTGATTGAACGTTTGCAGCAGCAAGCGCCGCTATCTCCCGTTGAGCAGCTGTTCTGGGTTTCGCGCGGCTATCTCGACGCGCTGGCATCCGGCGCCGTGGCGATCAACAACGATCGCAAGCGACTGCTGGCACGGCTGGAGCAGCAGCTCAAGAAGATTGCCATCGGCAGTGATCGCAGCCTGCTGCGCAATACCTCCGAGGCGCTGGTCAGGTCGATGCTCTTTGAAGTAGGCCAGGCGCACTCCGCCACGCGCCATGCCGCCGAGGTGCGCCGCGCCTTTGCACTCGATGCCCTGTTGCCGGGGAACGAGGAAAATTACGGTATGCCGACACCCGAGGCCATGCAGTCCGTGGCCGAGGCGCTCAACCAGGAAATCGGACAATCCCAGGATCTGCTGTCCACTTATTTCGAGAACGGCGACTCCGAGACACTGGAGCCGCTGATTACCTTGCTGCACCGGATGTCCGCCACGCTCGAGATGCTGAATGTCGAGGTGTTGAAGGCGCTGGTCGACGAGATTGCCGGGCTCTGTCAGCAATTGCAGCGCGGCGAGTTGGAGCGCAGCGAGTCACTGTCACTGCCCATGGCCGGCGCGCTGCTGCTGCTCGAAAACAGCACGCGCGATATCAAGACCCCCGGGCTTTCCTGGAAGAAGCAGGTGGATGAAACGATCGCCGGTCTGCGTCAGTTGCGTGCCGGAGAGCAGGGCGGCGACATGGGGGGCATCGAGATCTCCGATGCTTCGCTCACCGATTCCGAATTCAAGCAGCTCGTTGCCGCCGTGGGGGGCGAGATTCGCATCAATCTCGGCAAGATCGAAGAGGCGCTCGAGACATTTGCGGCAGCACCGGAGCAAACCAGCCTGCTCGACGCCGTACCGCAGTCCCTGAATCAGATCCAGGGCGCGTTGCAGATTCTCGGTCAGGATCGCGCCGCCGGACTGGTGGTCAACGCCAATCTGCATGTGCAGAACATGCGCGACGGCCGGATGGCTGCGGACAATGCCATCCTCGATTCGCTGGCGGTGGCGGTTGGCACCATCGGCGCGTATATCGAGGGACTGGAGCGTGATCGTCCGAACCTCGTTGCGCTGCTCATCAGCGCGCACAACGATCTCGCGGTGGCCCTGACCGGCAAACGTCCAGACAGCGGTAACCCCGAAGCGCTGCTCAACGGCATTGAAACGAGTCTCACGGCATGGTCCGCCGATCACGCCGATAGCGCGGCACTGACCGCGATGCAGCAGAATTTGCGCGACATCGCCTGGCTGGCCGGCACACAGCAGCAGGAACGCCTGGGCAAGCTTTGCGGACAGATGATCAGCCTGCTCGACATGGTGGACAGTGGCGAGGTGCCGGACGAAGTCGAGTTCACGTTGCGCCAGTCGTACGATGCACTGGCAGCGCTCGCCCGCTCCCAATTGAAGGCCCAGGAACTTGCCAAGGCCCCGCCGCGCGCATCCTCCAAAGCCAAGGCGGATGCCGTGGTTGTCGCCGCGCCCGCCAGAAACGCCGCCATTGAGGTCGAAGGCGACGATGACATCATCCAGATTTTTATCGAGGATGCGCGCGAGATGATCGCGCTCATCAACAAGACATTGCCGGACTGGCATGCCGATTCGGCCAACCGCGACGCGCTGCTCGACTTGCGGCGCGCGTTCCACACGCTCAAGGGCAGCGGCCGCATGGTTGGCGCCTCCGAGATCGCGGAGTTCGGCTGGTCGATGGAAAACATGTTGAACAAGGTGCGGGAGGGAAAGTCCGCGCCCAGCGAACCGATGTTCGACCTCCTGTACCGGGTGCGCGACGTGCTGCCGGAAATGGTGGCGCAGCTTGAAGGCGGTCCGGCGCCCGATGCCGATGTGGCGCTATTGCGCGCCATGGCCGATGCACTCGCCGATAACCGTCCGGTGGATGCCGCAGGGCTGACCGCTTCTGCGCCGCCAGGCCCGACGGTCGACACGCAAAAGCCAGTTGCAACAACGAGTGTGGCGTCCGCGGAGTCAGACGAGGAACTGCCCGAACTGGATGCCACGCTGTTGCAGATCTTCAGCAACGAAACTCGCGGGCACACCGAGAACGTGCGGAGCGAAATCGAAAAATGCCGCGCGAGTGAAATTGGCTGTCAGGTAACGGAGAGCCTGGTGCGCGCGGCGCACACCCTGCAAGGCAGTGCGCGTGCCGTGGGTCTCAAGCCCATGGCCGAAGCCAGCGCCGAAGTTGAGAAACTGCTGCATGCCTATCAGGCGCATCAGCACCCGCTCGATGAGCCGGGCGCTGGCCTGTTCGACCGGCTGGTCAACGCTGTGGAACGCCTGGTCGACTCGCTGAGCCGCGGCGAGACCCGGGCATCCGGTCTGCTGAGTGAATTTTCCAGCGTCGCGCAGGGCGCACGCGAGTTGCAGTCTCATCTGACGGGCCATGAGACTGCCGCTGTTACGGCAGCCCCGCCTGTTCCGGAGAGTGCTGCAGCGCGCGCTCCGGTCGCGGCGACGCTGATGCCCGCGGCAAACACAAACGAAACCATTGAGGAAGACCTCGATCCGGAGCTGCTTGAGATTTTCCTCGAGGAAGCCACGGACATCATGGCGGCCATCGAGGAGTCGTTGACCAAGTGGCGCAGCAACCGCGCCGACAAGGCATCGGTGGCGGAGCTCAAGCGCCAGTTGCATACCCTGAAAGGCGGCGCACGCATGGCCGGCGCCATGACCATGGGTAATCTCGGACATCACACCGAGAGTCTGCTCGGTGAAGCCGAGAGCGGCCGCGTCGACGCCGACAGCGGCCTCATGGACCTTCTGGACGAAGTGCACGATGCTCTGGTGACCATGATCGGCCAGATGCAGAACCACAAGCCAGTTGCTGTCTTCGCAGCGACCAGCGCCAAGGTGCTGGCGCGACTCGGCCAGGCACCAGCGCCTGCGGCGCGCACATCGGCCGCCACCACGCCAACGGACGCATCGGCTGTCGAGGACACCACACCGCACGCAGCTGAATATCCGTTGGCATTCGCGCCGACGGTCAGCAATGCCACTGCCGACAGCGGTGCGCATGATGTGGACGTCGTTCCGCGCCCGGATGGCGAGGACACAGCAGAATCAGCCGGCACCGACCGGCGCGGTCAGATCCGCGTGCGCACCGCGCTGCTGAACGAACTCGTGAATTACGCCGGCGAAGTCAGTATCTCGCGCTCGCGCATGGAACAGCAGATTTTCGGCTTGCGCGAAAACCTTGCCGAACTCAATCGCAACACCACACGTTTCCGTGATCAGATTCGCGATCTCGAGATCCAGTCCGAGTCGCAGATCATGGCGCGTGCCCAGGAAGTGGCCTCGCAGCTGGGCGAGGATTTCGATCCGCTTGAACTCGACCGTTTTTCCAGCCTGCAGACTTTGTCGCGGAGTCTGGCCGAGAGCCTGCACGATCTGTTCACCATCCGCTCCAATCTGGAGAATTACGCCAGCCAGGCGGAGACAGTGCTGATTCAGCAGGCGCGCATCAACACCGAGCTGCAGGAAGGTTTGATGCGCACGCGCATGATCAGTTTTGCCACGCAGGGCGCGCGCCTGCGTCATATCGTGCGCCAGACGGCGCGCGAGCTCGGCAAACACGTCGAGTTGGAGCTGGTCGGCGCCGAGGTTGAAGTGGATCGCACCGTGCTGGACCGCATGATCAGCCCGTTTGAACACATGATTCGCAACGCGCTCGACCATGGCCTTGAGTCCGGGGAGGAGCGCAAGCGTGCCGGCAAGTCGACGACCGGGCACATCCGTATCCAGGCCAGCCATGAAGGCAGTGAAATTGTGATCCGTTTTGCGGATGACGGCGCCGGCCTCGATATTGCCGCGATCCGCCGCAAGGCTATCGAGCGCGGCCTGATGAACTCCAGCACCAACCTGTCGGACGACGAGCTCATCCAGTTCATTCTGGTTGCCGGATTCTCGACGGCGGGCACGGTCACGCAGCTGTCCGGCCGCGGTGTAGGCATGGATGTCGTGCACAACGAAGTGAAACAGCTCGGCGGTTCGATCACCGTGGACACGCGCCGCGGCGTCGGCACCACCTTTATCATCCGCCTGCCGCTGACGCTGTCCATCAGCCAGGCGCTCATGGTGCGTGTCAGCGAACAGCTTTACGCCATTCCGCTGTCGTCGGTGGTGAACATTCTCGAAGTGCCAGTCGAACAGCTCAACAGCATTCAGATGGGCCGCCGGCCGCTGCTCAACTGGCAGGATCAGGTCTACCCGTTCATGCACCTCGCGGTGCGACTCGGCATTCCGCCACTGCCGCCCGCCGGCCGCAAAGTTCCAGTGTTGCTGGGTCGCAGCGGCGGGCGACAGGTTGCCATTCAGGTGGATGGTCTCGCCGGAACGCGCGAAGTCGTGATCAAGCCATTGGGTGCGCAGCTCGCCGGGATCGAAGGACTCGGCGGCGCCACCATTCTCGGTGATGGCAGCGTGGTGCTGATTCTGGATGTGCCGGGCCTGTGGCTGACTGAGGAAGGCATGCACGTGATGCGTGATGTGCAGGGCGAGGAAGTGGTTGCTACCGCGGTGCGTGCGGCCGTCGAACCAGATGTTGCAATCCAAATCGAGGCGCCCGTATCGGTACGCCGTAATGCGGTTGTCATGGTGGTGGACGATTCCATCACCGTGCGCAAGGTCACGCAGCGCCACCTGCAGAAGCGCGGCATCGACGTGCTGCTCGCGAAGGACGGGGTGGACGCGGTCGAGCAGTTGCGCGACCAGGTACCGGACGTGATGCTGGTGGATATCGAGATGCCGCGCATGGATGGCTACGAGCTGACGTCGCGCGTGCGCTCAGATTCACGCCTCAAGCAGGTACCGATCATCATGATTACCTCGCGCGCCGGCGACAAGCACCGCGACAAGGCATTCGCGCTCGGCGTGAACGAATACATGACCAAGCCCTATCAGGAAGAAGAACTGTTCGCCCGGATCAACTCGCTGTTGCCGGCGCATCTGTCTTTCTGAGCAGCCCAACCATGAAACCCGCCTTCGTTTGGATTGAGGAGAGGTAGTGGCCGAAACCCGACAATTTCTGCGTATCGGCCTCATGGGCGTGGATTATCTCCTGCCCAACAGCACGAGCTATGTGATCGAGAAGCGCGAACATCTCGAAATCAACGGTGAACCGGGAGCGCTCATCGCTGCCTGGCAGTCGACACCCACTGGGCGCGCGCCGGGCTATTCCGTGGATGCCAACCTGAAACCGTTGCCACGCAACTCCTGGCAGCGCGCTGTGTTCCTGAAAGCCGGCAATCAGACGTTTGGCCTGATTGCGGACGAGTTGCAACTGCTGCCGCGCGAGGATGTGCGCGTCGAACCGTTTATTCCGCCCGGTCCGGCACAAACGCCAGCCGGACATCTGTTCAGTGGCGCCTGGGTGCGTGCCGGACAGGCACCGGTGCTGGTTTTCGAGCCAGGCGCACTCGCCGACTATCTGATGCACCTGGAGGCTGCGGCATGAGTGCCATCTCGCGTGACCCGGTGCATGCCCTTGAAGTGCCGACCGACAACTTGCCATTGCTGTTGCCGAGTGCCTGCATGGCCGAGGTGGTGGCGTTGCCGCGGCTGGCACGCGTGCCGCTTGCACCGCCGTGGTTGCTGGGCGTGCTTGGCTGGCGGCTGCGACCGGTACCAGTGATATCTTACGACGTGCTGGTCGGTGGAGAAGGGCACGCCCCCGGTCCGCGCGCGCGTGTTGTGGTGCTCTATCCCCTGCCCGGGCGCAAGCCCTGGGAGTTCGTCGGCATACTGTCGGCCTCGGAACCGCAGTCGCGCATCATCGACGGTGGCGTGGCGCCAACAGCGATCGACGACTCATTCCGTTATATCGCCGCCGCGCTCAAGTTCGATGAACGCACCGTCGGCATTCCGGATTTCGCGGCGCTCGCCAAGGTTCTCTATCCCGGCCGTTAGGCGCGAAAGTTCGTCCGCCAGCAGCAGGCCGCTCCCAGGCCAGTAGGATGGGTGGAGCGTAGCGCAACCCATCGGACACAGCGCTCAATGGGTATGCTTAGCGGGTGGCGCGATCAATTCCTTTCCACGCCGTCCTCGCCAGCTGGTCGATCTCCGCTTCGGTGATGATGTACGGCGGCATGAAGTACACGACATCCCCGAGCGGCCGCAGCAGCGCTTCATTCTCAAGGCCATAGCGATACACTGCCAGCCCGCGCCGTTCCTGCCATGCATAGGGCGCACGCGTCTTCTTGTCCCGCACCATCTCGATCGCCAGGATCATGCCGCGCTGCCGCACCTCCGCCACGTGCGGATGTTCAGAAAAATGCGCGGTCGCGTGCGCCATGCGCGCCGCGAGCTCACGGTTGCGGTTCAGCACGTCGTCGTCGCGAAATATATCGAGCGTGGCATTCGCCGCTGCGCAGGCCAGCGGATTGCCGGTGTAGGAATGCGAATGCAAGAAAGCCTTTTGCGTGCTGTATTCGGCATAGAAGGCCTGATACACCGTGTCGGTTGTCAGGCACACTGACAGCGGCAGGTAACCGCCCGTGAGCCCCTTGCCGAGCAGCAGAAAGTCCGGCGTGATGCCGGCCTGTTCGCAGGCGAACAGGGTGCCGGTGCGCCCGAAGCCGACGGCGATTTCATCGGCAATCAGGTGCACGTTGTAGCGTGTGCACGCATCCCGCAGCAGCTTCAGATAAACCGGATCGTACATGCGCATGCCACCGGCGCACTGCACCAGCGGCTCGATGATCACAGCGCAGGTTTCATGCGCGTGCTTGGCCAGTGCCGCATCCATCATGGCGAACAGGCGCGTGGAATAGTCGGCACAGGACTCGCCCGGTTCGCGCAGATAGCAGTCAGGCGATGCAACCGTGATCGCCTGCAACAGAAGAGGTTCGTAGGTTTTCTTATAAAGGGCCACGTCTCCAACCGAAAGCGCTCCGAGTGTTTCGCCGTGGTAACTGTTGCTCAGGGAAATAAAGCGCGTGCGTGTTTCACCGCGGTTGCGCCAGAACTGGAAACTCATCTTGAGGGCAATCTCGACCGCGCTCGATCCGTCCGAAGCATAGAAGCAGCGCGCCAGACCCGGGGGCGCGAGCGCCACCAGCCGCTCGGAGAGCGTCACAATCGGCTCGTGGGTAAAGCCGGCGAGAATGACATGCTCCAGCTTGCCGAGCTGATCGGTAATCGCCGCATTGATACGCGGGTTGGCGTGGCCGAACAGGTTCACCCACCACGAGCTGATGGCATCAAGGTAGCGCCGGCCGTTGTAGTCTTCGAGCCACGCTCCCTCACCGCGCCGAATGGCGATCGGCGGGTAGTCCTCGTGGTCGCGCATCTGCGTACAGGGGTGCCACAAGACTTGCATGTCCCTGCTGGTTAGTTCAGTTTGCTTCATAATATTTAGTGTCGTGCCGCCTGGTTATTCCATCATAATGGATGAAACGAGTGATTAACCACAAATGCTGGTCGTCGTTACCACCGTGGATATCGACCGTGGCGCTACTCAATTACTGGGGAGAACAGCAAATAGTGCGCACCGTCGCATCGAGTGAGTCCCTTCTCCCTCCGGGAGAAGGACAGGATGAGGGGAGTTTTTACAGCTATTGTCCCCTCACCCTAACCCTCTCCTGGAAGGAGAGGGGGAAGCAATGTGCGCTATTTGCCGGCCGGATCAGTAAGAATCGAGTGCTAAGCTCAATACAGCCAGTTAGTAACAGGTCTGCCTCTAACATGGAGAGAACCAAGACATGCGATTGATCCGTCGGAAAATAGGTGGTTTGCGGGCCTCGGTGGGCACGGCCCTGTTGCTGGCTGCTCTGGCCGGCTGCTCCCTGCTGACGCAGAAGAATGCCGAGACGGTGTCGACAGTTGGTGGCTATGGCGCAAGCCCGGCCGCGGCGCCCCCAACCGTAACTGACCCCAGATCGCTTGGGCGCGGCGACGCACCAATCGTTATCATTGAATACTCGGATTACCAGTGTCCGTTCTGCGGTCAATTTCACGTCAATGTATTACCGAGCCTGCAGCGCGAATACATCGATACCGGCAAAGTGCGATTGATCTTCAGAGACCTGCCGCTCGATATGCACCGAGAATCAGTACCGGCGGCTATTGTTGCGCATTGTGCCGGCGAACAGGGAAAGTTCTGGGCGATGAACGAGGCGTTGTTTGCCAACCAGCGTGAACTTGGCGCAGCGTTGTACGAGCAGTTGGCCCATGACCTGAAACTGGATACTGATAAATTCAACGCATGTGCCCGAAGTCCGTTAACCAGAAAAAAAGTGCAGGCAGGTGTGCAGGAGGCGAAGCGCTACGATATGAATGGCACGCCAAGTTTTATCCTTGGTCGATCAGTTCAAGGCAAAATCGAGATTCACCGAACCGCCCGGGGCTTGGTCAATTTTGAGACGTTCGCTCGTGAAATTGACGCTCTGCTGGCCATAACACCGTCATTGGAGGATGCGGCTATCGCCGGTTAAGTAGCGAGGGCGGCGCAGGAGTGACGGAACAGTAGCCGCCGACCCGGTTCTGCATGTGTGAATTCGGAGCCGGGACGCGTAGACGATGATGTAACCGCTGTTCAATAACCCCAATACTCCTTAAGTATTTTTCCCTGCCCGGCATACACCGTGGCGTTCGCCGGATCGAAGCGTTCGAGGCCGATGCGCGAGAGCATGGCGCGGCCGTTGTCGGTCTTGTGGGCATTGAGCAGGGCTTTCCGCAGGATTTGGCGCAGTTCCGGGCTGATAGCTGGCGCGGCGGAGAAGCCCATGTGCGGCAGTGGCGCGGTGCTGAGCAGCACGCGGAATGGCGCGCCGCGCACGATCTCTTCGCGCACCAGTGGCGTTGGCAGGATCGCCGCCGCCACCTTGCCTTCGCGCAGCAGCGCAAAGCCGTCCGCGGTGTTGTCCACCTCCACCGGAATTGGTTGTTTGGATGGCTTCGTGAACAGGCCGTTGAGTTGCGCCGCGCCCATGCTCGGGATGCCGAGAGTGGCAATGCGCCGCCCGGCCAGCCGCGCCGGGTCGTCCAGCTTGGCGGCGCGTGGCACGATCAGCGAGTAGGTGACGGTGTTCGGAATCTTGGCCAGTACCACGTAACCCATTTTTTGCGTGCGGTAATCGGTGAAGTGCGCATCGTCCAGAATCAGGTTGTATTCCTTGCCGCGCCGCATCATCTCCCAGTAGGACAGGAAATTCGGGCGCGCGCTGATGCGGCACGGCAGGTGCGTGACACTCGCCAGGTAGTCGCACAGTGGCTGAAATTGCGCGCGGGTTTCCGTCTCGCTCAGCAACGGCGCCACGCCCATCACCAGTTCACCCACCTCGGCGCGCGCCGCTCCAATTGTCAGACTCAACACAAGCAGGGCCGCAGTGCGGCCGGACAGCAGCGTGTGTCGGGAGATTGGGGGAAACACATATGGCATGTCGGACTCTCTCTGACCGGGTCCATTACTGATCCGGTCGCCAAATAGTGCATGTCATTTCTCCCTCTCCCCGCGGGAGAGGGCCGGGGTGAGGGCAAAGCAGCGCAAAAACGGCCCTCATCCTATCCTTCTCCCGCGGGGAGAAGGGGTCTGCCGCATTTCCTGGTGCGCACTATTTACCTTATCTCCCTGACAACATGGTCTTTGCAGGCCATGATCCAGAATCATACGCCAAATAGCCGCCATCGGAGGCGGCGCACCGGCTCCCGGTCATCCGGCGTTTTCATCCGCGCAACGGCCCATGTAAACTCCCGGCAGGTATTATCGCCTGGTTGTTTGCGGAGAATCCTGATGGTCAGAACTGAAACCCCGGTGTGTGAGTTCGGTCAGCCGGCGCCGGATTTTTCCCTGCCCGGTACGGATGGCAAGATCCATACCTTGCAAGGCGAGCGCGGCCCGAACGGGCTGCTGGTCATGTTCATTTGCAATCACTGCCCGTATGTAAAGTCGGTGCGCGACCGCATTCTCCGCGACGCGCGCGAGCTGCGCGGGCTCGGCATCCATACGGTGGCCATCATGTCGAACGATCCGAGCGACTACCCGGAGGATTCATTCGACAACATGAAGCAGATCGCCGCAGAGCTCAAGTTCCCGTTTCCGTACCTCTACGACGAGACCCAGGAAGTGGCAAAACGCTACGGCGCGGTGTGCACGCCGGACTTCTTCGGCTACAACAAGGATCTCAAGCTCCAGTACCGCGGCCGGTTGGACGAGTCGCGCAAGGAGCCGGTGCCGAACGCGCGCCGCGACCTGTTTGAAGCGATGCAGCTGGTGGCGCAGACCGGCAATGGTCCGAAGGATCAGATTCCGAGCATGGGTTGCTCGATCAAATGGAAAGGCAGTCACGAGTCCTGAGTCAATGAATTACAAGACAATAAACACACCTCGTTGGACCCAGAACTCACGACTCAGCACTCCGGACTGATCGAATGCTTGTAGAAGAAACCTTTTACCGCCGCGACGAAGTGGCGCGTGAACCGCGCACTTTACCGGCGGCGACCTATAACCTCGCACACGTGCTGCTGGCACACGCGGCGGGCGGTTGTTTGTTTGTGCCGATTCGCAGCATGCAGTTTCTGGCGGTGCTGGACAATGAGGAGTATATATTCGTGGATCGCGAGGGCGGACGCCTGATCGAGATTGCCTGGCAGCACTTCCTCCCGGGCGAACGCAGCGCGCTCGATGCGCCGGTGGCGTACGAGGCGGTGTACTACTCGGCCAATGGCGCGCAAATCATGCCGCGCTTGCAGACCGAGTTCCGCCAGGCGTTGGCACAGCTCGAACATCGAGCGCCGGCGCATGCACCGGCGCGGGTTATAAAACTTCCGGTGCGGGATTCCTGATGCTGCCCGATCTCAAGCAATTGCGGCAACTCATACGCGCCTGTGCGCAGGAAGAATTGCTGCCACGCTTCGCGGATGTAGGCCGACACATCAAGCGCGATGGCAGCATTGTCACCGAGGCCGACCATGCGATGCAGGATCGCGTGCAGAAGGAACTCGCCGCCCATTGGCCGCAATACGATCTTCTGGGCGAGGAGATGTCCACGCACAGGAAGAGCGCGGTGCTCGCCACCAGCGGGCGCGCAGGGCTGTGGATTCTTGATCCGCTCGATGGCACCAGCAACTTCGCCGCCGGGGTGCCGTTTTTCTCGGTGTCGCTCGCGCTGCTGATCGACGGCCGGCCGGAGATCGGCCTGGTCTATGACCCGATTCGCGACGAATGCTTCGTGGCGCAGCGCGGGCGCGGTTCCTGGCTCAACGGCCTGTCCATGGGGACGCAGGTCCCCGTGCACTTGCCGCTCGCGCGCACCATCGCGGTGGTCGACTTCAAGCGTCTCGACCGGGCGCTGGCCGCCAGGCTGGGCGCCGAGCCGCCCTATGGCTCGCAGCGCAATTTCGGATCGAGTGCGCTCGACTGGTGTTGGCTCGCAGACGGGCGCTTCCATGTCTATCTGCACGGCGGCCAGAAACTGTGGGATTACGCCGCCGGTATCCTTATATTGACCGAAGCCGGGGGTCAGGCCGTGACGCTGGATGGCGAGGACGTGTTCAGCAGCGGACTGGATTCCCGCTCCGTGGTGGCGACACGTGATCCGGAACTGTTCCAGGCCTGGAAAGCCTGGGTTGCAGGCAACCGTTAAAACAGCAATAAATCAGCAGTAACGAGAGCAGAACGAACGTATTTGGGCATTGTTATTTCACTAATACCTCCATAAAAACACGCCGCCATCCCGGCGCCTGCTTACCCTTGCCCAAACAGGACGCCTGGGGGAGAATACCGCGCTTGTTTTTCCGGGGATGCGCGCTTTACGGAAGTACGCAGAAGTCCGGCATTTATATATAGAACGAACACGAAATATCCCTTCGGCGGGCACGCGCCAGCATCCGGTGTCGATGGCACCCAGCCGGGGGATTTTGTTTTTTGCGCCGCTTCGAGTTTATAGAGGAAATAGCCCATGTCAGCCAATCCGAACCAGGCAATACCCAGCCGCCGTCAACTGGCCAACGCCATCCGTGCCCTGAGCATGGACGCGGTGCAAAAGGCCAACTCCGGCCACCCCGGTGCCCCGATGGGCATGGCCGATATCGCCGAAGTGCTGTGGAACGACTTCCTCACGCACAACCCGTCCAACCCGAAGTGGCCGAATCGCGACCGCTTCGTGCTCTCGAATGGCCACGGCTCGATGCTGATTTACTCGCTCCTGCACCTGACCGGCTACGATCTGCCGCTCAGCGAGCTGAAGAATTTCCGCCAGCTGCACTCCAAGACTCCGGGTCACCCGGAGTACGGCTACGCCCCCGGCGTGGAGACCACCACCGGTCCGCTCGGCCAAGGCATCACCAATGCGGTCGGCATGGCGATCGCGGAGAAGGCGCTGGCTGGCCGCTTCAACCAGAAGGGCCATGACATCGTCGATCACCACACCTATGTGTTCATGGGCGACGGCTGCCTGATGGAAGGCATTTCGCATGAAGCCTGCTCGCTGGCCGGCACCCTCGGCCTCGGCAAGCTGATTGGCTTCTGGGACGACAACGGCATTTCGATCGATGGCCACGTGGAAGGCTGGTTCACCGACAACACGCCGATGCGTTTCGAGTCGTACGGCTGGCATGTCATCGCCAATGTCGACGGTCACGATCCGGAAGCGCTGAAAAAAGCGATCACCATGGCCAAGGCCATGACCGACAAGCCATCGCTCATCTGCTGCAAAACCACCATCGGTTTTGGTTCACCGAACAAGGCCGGCAGCCACTCCTGTCACGGCGCACCGCTCGGCCAGGATGAAATCAACCTGACCAAGGCCGCGTTGGGCTGGGATCATGCCGCCTTCGAAGTGCCGGCCAATATTTATAATGGTTGGGATGCCAAGGCCAAGGGCGCGTCGGCCGAGAAGGCCTGGAATGATAAATTCGCCGCGTACAAGAAGGCCTACCCGGAACTGGCCGCCGAATTTGAGCGTTGCGCCGGTGGCAATCTGCCTGCCGACTGGAAGGCCAAGTCCGCCGCCTTTGTCGCCAAGAACAATGCTGACGCCAAGAGCACATCGACCCGCAAGGCGTCGCTGGCCTGTATCGAGGCCTACTCACCGGTGCTGCCTGAATTGATCGGCGGTTCCGCCGACCTGGGTTGCTCCAATCTCACGGAATGGTCGGGCATGAAGCCCATGATCAGCAACGTGGAAGCGAACTATGTGAACTATGGCGTGCGTGAATTCGGCATGTCCGCCATCATGAACGGCATCGCCCTGCATGGCGGCCTGGTTCCGTTCGGCGCGACCTTCCTGATGTTCTCGGAATACGCGCGCAATGCGTTGCGCATGGCCGCGCTCATGAAAATTCGCAGCATCTTCGTGTTCACGCACGACTCGATTGGGCTGGGCGAAGACGGCCCGACGCACCAGCCGGTCGAGCAGATTCCGACGCTGCGCATGATCCCGAACATGGCGGTCTGGCGCCCCTGCGACACGGTGGAGTCGGCGGTGTGCTGGCAGCAGGCGATCGAACGCAAGAACGGCCCGTCCTGCCTGATTTTCTCGCGCCAGGATTTGCCGCACCAGAAGCGCAGCGACGCGCAGATCGCCGCGATCGCCAAAGGTGGTTATATATTGAAGGACTGCCCCGGCACCCCGGATGTGATCCTGATCGCCACCGGTTCCGAAGTGCAGCTGGCCATGGGCGCCGCGGAAAAGCTGAGCGGCAAGAAAATCCGTGTCGTCTCCATGCCGTCCACCACGCTGTTCGACGCGCAGGATGCGGCCTATCGTGAATCCGTGCTGCCCAGTGCGGTCAGCAAGCGTGTTGCCGTGGAAGCGGCGGTGTCCGACGGCTGGTACAAATACGTGGGCCTGAATGGCCGCGTGGTCGGCATCAACCGTTTCGGCGAATCCGCACCGGACAAGGTGCTGTTCAAGGAATTTGGCTTCACCGTTGAGAACGTGGTGAAGACCGTCGAATCACTTTTCTAGATTTTTAAACTTAAGGGGAGTAGTCACATGGCAATTAAAGTCGGTATCAATGGTTTCGGCCGCATCGGCCGCATGGTGTTCCGCGCGGTCGCGAAGGATTTCAAAGACATCGAAATCGTCGCCATCAACGACCTGCTCGAACCGAACTATCTGGCCTACATGCTGAAGTACGACTCCGTGCACGGCCGCTTCAACGGCGATATCGCCGTTGACGGTGGCAACATGGTAGTCAATGGCAAGAAGATTCGCCTGACCGCCGAGAAGGATCCGGCCAACCTGAAGTGGGGCGACGTCGGCGCTGATATCGTGATCGATTGCACCGGCTTCTTTCTGACCACCGAATCCTGCCAAGCCCACATCAAGGCCGGCGCCAAGAAGGTTGTGCAGTCGGCCCCGTCCAAGGACGAGACCCCGATGTTCGTGTACGGCGTGAACCACAAGACCTACGCCGGCCAAGCCATCGTCTCCGCTGCCTCTTGCACCACCAACTGCCTGGCGCCGGTTGCCAAGGTGTTGAACGACAACTGGGGCATCAAGCGCGGCCTGATGACCACCGTGCACGCTGCCACCGCCACCCAGAAGACCGTGGACGGCCCGTCCAGCAAGGACTGGCGCGGCGGCCGCGGCATCCTGGAAAACATCATCCCGTCCTCGACCGGTGCCGCCAAGGCTGTCGGCAAGGTGCTGCCGGAGCTGAACAAGAAGCTCACCGGCATGGCCTTCCGCGTCCCGACCTCGGACGTGTCGGTGGTCGACCTGACCGTGGAACTGAACAAGGAAGCGACCTACGAGCAGATTTGCGCGGCCATGAAGAAGGCCTCGGAAGGCGAACTCAAGGGCGTGCTCGGCTACACCGATGAGAAGGTGGTCTCCACCGACTTCGTCGGCAACACCGCACCGTCCACCTTCGATGCCGAAGCCGGTATCGCGCTGGACAGCACCTTCGTCAAGGTCGTGGCCTGGTACGACAACGAGTACGGCTACACCTGCAACATGCTGCGCATGGTGCAGCACGTCGCCAAGTAATAAAAACATGTAGGGTGGGTTAGCGGCGCAGCCGCGTAACCCACCGGTCGATCGGCGGGTTACGGCGCGATGCGCCTAACCCACCCTACATTTCCCGGAGCCAAGCAATGTCCGTTATTAAACTGACCGATCTCGATCTCAAAGGTAAGCGCGTGCTGATTCGCGCCGATCTCAACGTGCCCGTCAAAGACGGCAAGGTGACCTCCGACGCGCGCATCAGCGCCTCGATGGCCACGTTCAATCACTGCCTCAAGGCCGGCGCCAAAGTGATGGTGATGTCGCATCTCGGACGCCCCACTGAAGGCGAGTATTCGGAAGAGAACTCGCTCAAGCCGGTTGCCGACGTGCTCAGCCAGAAACTTGGCAAGCCGGTGCGTCTGATCAAGGACTGGATCAACGGCGGTTTCGAAGTCGCGGCCGGCGAACTGGTGCTGCTCGAAAACGTGCGCTTCAACAAGGGCGAGAAAAAGAACGTCGACGAGACCGCGCAGAAATACGCCAAGCTGTGCGACGTGTTCGTGATGGATGCCTTCGGCACCGCGCACCGCGCCGAGGGCTCCACCTACGGCGTCGCCAAGTTTGCACCGGTGGCCTGTGCCGGCATCCTGCTCACTCAAGAATTGGATGCGCTTACCAAGGCCCTGCTCAACCCGAAGCGGCCGATGGTCGCCATCGTCGGCGGCTCCAAGGTTTCGACCAAGCTCACCGTGCTCGAATCCCTGTCCGAGAAGGTCGACCAGATGGTCGTGGGTGGCGGTATCGCCAACACCTTCCTGGCCGCCTCCGGCAAGAAGATTGGCAAGTCGCTCGCGGAGGCGGATCTCATTCCGACCGCAAAAATGCTCATGGAGAAAATGACCGCGCGCGGCGCGACCATCCCGATCGCGGTGGACGTGGTGGTCGGCAAGAAGTTCGACGCCAACGAGCCGGCGGTGCAGAAGAGCGCCAGCGATGTGGCCGACGATGACATGATTTTCGACATCGGGCCGAAGAGCGCACAGCAACTGGCCGACATCATCATGCAGGCCGGCACCGTAGTGTGGAATGGCCCGGTCGGCGTGTTCGAATTCGACCAGTTCGGCGCCGGCACCAAGACCATTGCCATTGCCATTGCCAACACCAAGGCCTTCACCCTCGCCGGTGGCGGCGACACGATTGCCGCTATCCAGAAGTACGACATCTTCGACAAGGTGTCGTACATTTCAACGGCCGGTGGTGCTTTCCTGGAATTCCTCGAAGGCAAGAAGCTGCCGGCCGTGGATATTCTCGAACAGCGCGCGAAGAAGTAACACTTTCAGCCACAGATGAACGCAGATACACACAGATATAAAAGCAGCATCTTAGTTTCTTCAGATAAGCATTCATCTGCGTTTATCTGTGGCTTAATTAAATAAGGAATCAAATTGCTGCGCAGAACAAAGATCGTTGCCACCCTCGGACCCGCGACCGACGACCCCAAGGTTCTCGACAAGCTGATCGAGGCCGGCGTGGACGTTGTACGCCTCAACTTCTCGCACGATCTCCCCGAGGTGCACATCAAGCGCGCCGAGATGGCGCGCGAGCGTGCTGCGGCGCATGGCCGGCACGTCGGTGTCCTCGTCGATCTGCAAGGCCCGAAGATCCGCATCGGCAAGTTCAAGGACGGTCCGATACGGCTTGCCGAAGGCGACAGCTTCACCATCGATACCGATCATCCGCTCGACCAGGGTAACGCGCAGCGTGTCGGCACCACCTACAAGGCGCTGCCCGATGACGTGGTGCGCGGTGCCACGCTGCTGCTGGACGATGGGCGCATCGTGTTGTGGGTCGACCAGGTCTCCGGCAGCGAGGTGGCTTGCCGCGTGGTGGTCGGCGGCGAGCTCTCCAACAACAAGGGTATCAACCGCCAGGGCGGCGGCTTGTCGGCCGTAGCGCTCACCGACAAGGATCGCAAGGACATGAAAACGGCGGCCGCCATGCAGGCCGACTATGTGGCCATCTCGTTTCCGCGCTCCGCCGCGGATGTCGAAGAGGCGCGCACGTTGCTGCGTGCCGCCGGGGGACATGGCGGAATCGTTGCCAAGATCGAGCGCGCCGAGGCGGTGAAGGCGATCGAGGAAATTATCGCGGCCGCGGATGTGCTCATGGTCGCGCGCGGTGACCTGGGCGTGGAAATCGGCGATGCCGCCGTGCCGCCGATCCAGAAGCGCATCATCAAGCTCGCGCGTCAGATGAACAAGGTGACGATCACGGCGACGCAGATGATGGAGTCGATGATCGAAAGCCCGATCCCCACGCGTGCCGAGGTCTCGGATGTGGCCAATGCCGTGCTCGACGGTACCGATGCGGTGATGCTTTCCGCCGAGACCGCCGCCGGCAAACATCCGGTGGCGGCCGTTTCCGCCATGGATCGCGTGTGCCGGGTGACCGAGGAGCAGGAAGAGGCGCTGCTGCAGGAGCGCCGCGCCGCCTACCAGCATGTCGATCGCGTCGATCAGGCCATCGCGCTGGCGACCATGTACACGGCGAATAACCTGGGCGTGAAGGCCATTGCTGCCCTTACGGAATCTGGGGCTACTGCACTGTGGATGTCACGCATTACCTCCAGCGTACCGATCTATGCCTTGACGGGACATGCCGAGACGCGTAGAAAAGTGACACTCTACCGTGGCGTTTACCCGGTGGCTTTTCAGATCACGACCTCAGACCATGCGACGCTCAATCGCGAAGCCATGGATGAACTGCGCCGTCGTGGAACGGTGCGCGATGGCGACATGGTCATCATCACCAAGGGCGATCTGAGCGGCGTGATGGGCGGCACCAACGCGATGAAAATCGCCGTGGTGGGCAGCCAGCGCGAGAATACGAATTCCTAACTTAACTTTGACTAGCGATTAACCGATCCGGAGGAACAATTATGGCACTCGTAACACTTCGCCAACTGCTCGATCACGCCGCTGAAAACAATTACGGCCTGCCGGCGTTCAACGTCAACAACATGGAGCAGGTGAAGGCCATCATGGAGGCCGCCGACGCTGTCGACAGCCCGGTGATCCTGCAAGGCTCGGCCGGCGCCCGTTCCTATGCCGGCGAACCGTTCCTGCGTCACCTGATTCTCGCGGCGATCGAGATGTATCCGCACATCCCCATCTGCATGCACCAGGACCACGGCGCCTCCCCGGGCATTTGCTTCCGCTCCATCCAGTCCGGCTTCAGCTCGGTGATGATGGACGGCTCGCTGAAGGAAGACGGCAAGACCCCGGCGACCTATGAATACAACGTCGATGTCACGCGCAAAGTGACTGAGATCGCCCATGCCGCCGGCGTGTCCGTGGAAGGCGAGCTCGGCTGCCTCGGTTCGCTCGAAAGCGGCAAGGCCGGCGAGGAAGACGGCCACGGCGCGGAGGGCACGCTCGATCACAGCCAGCTGCTGACCGACCCGAACGAAGCGGCCGATTTCGTGGCCAAGACCAAGGTGGACGCACTGGCCATTGCCATCGGCACCTCGCACGGCGCCTACAAATTCTCCAAGAAGCCCACCGGCAAGGTGCTGCGCATCGATCGCGTGAAGGAAATCCATGCGCGCATCCCGACCGTGCATCTGGTCATGCACGGCTCGTCGTCGGTGCCGGAAGACTGGCTGGCGATCATCAACAGCTTCGGCGGCGACATGGGCCAGACCTACGGCGTGCCGGTGAGCGAGATTGTGGAAGGCATCAAGAACGGCGTGCGCAAGGTCAACATCGACACCGACCTGCGCATGGCCTCGACCGGCGCCATCCGCAAGCACCTGGCCGAAGACCGCAAGAATTTCGACCCGCGCAAATTCCTCAAGGAAGCCACCAAGGCGATGAGCGGCATCTGCAAGGACCGTTACCAGTCGTTCGGTTCCGCCGGCATGGCCAGCAAGATCAAGAAGGTGTACTCGCTGGAAGAAATGCAGAAGCGCTACGACAAGGGCGAATTGAACCCGAAGATTAATTAATAATTCAGTCTTATGTCGGTCTGTTCAGAAAGGGTGGCGCGAGCCACCCTTTTTTTGTTTCTTGCCCATGGCTACACTCAGTGAAGGAGGCAGCCCATGTCCGTGTCCCTGAGGTTTCCTTGCCCCTGCTGCGGCTATCGAGTGTTCCAGCGTCCCCCGGGCAATCATGAGAAGTGTCCGGTCTGCCTGTGGGAAGACGATCTCTCGCAACTACGATTCCCGCGCATGCCGGGCAGCGCCAATGGTGTGTCGCTCGAACAGGCGCAGCACAACTTCATCGAGTTCGGCACGGCCGAGCGCCGCCATCGCGGCGGCGGGCGCGAACCGTTTGACGTGGAATTACGCGATGCCGCATGGCGTCTGCTCGATCCCGAGCGCGATAATATCGAGGAGCCGCAGCGCGGCATCAATTACGGCGAGAGCTACCCGTTTGCGGACACTACAGTGCTGTATTACTGGCGTGCGACCTACTGGCGGCGACTGGCAAGTTAGCCCATGTCCTCGGCCAATGCATCAAGACCCGATCGGTAATATCGTATCGCCGCCCAACGGAGCAGTCTGTCCAGTGGTATGAGTGCGCACAAGTCAGCATCCCACCCAGCGCCGACCTGGATCGCCATCATGCCGGCGATATTCGTTGTGTTGTGGAGCACGGGATTTGTCGGCGCCAAGTACGGTCTGCCCTATGCCGAGCCATTCACCTTTCTCCTGTGGCGCTTCGTGATTGTGGCGCTGTTGCTGTTGGCGGCGGCACTTGTCCTGCACGCACCATGGCCGGCTAGTCGGGCAGAGTTCGGCCACATCGCCGTGGCCGGTGTGCTGGTGCACGCGGCGTATCTGGGCGGCGTATTCAGTGCTATCCATCAAGGTGTTTCGGCCGGAGAGGTGGCACTGATCGCCGGGTTACAACCGGTGTTGACGGCCGCCGTGGCGGGCCCGGTATTGGGTGAGCGCGTGAATACGCGCCAGTGGGCCGGGTTTGTGCTCGGGTTACTTGGTGTGCTGCTGGTAGTGTCGAACCGGCTCGACCCGGGCGCCGCCGGATCTATCGGCTATCTGTCTGCATTCCTGGCGCTCGTCGGGATCACGGCTGGAACCCTCTACCAGAAACGTTTCTGCAGCCACATGGATCTGCGCAGTGGCGCGGTCATTCAATTCTCCGCTTCCGCAGTGCTGATGGCGGTCCTCGCACTGCTCACCGAGAGCATGGTTGTGAACTGGAGCGGGGAGTTTATCTTTTCCCTGGCCTGGCTGGTGTTGGTATTGTCGCTGGGTGCGATCTCGCTGTTGTATCTTCTGATTCGCCACGGTGAAGCGGCGCGCGTCACCAGTATGTTTTACCTTGTGCCGCCGGTGACGGCGCTCATGGCCTATGCATTGTTCGGAGAACGGCTGGGTATCGTGGCGCTTGTCGGCATGGGTCTGGTGGTGATTGGGGTGGCGCTGGTCGTTGTACGTCCGCGTTCGGCGTGAAATTAACCAGCCTTGAGTCGTATGGCCTTTTTTCTTGAAGGTCTGCGTGGTTCTTTGCTCAGTAGTTCAGTGGATTCTTTCAGCATGAACTGTTTAAACGCCTCGGCCGCCGCCGACAGGCGTTTGCCCTTGCGGTGTACCACGAACCAATGGCGCATGATTGGGAAGTCGGCGACGTCAAGGACGGCGAGCCGTCTGAGCGCGAGTTCCTGTTCTATGGTGGCGCGAGAGAGGAGTCCGAGACCAAGTCCGGCCTGCACCGATTGTTTGATGGCCTCGTTCGAGCCCACCTCCATGCCGGTCTTGAGGCGCATGCCACGCTCGTTGAAGAACCGCTCCATGGCGATACGCGTGCCGGAGCCGGATTCGCGCACCAGGAAGGTTTCTTCCTGCAGCCGTGCCAGTGGAATCTTCCTTTGCTTCGACAGCGGGTGGTCCGGCGGGGCGACCACAACCAGAGGGTTGTCCATGAATGCTTGCGCCTCAACGTCGGCTTCGGCCGGCGGCTGGCCCATGACCACGAGATCAACGGTGTTCTCGGTAAGTTGCCGCAGCAGAGTCTCGCGGTTGGTCACGTCGAGCGAGACGGTCACGTCCGGATAGCGACGCGAGAAACTACCGAGCAGGGTGGGGATGAAGTAGTTGGCGGTGGTGGCGACCGAGATGCGTAACCGTCCGCCGCTCAGGCCCTTGATGCGATTCAGCACGGCTTCGAGTTCATCGAGTTGTTGGGTAATGCTGCGCGCATAACTCAAGACCTCGCGCCCGGCTTCGGTCAGGTGGATGCGTTTGCCAAGCTGTTCGAAGAATGCCACCCCGAGACTTTCCTCCAGTTGCTTCACCTGCATGGAAACGGCGGGTTGTGAAAGGTGCAGCTCCTCGGCCGCGCGGGTGTAGTTCAGGTGGCGGGCCACCGCTTCAAAGACCTTGAGTTGGCGCAGCGTCAGGTGCACGGCACGGCCTCCGGATTAACCATATTGAAAATCTTATCATAATAATCATTAATTGTGACTGTCGTTTATGGTGACCCGGGGGTAGGGTACGTGCACTTTCAGGGGCAGACACCCTGAAACCACCGACCGAATTTCTTAACCAGGAGGCCTTATGAGCAAAGGCGCAGCGAAGACCTACAAAGCGGGTGTGAAAGAGTACCGCGAAACCTATTGGATGCCGAACTACACGCCCAACGAGACCGACATTCTGGCGTGCTTCAAGATCACGCCGCAGGCCGGCGTGCCGCGTGAAGAGGCCGCCGCCGCCGTGGCCGCCGAATCGTCCACCGGCACCTGGACCACGGTGTGGACCGACCTCCTGACCGACCTCGATTTCTACAAGGGCCGCGCCTACCGCATCGAAGACGTGCCGGGCGACGACACCTGCTTCTACGCCTTCGTGGCCTACCCGATGGACCTGTTCGAAGAGGGTTCGGTGGTGAACGTGTTCACTTCGCTGGTCGGCAACGTGTTCGGCTTCAAGGCCATCCGCGCGCTGCGTCTCGAAGACGTGCGCTTCCCGATCGCCTACGTGAAGACCTGCGGCGGTCCGCCCCAGGGCATCCAGGTCGAGCGCGACATCATGAACAAGTACGGCCGTCCGCTGCTCGGTTGCACCATCAAGCCGAAGCTCGGCCTGTCCGCCAAGAACTACGGCCGCGCCGTGTACGAGTGCCTGCGCGGCGGTCTGGACTTCACCAAGGACGACGAGAACGTCAACAGCCAGCCGTTCATGCGCTGGCGCACGCGTTTCGACTTCGTCATGGAAGCCATCCACAAGGCCGAGAAGGAAACCGGCGAGCGCAAGGGCCACTACCTGAACGTCACCGCGCCGACCCCGGAAGAGATGTACAAGCGCGCTGAGCATGCCAAGTCCATCGGTGCGCCGATCATCATGCACGACTACATCACCGGCGGCTTCTGTGCCAACACGGGCCTGGCCAACTGGTGCCGTGACAACGGCATGCTGCTGCATATCCATCGTGCCATGCACGCCGTGCTCGACCGCAACCCGCACCACGGCATCCACTTCCGCGTGCTCGCCAAGATCCTGCGCCTGTCGGGCGGCGATCACCTGCACACCGGCACCGTGGTCGGCAAGCTCGAAGGCGACCGTGAGGCCACCCTCGGCTGGATCGACCTGCTGCGCGAAAAGTTCATCAAGGAAGATCGTTCCCGCGGTATCTTCTTCGATCAGGACTGGGGCTCCATGCCGGGCGTGTTCGCTGTCGCCTCCGGCGGCATCCATGTCTGGCACATGCCGGCGCTGGTCAACATTTTCGGCGACGACTCGGTGTTGCAGTTCGGTGGCGGCACGCTCGGCCATCCGTGGGGCAACGCCGCTGGCGCCGCCGCCAACCGCGTGGCCCTCGAGGCCTGCGTCGAGGCGCGTAACCAGGGCCGTGCGCTGGAGAAGGAAGGCAAGGACATTCTCACCAATGCCGCCAAGTCCAGCCCGGAACTGAAGATCGCCATGGAAACGTGGAAAGAGATCAAGTTCGAGTTCGACACCGTCGACAAGCTCGACGTGGCCCACAAGTAATCACGAACGGCCGGGTGGCGTGTCGCCCGGCCATTCCTGAAACGAACAGAGGAAACAGCAATGAGCGAAATGCAGGATTACAAGTCGAGCCTGACCGACACCGCCAGCCGCAAGTTCGAGACCTTCTCCTACCTGCCGGCCATGACCAATGACGGCATCAAGAAACAGGTGGAGTATCTGGTGAAGCAGGGCCTGAACCCGGCCATCGAGCACACCGAGCCGGAGAATGCCTTCGACCACTATTGGTACATGTGGAAGCTGCCGATGTTCGGCGAAACCAATGTGGACAAGGTGCTGGCCGAGGCCGAGGCCTGCCACAAGGCGCACCCGAATAACCACGTGCGTCTGCTTGGTTACGATAACTTCAAGCAGTCGCAGGGCGCCTCGATGGTGATTTTCCGCGGCAAGATGAAATAAGTTTTACCCAGCAAGGGTAAGTCGAAGCCCCTGCTCGGGTAACCGGGCAGGGGCTTTTTGTTTATGGATATTACGAATGTAGGGTGGGTTAGCCGCGCAGCGGCGTAACCCACCGATCGACCAAAACGCGTCATGCCAGTAATAGCCGACATCCAGGCTGTCAATAGAATCTGGATTCCGGCTTTCGCCGGAATGACGATTAAATGAGCGAAGAGGCAAAGCGATGAGCAAAGCAGCCACGAAAACCGCAGACGTAGCGGATGTCAGCCAGTACATGGTGACCACGGAGCCCTACTATCGCTCCGTGAGCAATGAAGTCGAACTGTACGAAGCCGCCTACAGCGTGCGCATGCCGGTGATGCTGAAAGGCCCGACCGGCTGCGGCAAGTCGCGATTCGTCGAGCACATGGCCTGGAAACTCAAGAAGCCGCTGATCACCGTGGCCTGCAACGAGGACATGACAGCCTCGGATCTCGTTGGCCGTTACTTGCTCGATGCCTCTGGCACCAAGTGGCACGACGGCCCACTGACCGTGGCTGCGCGCATTGGCGCGATTGCCTATCTCGATGAAGTCGTCGAGGCTCGCCAGGACACCACCGTGGTCATTCACCCGCTCACCGATCATCGCCGCCAGTTGCCGATCGAGAAGAAAGGCGAGATGGTGAACTGCCATCCGGATTTCCAGCTGGTGATCTCCTACAACCCGGGCTACCAGAGCCTGATGAAGGATCTCAAGCAGTCGACCAAGCAACGATTCGGCGCCATCGACTTCGATTACCCGAATGCGGAAGTGGAAGCCGAGATCATCCTGCACGAAACGAAGGTCGATAAGGCAACAGCCGAGAAACTGGTGCAGATCGCGCACCGCGCCCGCAACCTCAAGGGCCACGGCCTTGATGAAGGCATCTCGACCCGCCTGCTGACCTATGCCGGAGCATTGATCGCCAAGGGCATCGCTCCGCGGGCCGCTTGCCAGATGACCCTGGTGCGGCCGATCACCGACGATCCGGACATGCGTGATACGCTCGACGCCGCCATCAACACCTATTTCTGATCGATCAGCCATGAACGAACCAGCCCGCTATCCCGGTTTGCAAAACGACCATTTCGGCGGCATGACCGACCATGGCCGCATTATCCGCGATGCCTGGGTGTTCGGAATACTTCCGGAAACCGAGACCTGTGACGGCTGGGATCGGACGTTATTCGATACGCTAAACGCCAAGGTGCTGGCCGCCTGGGAGGTGCATGGCAATCTCGTCAGCCTGTTGCCGGCGGACCTGCGGGCGCGCCACGAGCGGATTTACGCCGAGGCGATAGCGCAGGCACGCGAACTCGGCTGGCCGCCTGAGCTGGATGACGAGGAAGCTTAGGTAAACCTTGAGAAGTTTGCCGTTCACCCTGAGCCTGTCGAAGGGTGAACGCCAAACCACAGAAATTCCACGGACCCAATTCGTTCGTGGTTCGACAGGCTCACCACGAACGGAATTAAACAGAGCTACCCAAGGCGAAATTCACTGGCCCATTTTCCATGACGATCAATCTCGACGACTACAAGGAACAGCTCGAGGCACTCGATCCGCACGTGCGCGCCACACTCGAGGCGAGCTTTGCCGAAGCCGCGCGGGTGATGACCCCGCAGGGCCTGCGCAACTGGCTGGAAGGCGCCAAGGGCCTGTCACAGCTCGGCCGCGGCAATGAACTGGTCATTACCTACATCCAGTCCATGCCGGCCGTGGCCAAGGAAGCCGGCGAAGAAGTTATCAAGGATGCCATCCTCGCGGCGATGAAGCTGTCGTCGATGGTGAGCGGCGAAGTGATCCAGCTCATGTTCGATACGCTGCCGACCGCCGCGCACCGGCTGGGCGATGCCGAATTGCTGCGCGGTTATCTCGGGCTGATCCACCAGCTTTCGTCCAAGGTACCGCGCGGTTTGCGGCCGATGCTGTCGCATCTCGACGAACTGTTGGCCAAGCTGACGCTCGGCGGCCTTCGCCGCTGGGCGCTGTGGGGTGCACAGGCGCACCTGCGCGATTTCGCCGCGCAACTGGCCTACTTCGATCTCAAGAGTGCCGACAGCCAGGCGATGTTGCAGAAAGAGCGGCGCGGCACGCTGTTCATCGACAACCAGCGCAAGCTCAATTTCTATCTACGTGCGTTCTGGGCCCGGGATTTCTTCATGCGTCCGACCTCGGGCGATTATGAAACACGCGAAGGCTACAAACCGTTCATCGAAGCGCGCGTGATCCACATGCCGGATGCGTTCGACGACTTTGCCGGGCTGCCGGGCAAGGATCTGTATCGCGCCACGGCCGCGCACGCCGCCGCGCACCTGGTGTACACGAAAAAACCGATGTCCATGGAGCAGCTCAACCCGGCGCAGATGTTCGTCATCGGGCTGTTCGAGGATGCGCGCGTCGAGGCGCTGGCGGTGCGCGAATTTCCGGGCATGAAACAGATGTGGTCGGCGATTCATGCCAGGGTATGCGAGGTGAGTTGCCCGACCAGTCTGGTCGTGAGCCTGCTCGAACGGCTGGCCTATGCGCTGCTGGACGAGAACTACCATGACGACGATGGGCTGATCCGGGAAATGGCAACGGCTTTCCGTGACGAGTTTGCCAGGCGGTCCGATGACAACCAGCTCAGCTGGGATCTGGGCGTCACGCTCTACAACAAGCTCGGCGAACGCGGCGGCATCCCGAGCCTGCGCGTGCTGGAGTCCATGGCAATTCCGTACCGCGACGACAACCGCTACTGCTGGGCCTCGGATGAAATTGCCTGGCACGAGGCCGAGTACGTCCCGGCACCGAAGCAGGTGCGCAAATATGTCTCGGCGCTAGAAATGGCGCACGAGGTCGATTGCGAACTGGCCGGCGACGATGCCCAGGAAATCTGGGTGATCAACACACCGTTCTACCTCGACCAGGAAGGCCGCACGATTAATGAGCTGGAGGGAAAGGAACCTGTTTCCGAGCCCTATCATTACCAGGAATGGGACTACAACGTGCAGCTGCATCGCCCGAGCTGGACGACGGTGCTGGAAAAGCGCCAGAAGAAGGGCGACCCGCAGGAGATCGACCGGATTCTCATCGAGAACCGGCCGGTGGCCTCGCGCCTGCGCCACATCATCGATGCCATGCAGCCGGAAGGCGTGCAGCGTTTCCGCCGCCAGGAAGACGGCGAGGAGATCGACCTCAACGCCGCGATCCGCGCCATGATCGACATCCGCATGGGCGAGATGCCGGACCAGCGCATCAACATCCGTATCGAGCGCAAGGTGCGCGATCTGGCGCTGGTGGTGCTGCTCGACCTGTCGGAATCCACCAATGAAAAGCTGGGCGATTCCGGGAAGACGGTCATCCAGCTGGCGCGCGAGGCGACCTCGCTGTTGTCCTGGGCCATCGACCGCGTCGGCGACCCGTTCGCCATCCACGGTTTTGCCTCGGACGGACGCCACGACGTCGAGTATTACCGCTTCAAGGACTTCGACGCCGGCTACGACGACGAGGCCAAGGCCAAACTCGCCGGCATGCAGGGCGGGCTGTCGACCCGCATGGGCGCGGCCTTGCGCCACGCCGCCTCGTTCCTGTTCAGGCAGCGCGAACAGAAGAAGCTGATCCTGCTGGTCACCGACGGCGAACCGGCCGACATCGATGTGCGCGATCCACAGTACCTGCGCCACGACACCAAGAAGGCGGTGGAAGAGTTGGCCGCGCGCGGCGTGCGCACTTTCTGCCTCACGCTCGATCCGCATGCCGATGACTACGTGTCGCGCATCTTCGGACCCAAGGGCTACATGGTCGTCGATCGCGTGGACCGTCTGCCCGAGCGCCTCCCGATGCTGTACGCGGGCCTTACCCGCTAATTCACACGACCCCTGCGGTCCCTAGGTTCAGACTCTCCCTGTGTAGTCGCACGCGCACCGCGCGCGGCAGGTACTTCCTGGCCGCGAATTATCATCATTAAAAACTGATGATAACAATAAATAAATACTCATATACTTATGATGTATATGCCTATAGTGTGCGCGCCATCCTTGCATCATATGGACACATGCGCCGGGACGATAAACGTCCCGCGGCCTGTGTAGCGACTTTGTTTTTTTACCGGCTCAGGATGGCCAAAACCGAGAGGGTTATTAAAGATGGATCAGTCCAACCGTTATTCCGATTTGAGCCTGAAAGAAGCCGACCTGATCAAGGGCGAGGGCCACATTCTGGTCGCCTACAAAATGAAGCCGAAGAAGGGCTACGGCTATCTGGAAGCCGCCGCGCACTTTGCCGCCGAGTCCTCGACCGGTACCAACGTGGAAGTCTCCACCACCGATGAATTCACCAAGGGCGTGGACGCGCTGGTCTATTACATCGACGAAGCCACGGAAGACATGCGGATTGCCTATCCGCTCGACTTGTTCGACCGCAACATCACCGACGGCCGCATGATGATCGTGTCGTTCCTGACGCTGGTGATCGGCAACAACCAGGGCATGGGCGACATCGAGCACGCCAAGATTCACGACTTCTACGTGCCGGAGCGCGCCATCCAGTTGTTCGACGGCCCGTCCAAGGACATCTCCGACATGTGGCGCATCCTCGGCCGCCCCATCAAGGATGGCGGTTATATCGCCGGCACCATTATCAAGCCGAAGCTCGGCCTGCGTCCCGAGCCATTCGCCAAGGCCGCTTACCAGTTCTGGCTGGGTGGCGACTTCATCAAGAACGACGAACCGCAGGGCAACCAGGTGTTCTGCCCGGCCAAGAAGGTTTACCCGCTGGTGTACGACGCGATGAAGCGCGCCCAGGACGAAACCGGCCAGGCCAAACTGTTCTCCGCCAACATCACCGCGGACGACCACTATGAAATGCTGGCGCGCGCCGATTTCATTCTGGAAACCTTTGGCCCGGATGCCGACAAGGTGGCGTTCCTGGTCGATGGTTTCGTTGGTGGCCCGGGCATGATCACCACCGCCCGCCGTCAGTACCCGAACCAGTATCTGCACTACCACCGTGCCGGTCACGGCATGATCACCTCGCCCTCGGCCAAGCGTGGTTATACCGCCTTTGTGCTGGGCAAGATCGCGCGCCTGCAGGGTGCTTCCGGCATCCACGTCGGCACCATGGGCTACGGCAAGATGGAAGGCGAGCACTCCGATAAAATTATTTGCTACATGTTGGAGCGTGACGAGTGCCAGGGTCCGATCTACTACCAGAAGTGGTACGGCATGAAGCCGACAACGTCGATCATCTCCGGCGGCATGAATGCGCTGCGTCTGCCCGGTTTCTTCGAGAACCTGGGCCACGGCAACGTGATCAACACCTCCGGCGGCGGCGCCTACGGTCACATCGACAGCCCGGCGGCCGGCGCGATCTCGCTGCGTCAGTCTTACGAGTGCTGGAAATCGGGTGCCGATCCGATTCAGTATGCCAAGAGCCACAAGGAGTTTGCGCGCGCATTCGAGTCCTTCCCGGGCGATGCCGACAAGCTCTATCCGGGCTGGCGCGAAAAACTGGGCGTGCACAAGTAAGCGCGGCCTTCACACGATGCAGTAACAAACGCCCCCACCTGTTGGGGGCGTTTTTTTCCGATGGCAAGAATCCATTCTGACCATACGGCCAAGGAGAAAGAGCATGATCGACAAAGACCAGTACAAGGTTCGCAAAGAGCCCTTCTATCAGGCGCAGGGCCGTGAAGTGGCGTTGTATGAGGCCGCTTATGCCGCGCGTCTGCCGGTGATGGTGAAAGGCCCAACCGGCTGCGGAAAATCACGCTTCATCGAATACATGGCGTGGAAGCTCAAGAAGCCGCTGATCACCGTCGCCTGCAACGAAGACATGACGGCGAGCGATCTGGTCGGCCGCTACCTGCTCGAAGCCAATGGCACGCGCTGGCTGGATGGCCCGCTCACGATTGCGGCGCGTATCGGCGCGATCTGCTATCTGGATGAAATTGTCGAAGCGCGCCAGGACACCACGGTGGTGATTCATCCGCTCACCGATCACCGCCGCGTGTTGCCACTCGACAAGAAGGGCGAGCTGCTCGAGGCGCATCCCGATTTCCAGCTGGTGATCTCCTATAACCCCGGCTACCAGTCGCTGATGAAGGACCTGAAGCAATCCACCAAGCAGCGTTTCACCGCCTTTGATTTTGACTACCCGGAGGCGGCGCTTGAAATCGGCATCGTTGCCCGGGAAACCGGGCTGGATGAGAGCATTACGGCGAACCTGGTGAAGATCGGCCAGGCTGCGCGCAACCTCAAGGGGCATGGCCTCGACGAAGGTATCTCGACACGGCTGCTGGTGTACGCCGCCACGCTTATAAAGCAGGGCGTGGATCCGCGCGATGCCTGCCGCATGTCGCTGGTGCGGCCGATCACCGACGATGCGGATATTCGCGCGACGCTCGATCACGCCATCGATGCAACATTTGCCTGAATCCGTCGTAGCCCGGATGAAGCCAGAGGCGGAATCCGGGAGATATGCCACGCAACCCCGGATTTCACCGCGCTGCATCCGGGCTACCTGAAACGACCATGACCGAAACCGAATACCAGCACCCGCTGATGCAGGTCTACTGGAAGCAGCTCGACAGCCGCTTCCCGCAAGTCGCGGATGTGTTCGAGGACTGCATGGCCGAGGCGCTGGCCGTGCTGAGCCGCGAGGGGCTGTCCGAGTACCTGGACGCCGCCCGCTTTCTCGGCAAGATGGGGCGCGGTGCCGAGCCGATTCTGGTGTTCATGGAGGAATGGCCGGCCGTGGCGCAGTCCGCGGGCGAGGACGCGCTGTTGCCCGTCATCACGGCCGTGCGCGCGATGACCAAGTCGCCGAATGGCAATGCGATCACGCCATTTTTGCAAACACTCGCGGCGGTGGCGCGGCGCCAGCCCTCGCAGGAACAACTGCAACACTATCTGGATATTGTGCTCGACCTGATGGCGCGCACCACCGGTTCCATCCACGGCATCCACCAGACCTTCCCCAGTCCCGGGCTGCCCGAGCTGTTCCGGCAGGCACCGTTCCTGACCAGCCAGCTCTCGATGGAGGGACTCAAGAACTGGGTCGAATACGGCATCCGCAATTACAGCAAGCATCCGGAGCGGCAAAAGGATTATTTCAGTCTGCAATCCGCCGACAGCCGTGCCGTGCTGCAACGCGAGCGTCACGGCACGCTGTTCGCCGATGTGGAGCGCAAACTCGATCTCACCCTGCGTGCACTCTGGCAGGATGGCGACCATCTCGTGCCGTACTCCACCGCCTTCGACGAACTGCGCAAGCCGGTTCCCTATTACGACAAGCTTGGCATGCGCGTGCCGGATGTGTATGACGATGCCCATGGCATCTCCGGTCTCGATCGCTACCGTGCCGTGCTCGCGCACATGGTCGGCCACCGGCGCTGGAGCGAGGCGCAAATCGCCGACAACTGGAGCCCGTTCCAGCGCATGGCGGTGGAGTTCTTCGAAGACGCGCGCGTGGAAACGCTGCTCATCCGCGAATACCCTGGCCTGCGCCGCCTGTTTCTGGCGTTGCACCCAAAGCCTGTGGAGGACGCCTGCGATCCGGAAACCACCTCGTGTCTCCGCCACCGGCTGGCGATGTTGTCGCGCGCTTTGCTCGATCCGGAGCATCCTTATAAAGACCCGGCGCTACTCAGGTTTGTACAGCGCTTCCACGGCATCTTGGCGCGTGGCGAATCCAGCACGCGCGCGATGGCGGAGCTGGCGCTCGACTATGTGGCAAAGACCCGTCGCCAGAGCGACCAGCTTGCGAAAATCCATTTCGACGACACCGTTATCGACTACCGCGACGACAATCGCCAGCTGTGGAAATTCATAGAAGCGGGCGACGAAGAAGAGGCCTTCGACGAGGAACGCAAG
>Ga0315281_10000551_pt1 | contig 52342 bp, 57 predicted proteins | sample YL17G07_0_MG_FD_204540 | JGI IMG/M metagenome (GOLD analysis project Ga0315281, IMG submission 204540) | Sediment microbial communities from Yellowstone Lake, YNP, Wyoming, USA - YL17G07_0 | ecosystem: Environmental > Aquatic > Freshwater > Lake > Sediment | place: USA: Wyoming | collected...
CGTGAAAGGCCGCTTCTCCTCGAAGACAGTGGCTCGGCCATGCCAAGTGTGATAGTCATCGACGATGAGCGGTTTTCCAGTCTGGGCTACGATGCCAGCGGCGCCTTCACCGTATTTGAGCACTATTCCCGTGTAGTCGTCTGGGGTGTTGTAGCTGACCACGCAGCGAGCCTCTTGCTTCTCGGGATCGCATAAGTACATCCCTCCAGCAGGTGCGTCCAGTAGTCGCGCCGCGCGTTCGACGATGGTCTGGAGTAGTATGGGCAAATCGGGGTGACCGGTAATGTCAAGCACGGTTTCTTGAAGCGCAGCCAGCTCTTCCGCCCGACGACGCAACGCCTCCTCCGCCCGCTTGCGTTCGGTGATGTCGTTTCCTGAACTGAGTATGCCGGTTATTCGTCCCTCAGCGTCCTTCAGGGGTGTGTTCTGCCAAGCCATCACGCGTTCCTCGCCTCTACTGGTCAGAACTGGATTCTCATGGTACTCGACGTGTTCGAGCTTGCCTTCCATAATGGACTGAAGGATAGCTTTCACCTCGTCTCGGGTTGCAGGCGGAATGAAGTTGTCAACCCAGTTCTTTCCAACCGCTTCCTGGGCAGAGCATCCCAGAATCTCACAACCCTTGTGATTCAGGAGTATGACTTGCCCCTCAGCATCAAGTGCGACCATCATGACGCCAGCGACATCCAAGTATATCTGTGCCCTATCCCGTTCCCGCTTAACCTCCTCCTCCGCCTTCTTGCGTTCGGTGATGTCTCTTCCGTAGAGGTTGACGTAGTCCGCTTCCATGATTGGTTTAACAAAAAACGTGTATGACTTCCCGCCAAACTCGCCGTCGATATTTCTGCTTTGTCCGCTGGAAAGGGCATCAGCAGCTAGGTCGCGCCAAGACTTCGAGGCAACTTGCCCGATTCCAGAGTCCCAGTCCCGCAATAGTACCTTGCCTGCCTCATTTGCCGTGAGAACGATGCCATGCCTATCCAGCCGCAAGACGGGGTTCGGGTTCTCGGAGGGGAATCCGGCGAGGCTCCTTATCTCCTCCTCCATCTGCTTCTTCTCGGTGATGTTCACGAGTCTGTTGAGCACACAAGTTTCGCCACCAAACTCAACTAGCTCAAGAGCGTTCAGGAAGTAGTGTGCGCCGCCCGATTTCGTGCGGGTTGCAACCTCAACGTTGCTGGCCTGCTGCCCATTCAATCCTTCGTACATTCGAGTGAGTTGATCGTGAGTCATAACGAGTCCCGTTTCAATCACAGAGCGACCAACAACCTCTTCACGGCGGTAACCTGTCGCATGTAGCCAACTGTCATTCACATGTAGGATCGACCCTTCCATCGTCGTTATGGCTGCTGGGATTGGGCTGTTGCTAAGCAGCTCCAGAATTACTTCATCACGGCTCCGATCTTGAACCATATCTCTTGACCTCCCTTGCGTGGTTCACATATTCGACGAGTGTCCAGCCGTCATGATGTGTAAAGCCCAATCCGAGGTGGCTGTAAAGCTTCTTAGCGATCAGTTTTTCCATAACCTTGGCGCTCTCGCCCAGCAAGTCTTCCAGCGCTCTGTGGAAGGCTTCAAGCTTCTCGGGGATATCTTCACGCTTGAGCCCGTAGCTCTTCTCAATACGATCGTAGATTGCTGTCCTGACAATCTCACCAGGAACCGATAGCCCGTCGTCAAGAGCCTTGGCCAGAACCCGGCTTACTTCAGTAGGCTCTGCCACCAGAGACACCTTGCCAAGAATAATCAGTGGGGAGAGCGTAAGTCTCGCTTAAACCTAGCCAAGCCTATGCAGACGAGTGTGTCTATCTTCACCAAGTCAGATGTTGCGCCTTGAGCAGAACAGCACACTCTCGAAAGTCTGAAAGAATGGAGGCGAAAGAACCGAGGAGAGGAGTAAGGAGAAGGCATGATTACCGTTGCGAGCCTTCGGAGATAAGCTTGAACTGATACGTGTCTATCAAATTCAACGTGCGAATTGAATAGTAGACGGTTGATGACCTGTATTGCCTGTGTATCCATAACCCGAGCATGTCGTCCAATCATGCTGGCATCCTTGAAGTGCGCTGGGGGCGAGGTTCGAACCCTCGAGGTCTAGTGTCAGTAGCGTACCATTGCTTTTTCGCTGTTGAATATCTTGATCGCGACCGCCAATGCGATGACCATGTAGACAAGGGCGGACAGAAATTCCAGCGTCACACTCGCGGCTGAGGCTCTGTTGAGGAGCGCATCTCTGATGATTATCATGGCGTTGAATATCGGAGCGACTGCGAATAACCGTAGTGTCTGCTCGCTCATGTACTGCATAGCTATCGCGGGAACGACGACAATTATCGAGAGCGGGGAGAGGAAGTTCTGTGCCTCTTTGAAGCTTCGTGCAAAGATAGAGATCACCATCTCAAGCGATGCGCTCGTCATGGCAAGAACGAGCGTTGCCAGGCCGATGAGAAGCAGATTGCCAATCGAGATGGATAGGCCTAGTGTTGAGGATTCACCTATTGCTCCAGAGAAAACTACAACACCTACAGTCATTCCGATAATTGCAAGCACGGATGAGAGAAGCGCGATCAGGACAGCGATCAGGAATTTGCCTATCACGATTTCTGTGCGCGTCACCGGCATCGTCAACAACGCTTCCAGTGTCTTGCGTTCTTTCTCTCCCGCGGTCGTGTCCATGATGAAGTACATGGCTCCCGTTACGGCGTAGATTCCGAGAAAGAGCGGCAATAGTATTGCGAGGAACACTGCTCCAGTGCCAGTCACCGTGACGCTGTGGAGGTCAGTCTCTATTGGCGTCAAAGCCTCAGGAGGCAACCCAGTCTTCGCCAATCTATCCGAGACTATCTTGTCCGCATATTTCGTAATCGCCTCCTGCACAAGGGCTAGTGCGATTGTCCCTCGTGTACTGCTCTGATCGACAAAGACCGTTATCGTTGCTCGCTGATCTGGTCCCTCGAGTATTCGAGAGAAATCTGGTGGAAGCACAATCCCAAGCTCGTAATCCCCGTTCTGGATCAGCTTCGTCATGTTCTCCGCGCCTCCGATTCTGACTATGTGTATCTGATCCGAGGCGAGGTCCGCCAAGAAATCGTCGGAGGTGTTGTCGCTCTGAATTACTGCTATTCGTACTGGATTTCTCTCTGGACTCGCCAGGAACGCTGGCATGAACATGAGTACCGGTAAGACTATGATGGGAATCACTATCATGGCAAGGATTGTGCGCCGGTCTCTCAATGCGTCCTTGAGCTCTTTCCCGGCGACTGTGATGATTCTCCCCAAGTTCATTGCTCGTCCCTCACTCAGTCACCAACTGTACGAAGATGCTTTCCAGATCCTTCTGGGAGGTCTTCTTCTGAAGCTCTGCAACTGTTCCGATCGCGACGATTCTTGCGTGATCGATGATCGCTAGTCTATCGCAGAGTTTCTGGGCTTCCGTCATGTTGTGGGTTGAGATCATGATGGCTTTTCCCTCTTTTCGGAATCGCTCCACGAAGCCTTGTATGGAGCGGGCGCTCATCACATCCAATCCTGCTGTGGGCTCGTCGAGCAGCAGAACCGGCGGATCATGAATAAACGCTCGAAGGAGCGCGACTTTCTGTTTCATGCCTTTCGAGAAATCCCCAACCTTTGTGTTCGCTCTATCCTTCAATTCCATGATATCGAGCAGTTCGTCGCCTCGCTTCCTCAGCACATCTTCAGGCATTCTGTGCAGTCTTCCATAGTAGAGCAGGTGTTCTCTTGGTGTGAGGCGGTCGTAGAGTCCCGTGTCCTCGGGCAAGACACCGATGGAGGCACGTACCTTCTGGGGCTCCCGCAACAGATCATGGCCTGCAACTGTGGCTGTTCCGCTAGTCGGTTTCAGTAGAGTGCTGAGTAGTCGCATCGTGGTTGTTTTGCCAGCGCCATTCGGGCCTAGAAGGCCGAAAACTTCTCCGTTACCGACTTCGAAGCTGACGTGGTCGACAGCTGTGAATTCTCCAAACCTCTTAGTCAGTGACTCGCATTGTATCAATGTCCGCTCGCCGACCTTGGACTCGGGTCCGATGTCAGGCTCGCCATAGGTAAATCAAACGGTTGCCGGAGTGGCAAAGGATTCCGAATGAGAGCCCTTATGAGGACGAGGAAACATTTCGGAAAGTCCGAAGAAGCGAGGGCACCCCTAGGGATGGATCTTCCTCGATGACGACCTCTGCAACACAGAGACTACGCGTTCGTATTCCTTCCGGCTCGAAAGTCCATTGTATATCTCACAAGGACGATCCTGACGGACTTTCCAGCGCGGCCCTTGTCCGCTGTGCTACACACTGTTCTTTCGGCCTGACCGGTTATGAGAATCTTGAGCGAGTTCTGGCAGAGGCGCCGCGCGGTTTAGATTGGCTCGTTTTGGGTGATCTTGGCCTCAGTGAGAAGATGGAACTGATTAGCGGTCTCCCAGAGATTGCTCGACATGTACTGTACTTGGATCATCATCTGCTCTCCGCCGAGTCGAAGAGAGCACTTCGGAAAGCAGGAGTGATCGTTCGTCATTCGCTGGACAATTGTACGAGTGTGCTGGCATGGGATATGTTCAGGAGTCAACTTCCTGAGGGTGCAGTCAATTTGGCCGCGTACGGAGCCGTGACCGATCCACCCGTGTCTGGTCGCCTTACCCGCCAAGTCATGTTGAAGACGAGCTGGAACCTCGACGCTTACGAAGGCCACCTGCTTGCGCTCGCCCTCTCCTCCAAGGCGTGTACAACCGCATTGAGAGAGACCACTGTCCGGGAACTAGCAACGCTCAAATTGCCTCACCAAATCGTTCCAGTTCGTCGCCTCGCCAATGAACAAGCCGCGAGCATGTTGAAGATTCAGCGGCAGCTGTTTCGCCGGGCAGAGGTGAGAAGGCGGATAGCGATCGCTCGTGGAGGCCACCTATCGCTCGGAACCACAGCTGAGCTGCTGTTGGGTGTTCCAAATGTGATTGCGAGCCTCGTCTACCACACAACAAGAACACCTGCACATACTCGGATATCTGTTCGAAGCACCGATGAATGCGACCGGCATCTTGGGAGGCTATTGTCTACGCTCTCTCGCAGACTTGGCGGCGAAGGCGGCGGACACAAGATTGCTGCCGGAGCAATGGTTCCAACTAAGCGACTGCAGGAATTCCTGCGCCTGTTCGTCAGAGAAGTCGGCCGCTAGTGTTCTTAGGCCACGCCAAGCCTGAAGTTTGCTTGGGAACCGCACTTGTTGCACTTGCAGTAACCTAGGCTGTCAACCGCAAACAACGTTTGCTGACCGCATGCGCTGCAGTTACCCTCGAAGGACCTCAGCATGGTTACGCTTGAGAGGCCTTGCTCAGCTCGACTCTGCTGTCTCTCCTCGCTCTTCTTCTTCATAGTTGAGACGCGTACTTGCTCTTCATTCAGCTTCGTGATGTACGATTTCGGCAACTTGCGAGGCATGAACCGTTCTTGCGTAGGATAGATGAACCCTCCGTATAAGCGTGAACTACGCGCCTCTCTACGTGCTTGACGAGAGGCTTGAAAGCCGACCGGTCGATTTATCGTGGTGGAGATCACAGATCAACGCGAGGACTGTTGTCATGACCATGACGGCATTCAAGGTGGCGCCAATAAAACCCACAATTTCCCCTGACGTACTCGACAAGATCGACATCCGTGTTGGAACAATCGAGCTTGTGGAAGACGTGGAAGGATCCGAGAAACTGGTGAAGCTGACCGTTGATTTCGGCGATCACAAGAGAAGCATACTGGTTGGGATGAAGCAAGAGCGCGAGAATCCGAAAGAGATCGAAGGCAAACAGGCGTTGTTCGTTGTCAATCTCGAACCGAAAAGGATGATGGGCCAAGTCTCAGAAGGCATGCTGTTCGACATCGGATACGCGGACGGAATCAAACCCGTACTCGCAGTGCCCGAGAACCGTGTGCGTAGTGGCGCACGAGCAGGATGACTGAGGACGCCGAGATGAAGGGCTCGCACTCACGGGGAAGACACGAGTTGAACCGGTCTCGGAAGGTTCAAGGTGAGCGCTTCAAGTCCTGTTGAGTATCTCTCCAAGCCTCATTCCCACGCGATCTAGGATCGGGAACTTTGTACGTCCAAATGCCAGCGGGTCGAGTACGCCGCATGTTTTCTCTAGGTTGCCCTCACGGATGAGTGCCTCAGCCTTTGATGCGACAGCATCGGCGTCTTCCATTGAGGGTGTCATTAGCGGTGTCGGCTCTCCGAGGGCAACCGGGTGCCTGACGATCCATATTAGGCATGATCGGCTTGGGCTGGCAAAGGGTGTCCCACACCCTCTCTTGAGTGTCCCACACCCTTGTCAAGGTGGATTACACCCTGCGTTCTCTGTCGCCGTCGGCGAGGCCTTGTGAGCTTGTGTTCGTCATACTCCTCGTTTCTGAGAGTGACTGTTTGCATGGATGAGGTGGCCGATGGGTTTCGCCCATGTGGTACATGGATGTTTCATGTGCGGAACGCTAATATACCTAACATCCATGCCAACTAAACATAAGAAAAGTGGAAGCCATGACGACACAGAAACGAAAATACGGACTTGCTCTTGTGCTCTTGACAGCATCAGTCCTAGCACTCTACCCAACAATGTCGCTCGAGAAATCGCAGAACGGGTCCGCGGTCGTGTCTATCAAAGCGGACGGCAAAGCATTCCAGAACCAGAAAGGCAAAGCCAGCAGCACCTTCTCCAGCGCGGCGCTGACACTGTACGGCTCAGTCGCAGCCAAGGGCAACGGAGGACTCGAACTGGACGACCTTGCCGGCAGCCTACAAATCGGAATAGCAAACTACACCATAACGAGCGGTAGCGGAGAAGTCAACAAGAAAGGCACGATCGAGATCAACGCCAAGACAAGCGGCGCAGGCAAGAAGCTGGAACTCAAACTACACGGCGACACTCAAGGCGACAGTGTAACCTTCGACACGAAGGAAAGCAAACTCTCCTCACTGTACTTCCTCTCCCTCAACGGCCAAGCGATCGTCACGATGCCAACCACGAGCACTAGCATGACCGAGAGCGACGACGAGCATGACCACAATCATCACTACGGAAACAACACAGTAACAATAACCCAGAGCAACACGGTCACAGAGACTGTAACACAATTCCAGAACCAGACTCTGACTGTCACGCAGACGAGCACCGCCACCGTCACAGAACCCAGCAATCAGACAATGACTGAGACCGTAACGCAGACCATAACAGAGCCCCCATCGACAGCAACAGTAACCCTCACAGAAACCGTAACCAGTACGATCGCCAACACGACCATAACCGTGACAGCCCCAAGCACAAACACGACCCTGACAACAACTCAGATCTGAATAGAGCGAGTCCCTTCCACCTTTCCCACCTTTTTCCATCCTAGTTTTCTCTGTGCACGTGACCGTCTCGGGATTACGTGAGTTGCCAAAGGTGTTAAGGACTCTAAGTGCTCAACTGATTCTACATGCTCGAGTCATGGGAGATCAAATTCAGACCCGAGGCTGAGTCGATACGTCGATTGGCGAAGGAGTTCGCTGAGAAGGAGATCGCCCCGATCGCGGACCGAATCGACCGCGAGAACAAGTATCCGATGGATCTCTTCGAGAAGATGGCGAAGCAGGGACTCTTCGGCATGTTCACCCCGCCAGAATACGGAGGAACCGGCCTAGACCTCCTATCCTCCGCAATCGCTGCTGAGGAGATCGCGAAGGTCTCCATGTCCGCCTCAGGGATTATTGGCATTCAAGCCGCCGTCACGGCTGCGCCGATCGCCAAATTCGGAAGCGAGGAACAGAAAAAGGCGTACCTACACGACATGGCGACCGGCAAGCGAATTGGTGCTTTCTGTCTTACCGAGCCTGTTGCAGGCTCAGACGCTGCCTCCATAGAGACGAAGGCTGTCAGGGAAGGCGACGAGTATGTGCTGAATGGGACGAAGACCTTCATCACGCAAGGCGAGGTCGCTGATCTCGCTGTCGTCTTCGCAAAGACACCCGGAAAAGACGGCGAAGAAGTCACCACCTTCCTAGTCGACAAGAGAGAGTCGCCATTCAAGGTCGGATCGAAAATTGAAGTCATGGGCCTGAGGGGAACCGGCACCGCCGAGCTGATCTTCGAGAACTGCCGAGTCCCGAAAGAGAACGTGCTGGGCAAGGAAGGCGACGGCTTCCTGATCGCCATGATGACACTCAACGAGTCCAGGATAGGGGTCGCCGCCGGCGGCGTCGGACTCGCCCAAGCCGCATTCGACATCGCAGCCAACTACGCTAAGCAGCGAAAGGCGTTCGGTCGACTGATTGGGAAGTTCCAAGCGATCCAGTGGATGCTCGCGGACATGTTACGTCAGATTCACTCGGCACGACTGCTGACCTATCATGCCGCGTACCTTAGGGATCAGCAACAAGACTTCGTCAAGGAAGCGTCCATGGCGAAAGTGTTCGCAAGCGAAGTCGCCGTTGAAGTCACACGACGCGCAATCCAGATCCTAGGCGGATACGGGCCCACGAAGGACTACCCGCTCGAACGCTACTACCGCGACGCAAAAATCCTCGAAATCGTCGAAGGCACCAGCGAGATCCAAAGACTCATCCAAGCCAGAGAAATCCTCCAACTCTAGCCTGACGTGCAAGATGCGGCACTTGTCAGGATGGCCAAGCCGAAACGCTCCTCGTTGAGAAAGAATCTGAACGACGGTTCAATTTGCGACGGTCGCACCAGCCTACCACACACAAGGGTTCAAATTCATGCGCCCGCACCAAGAGACACGCACACGACGACGGACGACCGTTAGGTACTAAACGCGGTTCAGGAACAACCAGCCTTCCCCTATGACGCGATTAGGAAGGGAAAGATCAGTCCAACTAGAAATGACACCATATTCATTGTCAAGGACGCAGCTATCGCGCGCTTGAGGGAGAACGGCAACAGGATTCTTAGCAACGCCGCTTCTGATAGGACCGCGAAAGGTTCCGCCAAGATAGCATATGTCAGATAGCTATTGACTATCAGTGGGATCACGAACCAAACTATTGGAAGCGAAAAGGAGTTGACCACCAACACTGCTGCAAACGCTTTCGAGACTCCGAGATTCCTTGCGAAGAAGGTGCAGAACACAAGAAGCTCTACCAGCACAGTCCAAAGGAAGGCCTTGAAGAAACTGAGCAGGTAGGGGTCGCTAACCCAAATCAAAGCTGACCAACGCAGAAGAACAATAAGGTTTGAGCAACGAGAGAAAAATGGCTTCTCAAGAAGTTTTCATAGTCAGGCATATGGTACGAAGTATCAAGTCATGCTACAGCAATCTAAAGACTCAACGTAGCATTGGGGTGCCGATTCTACTCTTGATCCATCCGAACCCTCGGTGACTGATCAGAAGGACCAGCAGCATCCCTACGAGCAAGCCTACAGCAATCGATTCGACTGTGAAACCCGGGATCACAGTGGTTCCAGTTGAGCAACCGATGATGTCCGCACGTGCAGGTTCAATTAGAAACACGGCTGCACCCATGACCGGAGCGAGCAAGAGCACCGTTATGGTCAACAGTCTCAGTTTCTTCATTTAGCCCACCTCCTGAACATCTTGTTTCAGAACACCCAGACTTGTAAGGCATGGGCATCGAAAATAAGACCTTCGGTCAACGTACAGGTCTGGTGGTGTACACTAAGGGTTACACTGTCCCTGAGATTGAAGCCATAGCACGAGTACTACTGGACGGATCGTTTCATTTCGAGTGGCTATGCAGGTGTGGCTTCCGGTCTCGGCGGTCTGATCTCAGCGCCGCAGTCAGAACAGAATCTAACTAGCAGCTTCTGCTTGGCGCCACACTGAGGGCAGAACCCAGCAGGAGTATCGCTAACAGAGGCTGCTCGTGCCGCCGGAGTCTGTTGCTGAGTGCTGGATGATCCTGTTCCAAGCAGTGTCGCCTTCATCTTCTCAAATTCCTCAGCAGTGATAGCTCCCTTCTCTTTCAGGTTATGTAGACGTTCCAAGTCGGCAAGTGGGTCCTTGGTCGCCGCTGGGCTTTCGACAATTGGCATCGTAGCTCTTTCAGAGATGATTTGTCCGGGCAGTTGATTCATCATTCCTTTGCGAATGTATTCATTGACTCGGCGTGCGGTGTCCTTGTCAACGGCAGGAAGCACAACCTCATCGGAAAGAAACCGACTCTTCAGATAGATCTCGGTTGAGAATACTCCTCGATGCATGCGTATGTTCGCAATATCCTGATAGGAGAAGTCATTCAAATCAGCCTTCAGACCCAGAAGTCGTGGGTTACGAAAAATGAGACGTCTATTTGTAACATAGATCTTGTTTGGCGTGGTGAAGGATCCCCCAGGCGCCACCCTTGACTGTTCCGCGACCAAGAGCACTTGTTCGCCGGGCAGAAGCATCTCGGCGACTTCTCGATCCACACCGCTAGACAAGAAGCCTCGCAACAAAGCTGCTACGAACATTTGCTTAGGTCTTTCGATTGGTTACCCCTTGGTGATCACGTATTCACCCGAAACAACGTAGTGGAATCCAGAAGATTCGTCGCGTGCTCGGAAGCGCTATATGCTCATCGTGTGACATTCACTGGGGCGACGTTCTTGCCCTTTTGCGAGAATTGTGGGCATGAGGTGCCTGTCGACGAGGAGTTTTGTCAGAACTGCGGCACTGCCCGAAAAGAGATTCCGAAACCAGAATCCAAAATCGCCGCAACAAGAACTATACGCAGGGAGCTTGGGAGACTCAAGTCACTCAGAGCGCTACTCCTAATTGCCATTATCGTAGGCGCTTCTATGCTTGGTGCGAGTTTTGTGTTTCAACCTCGCTCCACCAGCCCCGAGTACTTGGCCAGTCTGAGAGATCAATTCAACCAGCTCAACGGACAACTATCAGCGCTGCAGCAACAGGCTGACAACTTACGAAGTCAAGTTAACGCGCTACAAGCAGAGATTTCCGCGTCACAGAGCAGAGTATCAACCCTTCAAGGAGAGATTCAGCAGCTGCAAACCCAGCTCACGTCAGTGAGATCAGAGATTGCCAGTCTTCGCCAACAACTAGGCGACGTTCAGAATCAGTTGACGTCTACAAGAAGCTCATTGAATGTGGCTCAGCAGCAACTTGACCAAATCCGTAACAATCTGCAAGAAGCAACGAACAAAGTCCAACAACTAGAATCCGCACTTCAACAACAGAAGGCTACGATGCAGAACTACGTTGCCAACAGAGACCAAGCCCAAAGCAGACATGACTCCCTGCTAGCCCAGTATAATCCTAGAGCCGCGACATACAACACTAGAGCCAGCACTTATGATCAGAAGAAACAAGACTATGACAGCCGCATGTCAGCTTGGTGGAACAGGGTCTTGGTTGGGGGTCTTGCTTGCATTGTCCTATGTCTAGGGCCCGAAGATGTGCCGTGCATCATCCCGTGCTTATCCATACTTGGGATTCCCGAATTGGTGAATGAGTACAACGCGCTACAGCAACTGAAATCATGGCTTCAAACCGAGCATAATTGGCTCCAATCGGAGTACCAGCAGTTGCAGGCGTTGAAGGGTCAGATCGACCAAGCGTCACGTGATGTCGCCCATTGGAATGACATGATCCAGACCCAGCAAGCAACAATAAACAAGACCCAGAATGATCTCGACTACTGGAGGTCCCAAAAGAATCAACTTACCAATCAACTGAGCGAAACGCAGAACAGGGTTAACCAGCTCACCACACAGGTGAAGGATCTGGAATCTAAACAAGCCCAACTGCAGTCTTCGCTTGATTCAGATTTGGCGAAGGAGCAGCAACTTGAGTCCTCAGCCATAAGCAAGGAAGTCGAAGTGAACAGACTGCAGGACTTGATTCAGTCTCGGAGCAAGGAGAAATCCACTGCCGAGGCAACTCTTCGGAAGTGCGAGGCTGACATACAGAAAACAAAAGACCAAGTTGACGTGTTGGGGGTCGAAATCAACCTTGTCGTTGTTCACCCATACCTACGATGGGGGGGACTGGCGATCTTCGCAGTCGGAGTTGCGGCGCTCATTGTGACGACCGTGGGAGTTGCCACATTGATATCCGGCATGCGGGCCGGAATTGTCCGAGTAAGAAGACTCCGAAGGACTGGGCCCGTTCCAGGAATTGGGACGCCTATCGAAACAGCAGGAGCGGTTGTAGAAGTACCTGTTCAAGGAGCTGAAGAAACCCCTGCTAAGATGGCTGGAGAAGCACCTACGGAAGTGCCTGCAAAACCTGCGCCCGAGATCGCAGTCGTTCAAGGCCCACCCACGCTTCCCAAGATAGTGAAACCGAGAAAGGGAAGAAGACCTGCTGCGGCGAAACCGAGGAGGAAAGAGAGCGCAGGCAGGAAGATGAGAACAGGAAAGAAGGCTGAGGGTCGATCTTGAAATCAAAATGGCACGTAGGATTGGGTGTCAGACCTTGACGTTCTGCCCTCGATGTGGAAAGTACTCCGAATCGAACTATTGTCCGGATTGTGGAATAGATCTGAGAGCAGCTGGACAGTACGCATACCTCAGAGATAGCCCAAGCCTTCAGCCTCAGGCAAGAGCTTCAGGAAGCATAGGGCTTGGCGCTCTAGCTGGATTCCTGCTCTTGGTTTTTCTCAATTTCATACCTATCCTGGGGGCTCTGATCTCGGGCTTCGTGGCCGGACTGGTTGCGCGTGGAGCTGGTCGTGGGGCAGTCGCTGGTTTCCTAGCTGGAATCCTTGGCGCGGTGATCCTTACGTTGCTATTGACGGTTGGTGGAGCCGCAATCGGCGGAATACTCGGACTGGCGGGGGTTGGAGGTCTCTTCGGAGGACTGGTGGGTGGAACAGCGGTTCTTCTGAGTCTCGGCAATGCGATTCTGTGTCTCATCGGAGGACTCGTAGGCGGAGCCCTGAGACGCAGATAGCTCGCAACCAAAGTTAAGCATAGCCGAGTCTTGTACGCGCAAAAGGGGCCAAATCACGGTGCCCGCACTAAGTGATGCGACGACGAAAAACGCGCCCTCTCTGTCTCTTGGTTACGGTTCAACGAACTCTACAACGCTCTCGCGGTCTACTACCGGCTCCAAAGCGATGTCGCGTACGTCTCGCACATGATCGGTTTCACGCTCGGGTTACCCTTCGGAATCGCCTGGAGCCCACAGTGGAAACGGAATCTACTGATCTCAGTCGGGCTGCTGGTCGCATACTTCGTTCTGCTGCTCCTGATCACAACCTACCTGCTTCCCGCCTTGGGCTAACAATCATACGGCAAGCGCAGACGCTTTCGTTCCTCGATTGAATTGGCGGGATTACTTTCTCTGGCCGAAAACCCTAGTGCCAATCAGGATCATGGCTGCATCGAATACGCAAATTGCGAGGAGATCGTACTGCCATGGGAAGAGTGGAGTCCAAGCGCTTTTGAGGATCACGATCCTCAAAGCATCCACTCCGTAGGTGACGGGATTCACAATGCTTACCCACCTAAGCCACTCAGGGACGTGAGTCAGCGGAAACAGCGCACCGCTCAGAAAGAAAAGTGGCAGGTTCACAAACGTCTGGATCACGCCGAAGCTTTCGAGGCTCTCCATGCGCGAGGCTATGGTTAGCCCAACGCTCACCAATCCAAAGGTGGTCAGAATCATTATCGGCAGACAGATCAGGTACGTTTGGATGTCGACAAAGATGCCTACGACGAAGCTGAGGACAAAAACGAAGCTTCCCTGTATTACGGCGTCGGTGGTTGCGCCGACCATTTTTCCGATGAAGATTGAGGCTCTTGAGATTGGTGATACCAGGATCTCCTTGAGGAAGCCAAATTCCCTGTCCCAGATTACTGATATTCCCATGAACATGGATGTGAATAGCAGCGTCTGGGCCACGATTCCAGGGAAGATGAACTCTTGATAGCTGAGTTGCCCAAACCCTGACGAGGAGAATTGCATCCCGGATCCAAAGATGACCAGCCAGAGGAGCGGTTGGATGAAGGAGCTGATGAGTCTCGTCCTCTCCCTCGTGTAGCGTTTGACTTCCCGCAACCAGAGGGTGTAGATCCCTCGGGCTTCACTCATTTGATGCTCCTCCTTTTGATCTGTGCCATTCCGTGGTATTCCTCGCTGCCTTCTCCACGTATCTCCCGTCCAGTGTAGTGCAAGAATACGTCCTCGAGTGTAGGCTCGTGAATGGAAATCGACTCGACATGGATTCCTGAACTCGCTGCGATCTCCATGACTCTGGGAACGATTTTGTCACCGTCCTTCACGATGAGCTTCAGCTCGCCCTTCTGCTTTTTCATGTCCTTCACTAGGTTCGTTTCCTTGAGTTTGCGGGATAGTTCTTCGACCATCTCAGTTTTGACCGTGATGATGTCGCCTTCGAGGTCTCCCTTCAGTTGCTTAGGTTCGTCGAGGGCGATTATCTTGCCGTAGTCTATGATGGCGATTCGATCACATAGCTTGTCAGCTTCCTCCATGTAGTGCGTGGTCAGCATCATCGTGATGTTTTCGCGCTTGCTCAGTTTCATTATGTAGTCCCAGATGTGCTCCCTGGTCTGGGGATCAAGACCCAAGGTTGGCTCGTCGAGGAACAATACTTTGGGATGGTGGATCAATCCTCTCGCTATTTCGAGCCTACGCCTCATCCCTCCAGAGTAGGTTCTCATGAAAGAATCAGCCCTGTCCTCGAGTTCGACAAGTTTCAAGAGCTCGTCGATGCGCTTCCCTTTTTCACTCCCTGGGACCGCATACAAGTCAGCGTGCATCTCGAGGTTCTCTCTGCCCGTGAGCCTATCGTCGATACTTGGCTCCTGGAAGACGATGCCTATGGACCGTCGGACTTGGGATGGCTGCTTTGCCACATCAAACCCGTTAACGATTGCCGTGCCAGAGGTGATCGTCAGAATTGTGGACAACATTGAGAGCGTTGTGGTCTTCCCAGCACCGTTTGGGCCGAGCAATCCGAAGACCTCGCCCTGCTCCACTTCGAAGCTGATGCCGTGCACTGCTTCGAGGCTTCCGAACCTCTTGGTTAGGCCCTTGACCTCAATGATCGAACTCATGATTGCGCCTACGCGCCCCATCCCCTCAAACCACGATAAATACGCATCCCCCGCTCCGTTCCAGTTCCTTGAATCTACAATTCACAATTCGAGCCGTCCGATGGTTCTTCGAAGTCTACTTGGAAAATAGCCGCGTGGATCATGTGACGGCTCACGAGAATCAGTGTAGGTTTGGCTGGGGATCAGATGTGAGCTGCCAAGGCAGTCTATTGCCGTCTTTGTCGAAGACAGCGATGTCAGTGTATGATTGGAACGGGTGTGCAGCGATCACCATGATTCTTCCGTAAATATGGTTCAGATCTTGCACGGAAGGGTTGGGATTTCCTGAAGGATGGGAATGCGAGACGCCCATGATGCGCAAGTCCATCGGAAGCATGTAGGTCGGAAACGCGGAGAACCGAACCCCATGCGTGGCGAGAGGAGGCACCACGATCTCATCGATTAGTATCTCGTCTCTATCCTTCTTGCCGCGCAGGAGCAGAATAGCCTCTCTGGGATACATGTCAAGCGCGTGGCTCAGTATGCTGTCGACCACGGACTTCTCAAACTTGACAGTCGTCAACCCGATACGCCAACCAACAACTCACCATGGTAGGGACTCAGAGGAATGTGAACGTTAAGCCGAACCAGTACGCGAGATATGACCACACGAACGTGAGACCCCATAGGCCACAAGATCCGACACAAACAGGGTGGGCCCAGATGCGGTTCTTGCTCATGCTTGTTTCGGTTGGGAGAAAAGCGCTCGACGTGCGAGTGACGAGAATCGATGAGATGGGGAGCGAGAGAAGGAGTCTGGGTGTCAAACACTCAAGGAAGGGTGTTAAACACCCGCAAGCCGTGTCAAGACTCCCGTGGAAACTCCGGAGACCCAAATGTGCGTGTTACCGTCGCAGTTGAGAATAAGGATGGTATTGATGGCCACAGGCATACCCCCCCTCCCGGAGGGGGGGTGTCCCGGACTCGCGCTAGTTCACATGACATGGATGTGCCTGATCATTCTCCGTCAAGGGGCCAACGTGCTGCACAGAGGTCGCCCTTCCCAACCTCTGGTCCATGCGATTCGAGTTGCAGCAAGGATCAAGTTCAGGGTCACTGGGGCCCTTCGGTCGGGCTGCAGAATTCAACGTGCACGCATAGTTTTCTTTCTCAGCGTTAGAACGTTCTTTCCATTCTTGAATTCGTAGGTAACTTGATCCATCTTCTTCCGCATTAAGAAAATTCCTAGACCGCCTATTTGTCGGCTCTCTACGTCGTCGCCAAGTTCGGGTTCTTTCATCGACAGTGGATCGAAGGGTTCTGCCGAGTCCTCGATTGTGATCACAACATCCTCTGCAGAAACACGACAACGGACTTCTATGACACCATCTTTTCCGCGATAACCGTGTCTGATGATGTTCGTGACAGCTTCGTCCACCGCAAGCTGAACGTCTAATACCGTTTCGTCTGTGAATCCCCTGCCTCTCATGAAGCTTTGAACGTTATCCATAAGGTGGGGGAGGTTCTCTATCACTGCCTTCACATTCAATTCTAGGGTTTCAGGGTCGGCATTGCACACCTTGATCACCATCAATGTGATATCATCTGACTGCGGCCAGTCTCCGCAAAACGACTTAACTTCTTCAAGGATTCTCTCAATAAGATCCTGTGCAGAAGAATTTGCGCAGGCCTTCACTACGTTGCGCAACCGTTCTTCACTAAACATCTCATCATGCTGGTTTGCTGCCTCTGTCACACCGTCAGTGTAGAGGACGATTACGTCGTCTGATTCTAATGAAAGTTCTGAAGCAGTATATTCCGAATTTTCCATCGCGCCGATCGCGATTCCTGTAGGCGATAGTTGACTAAACTCGCGATTCCGTGCTCGGAGTAGCAATGGAGGGTTGTGACCCGCGTTGACGTAGGTGAGCGTTCGAGTCTGCCAGTCGATTCTTCCATAGAAGGCTGTGACGAACATGCCTGACTGCGAATCATGCGTGATCGTGTTGTTCGCATCTCTGATTGCGTCAACTGGCTTCTCATGCCACAAGGCGTTTACTCGAATTACGATCCGGGACAGCGCCATGAAGAGGGCGGCAGGGACACCTTTGCCGGAAACATCTGCGATTACAACTCCGGTCGATCCTTTGTTTATGGGGATGACTTCGAATGGCACCACATCGAAGAAATCACCGCCAACCTCTTTTGCCATGATGCTCTTGGCGGCTATGTCAAAACCCGGCACCTGTTCAATCGTTTCAGGTAGGAAACTCCTCTGGATCTCCGCGGCTATCTTAAGCTCCGTGTCCTTTCGTTCCATTTCTCTCAAGAGGCCGTCGCGTTCCTGTTGGGTTCTCCGTTCTTTCTCGAGGTTTGTGATAACGAAAGCAAAGATGAACATCCCCGCAGAGTTGGCAAGAACCATCGGAACCAGGGCGTTCGACGCGACCTCAAGAGCGGCTGAGAATGGACGGTCGATCAAGAGTGCGAGCAGCATATGGAGAACCTCCATAGAGGCCGCGAAGAGCACAGCTATCTTGATCCCGACGAATCGCCGCTTGCCTCCGAGATATATCAGTCCACCGAGGAGACCGGCGAGCACGGTTGCGATTGAACAGGAAGGTGCGGTAAATCCACCTAGGCTCATACGGTGGATGGCGCCGATCAATCCGGCAATCAGTCCAACAACTGGGCCGCAGGTCAGTCCTGCTACCATGGGACCGAGATCGCGTACGTTGATGATTGCGCCTAGCACTTCAACTCCGCTGATTGTCCCGTAAATGGAGACGCCTCCAAAGATCACTGCAAGGATGGCCTGCGTCTTCGCCTTTGGGTGACCACCTAGTACCTCGCTGAAGAGTCTGCTTCTTGTGACAAGGTACGCGATCACGATGATGACGCATACCATCTGGAGGAGAACAAGTGAGCTTTCCAAAATCGTTGTAGTCATGCTGCAGTTAACCCGTGTTACTTACTTCTTCTGCAGACTCTCGATAGCCTCCTCGGTCGAAGCGTAGATCTTGAAGATCTGCGTGAATCCAGCGGTGTCGAAGACTTCCTTTACGTAGGATCTAAGTGAGCAAATAACAAGGATACCTTCCTGTTTCTGTAGATTCTTTGCTGTCCCGAGAAGTACTCTCAACCCGGCACTGGCAACATATTCTGTTTGGGAGAAATCGCAGATGACTCTTCTAGCGCCCTTTCCAATAATGTCCTTGAAGGTCGCTTCGACATCCTGCGCACCGTAGGCATCAAATCGCTTGGGAATTACCGCGATTTCGAGATCGCCGACGGATTTGATTTCCATATGTTCATCACCGACGAGGTTTGTCCCGCAATCAGGTATGTTGGGGCTTGAGATTGTCGACAAGTGGGGCTCATGATGGGACCGATATTTAATGCCTGTCACTGGTGGCGAATGGTAGGGCCACGATCCACTGTTTATGAACCCAAGAGAATGGCATCAGCCAACTCCCCGCTCGCTAATCAACAGTCCCCGGCAGGAAAGGCGCAGCGCTTCGTCCACTACGCTCTAGCTGCCAAGGATCTACTTGGCGGAGATCTGCAGTGGGCGAGAAGCGTTCTTCGATGTCCTCGATGAATTCTGCCAGAGCGGAGAGAGAATCAGGAGGGAGGTCCCACCCCGCCTCACTTAGAAATGCCCGGTACAGAGCCGCGATGTTTTTCCTGCGAGCATAACGTTCCCGAAGAAGGATGTAGAGATCCATGTTTGCCATTGGGGATGAGGACAAAGAGTCCCCGGCCAGTCCCTGGGCCATCATCCGTTGCTCCAGTGCCTCGTAGACTGACACTAGGGGACGGGGACCGCCCCGCCGGATGCCTACACTCTTCGCAGCGACTTGCAGTGCGGGAAACTCGAAGCAAAGGCTGATGAAAGCGGATAGTCGAACTGCTCGCTCAAGCTCCTGACGTGGGAAGGTGGATGTGGCAAGCAGACGGAAGGTGGGCGGGCCACCATGCTCGATGCCGTACCGCTTGGCCTCCCTCAGAAATGGTGTGCCGGGAAGCGGAATCAGGAGGCTCGACCACAGGAAAGTTGGGTTAATGCCGAGCGCAAACTCCAGAGTGTCACGGTACGTTTCCGGCGTGTCTCCGGGCAATCCGCAAATGATCCCGATTCGCACATCCGAGGCGGGCGCTCGCTGTATCACCCGACGCACACACTGAGCGAACTTGTTCAGATCTGTGAATGATCGTCCTGCCAAGCGCAGCGCTTGGGGCGATGTGCTCTGCAACCCGAAGCATACATGGCAATCAGACAGTCGGGACAGTAGTGTCAAAGCTCGCTCGCTAACCCGCGTTGGGTCGCCTTCCATGAACCAGCAAGCATGGGGCGCCCGTTCTACTAGCCTTTCTAAGGTTGCGCAGGCCTTCGCATCGTCCTCGAAGAAGTCCGCGTCTATGAAGAATCCTCCGCGCAGTTGCGACGCAGAAAGCACTCGCTCAAGCTCTTCTAGAACAACTTCCCGGGGGAACTCCCGCACTCGTGTGCGACCCCAGGCACAGTAGGCGCAGGCGAAACGACAGCCGCGGGATGACTGAAGGCTCACGAAGACCCCGTCGGGATCATCTAGGGGATGTACTCCGCTGAGGTAGGGAGAGAGTGATCGCTCGAGTTTTTCCAAGACGGCTGCCGATGGAAGGGAGATTGGTTTGCGACTGCTGTCGCGGCAGGTGATTCCTGGGATTTCCCAGTTCCCCATCGGGGTCGTTAGCCGGCGTAAGAGATCAGCCAGAGGAATTTCCCCCTCGCCCCTCACTGCTGCATCTACAGCAGGGTTCTCTTGCAGGACCCACTCGGCCACGGATGGATCAGAAACATGGGGACCGCCAAGGATGACTCGCAGATCCGGCTTCTCCGCCTTCAACCGCTGAGACAGCGACAGCACTCGTTCGATGTTCCAGACATAGGTGGACCAACCTACAAGCCAAGGAGCGGACGCCTGCAGAGCGCTGACGATTGCGTCGTCTGTCTGCTCGTGTCTGAAACTTAGGAAGTGGAACTCGTACTCTGCACTCAATTCCGGCCGGGCTCGCAAGTAGGAAACCAACGCCGGTGGCGCAAGCGGATTCCATTGCCAGAGGCCGGTCACATCCACTTGGGCCATGTTCAGCCCGCAGAGCAGAACCCTGCGCCGGTGTGTCGACGGTTTGGCTGGAATAGGGACGCATGCAGGCCGGTCAAGGACTCTCGCTGAGCCCACGGTCTGCTGTCTTGAACACGTTTTGTGATTCCCCATCGCGGTGACGACAAGACCGTTTTCATAACTGGTGTGAATCCGGATGGCTATCATCCTCCATTCTAGAAGTGAGCATTCATTGCCGTGGGAGTTGGGGGGTACTCCTCTTCAAGTCGATAGCCTGCTGCATTCGATAGCGGAACCACGCTCCGCCTGCCTGTGCCAAGGTCTGACTGAGTAGCAGAACCGCCGCGAGAATCGACAGCCAAGCACTGACGGTCATCTTGCCGACAAGTAGGGAAGGTAGCGCCTCAATCAGGGGAAAGACAACCAAGAAGAACGGCAGAATCAGACTCCCCACGCTGTAGAGGAAATAGAGGATCTGTTCCCGTGCCGGCACGACCTCATTTCCTTCTCGGCGCCGCAGCCCGAGCAGTGTCGACCAATACTCGGCGTTCTTTCGTTTCAGATTCGGACGATCCAGCAAATCTACTAGGATGTAATAGCCGTCAAACTCCAAGACCGGCAGTAGGTTCATCAGCGCGAGCACCAAGGAGACAAAGGCGAGCGGCTCCAGCACCGCAACCGCATCGGGCGCGCCCGCCCAATGAACAACGAACTCCCCCCAGAGGAAAACACAACCGATGACAAGGGTTGAGAGAGGCCCCGCTAAAGAAACTAGAATTCGGTCCGAACGCTTAGGAAACATCCAGGCATCTGTCGTATCAACGTATGCGCAGACTATTCCGCAGTAGAACATTAGCCCGAATTCGTTTACTCTGCCACCCAGCCTTCGACAAGCCATGCCATGGGCGATCTCGTGAATTGTGATGGTTGCATACAGCCCAAGCACAAACCAAGGGTAGAAAACCGTCCGGATGCCACCGATATCCGACGTTATCTCCAACGGCGAGGCAGGAAAGAAGCGAAAAAGAAGCAGAAGCAGGGTGGATAGAACGAGCAGAACCATCAGCCACAGTGCAGGGATGCTCCAGATCCAACCCAGCCAGCGGTCTAGAGCGGCAAAGAAAGCATCCGATTGTGACACAGATACCCGTAGGCCAGCAAGACGGAGCAGCCATGCGCCCGGAGATAGCTTCCGGGATTGCTGTGCGAGTCGATCACCGGCAATCAGCAGTCCCTTATGCACACAGTCCTCCACAAGCTCGCCTAGCACTGCAGGATTCACAAGACCGAACCGGCGCACGTAGGCGCGGTAGATATCCCGCATGGGAGTTTTCCCATCTGTCGACTCTAGGAGGAATAGTGTCTGTTCATCCAAGCGGAAGGCGGTCTTCAAATTTGGTGCTAGGGCGAGAGTAAGCCCTTTTTCCAGAGGACGCAGTTCTAGGCCCGGAATCGGTCGCGGGCTCAGCCCCAAGAAATACAGTTCTCCCGGGCTCGAAGGTTGCCGCGCATACTGGCTCAGGGAGACGGTGACCGTATTTCCGTGATGGGACCATTGTGCTTTGTCCACCCACTCCAGAATCAAGCGACGCCAGAAGATGTCCGGCTGCACGATAATGCCAGGGAATTCCGCAAGCTCTTCGTCTTGAACGTCAAAGCGGGGATCCAAAGGAACCGCTTTAGGAAAGCGAAATTCTGTCGTTATCCAGCTAGTGAAGGGTTCTACGCGTACGAGCAGTTGCCCGCTCAGGCTTAGAGTACGGGCCAGTAAGGCGATCGAGTCCGAGAGTTCTCCCAAAGCCATGAGATATCGTTGCAGAGAGACGCCTACGACGCCGACCCGCTCAGCCCACGGCTTCACTATGGCTTCCACATCGAGAGAGCGTACTTCTGCGAGATCAAGACTAAGAGAAGTAGGTTCCTGCAAAGGAGATGTTCCCTTTCAGATGCTGATCTTAGTCAGGGCGGTACAACGATCTTCGACCGACGCTTCTCCACTTCCTCGGGAGCATGCTTGCCCGTACTTGACATGTGCGGCAGTACGATGTGTCGGAGGCTCTCGCTGTCTTCCAGCACCTTCAGGGTGACTCCCTCCGGTACCGAGATTCCGCGCTCCGCAAGGACTTCACGCGGACTGGCGAGGAACCTTCGCTTCAGTTCAGCATTCCCAGCCAACTCCAAGAACAGGTCTCCCAGTTGCGACTCCAAAGTATCACCTCCCACCCAAGAATGGATTAGCTACTTTCTCCGGTTTGATTCTCCCTAGTTCTCCACGCTCAGAATAAAAGGCCACCTGCCCCGTCCGCGCGAATCAAAGGAGAAGCGTCACCTTCGAAAGCAACGTTTTGAGGTCGGCGAGTCGCATGGAGTCGATGGCACAATCACATTCTTCCATCGTCTAGCGCTAAAGCAAATGTCGTTAAGGTTAAGACTGTATGAACTGATCTCCGACTAGAAGAGAAGTGAGACAGTGTGGGCGTTCATGATGCGGAATACCGAAAGAAGTTGACCACGCCGGAAAATGCTGTCAAGAGAATAAAGAACGGCGATACTATCATACACGGGACTACGATAGCTGAGCCTCCTGCCCTTCTGGGCGCCATCGCAGACAGAGCTAGGGCGGGAGCTCTCAAGGGTGTCAAGATCTATTCGTTTAATCCCCAAGAGCATGCGTCCAAGACTTACCTTGCCCCGGATCTCTGCGATTGCATCGAGGCCTACTCTTGGTTTGTTAGCAAGGCCAACAGGCCCCAAAGTGCTGTCGGTCTCACTCAGTTTATTCCGTCTTATCTGCACCAAGTGCCGAGGCTCATAAGAGACCACATGGAGGTTGATGTCACAGTAACCACGGTTTCTCCCATGGACAAAGCCGGGTTCTTCACATTCGGCACGGCTAACGACCTCATTTCCACAGCTGCAAGGGAATGCAAGACTCTGATCGTGGAAGTGAACAGGAATATGCCGCGAGTGTTTGGGGATTCGCTGCTTCACGTCTCTGAAGTCGATGCGGTTGTGGAGAACCACGTTCGCCTCATGCAGATTCCTCCTCCTGAGCCGAAACCGGAAGACGGGATTATCGGCAAAGCAGTGGCTGAGCTCGTCCCTGATGGCGCAGTCCTTCAATTAGGAGTTGGCGCATTGCCCAATGCCATTACTCCATATTTGATGAGGCACAGGGATCTAGGGATTCACACGGAACTGTTCGGACCTGGCATGGTGGAACTCATAAAGAAAGGAGTCGCTAACGGCCGCCGGAAGACAATCCACACTCGGAAGCATGTATTCTCCGTGGCGTACGGAACAGACAGCACATTTGAATTCATGAATGATAACCCGAGTCTTGAGAGTTATCCGTCATCGTACGTCATGGATCCCCGAATAATCGCTCAGAACGACAATATGGTTGCAGTAAACTCAATCCTAGAAGTAGATGTTACAGGCCAATGCAATGCAGAGCACATGGCCGGTTTTCAATTCAGCGGTACAGGTGGGCAGCTTGATTTTGTGCGAGGAGCCTACGCTGCACGTGGCGGTATGTCGATTATGACCTTCTACTCTACCGCAAAGAACGGAGAGATCTCCAGAGTTGTGCCGCGTCTTCGCGCAGGAGCAACGGTCACGACCCCAAGAATGGACACTCACTATCTAGCAACCGAGTATGGCGTCGTGAATCTGAAGCAGAAATCTGTGCGAGAGAGAGCAGAAGCAATCATCAGCATAGCCCATCCCAAGTTCAGAGACGATCTATTGAAAGAAGCCCTCCGAATGGGCCTAATGTAGAGGACATACCACCCGTGTCTCCTATTGCCCTGACCCCGTGAGTCTATACTGAGCCACAATGTGCGACCTCGAAGTTGACGAAACCGTTACTTTCCTCCTGCGAACGAAGCGGGATGTCAGAGGTCCTTTCCTGATAGCAACAGACCAGACTAGCTTTGTGTGCGCCAAGTGTGGCAGAAGAGGAACTAGAAGAGGTTTGACTACTCTCAGAACTGCTATGGAAATCACAGAATCAATCAGATGATGTATCACTGTTCCTGCAAAAACGAGGAGCCCCGCAGTCTCTGCTGCTACTTGGATGGCGCCAAATAGTGGGCCAAGCGCGAAAACGACTATTCCCTCTCCAATCGCGTGGATGGGAAGAGCCACGAGCAAGAGACCCTTGACATAGGAGCCTCCTCGACTAACATAGATTGCGGCCGCGAGACCCCAGATCACGTGCGTGAAAGCTCTAGCAGCTACTATAGGGCCTAATGTTGCGGCGAAACCTATTGTTGATGCAAGCCCAACCACGACGGCTGCGACAGGACCGACAGCTATCGCAAGCATCGAGGGGACATGTGATGCCACTGTCCCAGAGTACTGGAGGGCAGGGATGTAGATCTGGAGCGGAGTTCCCCTAAACACTAGTGGAATCGCAATCGAAAGCGCGGAAAGCATGCCGGCGAGAGCCACCTCTGCGGTTCGCATGACATATCGCGCTGGATCTTGTAGCAATGTCATTCTTAGCGTTTGGCGTCAAATGGTGCTGCCGAGCCAGGAACTAGTCGCATCATATTCTGCACTGTGTCATGTTTTGAAGTTGAGAAACGCCAACGCAATGTGAGTTCGACTCAGAGCAACGAAACATATGCCAGGGAAGCGGCGTTACAGAAGTAAATCGACGTGTCTAACATTTCCTCCCAGTGTTTTGTGTGCAGGGCCTCGGTTATCACACGTGAGAATCGCACTTCGGGCTTAAATCCCGCCTTCGATTCTCAGTGATCGCAGTGACGCGGGATGAGAGCGTGCGTAATCTTCGATACCCGATACGGCAACACAGAAAAGATTGCAAAATCGTTTGAAACTGGACTCAAAGAAGCTGGCATCCAGACTATTTGTGTCAATACAAGGGACGTAGCCGTCGACTCATTGATGCAATACGATCTGATCTGTGTTGGTGCTCCAACCGAGGCATTCACCGTGTACAAGCCGATGAAAGAGTTCCTTGCAAAGCTCAAGAGCATCGATCTGTCCGGAAAGTGTGGCTTCGCGTTCGACACAAAGCTGGATTCCCGTTTCTCTGGTAGCGCAGCGAAGTTCATTGAGAAGGAATTGAGCAACAAGGGCCTTCAGATCATCGCCTCGCGTGAATCTGCAATAGTCTTCTCCTTGAAAGAGAGAGGTGCGGCTACCGGTGCAAGGCTCAAAGAGGGAGAAGAGAGGAGGTTCGAGCAGGTCGGCCTTCAGGTCGGGTCTGCCCTCGCCGCTAGAGTGGAGGTGACTCCAGCATGATTTCTCTTTCCTCTGCAAAGAGGGCTGTGCTTGGAGCCGTCATTGTGATTCTCATTGTTACGGTACTAGAATTTCCTCCCCCGATAGGCTTTGAGACCCGGCCACAGTCCAACGTATCCGTCTTCTGGCTGGCATTCTTCATTGTCATATTGATCGTTGAAATAGCAACAATCCCAGTGATTTACAGACGCCCCAGCGTCGGGGCAGGACTCGGCATCCTAGCGGCGATCCTCAACATTCTGCAAGTTTTCGCCGACCAGGCCCACCTAATGCAGCCGGAAGTAGCACCTTTCGGCTATTCCATCCTAGAGGGCATGGTCGTGATAGCTTCGCTGGCACTGACCTATTTTTCATGGGCGGCCCGTCAAGTGGCACGGGCGCCGACCCCGCGATTGTGACGGGGAATTCCAGCATGATCAGCGCGAATCGGCTTGGATTCTGGTCGGCAGTCCTGACGGCGGTAATCGCCGCGGCGCACTTCGCAGTCGGTATCTTGACCCCTGCGAGATCGGGACCCTTCGCCCCGACCGCGAACATTATCCCCTATCCGTACACCAGCGTAGCCTCGTTCATTCCCATCGATTACATATGGCTATATCCAGGATTTCTGTTGGCGCCGACATTCGTCGTGCTAATGGTTTGCATCCACCACTACGCCGCCGATGACAAGAAGATATTCAGTCAGATCGGTTTGTCGTTCGCGTTGATCTATGCGGCCGTGATCACCACAGACTACTTCATCCAGTGGACTGTAGTAGTACCTAGTATCCTAAGCGGGGAGACAGAGGGTTTCTCTCTGTTCACGCAGTATAATCCTCACGGGATCTTCATCGCTCTTGAAGGTCTAGGATACTTGATGATGAGCGTAGCGCTCCTCTTCGCCGCCGCTGTCTTCGCTGGAGGAAGGCTTGAGCGTGCAATACGATGGCTTTTCGTCGCAAGTTTTGTATTGGCGATCGGGTCCTACGTCGGTCTTTCTTTGCTGAGGTATGACATTGTCGCATTTGAAGTGACTATCCTCACGATAAACTGGGTAGTGCTGATAGTTTCAGGTGCGTTGCTGAGCACCTTGTTCAAACGAGCTGGGCGATATCGGGAGGTGCGTGCGTCTTGAAACCTGCCGAAACTGCAGACTCCGCTTGGAAGAGTCTCTACAGAGTCGGCGGAGCGGCTGCCCTAATCGTGGTAGTGTTAATCCTGAGCGAGATTATTGGTTTCATTTTCTACCCGCAACCTAGCACGGTAATCGGCTGGTTCACACTGTTCCAGAGCAATAGGATCATTGGGCTTCTGGACTTTTGGGGTTTGGAAGTTCCGATGTACGCGCTTTTCACTATGGTATTTCTCGCCCTCTACGTTGTGCTCAGAGAAGCCAATGAAGGCTGTATGGCAATCGCTATGACCCTCGCCCTCCTAGGGATTGGGATCTTCCTCGCAACGAATAATCCCTTCTCCATGCTTTCCCTCAGCGACCAGTACGCGGCTGCGACGACAGACGCGCAGAGGTCTATGTTCTTGGCGGCAGGGCAGGCATTGCTTGCCAATACGAACCAACGTGCCGTGGGTGGTTTCAACATGGGCCTCTTCTTGGTGTCCGTTGCGGGTCTGATAGTCTCATTGGTCATGTTCCGGAGCAATTCCTTCAGCAGGTTAACCGCCTATGTGGGAATTCTGGCAAATGTACTCTCATTAGCCGACTATCTCAGAGAAGCTCTAGTGCCACCGGTAGCTGTCACCCTTCTCGTGATTCTTGCGAATGCCCTGTTCCTAGGGATATGGTTCGTCTTAGTCGGCCGAAGGCTCTATCAACTAGGGCAGGGTGGTTCGAAAATAGAGGCGAATCGAAATTAATAGGGGAGCGATAAGTCATAAAAACTGTCGTAGTCTACGCAAGTAAATACGGATCCACGAAGGGCATCGCGGAGTTCATTACTGAGAAGCTCCAGCAGCGGGGAATTCTGGCGGAGGTCCAAGATGTCGAGGCCATCCACGATCTTAGAGGCTTTGACGCCGTTGTGATAGGGAGTGCTGTCTACATGGGTCACTGGATGAAGGAGGCCACGGAGTTCGTGCGGCGAAACCGAGCCGTCCTAGCCAACCGGCAGGTGTGGTTGTTCAGTAGCGGCCCTCTTGGCACCCAGGTCAAGGACGCCCAGGGACGAGACCTTCTCGTCGTCGCAGCGCCCAAAGAGATTGCCGAGTTCAGGGACGCCATCAATCCCCGGGGCCATCGGGTTTTCTTCGGAGCGTTGGACAGTAGCAAGCTTGGGTTCGCTCACCGGATGACGTGGAAGCTGCCGGCTGCCCGTGCGGCGCTTCCCGAGGGTGACTTCCGCGACTGGAAAGACATCGAGGCCTGGGCCAGCAGCATTGCCCAGGCGCTGGGAGCTCCGCACCCGGCGTCAGGATCTGAAATGGGGGCTTGAGAAGTGGTCTTCGATTGGACCACTCTTGCGGTGCTCGGCGCCATTGTCGCCGTCTTTGCGGCCCTCTTTGCTATCCTGACTATCATCATACGCGCGAGATTCAAGGTAAGTACCACGAGAGCTGCGGCCTCAATTATCGGCATTATTGCGGGACTTTCCGGTGCATCTCATGGATTCGGTGAAATACTCCAAGGCAACATAGCGCCAGGCGGAATTGTGATACAGGCCTGGCCTGGATTGACAGATTTAGGTGGGGAGCCTGCTATGACTATCGTTCCCAGCTTCCTCGTAACTGGTGTCCTTACGATCATCTTCGGCCTCATAGTCACGGTGTGGACGGCTGCGCTTGTTCAGAGGAAGAATGGCGGCTTGGTCCTGATTCTGCTCTCAGTTATGATGCTCCTTGTTGGTGGAGGCATCTTCCCACCTGGATTCGGCGTCACAGCCGGAATTATCGGCACACGCATCAAGCACAGTTGAGATCCATAAGAATCGAAGCTAGATGATTATAGCCATCTTGTCTTGATCTCTTTGACGGATGCGAGGTGTGGATCGTCTGTGACGCACGGAGCGCTCATGAGTCTGCTTGTGCTAGCAATGAGTGAATCAGCCAGAGAAATCCCGTATTTGTGTCTCATCTCCGCTGATGAAGAAGCCAATTCTGAGTCAACATCAACAACTCTGAATGCCTTCTCTATGTAGTCACGTCTCAGTCTCGCGGTTTCCCTTCCTTCTTTCCTGAGTGTCAGTGCGTAGATTTCATGGATGACAATGGAGGAGATGTATCGATTCTTTGTCTTTCTGAGCTCCTCCGCTATTCTTCTCTTGACGTCAGGATCTGAGTTGTAGAAGTGTTCGACGAAGAAACGAGTATCATATACTGCCTTAGACATCCTCTTCCCTCAGCTTGTCCAGTATGCGCTTCATCTCTACAACCGACGCCTTCTCAGCGCCGGAACCGGCAAGATCCAAGAACGATTTCCTGGGTCTGAACATTATTCCGTTACCCACATCGGTGACGTCGAGACGACTTCCTTCCTCGATGTGATACTTGGTCCTAAGCTCAGCCGGGATCGTGGTCTGCCCCTTTCTTGTCACGGTGACCTCAGTCATACGCCGATCGCGTACTACTCGACCGGCGTAGTACCTATAAGCGTTCCTACTTTCTCGCGCTCACAATGAGCGGCTGATTCCATCTGGAGTAAGCCGGCCTACGATCAGTCGGACCCTTCTGTGATGGTTCGTTCGACGAATGTGTCGAATTTGGTGGGTGTGCGGCCGAGCAGTTGAGATAGCGTGTGCGGGTTGCCCCAGAAGCCGTTCCGATCGTAGTAGCGGAACATCTTGACGAGCGTCTCGATCTGATACTCCCCCATGCCTGAGGCTCGAGCTTGAAGAGTCCATGCTTCGATCGTTATCTGCTCAGCGCGCACGGGGCGCTTCAGATGTTTGCTTAGAATCTCGGCAACCTGCGTCTGTGTTAGCACTTCTGGCCCGGCCAGCTCATACGTCGCGCCCAGATGACCCGGCTCGGTTAGGACAACAGCCGCGGCCTGGGCAACGTCCTCAAGGTCAACCATGCTCATGCGAGCCTCCACTGTGTACGGCACAGTGTACACTCCACGTTCAACAATCGCCTTCCATCCGCCCAGCACGTTCTGCATGTACGAAGACGGCTGCAGAATCGTGTACGCTAGGCCAGACTCGAACAGCGTCTCCTCGACGCGCAACTTGTTCCAGTGGTGCGTCATCGCCTCCGTCTGCGGATGCATGACGGAGTGAAAGACGAACCGCTCCGCCCCTGCCTCACGGGCAGCAGCGATCGCTGTTTTGCCGATCTGGATTTCTTCGGGGCTGACGTTTGGACAGATGTGATAGATTGCATGGACGCCTAGCGCGGCTCGCTTGAGTGTCGTTGCGTTCCGCATGTCGCCGACGATCGCTTCTTCGGCTCCCAAGGACTTGACAATCTGTGTCTGCTCATCACGGCGAACCAGAGCATGCACAGGTTGCCTCCGAGCGACGAGGGCTTTGATGACTGCTTGTCCAGTCTTCCCTGCAGCACCAGTAACCAGTATCACGTGCCATTACCTCAGATTAGGAACGGTCCCTCTTGGTCGTCATAAGTGGTCAGCTAGCTCGCCGCGGAAGACCGTCACCGCTTGTCCGCTCAGATACACGCGGTCGCCTCCCACACGAACTCGCACAGTGCCGCCGCGTCTGGAAGCCTGAAAGGCTGTGAGTTCGTTCTTGCCGAGTCGCTTGCTCCAGAAAGGTCCGAGGCAGCAGTGAGCGGAGCCTGTGACCGGGTCCTCATCAATGCCTGAACCCGGTGCGAAGAATCGTGACACAAAATCATAGCCAGCCGTGGTTGCTTGGCTTGTGACGTTGACTCCGCGAACCTGCATCGCTCTCAGCAGGCCGAAATCTGGCTTCAGGTTCCGCACAGTCTCCTCCGTATCCACTTCCACAAGATAGTCGAACTTGCTCTTGCCAACATATTTGGGCGCCACACCAAGCGCTTCCATGAGCCGAGGCGGAGGCGTTGCTTGCTGCTCGGGTGTAGCCGGGAAGTTGAGCTCAATCCAATTGCCCTTACGCTCAGCGGTCAACAACCCACTCAGCGTGTGAAACCTCGCCTGTTCTCTTGGCGCAAGCATTGCGGTCTCCCAGAGGATGTGTGCGCTTGCGAGTGTTGCATGACCACACAACGCAACCTCAACAGCTGGTGTAAACCAGCGCAAACCGTAACCGTCCTCTTGCTTGCGTAGGAAGGCGGTCTCGGACAGGTTCATCTCCCGTGCCAGGTTCTGCATCCATGCATCGTCGCGCGGATCCGTCAGGATGCATACGGCTGCTGGGTTGCCTGCAAATGTTTTGTCTGTGAACGCGTCGGCCTGGAAAATCTTCAACCTCATTACAGATTCCCCCATCTCATTCCATCTTGGTCATTCGGATATGTCAGCGACTTTGGCATCGGTGAGTCTTGCGATGTCGCGCGGATCGATCTCCATGAGAGCCTCCGTCGTTCCCGAGCCACCATAGACCTTGCTGAAACTCATGACCTTCTGATCGATCACAGTCATAATCCTATCCTTGTGGGCTACGGGAGGCATCACGCCAACTTCGAAACCAGCCAACTCTTTCGTAGCCTCCCGAGTAGCTATCCTGACTTTCGACACGCCCACAACAGAGGCGAGCTTCTCTCTGTCCGCTCTCTTGTCCCCAGTCAGTATCGCGAGGATAGGCGTCTGTTTCTCATCTGTAAAGAGGATGCTCTTGATGATCGTTTCAAGCTGAACGCGCAGTTGAGTTGCGGCGTCTTGCGCCGTCATCGTCGGCCCATTAGCAGCATGGAGTTTGTAGTCTACGCCGTGCCCGTCAAGGTAACGCTTGATCACCTCAGCCATCGTCATCATCATCTTCCGAGTGAGGCGTCAGCCTGCGTATTTCAGTTTGGGGTCGCGCGAGTCGCATTGGCAAGTTTGAACCGCGCCAACGCGCCTGACATGTCCAGTAGGTTACATAGTCCGCTTCAGCTGCTTCGGCGCCAGTGAGTTTCCGTGTGCCCACGCCTACTATGCGCCCTTAGGATAGGGTCAAAACTGTCTAATCGAGTGGTTCCGGAGGCTCGTAGTTGACGGTATTCAGGTATTGAATTCTCAAATGAACAGGGCCGCCCGTATCGTATTCAGAGGAAAACATAGGATGAGCAAGAGAAACGCGTTGACCGAGCAGAGCATCATGGTCGATGATGTGCTCTCAATGTTAACAGGGCACCCTAGAGGGACACTCGTCAGTTTCACGGAGATGACGAAGAGCCTGCACGATTACATCAAGATGAATGGTCTACGACAGAGATTCTGTCCGCACTGCAATGCATCCCTGAGTGGCTCCCCGTCAGCGTCACAGCCGGTAGTCGCTGAAGTACCTGCGACTTAGGCTCAGACTCCAGCCCTGTACGATTGGAACCGGTCGTTTCAGCCGCACGAGATCTCCGCGTATTGTTCACTTCTTAGCGGAGGCTTTGCCGATTTCTTTGTCGAACCTGACCCTTAATGGAAAGATTCTTCGAAGAGAACCCGCGCCCTTCTGTGGTTGAAGCTGGGCGGCGCGGGATGCTCAAGGCAACGCAAGTCGGAGACGTCACGGAAATCAAGATGGGGCGGTCTATCGACGGCGAAACCGCTCTCTACTGGGTAGCCGCATACCTGATTGGCGGAATCCTGATCGATACTGGTTGCGACTTCTCGAAGAAGGAACTCGCTGACTTTCTGAAAGGCAAGCAAGTCTCCTTGATAATTAACACTCATCATCATGAGGACCATGTGGGCGGAAACGCGCTCCTCGCGAGACAGTCTGGACTAGGCGCCATGGCCCACCCCAAAGCGATTCCTCTCATGAACAGAAAGTACGATCTCTACCCGTTCGAAGTTGAGCTCTGGGGATATCCTGAACCGTCCACCGCTACCCCGATAGGAACTGCCGTCAAAGAGGACGGCGTCAGTCTACGCGTCATCGAAACTCCTGGACATTGCAGGGACCACATCTCTCTCTTCGAGGAGGAGCGTCGAATCCTCTTCTCTGGCGACATATGGGTTGGAGAGCGGCCGAAGACGGCTAGAGTTGAGGAGGACGTGCATCAGCTGATCTCTGACCTCAGGAAGTTCGAAGAACTCAGGCCGAAGATCATGTTCGCTTCCTTAGGAAAGGTCGTATCCGAACCGCAACAGGTCATTAGGAGAACTCGCGTGTATCTGGAGGAGACGCGAGACGAAGTCCGCCGCCTTCATTCCGAAGGCAAATCGTCGGAACAGATTCTGGAGGAACTTTTTGGAAGAGAGAGCGTGCTCGCAGAAGCAACGCAGCATCAGCTTTCAACGAAGATCTTCATCGAGTCTTTCTTGCGAGACACCTGAACTCTCTTGTGATTTGTCGTCTGATCGTGATTCGGAATGCGTAATTGTTTATAAGCGCCCAGAAAGCCTAGACTGCAAACCCACCAGAAGTAACCAAGAATAATCGAACAGAAGGTCATGCGCGTCATGGAGGTTGAGATCCTCGAAGAAAGGGCGGAATCGATCAGGTTCATCCTGCACGACAGTATTCCCGCATTCGCCAACGCCCTCCGACGGGGAATGCTCGCGGATGTCCCCGTGATGGCGATCGAGGACGTTATCTTCCTTGAGAACACCTCCGTCATGTACGATGAGATTCTCGCGCATCGGCTCGGTCTCGTCCCGTTGAAGACCGATTTGGATGCTTATGTTCCGCGTGAGGAATGCGACTGCAAGAGCGACCTAGGATGCGCCAAATGCACAGCCTCCTTCGTACTGGAAGCTGAAGCAACCGACCAAACCATGACAGTCTACTCAGGCGATCTGAAGGCGGCAACAGAGACCGTTCCCACATCGGATAAGATACCGATCGTGAAACTGGCGCCTGGGCAGAAGGTGAAGCTGGAAGCTTACGCTCGTTTGGGCAGAGGATCCGAGCATGCGAAGTGGCAGGCAGCCGCAGTCGCTGCGTACAGGTACATGCCCAAGGTCACGTTGCATGCTGAGAACCTCTCAAACCCAGAAGATGTGATCAAGATCTGTCCCACGAGGGTGTTCGCTTCCGACTCGACTCGAAAGATCTTCATCAAGAACGAGCTTGACTGCATTTTGTGTAATTCTTGCGTTGAGCAAGCCGTCCCCTCGGACCAGAAGAAGGGTCCGCCAGTAGAGATCAAGGGTGACGATACGACTTTCCTATACAATATCGAATCAACCGGAGCTCTCCCACCGAAGAGAATCGTCAGAGAGGCCGGAAGCATACTCATCAAGAAAGCTGAAGCAATGACGGTTCTAGTCGAAGCGGAGCAGAAGAAGTAGGTGAGATGATCATGCGTAGGGTAATTACGAATCCTGAACTGAACGAGACAATTGCTGGTCTCAAGAAGATAGGTAGAAAGAACAAGGCACAGATCTGGTTGCGTGTGGCAGAATTTCTTGGGAAGCCGAAGCGGGCGAGGGTCGCAATCAACGTTAGCAGAATCGCAAGGAACACAACGAAAGGAGACATCGTTGCGGTTCCAGGCAAAGTCCTTGCAACCGGTTCCATCAGCCATGCGATCCATATCGGGGCTTTCAACTTCTCCCAGACGGCAAGGGCTAAGATCCAGAAGGCGGGCGGCTCATGCATGAGCCTAGGCAAGCTTGCTGACGATCACCCGAAGGGAAGTAAGATCAAGATTCTAAGGTGAGAGAACCAATGTCGAAGCAACCTGTCATGATTGACGCCTCCAACCTGATACTCGGACGACTCGCAAGCTTCGCAGCGAAGCATGCACTGCAAGGAGATGAGGTCATCGTCTTCAACGCGGAGAACGCGGTCATCTCTGGAACCAAGGCCAACATCGTGGAGGAGGCAATGCGGAGACTCAAGACGAGGACTCTTGCGGCTCAGTTCAAGGCGCCGACGCATCCTCGAAGGCCTGACACGTACGTCCGCCGCGTCATTCGTGGAATGATGCCGCGGAAGAAGCCGAAGGGCCGTAACGCGTTGAGGCGTGTCCGTGTTTACATAGGTGTCCCTGAGGAGTACCGGGACAAGTCCACGGTGAAGGTGCCTGGTGCTGAGGCTTCGAAGCTACGGTGCGCGTACATCACAGTTGGTGAACTCTCAAACGAGATAGGAGCGCCTTGGAAGACATGAGCGAGAGAAAGAAGATACTTCTAGTCACAGGAAAGAGAAAGACCGCAATAGCCCGAGCTGTCTTCAAGACAGGCCGCGGCAACGTAACGATGAACGAGTTCCCCATAAGCAACCTCTCGCCTGAGCTTGCCCGCGCAAGAATCTATGAACCACTAACACTCGCAGGCGAGCGTCTGAACACGATCGACATACGCGTCAAAGTTCGCGGAGGAGGCATCATGGGACAAGCTGAGGCCGCTAGGATGGCTATCGCTCGCGGACTCGTGGAGTTCACAAGAAGCGCCGAACTGCGAAGACTCTTCACAGGCTTCGATAGGACAATGCTCGCAGGAGACCCTCGAAGGAAGGAGCCTAAGAAGTTCGGAGGCCCAGGCGCAAGACGTAGGAAACAGAAGTCCTACCGTTAGACAATACGAGTTGAATGCTCAATGATTATTCCGGTGCGATGCTTCACCTGCGGAAAGGTGATCGGTGATCGCTGGGAGGAGTATGCGCGCCGCACCAAGCAGGGAGAAAACCCCGCCAAAGTTCTGGACGAGTTGGGAATGAAGCGGTACTGTTGCAGACGGATGTTCATATCTCATGTCGAAGTAATCGACGAGCTCCTCAAGTACGGTGAAGTCGCAGCACGCAAACGTGGCCAAACTGCGTAGGCGCTCCTTTTGACAGTTCCAGTCAAGATCACGAGCCTTACGGGTCGTAGAGTTCTCGACAGTCGCGGCGAATCCACCGTCGAAGTAGACCTGTCCAGTAAAGGAATCATGGTCCGCGTGGCCGCGCCATCAGGTAAGAGTCGAGGGAAATGGGAGGTTCAACCGTTCCCAGACGGCGGAGTCGACGAAGCGGTCGAACGCGTGAGGAAGTTGTTGGCTCCTGAACTCATCGGAATGAACGTTGACCGCCAGCAGCAGATCGACGAGAAACTGCACGAGGTTGACGGAACCGAACGATTCAGCAGGATCGGTGGAAACACAGCATACGCCGTCTCCATAGCAACCGCGTTGTTGTCGGCGACTGTCCACAAGAAGCCTCTGTACCAGAAGCTTGCAGGTTCCTCAAAGGTCAGGATATCTCTGCCGCTTGGAAACGTGGTCGGTGGAGGCGCGCATGCGAAGGGCAAGCGAACCGACATACAGGAATTCTTAGTCGTCCCAACGAAGGCGTCCTCGGCAATTCAGGCCGCAGAAGCTAACGTCAAGGTACACTCGGAAGTCGCACAGCTAGCAGTGCAGCAGGGAATGTCAATGATCGGGAAAGGAGACGAGGGCGGCTATGTGCTCGACATGAAAACTGAACAGGCCCTCGACCTGATCAGCAAGGCCTGCCAAACCGTCTCAATCGGGACAGGAGCAGATGTCAGGATCGGCCTTGATGTTGCGGCCTCAAGCCTCTGGGACGAGAAACAACAAGCCTACATCTACAAGCGGGATGGAAAGAAGCGCAACGAAGGCGAACAGATAGAATTCATGCTCGACCTGATCGAGCGCTACCGACTCGTCTACGTTGAAGACCCACTGCACGAAGATGCTTTCGAAGCCTTTGCGGAACTTCGCAAGAAAGCCGGAGGAGCGCTGATTTGTGGTGACGACCTCTTGGTGACCAACGCTTCTAGAATCGACCAGGCAGTGAAGCGTGGATCGGCCAATGCAATAATCATCAAGACTAACCAAGTCGGTACATTGTCGGATTCTAGAAAAGCGGTCGAGAAGGCGCAGGCCGCGGGCTATGTGACGGTCATGTCGCATCGCTCAGGAGAAGTATGCTCCGGAGAGCTCGCACAGATCGCAGTCGGCCTATCATGTCCGATGATTAAGTGCGGAGTCATCGGCGGGGAACGCATCGCCAAACTCAACGAGCTCGTCAGGATAGAGGAAGACGCAGAGAAACGCAAGATCCTAGCTGGAATGGCGCAGATCCCCGGCTAGAGCCTACATTCAAGTCCTAGTAGATCACACGTAATCTGGAAGTAGGTATAGGAGGTTTGCAAGATTGCCCAAGCCTTCCTGCAGGAAAATAGGCTCAGACGTGTACTGGCTGAGTGTGCCTGACACCGAGACTAGGCGTTTCGAGAATCTCTGGCCCATACCTCAGGGCATCAATTACAACGCGTATCTGATCGGAAGCGGAGGAGAATATCTGCTAATAGACTCAGCGAAGAGGACAACCCCCGTTAAGGAATTCATCGACCTCATCAAGACGATCATAGACCCGAGCAAGATCAAGCACATCGCAATGCTTCACACGGAACCCGACCACAGTGGTCTAATCAGCGAACTCTCAAGCTTGCTTCCCAACGCGACATTGTACGCCACAGCAAGAGCTTGCACTTGCATGAAGCGCATGTTTAACGTCGAACCGAAGCCGGTGAAAGATGGTGATGTCCTGAAAGTTGGTAACCGTTCCCTCCGAGTAATCGACTTGCCATGGATACATTGGCCCGACAGCATGTTCCTGTACCTGGAAGACGAGGGAATCCTGTTCACATCAGATGCTTTCGGAGCATTCGGCGCTCTTGAGAAACCCGTATTCGATGATGAGGTTGACTTTGCATCCTACCTGAAACAGAAGAAGGAGTACTTCTCCACTGTCGTGGTCGGACACAGAAAAATGGTCTTGCGGGACGTCGACAAGATCAAGACGCTAGGACTCAAGATCAAGATGCTCGCGCCGGCACATGGCGTGGTATACAGAAGCAAGATACGGGAATTCACTGAAGCGATGGCGTCATGGTGTAAGCTGGAAAAGAAGAGGAAGATCACCGTTGTATACGGTTCGATGTACGGGCTCACCGAGAAGCTCGCGCATTTCGCGGCTGAGGTTCTTAAGGGAAGAGTGGAGGAAGTAGCCTTGCACGATGCAACAGCCGACCTAGTGAATCCCATATTGAGTGACATCTTGGACTCAGCGGGGATTCTCTTTGTGACTCCAACGTACGAGGCGAACATTTTCCCACCCGTGGCCAATCTGCTGGAACTCCTAAGGATCAAGAAGCTCGGCGAAGGGAAGCTCGCCGCTGCCATCGTAACAAAACTCTGGGGTGGGAATGCACCAACTCTTATGGCCTCAAGGCTGAAGGAGGCAACATGCAATGTCCACGAGCCGGTCTGTGAATTCCTGAACTACCCATCCGAACAGGAGTTGGGGAATATCAGGGAGTTCCTGCTGAAGTTTTCGGAGACAGCCCTTCAGGGCATTTGATCGTGTCCTGTTCTGTCAGCCAATCGAGTCTCTCACGATTGGTCGGCCCGGCGACCTCCGTGACAGCCGTGCCATCCACGCACACAAATCATACGAAAACGACGATTCTCTTGCTTTTGTGACAAGTCCTATATTGGCATCGTTCGCATCGAACGATTGAAGCAAGAGAATTGGAGAGTAACTCTTGTCTTGAGCAAGTACCGAGCACTTGGGGCCGTGCTGTTGTCCTTAGGCGTCGCCTTCCTGATCCTGGGCGTCGTCCTTCCTGAATATAGGACGCCACAGACCTTCACAGCCTCAGGGCCGAATGTGACTTTCACTTCGGAGAGGGATTATTGGATTGATTTCTATCTGATCCCGCCCATCGACGAAGGACAACCGATCACGCTGACTTTGGTGAGCAGCAAACCGGGCTCGACACAGATATGCCTAGGACCCTTTGACCTGCAGACATCCCTCTTTTCCGGACCAATGGTTGTGAACGAGATGCTTGGGCAAAACGAGGCAGAACTGGTTGTCTCTGGGCGTGCGACAAAAACGGGAGTCTATTCGCTTAGGATCACAAGCTGGAACAGTACCTATTCTGTGAGAGTCCAATCAGTTTGGTCTCCGTACCACTTCACTCTCAGGCACGTGATCGTTGTCGCCGGTGCCCTCATGATTGTCTCATTACTTCTTCTATACTATGGCGGAATCGTCGAAAAGCGTGAACGGATGCCAGCAGGCCAGGCCCATGCAACCTGCAAGTCACGCATCATCCCCCGCGATCCGAATATGCAGATGGGGGATTTGGAATTGAAAACCAAACATGCAATCTTGGGGATTTGTGAGTACGCGTCGCGACTTGGTTTAGTCAAGGTAGGCCCGTATATGATCGTCGTCGGACTGGGAGGGACCATTCTGTGGGGAGTCTTGTGGCTACTCATTCCTTCTGTGAATGATTCTATTGCGGGTATAATCGTGCCTTTGGCGATTCTAATCTGCTTCGTCGGCGGGGTTGTGCTCTTCATTTTGGGCGTTTTGGCGAGCATTGCAAGAGAATGGTGAATCACAGATCTCACTCTTGGTGCTCTTGCTCGCATTCAGAAGACGCACGGCCACAATCCACTGTTGCGGAATGGATGTGTTCCCATTGCGCCGGACCTTTTTCCAAACACATCACAGGGTCATTGGTGCGCGCACACACACAAATTCAAACCACGACGCACGAACGACGGTTCAAACTACGACACCGGCACCATGATACCCACACACACGGAAGGGCTTGAAAAACCGATACACTATTCTCGGGGGTTCGTCATTCTTAAGAAATTGTCGCCATAGGCCATTGAGCGGGCCTCTCCTAATCACGCTCCGAAAATGACAGGTCTGGCGTCTCTATGAAACCAAGTGATGGAGGTCGAGACATTGATGTCTCGAAAACCACTCTGGCGATTCATGGAGATTTCTTTCAACAACGTTGTCTGAGTGAGGTCCAACAGAGTGGCTGGGAAGTTCTGGCTGAGGAGTTCCCAATTTCTTCGTATCGCAGCTATGGAAGTCTCGACATTTGGGCCGCATTATCAAGATCTGGAAAAGGGATGAATCTGCTGATCGAATGCAAGAAGTCCCATCCAGATTACAGAAAATGGATATTCCTGAGCAAGCCCGGTCCATCTAGTCTTTCTTTTCCCGTCGCAAAGATGCGAAAGGATTCTTTGAAATCTTCAGATCCGAAGATCGATCCCTACAAGAGCAGGCAACTTGCGAATCTAGAGGCAACAGTCGAGCCGAACATCTCAACAGGATTCATAGATGTAGAGCAAAGTCGTATGGGCATCGATACTTTCGCGTATGGAGCACGTGAAATCAAGCTTGATGCGGATATCAAAAGGATAGTACATTCCTATGAAGAAGCGAACAGGACAAGAGAGAGACCTCCACAGGAACGGATCTACCACGGTTGCCACCAATTGTCGCTAGCGATAAAGAGCGTAATGCTCGAAGAACTAAGATTGATGGAAAAATACACATACATCGGTATACCGGATCGCAAGGTATTCATTCCGATCCTTGTTACAAATGCCGAATTGGTCAGTTGTTTTGTGGATACTACAGGTATTGACTTGCATACGGGAGAGATTCAGAGAGAAGACGCTGTGAGATTCACCCAAGTAGACGGATTGGCCTACCACTTTCCGTTGCCAAAAGAATCCTATCTGTATCCGCAGGACGTCACAGGTGATAGGCATGTTCAGTTTCTTGAATCTGCTAGCCAGATGGAGAAGTTCAAGAAACTCCTCATAATTGTCGTCAGATCCTCACATCTGAAGAAGTTCTTGAATGATCTAAAGCCACATGCAGTGATCTAGCGATTGGACACCGACCTTCTAGAAGTCTTCTCACTCGCTTGGGTCAGCTATTTCCAACTCAGTCTGGCAGCTTAGCTAATCTGAAACGCGTAGGCGGGCATGAAGATTTGAACTGGCAATTCGTCGTCGTCGCGCACCAAGGTACCCACACACACCTCTGCGAAACGACGGAACAAAGTAGTCTACCCTATTCACCCCTACCAGAGCAAGTGAACCAGAAGAGGTAGTCAGGCGCGCGGAGGGCAGAAGTCAACGATGCTACGCTATCATTGGGGTGGCTTTGCCTTCTTGTCAGCGTAGACCACGAACAAGTAGAGCATGAAGAACGTTGTTATCAAGAGTCGAAAGATCGCCTCAAGAGGTGCAGGAATCACCAGGCTGAAGCTGTAGGCGCCGCCTGCTCCTCCTCCACCACCGCCTCCCCCACCCCCTGGGAAGATGGCTCCCGTGAAGCCGGTAGCGATCACGTACAGCGCAGCTATGCCTAGCGTCGTCTTGAAGTTGTTCTTCACGAATGAGATGCTACGTCCCAGAGCGCGCATGGCTCCGACATCGTCAACGGCGGCCGACTGCACCCAGAAGACTGTAAACAGGAACACCAAACCAGCCAATGTGATGATGACCAGCCAGACCCCTACCATGTTGCCGATAGTAGCAATGATCCGTGAAATCTCAGACAAACCGCTTGGGATTGTTGGAAAGCCGCCAGGGATCATACCTGCCGGGAGGAAGCCCATGACTAGTGGTAAAATCACGACAAATGTTGCCGCAACACCAACAACTGCGAGTAGTATGTAGATCACTGCAAGAACTACAACACCGGCCAAGATTCTTCCGAAGTACGCTTTGGTTCCAGACCAGAAATCACTAAACCCAGTCTTTCCCGTCAGCGTAGCATTCCTGCTCATTCCAGTCCACCCTGCCAACACATACGCGTACGCAAGAAGCGCAAGAACTACGATTATCGCGATCGCTACGACAGAGCCCGGCATAAGAACCGAGAGTGGAGCTGGACTGTTCGCAGTCACGATCAGTATCGGTGCAAAGATGTAGAGACCTGCGAGTCCGAGTGCGGCTGGTATGAGGTATGCGAGGATAAGCGGCGGAAGGAACAAGATCAGATTGGACCGTAGTAGCTCGACCGTTTTCTTGAACGACTCGATCAGATCCATTTCCCATTCACGGATCCGTTCATCATATTCTGTGTTCTTAAGGATGTCGCGTTTGCACAAGAAGGGTGGCACATTAAGTTCGGAAAGGAAGGAGACTACCCGGAAGGTAGCAGATGTCCTTACTAGGATTCGGGACCGAGACAGTCAGCTCGATCCTTGGTGCGTTGTTTTGTGTGTGCGCGCACCAGCCGACCCACACACAAGAGCGAGGCTGGCGCAGCCAATCGTTCATCTTTGGTTAGCAATGAAACTCAAACGCTCGCGGCTGCGATTGTTTCCATTATCGATAAGTAAGTCTGCCAAGAACAATCTGCTCAGTCATAGGTGATATTGTCATCATGCCGTTCAAAGAAGGTCCTTCGACACGTTGTGTTCATTACGGGAGATCGATTGACCCGTCAACGCACACGATGAACACGCCGATCATGGAGAACGCGGCCTTTGCCTATGGAACTTTTGAATCATGGCGGGAGGTCGCGCTAGGGAAGAAACCTGGAGATATCTACAGCCGGAATTCTAACCCCACTACACGCGCTCTTAATGAGAAAATGGCTGCACTGGAAGGCGCAGAAGCAGCAACGGATTTCTCCACCGGGATGGCAGCCATCAATACGACACTCTTCGCCCTACTAAGCCCGGGCCAGCGCGCTGTAACCATCAAGGATGCTTACGGAGCAACATACCTGCATTTCAAAGAGATCCTGCCTCGTTTCGGAATCCGCTGTGAACTATGTGAGACCAACGATGAGGAAGCGATCCTCGCGGCGATTGCCGAAGGTTGTGACGTGCTATTCTTGGAGTCCCCGACTAACCCGTTGTTGCGTGTAGTTGATTTCGAGAAGTTGTTCGCCGCGGCCCACAAGGTTGGCGCCATAACGATCGCCGACAACACCTTCGGCACGCCCATCAACCAGCACCCGATCGATCTCGGAGCAGACCTTGTCGTCCACAGTGCCACGAAATTCATCGGTGGTCATAACGACCTCCTAGCCGGAGTGGTTTGCGGTAAGAGTGAGCTAGTGAAGAGAATCTATCGCTACCGGGAGCTTGTCGGCCCGTCCCTCGATCCACACAGGGCAAGTCTGCTCCTCCGGAGCCTCAAGACACTGGCTTTGCGCGTCGAGCGCCAGAATCAGAATGCTCTGGCTATGGCGCGGTTCTTGGAGAAACACGCGAAGGTGCTCAAAGTCAACTACCCAGGCCTAGAGAGCCATCCAATGCACAATATTGCCAAGAAGCAGATGCCTGGCGGTTATGGCGGAGTCCTCAGTTTCGAGATCGTCGGCGGTTTGGAAGCCGTTGCCCGTGTCTTGCCCCGTCTGAAATATGCGTATATGGCCGCTAACTTGGGTCAGGTCGACACCGTCGTAGGGCCGCCTTCGCTGACCAGCCACGTGGAGTGCACAGAGGAAGAGCGCCGTGCGGCCGGGATCCCTGAAGGCTTGATCCGCTACGCTGTAGGAATTGAAGATACTGAAGATCTGATTGCTGACATGGATCAGGCCCTCTCGATTCTCAGAGGTGCAAGAGCGCCAAGGTGGGGCGCAATGATAGCAAGTACCGTAACCGGAAGGAGGTGAATGAATGAGATTCGCACTAAATGACGAAGAAGTAGCGAAGGCGAAGAAGAGGATGGCTGGCATGGAATTCGTTTTCTACGACGCAGAGATGTTGTGGGTTCTCTTCAGAACAGACCCAGAAGTTGTCAAGCAGATCGTTCCTGAACCTCTGAAGCCTTCAGCCGAACCTTATGCGACGGCCTTTGTAGCCAAATACCCCAAGACGAATTTCGGCAGCGTCTACAACGAGGCAGCTCTGTTCGTAACTGCGGACTATGGGGAGGAGATGGGCGGATACTGTCTCTCCATGCCCGTCACAGATGACATGGCGTTGATCGGAGGTCGTGAGACATTTGGATTTCCGAAGAAGATAGCGGACCAAATCTCTCTGGAGAAGACAGAGAACGGAGTACGAGGAAGCTGCGTGAGAAGAGGGGTTGAGCTCATGAACTTGTCCATGACATTCGAAGAAGAAGTGGAAGCGGAAAAGGCGGTTGAAATGCTTGGTGCCTTGACAGGTCAGGAGCCTGGAGAGGGATGGAAGACGATAGCCTACAACTTCAAGTTCTTCCAGTCTCCTCGGCTGACTGGCTTCGATTATAAGCCCAGACTCGTCAAACAGGTGACCACGTGGAAGCCTTCAGGGAAGATCAAGCTGAGCTCCGGTTTCAATCTCAAGCTGAAATCATCGGATAGCGACCCTCTTGGAGAAATACCGGTCAAAGAGCCGTTGATGGGCCTCTACGGTATTTTCAATAACACCATGCATCCAGGAGAAGTGATTGCAGAGGTCGAAGAAGAGCAATTCAGACGCTACGCGCATTTCAAGCAAGACTATCTCCCAAAGTAGAGGCGTCATATTCTCCGTTTTTTGTGTCTGGTACTAGTGGTGCGAGCATTCGAATTTGAACCGTAGTTTTGTTGTGTGTGTGCGGGCACCAAGAGACCCGCACAAAAATATGGCCGGAGAACGACGGACGACTCGTGGCAACAATGCGACGGAAGGAAATGCTCTTCTCCATTATCGTCTGTGGAATTGTTCCGTGTCGGCGTGAATCCGTTTGCTCAACCGCAGAAGCATCTGAGACTGGGACTGAGGAACGATCGTGAGTAGCAAGGCTCCGAAGAAAGCGTAGAGTGCCGCGGCTAGTAGCGAGTTGAGCCAAGGAACACCCCACATGTAGAGCCGGTCCACTATTAGCTGAAGTCCGTACGGATTACCATACGGGGCCGTGAACAGTGGGGCGCACTCGCGGAGAAATGCGGAAAAATGCTGATCCCAGTAATCATAGCCCCCGGTCACGCACAGTGACGGGTTCGGGAAACCAGCTTTGATGAAGAGCGGATATAGTGAGGCTATGAGCGCAACGAATGCCAAAGATAGTACAGCCCATCTATTCACGCGCTTGACAACCTCCTGTCCGGCAGGCAAACGGTGAGTCTCAGGGAGCCACTAGTCTCTTGTGCTTGTTCAGCATTTCAGGTTTTGGGTATTCTCTCTTTCATCCAAGTCAGGGAAGGTCATGCGATATTCAGTACGGTGTCTGGAGGTCCTCTCGGTTCCCCAAGCTGTTCTGCTTGATCACTGCTTGATAGTTTTCACTATTTGTTCCACAACTTTCTCGGGATCAACGTTTGGATCTTCGTTTCTGATGTCTTTGAGGAGATGCTTCGACCGATAGAAGTCGATGACAGGTGCGGAGGCTTCTTGGTAGACTCTCAGGCGTTCACGGATCACTTCAGGCTGGTCGTCCACACGTTTGAACAATTCGCCCCCGTCCTTGTCGCATTTACCAGCGACTTTGGGCGGCATCGTCTTCTCATTGTATATCGCTCCACATGTCCTGCATTGCAGTCTCGACGATAGTCTGTCCACGATCACGCTGTCGGGAACGTTGAGGTTCACTACAACGTCAACTTTCGTGATCTTCTCAAGCTCCTTGGCTTGCCCGACCGTCCTTGGGTAGCCTTCGAGAATGAACCCCTTCGACAGCTCAGACGCTATACGCTTCTTCAGAATCTCTGTGATGATCTCGTCTGGCACCAGTGTGCCAGAGCTGCTGTACTTCTCGATCTTCTTTCCCAAGAGTGTTCTGTTGCGTATTTCTTCGCGGACAAGGTCCCCGGTCGAAATGTGCGGACTACCGAGCTTGTTCACCAGCCTCGAAGCGTAAGTTCCTTTCCCGGATCCTGGCGGCCCAAATATGACGACTTTCATTCGCTCAATCCCCGCGTCCTCACTTTGAGAGTATCTCCTCAAGGGTTCGGTTTGCTCTCAATAAGTCCTCCTCTGTATTGTATGCATGAAAAGAGAAGCGCACGCCGTTGAAACGTTGTGAGACTATTATGTGCCTTTTCACAAGCTCGCCGGCAACTGCAGATTGGTCTCGTCCTTTGAACCTGAATGAGGCTATGCTTGCATGAGCGCTTTCATGCTCAGGTGTCAGCGCAGTGGTGTGGGGGAGCCTCTGGTTGTTTCTCACAATGTCGATGAATTGTTCGGTCATGGAGAGGACATGGCTTGTCAAGTTCTTGTGACCAATCTTATTCAAGTATCGCATGGACTCCGCTAAACCTACGGGGCAGGCGTAGTCCATGGTACTATACTCGAATTTCTTCGCGTCTTTCGCAAAGGTCAGCTCTGTTACATTCAAGTTGTACGGATCCGGTGCACTACGCCAGCCTACCAAGGGTGGTTCAAGTTTCTCCACGAGGTCTCGCTTGAGGTAGAAGAGAGATACGCCGAACGGTCCTAACAGTCCTTTGTACCCGCTTGCCACAAGTGCATCGACTTCGTCCCGGTGCACGTCGATAGGCATGAGGCCCGCTGATTGCGTCGCGTCCACGATGAGGAATGCACCATGCGAATGAGCTAGCTCGGATAGCCAATGGAGATCGAACCTCTGTCCGGTCCCGAACTCGACATGACTAATCGAGATCACGGCCGTGCGGTCGTCGACAAGCTTCTCCAATTCGTCTTCATCTACAACGCCGTCACGATTCTTGGCAAGTCGTACTTCGATGCCCTTCTCTTCGCGCAGGCGCATCCAAGGGTGGACCACGCTCGGGAAATCAGCATCAGTGCTCACAACATTCGCGCCTCTCTTCAGGTTCAAAGACCAAGCGAATGAGCAGATCCCCACCGTAGCGCTGGACAAGATGGCGATCTCCTCCCTACGGGCGCCAAGGAGAGCTGTCGCCTCGTTCCGTGCGCCCTCGAGCGCTTGTGTCTCAGCTGCCTCGTCGAAACCGATGGTTCCTCCGGACGCGACCTTTCGCTGAAACTCCACCATGCTGTCAATCGCTGGTTTCGGCATCAAGGAGATAGATGCCGAGTTCAGATACGTCACCGTACGTGCTGTCGGAAAATCCTCAAGATTCACATGTAGCATGCAGGTCCCCGACCGAGATGCTGCTTCTCCACACTTTAGATTACCGCAGTCATCTGAGCGCGATTTCGGGGCGCCCGATGTGACAGTCTCTCTTCAAATAACCGTATGACCTGACCTTGCTGGATCCACTGATGAGTAGAGTCGCGATCGTGAGGGGAACAGACCCCCCTGACATGACCGTTCGAGCCATGGAAATGGTAGACGCCGCTAAGGCTGTCTCTGCCGACAAGCCGGTCCTGATCAAGCCCAACTACATCGACGCCAGCCATCCCTCAACAGGAATCACGACAGATGCCAGGGTCATCGAAGGAGTCGTTGCATTCCTGAAGAAACACGATGTGAAGAAAATCATCATCGGAGAAGGAGCCGGAGAGGCAGATACCTTAGACGCCTTCAAGATCGGGGGCGTCGATGACGTCGCAAGAAGATGGAAAGTACCCATGGTCGACCTCAACAAAGACGAATTCGTTGAGGTTCATCCCCCGAATGCTCGAACATTGAAGAAAGTGAAGATAGCTAGAACTGCCTTGGAGAGCACGATTGTCAGCGTCCCCAAGCTGAAGCCGCACAGATGGGCCGGCGCAACTCTGAGCCTGAAGAACATGATGGGCGCCATGACGCCGAAAGGATCGATGCACGGGCACTTGAGTCAGAACATAGTCGACTTGGCCTCGGTCATCAAACCAAGCATAGCAGTCATTGACGGGATAATCGCCGGCGAAGGGCATGAAACGAGCGGTAATCCTGTAGAGATGAACTTGGTTATCGCAGGAACAGATCCTGTTGCCGTGGACGCTGTCGGCGCTACCGTGATGGGCATCCCCCTCGAATATGTGAAACATCTGAGCTTGGCAGAAGAGTGTGGACTCGGAACATGCCACCTGGAGCGAATACAAGTGCTTGGAGAACCCATCGAGAAAGTGAGAAGAAAATTCAGAACGTCCTTCTTGCCTAGAATCGCGCAGATATAAGCCAGTTCCAGGCCTTTGGCCGTCGATCAATTGCATGCAAGAACGAGGAAGAGATAGACTAGGAGATCGTGATTTTGGTAGATCTGGCAAAGTTCGTTCTAGAGATTGCTCCAACAGTATGCGTTTACTTGGAGGACTCTTACTCGGAATCAACAGACTGCAATGTTCTGAGAATCGTTCAAGAGAAGAAGAGCGCATATCTGGTGTTGGACCGAACGATCTTTCATCCGAGATCAGGCGGGCAACCGTCTGACGGTGGAACAATAGAAGGCTCTTCCTTTCGCGTTGACGTGAAGAGGGCGATGAACCAGAGCGGGATTATCGTCCATTTCGGGAAGGTGGAAGGAAAGCTGGAAACCGGCCCTGCGACATGCAGGATCGATTGGACGAATCGATTCCTGCTGATGAGAAGGCATACCGCGGCTCATCTGCTAGACCATTGCCTTGCCACTTTCACTGGCTTGCGTGTGGAGACAACGGATTCCTGGCTCGGGGATGATCCTTACGTCGGATACGGAGGATCTGCTCCCTCTAACCTCGACCTCAAGCGGCTTGAAGAGCTTGGCAACGGCTTCATCCACCAAGGGCTGAATGTCGAAATCAAGACTATGGACAGGTCTGACGCCGAGCGTCTGATTGCGGATGCCCCCAACCTTGCAAGGCTTCCGAAGAGCGAGAGACTACGGATTGTGACCATTCAAGGGCAGCTTCCTATTCCGTGTGGAGGCACACATGTGCGGACCGTCAAAGAGATCGGAGCGATGGAAGTTCGGAGAACTGAGCCTGCCGAGGCGGGCTTCAGGCTGCATTTTGAGGTCAAGTAGGCGGCTCGTTCTGAGGCTTCTTCTGGATCGTTTGGTAAGCTGGCGAGTGCTATCCTTAAATGAGCTATCTGCTTGTACGGTGAATCCGAATCTGGAACATAGCATCGTAGAGGAATAACGCGTGTCTGAGATCGAAGATAAGGAGGCAATGCCGAAGGTAGAGAACCTTCTCTTGCCTCTGGAGGAGATGCTTGCCGCTGGCCTACACATTGGGACCCGCATCAAGACAGGCGACATGGAACAGTACATATACCGTGTTCGACCCGACGGGCTCTTCATTCTGAACATCGGCAAGACCGACGAAAAGATCAGGATGGCAGCGAAGTTCATCGCGAAGTTTGACGCTGATCGTGTCCTTACGGTTTCATCGAGGATCTACGGGAAGACGCCGATCGAGAAGTTCTGCGAGCTGACGAGGACTATGTCGATGATCGGCCGATTCATGCCGGGTTTGATTTCGAATCCGTTACAACGAAAACATGCGGAACCCCAGCTCATAATGGTCACTGACCCAAGGGCTGACTTCCAAGCGATCAAGGAATCAACCAATGCGGGCGTTCCGGTCATCGCGCTCTGCGACACCGACAACGCGTTCACTGGCGTTGACCTTGCGATCCCCGTGAACAACAAGGGGCGACGAGCTCTGGCGATGGTCTACTGGCTCTTGGCAAGGCAGGTACTCCGCGAACGAGGAGAACTCCCAGCCGACGGGACGATCACAGCAACCGTGGACGATTTCGAGACGAAATTAGCTGCGATCGCGCCAAGAGTTGGCGGCGAGCTTTGAAACTGAGAAGGGCTCAGGTCGCAGGTTCATTCTACTCAGGCACGAAGGCGGCTCTCACTAGCGAGATCGAGGGATGCTTCACTCACCGCCTAGGCCCAGGACGGCTCCCGACACTCGCACAGGTAGGTGAAAGGAGACTAGTGGGGCTCGTGTGCCCGCATGCTGGCTACGTCTACTCAGGTCCTGTCGCCGCGAAGTCTTACTTCGAAGTCGCCCGCGATGGAACACCAGACAAGATCGTGATTATCGGACCTAATCACACGGGCCAGGGAAGTGGCGTCTCAATGATGTCTGAAGGTGTCTGGGAGACGCCTTTCGGACAAGTCGAAGTCGACAAGGAAACAGCCATCGCGATCTCGAAAACGTCTGACATTATTGATGTAGATGACCGGGCCCACCTGTACGAACATTCTATTGAAGTTCAGCTTCCATTCCTACAGTACGTCCTCAAGACGAGATTCGACTTCGTTCCTATCTGTATGATGATGCAAGATCTTGAGACGAGCCAGGAGGTCGGGAAGGCGGTCGGGGAAGCGCTCAAGGGGAAGAGCGCGCTCGTGATAGCTTCCTCGGACATGACTCATTACGAGTCAGCTGAGTCGGCGAAACGAAAGGACCAGCTCGCCATCGATGCCATCCTCGCGCTTGATGACGCAAGATTGCAGGAGACAGTTGAGTCACATAGGATTAGCATGTGCGGTCACGGCCCAGTCGCAAGCATGATTGCTGCTTCGAAGATCCTCGACGCGAAGACTGCTCGGCTCCTAGGATACAGCAACAGTGGTGATGTCACCGGGGACAGCACCGAAGTCGTAGGATATCTCGCCGCGTCAGTCCAGCAGTAGGAAATTCAGTCGGAAAGCGTGTGCTGCTTGACCATAATACTGGCCGATTGTAATACGGCGGTTGATTTTTCTGTCAGCTCTGTCGTAGCTAGCCAAAGGTGCGGCGTTCTTGGGAAAGGGCGCGGGGTTCGGGAAGGTCATACTCTTCAACGAGCACTTTGTGGTCTACGGTCTTCCCGCGATAGCCTCAGCAATCGGAGCAAAGACAACAGCGCTAGTTCAACGACGCGCAGGCTATGGAGTCGAGATCGAGGACGAAAGGCCTGAGACCAAAGGATACAAGGCCGAGAAGGCAGCCCAACAGAAAGAATCCTTAGATCTCATGCTGAAGTTCATGAAGATCGACACAACGAGGAACGCGTATCGTGTGACCCTGGGCGGTGACCTGCTCGCCGCGAGCGGGGTTGGAGCAAGCGCTGCCTCATGTGCCGCAATCGCAAGAGCATTCTCTGAAGAACTTCAACTCAACTACTCGGATGACAAAGTGAACGAGGCTGCATACGAGGGGGAGAAAGGATACCATGGCACACCTTCAGGCATCGATAACACCGCCGCCACATATGGCGGCCTAATCTGGTACAAACGAGAACGTGCATCACATCTCATGGAACGCATGAGACTGAAGAAACCCGTAGAGATTGTCATGGGAAACACCGGGCTCGTCGCGGATACGAAAGTTGTGGTCGGCGGCGTCAAGGAGCGAAAGGAAAAGGAACTGGAGAAATACGGCCAGGTGTTCCACGACGCGGAGCAACTTGTTTACGAGGCAAGGAAAGAGCTTGAGGCGTTCAATCTCAAGAAAGTAGGCGAATACATGAATCGGAATCACACACTGCTTCAGCAGATCGGAGTCTCGTGTCCCGAACTGGACCTGCTCGTAGACTTGGCGCGCAACAGTGGAGCTCTGGGAGCCAAATTGACGGGGACAGGTAAGGGCGGGTACATGGTCGCCTTGACTCCGACCAAAGTTCTGCAGGAACGTGTGGCAAGGGCGATGGAAAAGAAGGGTTTTCAAGCACTACGTACGACCATTGGGGTCTGAGGCCTACCAGGCACACGACTCATCATTCTAGGTGAATGAGAATGGAGTTAGCGAAGTTAGTCAAGGTGCTTGACGCAAAGGGCATGTTGACCAGGATCAGCAAGCCTGTCGACCCGAAGTATGAAGTCTCGACATTGATGAGGATGCTCGACGGACGCGTCCTACTCTTCGACCACGTGAAAGGCTCCACCATGCCGGTGATCGCGAACATCTGTTCCACACGGGACCTGGTCGCCACGGGACTGGGAATCCGCAGGGAGGAGCTCATTGCAAAACTAACGGACGCAATAGATCACCCTAAGAAAGCGCGCATCACAGATGCTCAGGGATACGAGGAAATAGGCGCCGACCTCAGCAAACTGCCAATTCTGACGCACTACCCAAAGGATGCAGGCCCGTACATCACATCCGGAATAGCCGCCAGCAACGACAAGGAGTACGGCGTCAATCTGTCCTATCATCGAGCCGAAGTTCTGGGGAAGGACAAACTCGTTCTTCGGATCCTCCAGAGGCATTTCGACACATACATACGACGTGGGTTGAAGGAATTCGCCGTATGTATCTCTTCGCCGGTCCAGGTTCTAGTGGGTGCAGCTATCTCCGTGGAGGCAGGGATCAGTGAAGCTGACATGGCCAACGCGTTGGAAGAGACTCCGCTTCTAAGACTTGACGGTCACTTGGTGCCGCCGTCTGACATCGTGATCACAGCAGAGCTGACCGGCGAATTACATGACGAGGGGCCATTCCTCGATCTGACGGAGACATTTGACATCATCCGAAAACAGAGAGTTGCCCAAGTCAAGAAGATCTACATGAGAAAGGATGCGATGTACCATGCTCTGCTCCCTGGCGGACTTGAGCATAAGGTGTTGATGGGTATGCCACGTGAACCCACGATCTACAGGGAAGTCGCGAAGGTCTGCGATGTCAAAGACGTGCTGGTAACGCCGGGTGGGTCTTCTTGGCTTCACGGAGCTGTGAGCATACATAAGAAGCATCCAGATGACGGCCGGAAGGCCATCGAGGCGGCGTTCAAAGGGCACAAATCAATGAAACATGTTTTCGTAGTTGAAGACGACATAAACATCCACGACCCCACCGATATCGAATGGGCAATGGCAACGCGTTTTCAAGCCGACAAGAACATGATTACCTTCAGGGAGAAGGGCTCGTCCCTAGATCCTTCTTCGGATATGGATACGCAGATGACATGCAAGGCTGGGTTCGACCTCACGATCCCTGAGGGTGGAAAGAAGGAATTCAAGCGGCCCACCTTGCCGATGAAACTGAACTTGGACGACTACGTCCCGCAAAAGTAGACCGGAGCTGAAGCAACCGATGCATCTTACGAATCTTGAAGAACGAATGATGTCAGGCGAGAACGGTGAAGTCTTGGAGCGTATGTTCCGTTTACTCGTCCGGCTCGGCGAGATCTACGGCGCGGACAGAATGATTCCGATCAACTCATCCCAGGTCGCCGGAGTTTCGTACAAGTCGATTGGCGATCCAGGCGTCGAATTCCTCGAAGACTACGCCTCAAAGAATGCGAAGGTGAAGGTCGTCACATTCCTGAATCCGGCAGGGATGGACATTGAAGACTGGCAGAAACTCAACATACCGCCAAGCTTCGCGGAAAAGCAGCTGCGCATCATGAACGCATTCAAGAAGATGGGCATAGTCATAA
>Ga0315281_10000552_pt1 | contig 52308 bp, 52 predicted proteins | sample YL17G07_0_MG_FD_204540 | JGI IMG/M metagenome (GOLD analysis project Ga0315281, IMG submission 204540) | Sediment microbial communities from Yellowstone Lake, YNP, Wyoming, USA - YL17G07_0 | ecosystem: Environmental > Aquatic > Freshwater > Lake > Sediment | place: USA: Wyoming | collected...
GTGGACTGGGGTTGGAAACCTGGAAATCGATAGGCGTCGTCTAAACGCCGTCGTGCTTTAGGTGTCGTCATCCCCGTATCGTGCCCAATTCCTTGGCATCTGAAAAGCCCCTCTCCGTCTTGTTTTAGGGACTTCTGTTACAACGGGGGTATACTTTTACCCACACTATTACGCGAAGACCCACTTTATTTATATTAACAATCATATCACCACATCGGGTAAATATCGTCTGTAGATGCTTTCTTTTTTGATTGGGACTTGCGCTTAACGCCAAGCAGTTTCGCAATAAACTCGATAATTTTCTGAAGCATTTATTTACCTCCCAAAGGGTCCATCACTATAAACAATCGACATTCCACACGTCCATACTTTAAGGCTGACTGTCATATCTTATTCTAACCGACACCCGCATCCTCACGAACAGATCGCATTGTGCGTCTGAATGCTTATTCTGCATTGATTGCTTTTGCAATCCGTATTCCGATACCAGATACTTATCAATCGGAACACCAGACTATATAATCATCTCTTCTTGAAGAGCGCCACAAAAAACCCCGGAAAATACTGCCCCGAGTCCAGTTTTTTCTTGCCGATAGTTTCGTATGATGCTTCCTCAGCATATACAGCGTCAATATCATCGATAACAAAAAACCGATTTATCGAAGTCGAAACAAGTTCAAGGTCATATTGCTGGACAAGCGTGACAACCTCCTTCAATGTGTGTTGAGTCTCGTGCGGATGAAGCACCTGATCACGAAACCAGGAGTACAAATGTGTCTCATCTCCCATCCAATTGTGCAAGCGACCATACTCCTTCAGCAGGTCCTCTTCGCTTTTCCCGATTCGCTTCATCTCGTCAAAGTGCTTTAGGAACGGGCGGCGACCAAAGGTGTGATACAAGCCAAGCAGGAAGTGCCCACCAGGCCTTGTAAAGCTCGCGCATCGCCGAATCGCCTCATGACAGTTGTTCGTGTGATGCAGCACTCCTAGAGAAACAACAAGCTCTACTGGTTCATCAGGCTCATATACAAACAAGTCCGCCTGAGTAAATTTAACAGGAAGGCGCATATGCTTAGCGATGGTTCGTGCTCTCTCGATGACCACTGGATTAAAATCGATTGCTCTGACATCACATCCATAGTGGTAGGCAATACTGGACGACAACCACCCTACCCCGCAACCGACCTCCAGCACTCGAGGCTTGTCGCGAAACAATGGGACAAGAATCGGATAAGCGGTCGTTAAGTCATTGGCGACGATTCTGTCCGCATGCTCTTCTACGTTTCCACCATAATTGAAGGGCAGTTCTTTATAAAAAGCTAGTACGTCTAAATTCGCGAAAGTCAATGTATTGCCTCCCTAGATGGAACCAACGGTGAAGTTTAATCAAGCTCGAAGCCCTTCTCGTAATTGAGGGCCAGAACTGGATCTTGCTCCGCCTTCCTCATGATGCAATTGCCAACCGCCAACACTTCAATCTCAGTACCCATAAAGCAGCGGAATGCATCCTCGGGTGTATTAACGATAGGTTCGCCCCGAACATTGAATGATGTATTTACTATCACAGGACAACCAGTCAACTCCTTAAATCGCGAAATAAGTGCGTGGTAACGTGGATTGGTAACCTTGTGAACAGTCTGTATCCTTGCAGAATAATCAACGTGAGTGACGGCCGGAATCGAAGAACGAACAAGATTGAGCTTATCAATTCCAAAAAGTTTTAACTCGTCGTCCGACATGGCTACACGATGCTTGGCTTTTACGTCAGCGACAAATAACATGTAGGGACTGTCATCATCAAGATCGAACCAATCTGCCACATCCTCCCGCAAGACAGAGGGAGCAAAAGGACGGAACGACTCTCGATACTTGACCTTTAGGTTGAGCAGCTTCTGCATCGTTGGTGAACGCGCATCTCCAATGATGGAACGCGCACCAAGTGCGCGTGGCCCAAACTCCATACGCCCCTGATGCCACCCGATTGCCTTGCCTTCTACAAGAGCATTAGCACAGTAATCAATAAATTCCTCATCACCCAGAATTTCAAACTTAGCGCCTACAGCAACCAGGCATTCTTCAATTTCAGCCTGGCTGAATCTTGGCCCCAGATAGCTGCCCTTCATAGCATCGCCTGTTGAGTCAACGTAGCGTTGCTCACCTTTGAACAGGTAGTAACCTGCCAGCGCTGCACCCAGCGCCCCACCAGCATCTCCGGCAGCTGGCTGAATCCAAATATTGTCAAAATATTTTTTTCGAAGAAGTTTGCCGTTTGCAACACAATTAAGCGCCACACCACCCGCAAGACATAAATTGCGCTCCCCGGTTTCTCTAGCCACACTCCGAGCAAGTTTAAGTACGATTTCTTCCGTTACTGCTTGGACACTAGCAGCAAGATTCATCTCACGTTGTGTTAGTGGAACATCAGGTGATCGTGGCGGAGCATCAAATAGCGTATGAAAGCGCTCATTTGTCATACGCAGGCCGGTACAATAATCAAAGTAGTCAAGATTCAGGTGGAATGAGCCATCCTCCTTAATATCGATTAAATGTGTTTTAATCATATCTACATAACACGGCTCACCATACGGGGCCAATCCCATTACCTTGTACTCTCCTGAATTGACTTTGAAACCGGTGTAATAAGTAAACGCCGAGTACAAAAGACCCAGAGAATGAGGAAAATGTATTTCTCGTATCACAGTCAGTTTGTTGCCGTTACCAATCGCCAATGATGTCGTTGCCCATTCCCCAACACCATCCATAGTAAGAACTGCCGCACGTTCGAATGGGGATGGATAAAATGCACTTGCCGCATGACTGATGTGATGTTCAGAAAAAATCAGCCTCTGTGACCAATCAACACTACTATCCAAATATTGGAGTTCTTTGATAAGCCGATGTTTTTGAAAAATCTTTTCCTTAATCCAAATTGGCATGGCCTCGCGAAACGAGGCAAACCCGCTAGGAGCAAATGCAAGATATGTCTTTAAAAGCCGCTCAAACTTGGAAAACGGCTTGTCATAGAAAGCAACATAATCCAGATCATCCGTATTCAACCCTGCTAATTTCAAACAATATTCAATCGAGTTTTTTGGGTAACCAAGATCATGTTTTTTGCGCGTGAAGCGTTCCTCCTGTGCGGCAGCGACAATCTCTCCATCCACAACCAGCGCTGCTGCGGCATCATGATAAAACGCCGAAATACCAAGAATTTTCATCTTCAAATCTCAATCTTAATGAAATATGTAAGGGAATTGCATAGTCGTCACGTCTGGGTACTGTTTAATTCTCCAAACCAAACAATTTGCGCGGCCGAATAGCATTTTTCTGACAAAAGTAAACCCGTTGATCATTCCAACATCAAGCATAACCAGGAGTTTATTTGAATAATTTTAGTTGCTGCCATATCGAACATAACGAAACCTCAAAGACAATTGTCATATTTTAAAACATGGCTGCCTATCACCACACTTTTTCGATGTGATAAAAAATAGCCCAGGTAACCTCATTTTGATATGAATTGCGTATAGAAATTCTTAGGAACTAACTTAGGCTGGGAATGCTCTACCCAGTAACTTTTTTGCTTGTAGGTCAACTTTTGGTTTAACAGGTCGCGTCCCATTAACCGAAGCAATATCGAGACTGGCGCAACCAGCCCAAAAAATGTCACCCCAAGAATGATCAATTCAAGAAGTTTATATAGCCTTAGCAAGACAACCCTCCATGCAGCATCTGTCGAAATAAATTAATTTTATTTAAGTTAGCAAAGCACAGCTTTCTGCTAACTTACCAAACAATTAATCTTGTTATTGAATAACCCCGCCCCTGACAAATACTATAGTTGACGCAAAGCAGGCAAATCAATCTCTGGTAAAAAGCGCTCGCATTAGCTCAATCAATTTCCACGGAAAATACTATTTGAAATCGCGTGTACTCATAAGATGCCATTCAAGAGGATATTTTTTAGTTCTCGCGCCGGGCTGTGGCTGACTCTAGCATACTGGTCGCAAAATTGTTTTCGGGCCTCTTGTATGACACTTCGTGCCCACCACCTCTCCACATTACTCCAAACTTCGTTAACCTTTGCTGCAGCCGACTCAGAGGTTAAGTGGACAATACCTGCATCTACTAAAACTTGATAACATGGCTTTGATAATTCATTTAGTTGATCAAATCCGATTTGGAGTATGGCAAGTGTTGGAATATTTAAAGAAAGTGTCTCTGGCAACCCAGTTGAGTCATAGCCATGTATAACGAGGCGGGATCTTGATATCATTGATTTCAGCCTAACTTTACCGTTATCAATTTTTATTTCTGAGTCAAACTCCATCCATTTTTCCTGTTCGCACCAACCTAAATTTTCCGCAAAAGGGTGTACCCTAATATGTAAGTTATCTTTCGGACCTTCATCCAGTTTTTTAACAAACTTAGTTAGTTTATCAAAATAATTCTGCATCTCCACATATACGTCCCAAGTTCGATCTCTATTGTATCTTGGCATTTGAATTAATAATAATCCTCCTCTTTTATCATATTTTCCTTTCATCCCTGTGGTTGTAAAAATGAAGGTAGGTATATGTTGTGGCAAACCGTGCTTAAAACCCCACGTAAGACATTTGTCAGAAACAAGTTCAAAATTGCCAGGATTATCGTAGTAGCTGAAATAGCCACCTCCATGTACTCCAATGTAATATGGAGAGCAAAGGCATTCTACCTTTTTGGAAGCGTATAGCTTAAAAATATCATCCACATCATGGTTGTTTGAAGTGAATATAAATTTTGGCTTTTCAGGCCAGCTCAATGCATCGACTCTATCCGATAAATTCTTAAACCCTTCCAAGTACACAATAGGCATTAATTTAATCAACAACTCTTCAAATGCAAAATTCAGCAAAGGCTCTCCAAAATATGAAGTTTTTATTTTTATATTTTTTCTAAAACCCCAATCATATTTAACTTCCTGGACTAACTTATTTAAAGTCCACAGCTGTGGTAACTGCCCCAATACCAGGTGAAGCTTCATTTCCTCCATCCTTGGCAAATAACTATTAATTATCAATGCGTCATGTTCATTACGCAGGAATTTTGCAACATAATTGTAAGTTTTAAGTACAAAATATTTTATAAAGTTTTTTTTCACAAAATATTTATCTACACCTTCATTAATTTCAAATTTATTTTTTCTACTGTCGATTATATATTCGATTATAAATTCATTATTTTTATTAAGATGAACTATCTTTTCATATAAAATACCGTTCCAATAATCATCATCAAGAGACAATACTGATGATAGCGAATCTGGCGGTGCCAGTACGTAATCTTGGTTGGAAATGAGCGATACCCCGCTTATTTCATAATTCATGAGGCATTGCTGAAGTGTTTTTACGCGATTGTAAATCACATCAACATATCTAACGAGCCAATCACCTGTTAAAATTCTCCAAAAACGGTGACTATAGTTTGCATTATGAACCCGATTTAGAATATTAAAGATTTCCGGATAAATTTGATTCTTGAATTCCAGCAAACTTGCATAGTCTTTTATTCTTTCTGATATTGTCAAGCCGTAAGGTTTAGCAACAACAGCATCCATTTTTGACCAAATGTGCTTTCGATCATACCGTCTGCACCATTCCCCCAAAAAAATTACAGGGCGATCAAATTTCCATGTACGCTCATCAGCAGACAGTATTAAATATCTTTTCATAATAATATTTTGGCGAATAAATAATTAAAGTTATTCTCGAACTTGCTGGCTACCCGATGGAAGAATACCTCGATCAACAAATTCTTCAACTCCTTGGAGAAGCAAATAATCATTCCATTTTTTGGAAACGAATTGTGCTGCGAACGGAAGTCCTTCGGGACAACGGAACACTGGAGCGGCAATTGACGGTATATGTCCCAACGTCCAAATTAAAGATGGGTCTGGCAACTCTTCAACATCCCTTCGCGGAGCAGAACTAGATGTACCTAATGACAAAACAATATCGTATGTTGAAATAAGCTGATCCAGCTTCTGATAAAAACTCTCCTGACGCTTCAGCGCAAGCCTAAATTCACCTGGATTTATCAACTCTCCGATCTCAATCATTTTTTTCATGATCGGCGTAACTTGGGAATCCATTTTTTTTTCATTTTGAAAATAGTAAGAAAGAGATTTATTATAAATAATTGAATGAATATCATGCGCCGCATACAATTCACCCGGCCACTCAATTTCTTCAACTTCAAATCCGCTTTCTCTGCTAATTCTGCCAGCTAACCCTTCAATTGCCTGCCGTGCATAAGATGTTGCCGTATCCCATGTGTACGTTTTTAAAAACCCGACACGCCAGGGTCGATTGCTCACCTTAGGACGAGCACCTTGGTTGTCAACATTTTTATAGACATATGGGTAATCAGGTCCCTTCACTCTTGTGATATCTAAAACTGTCCTCAGACTCTTAGCGTGAGCAGCGACAAAACCCACAGTATCAAGCGAATCTGTCGTTTTAAGCACCCCAGTACGCGGAATCATCCCAAATGAGGGTTTCATCCCCCATACACCACAAAAACTAGCAGGGCGAATAATTGAACCTGCAGTTTGTGTGGCTAGTGCAAACGGAACCATGCCCGTTGCCACCGCCGCAGCGGAACCGCTCGAAGATGTGCCTGGTGTTTTGGACGAATCATGGGGGTTGAGAGTTTCATTGAGTGCATGCACTGCAAACTCCGCAGTCACCGTTTTGCCTACGACAAGCCCCCCTGCAAAAAGTAGTGAATCCACTACCCTGGCATTGTTACCGGGTGTAAAGTTTTTCCATAACGGTGACCCCATTTGTGTGGGAAAGGACTTTGTATTGAAAATATCCTTGACGCCAAAAGGGATCCCATCTATTCCAAGCAAGTGCCCACGAGCCTTGTATTTCAAAATGGCCTGTTCTGACTCAAGCCGAAGTTTACCCAGGTCGAAGCACACCCATGCTAAGGTATCAGCCTCCTTGTCATTTATTATCTGAGCTGAAGCATCAGCCATGTCTCTGAATGAGAGAGTGCCCCTTTCAATGTTTTGAATCAATTCCGGGATTGATTGCTCCAAGAAGACGCTGCCCATCAGATACCTTCCTCCTGGTCTCTCGTGATCCTGGGGTCAGGCTGGTTAAGGTGTTTTTGAATAATTTGTTCTACGAATGGGACTAAACGCTCTGCATTCGGCTTCTCTTTGGGATTAATTGGCAAATCAATATTTTTAAGATTTGCTAGTTTTTTTTCACGCATAACTTCATAGAACTCCGCTTCAGACAATCCTGTAATCTTCAAATAGTAATCCAGCGCATCCGGGCGTTCCTGATCATGATGGGCAATCAGATCAAATCCTTCTTTTCTTGTCAACAGTCCATTACGCACATCCACAGAAGCTTGCCCTGTTGATCTGCCGAAACCCCTTTTTAGGTAGCAGGTGAAATCATGTACACCGGCCATGATACATTCAGCACTCTTATATCCTTTATAAGTACCCTCCATTTCGGTTTCCCTCCAACCGTATACTTCACGAATCCACTCAGTCTGGCGTTCATCATCCCAGAACATGTAATCTCCTAAGTGAATTCCCCAAACACCCGTTTTCTCGATTTCTTCATAGCTTGGAAGCTCAAAAGGGTGTAGGTCTTTAGCGCTCAGTTCAGCACTAATCATTTCATGTGCTGTAAGTTTGGCTGAAACCTTGGTGAAGTAATCTCTATCAAATTTGACCCCAGGGCAGCTATAAGAAGCGCGTCCAGCATTTTCTGCAATAGACTCCCCCCAAACCAATAAGGGAATTTTGAAGCGTGTTGCGACCTGTAGCGGAAAAGCCCCCAAACCGGAATGACAATGCCAGCAAGCATCACCGATAGCATCTAACGACTTCTTAGCCAGTCGATTGACTAAACTTCTCGCTGGCGTGAATTGAAGATGATCTAGGTCAAAAACTTCCAGGCATCGTTGCAAGTTATAAAAGCCAGTCTCTGAAACCCAATTTTGATTAAAAGTTACGGCCAGTGGTTTCAACCCATAGACCTTAACAAGAACATGTGCCTGAAAAAAGCTGTCTTTACCTCCGGATATCGGTAAAACACAGTCGTAACTAGTTCCAGACTGGGCTTTGGCTTCTTCTAAAATTTTTCTCAGTTGCTTCTCACGAGCAGTCCAATCAATATGCATTTTCTCTTCAGAAGACCTGCATGCTGTACAAATTCCCATTTCATCGAACTGTACCCCCTCCTGAGTCTCTGGCACGCAACACCGTGTACAGTATTTAATACCTTTAATGGGTTCTAGCGGTATATCATTCATATTTACCATAGCTTGACCTTTATATTCATTCGAAATAGCCGTATTTATCTTTAAGAATATCCTGAAGACTAACGATATCAGTATGCGGCAAAACACAAGCTCTGCCTCCAGGTGGAATACAACTAACCACCCTTTTGTCGGCGAGCAAGGCGATAACCATCGCCATAGATTCACAACCAATCACAAAATCACTGTCGGCAATTTCCTCTAGCAGAGTGCGCCCTCCGCCCGCCTCAATGGGTAGCTCGAATTCGAGTTGAGCCCAATTATATTTTTCTGCCCGCTCGGATGGGTGTGGGCGAATCAAGATACGTTCAATCGGTTTACCCAAAGCCGAAGAGTTCGAAAGAAAATAACGTAGCGCATCCTCCTCCACATACCCCCAAAAATGCGCATTACCGTGTCGCATCAAAGCATGTTCACTCACTGGTTCACAGACATAGAGTATTGAAATTGAATCCGGGAAAGGTAAACGGCGCGTTTGAATTTCGGTCAATTCTTGCCGAATATCCTGTACATAGGGGTTATCTACCAATGTAATTGGGATATCCGGGAAGATTTCCTTTGCCATTGCTTCAGCCATGGCGTCTCCAACCCAGATTTCATCTGGCAAGGAGGTTTCACCCAATCGGACAAATCGATCGCGATAGTTAACCCAATGATCAAGGAAGACTATGGAACGTTTGCTCAACAAACGTGCCAGCCTTATGGCATTAAACTCAAGATCTGATTGCCAACTGGTACCGCAAAGAATAGATGGCGACTGCAGAATAGCTTCTTCAAGTGTACATACTTTAATAAGGCCTAGCTTGCGTTCAAATATCTTGCGTGCCGGTCCTTCCAATACAAAACAGCAATCTAGACCTTGTCGACGAACATAGCTGCTGAGGATTTCAGCACCACCAGCATCGTGAGAAATCACTGCAATCATGAACCTAACGTTTCTGTGCTTCTAAAGTATAGGGTGACCGTTGCAACAACCATTATGTTATGTATCTTTTGTAGCAATGATTGTCATATGTCCAGACAAATTATTTTTCATTAGAAATTCCTGGAACGCAGTGCTGGCGGTACCGAGCACCAGCCGTTCAAGAAAGGGCGTGCGCCCATTTTTGCCTCCGGCGACCCAATAGTTTTTAATTATATCCACATCAAGCTTGCCTGTCGTCTTTACCCGCACGCTCTTAAAGCCGGAGCGCTTCAGCATCGCACCCATCGATGTCTCACCGAAAAAATTCTGTCGTTCGGGCGGAGAAAAAGCTTCATTGTCTTCGCCGAGAACCATGGAATCAAAGCCTTCAATATTCATACTGCCGATTAGAATGGATCCCCCTCTCTTGAGTAGTGCATACGCCTTCTTGACAATGCTATACGGATCGAAAAAATGATCGAAAACTGCCCAAAACACGATTAGATCATATGTAGCAGCCTCATCGAATTCTTCCAAGCCGCCATGAAAAACATCAAGGCCCTTGCTCCTGCATATTTCTACCGCGCGCCCACTCGGCTCGATCCCCTTCAATGACCAGCCGATATTTTTTTTTGCAAGCGCGTCAAGAAGAAGGCCAGAACCGCATCCAACTTCAAGCAGGCGCCCTCCCTCGAAGTTTTGTACGATGAACTCAGCCAGCGGATTGAAAATCAATTCAGTTCTTGCTGCCTTTGTCATATCGACCATCTCAGAATATATACCTATAGCTTTTGATTGCGAAAAAAATTCAATCATGGCATTTTCACTAGGCCGCGGATTCATAAACACAAGCCCACACTGTCCACAAATGTGAAGCTGGAGGCCATCTTTTGACAAGTAGAGTTTAGAATCGTCGGCATCACATGCGGGACACTTAACCCACACTGCGATCTCTTGTTTCAGTTCTGCAGTGCGAGGATCATGAAAAAATGAGCGAATCTCGCTCAATAACAATTCGGAGTACTGATCCTGCAATGCTTTGGGGCGGATGCTGATTTCAACGATTTTCATAATACCTTCATAGGCTAGTGTTAACAACATTTATATTGAAGTGAATATGGTTACATATATAGTTCTTTAAAATAATGCGCTCCTCAATTATGGACTACAGCAAAATTGGCTCATAAAACTTGGTAACGGTATTTCGAATCTTGAAGTTTACGGAACACAAGGGCCATTTCTTTATCTGAGATAGGGCTCCAAGACTTTGCTTGTGCTGGATTCTGTTGCAACACATCGGCTGGTCGGATCCTATTTGTTTTGATTGCACCTAATACTCTGCCCGCTAACAAGCATCCTTCTCGATAAACTTTCACCCTAATTGATTGATAGTCAGCATTCTCGGGAAACTCATACCACTCTGAAGTGATTATGGGGCCCGTGTCGTATCCCTCATCCATAAAATGTGCTGTATTTCCAATTTTGTCATCATTGTATATCGCCCATTCTACACAAGTACACCCTCTATATTCCGGCAAAAGTCCAGGATGGACATTGACCACACCGTACTCAACACTATGGATAATTCTAGTAGATAGTTTCCTCGGAGTTCCCGCATTAAAAAGACAATCAATACCCATTGATTTAATGATATCGATGGTTTGTGTACTGTTATGACTATCAACAAAGTAGAAGGGAATCATTGAGTGTCCGAAGCTATAAATATTAGTACTCGTGTTATCCATTTTCTCAAATGCCCCGCCCGTTCTCTCTTGCCATATTCTGGTATCTTTCTCCGAAGGAAGTTTTGAATCGCAAATAACAATTATGTTATTACAACCGTTGGTTAAAGCTGCCTCGAGTGTAAATGGAAGCAGCGGGGCATGAATAGTACTTAAGAATCCGAACGTAAAGTTATGGGCATTGTCATGATCTATCCGATTGGTCATAATTCTATATCCTACGATCTTCTTGCAAAATCCCCTCTCTCAGCACCCGAACAAAATAAATCTTACGAAACCCGGAAATCATTTCAGTCTGTCCATTTGATCCCACACCTTCCGAAACGCTCGCCCAATTAGATCCACGTCTTCATCTGTCATTTCATGCATACACATAGCAAAACCCAGATAGGTAAACTCATGCAGCCTTTCGGCCACGGGACAGATGCCCTTCTGATAACTGACGTCGCGATGGCAGATATCAGAGGTCCAGGGAAATCCTTTTGAGCCATAGGCTATTTTCTGCTGATACATGGGCAGTAGATGAAGATTGGCATAGCCAGCCGCGAGGCCACTTACTCCCTCGGCTTCCAGAGCCTCGAAAATACGAGCCCGTGAAACACCTAGTTGATCAATATCTAACACCATCGGATACATATAATAAGCATGGGTACAATCAGGTTTGATGACAGGCGTGCGCAGGCCAGGCAAACCGTTCAGCCTTTGGGAAAGGCGGTCGGCAACCCGCTGACGGCTGGCAACTAAACCCTTAAGCTTCTTCAGTTGTTCAATGCCAATAGCGCACTCAATTTCTCCAAGCCGGAAATTATGGCCTACCATGTTACGCAAGTCGGTGACTCCCTTATCACCCACCACGGCCTCGGCGTGATTACGGATCAGCCGTAACCGGTCGGCAACCTCATCGTCATTGGTAACGAGAATTCCCCCTTCACCGGTATGGATGTGCTTATGGTAGTTAAGACTATAGCCCCCCACATGCGCTAGGGTGCCAGTGATTTTGCCTTTGTAATAGGTACCCGGAGCTTGGGCCGAGTCGGTTATAAGCTTAAGTCTGTACCTTTCAGCAATAGCCATCAAGGCATTTGTGTCTGCAGAGTGCCCAAAAATATCCACCGCTATGATCGCCTTCGTGTATGGCGTAATGTTCGCTTCCACCGAGGCTGGATCAATATTAAACGTCTCGGGTTCGATGTCAGCAAACACCGGAATTGCGTTCCAATGCAAGATAGCGGTTGCAGTTGCGCACATGGTCCAGGGAGTAACGATAACCTCATCGCCGGGTTCTATACCGATTGCACCTACGGCCGAGATCAAGCCAGAAGTCCAGGAATTTACTGTAACCACATGCTTGACGCCAAAATAAGCTTCGCACTGGCGCTCAAATTCCTGCACTTTTGGACCGCCATAGAAATCAGGGTTCCAACAGCCCAAAAATTGGGAAAGCACACCGCTTTCGATTACCTGTTTAGCAGCTTGCATTTCCTCTATGCCGATCGGATTGTAACGTTTGAAACCAGCTTGTATCGCCTTGGGGCCGCCAAATAGGGCGAGTTTTTCTATGCCTGCTGGATTACTCATGTTGATACTGATCGTTCTCTGATATTACACATTTGTAGCGCACCCCTTCTACAGCGCACAGGCTTGCTGTTTGATTCGCTCACAGACTCGCTGTGCAGCAAGCGCCGAGTCACCTGTGCTGGCAAGCGGATCGCCTTGATAAATGGTGCGGTAGATGTTATCTATAGCTTGGAGCATGGCGCGCGGATATTCCCCAACTCGACGAACACCCTCTCCAAGCGTACGATAACCTTTGAATGTAGCGCTGTCTGAAGCACGACGCTCGAGCCAATACATGCCGCCATCTTCCATGGTCAACACACCCTGTGAGAAGATTAGCTGAAGTTCGAAAATTGCATAATCCTCAGCCTGGCCACAAACAAGATGTACGGGCACGCCTTGAGGCCCTTCTAACCATACTGGAATCGTTGGGTCATTGGGGAAAAAATCGTGTATTGGTTTGCCAACCTTGACAATCTCCATGGGGCCAACAAGCAAGTTCAAAAGATCCAGCATATGGGAGCCGTTGTTCAATATACCCTTGTTATAATACCCGACTACTGTTCGCAACTTCCCCCATCGGCTTGCCTGCATATCTGTTTGAAGTTTTGAAATATCAACATCCCAGCGACGTGTGTAATTCACGGCAAGCGGAATATTCAACTGGCCACATTTCGTAACGAGTCTTTTGGTCTCTTCGACCGAAGTTGTAACGGGTTTCTCGCAAAAAATCATCTTTGGCTTAAAACTCAAAGCCAATTCTAGATCATATGCGTGACAGTCAGTCGGTGAACAGATACTAATGACATCAAACTGACTGCCAGACTCCAATGCTTCCTGAATCGAGCAAAACACAGTGGGTATGCCCCAAGCAACCATGAATTCACTACGACGTCTGTCATCTGGTTCAACGCACGCAGCCAGATTGAATCGGCCATCACGAGTGTATGCGCCTGCATGCGTATATGGCAAATCACTAGACGATCGTCCTTGATCAAATCTACCAGCAATGTTTCCACAACCTACGATTAGCACATGTAGTTGATTTAAATTCGTCATTTTTATCTTTTGATATTCTTATATTTATTTGCATTCTCAATACTATATTCAAACGCCTTACCTAGTGCAGCTAGGTTGCGGCTCGTTTCGCACGCCATATCGAGAGCAAAATCGCACGGATTATTTTGTAATTCCCTACAAGAATCCGACCAAATCTTGGCTGGTCTTTTCGCTCTCGCACAGCAAACGGTATCTGGCCTAGCCTACAACCTTTCTTAGCCGCGAAGATCGCCAGCTCAGTTCCAATGGATCCATAAGAGTCAAAATGCCCAAGTGCTTCATAAACCACTGTGCGATATGCCTTCATGCCACATAAAGGATCTTTAATTCCATAAAGAAGATTCGTATACCAAGCAAATAGATGTTCTGCAAACCGCTGCCGTCGACTGCGAATACCAACGACAACATCTGTACCAGCATCGATTTTGTCAATAAATTTTTGAAGGAGAGATGGATCATGCTGACCATCTGCATCTACTGTAATAATTATCTCACTACCCATTTCGACAGCCTTTTTAAAACCTGAATTTAGCGCAGCATCATAACCACGATTTTTTTCATGGGACACAACAATTGCACCGCCGCTCATGGCCAATTCCGCTGTGGCATCTGTTGACCCATCGTCAACAACAATTGGCATGCCATACGCTCGAACCGCTTCAACAATACGTAGGATTGTTGCTGATTCGTTAAGCGCAGGAACAACAATACCTACTCTAGGTCGATCCATCGCAGATGCTCTCCTGCACGAACATTCCGCCTGATTCGCTTGCCAATCAGTTGATCCATGCAAAAGGGAGGTACTCCATCCGAGGGACATGGTCTTAGCACAGTAAGAAGTTCTTTGGACAGTACCGTATCTGCAGCGAGATTACTTCTGGCACGGATAGCCCTTCGCTGAAGAACGACGGTCTCTTGTTCATTTTTTTCAACTTGCTTAACACCAGTACCTAATGCATTTTCCAATTCCCGCGTCCGCTCCACCATTTCCCGCCAGCTCTTGGTATCCATTGAAAACGCGTGATCAGGGCCAACGAGCATTACGTTGTCTGTAAAATGCTTCTCTACCATTCGCGCTCCTAAAGCCACGGCGCCAAGAACAGTCGCATGCCCTGGCGTATGGTCACTCAGCCCCAGAATCAGGTCTTGATACATCGCACGGTAAGTCCGCAGAACATTTAATTGGATATACTTGAAGTTCTCAAGGCTGGCTGTGTAATTGGTATTGCACTGCATCAAGCAAAGAAAGGGATTAATTGCTATTCCTGCAGATACTGCACGATGGACATCGTCCAGCGTGGATGCACCCGTCGCCAAGATATAGGGCTTCTGTTTTAAAGCAATATATTCGATCATCTCGACCCAAGTGATATCACCTGAGCCAATCTTGTAGGCAGGCACATAAGGGTCTATATGGTCGACTATGTCAATAGCATATGGACTTGTAAAGAAAGCTATCCCAGCGTCGTCACAAGTTTTTTTTAACGTGCCGGTCCATTCAAAACTGACACTAGCATCCTTATAGACCTCGAATACCGATTTTTTCCAATTCGCTTGATGGGATTGCTGACCTCTCAAGTTACTGAATCCGTGATCACTGACGATCGTTTCAGCCCTGAAGTGTTGGAATTTGGCCGCGTCTGCTCCCGCTTCTGCTGCCAGGTAAATCAGATCCTTGGCGCGCTCGAGATCACTATCATGATTGGCCGCTATATCTGCAATAAAATAGGTTGGGTAGTGCTGTCCAATTTTCTTGCCTTGAATTTCTATAATAGGTTCAGGTGACATCACAGTATTCCTTCGCAACTCGTTTGATTTCATCTCCTAAAATGGGCAGCTTGATACCAAACGCATTTTCGAACTTTGAACAATCCATCCGCATATCTTTTGGACGGTAGGCTCTCAAAAATGTGGCTTGGGTAGAATCGATGCAATTCATGCTCTTTGTTTGCAACCCCAAATGTGCAGCAAACGCAAAATCAAAATCAGCCTTACTCATTCCGTTGTGCGATCCCAGATTAAAAATACCAACAGGTTTCTTCTTAATAACAAGTTGAATCATCTCGGCCAGAGTAGTCATAGATAGTGGACTAAAAAAAACATCTCTTAACACTCTGACATCTTCACCCCTTGTCAGTGAGTTATAAACCCAATCTGTAAGACTCTCACGATAGCTTACCCTGCTACGACCAACAAAGTTGGTACGAATAATCGTAGAGGGAACTCGAGTCGCAGCCAACTCGCCCGCATACTTTGAGGAGGCATAAATATTCGTTAAAGTGACTTGGTCTTCTGTATGCGGTCCAATTCCATCATACACATGGTCAGTTGAAATTTGAATTAAGTGGCAAGTTGCTCCGGTGTGCAATATCCAATTTGTTAGGTTCTCAACCGTTAGAGTATTGGATAGATATGCGGCATTAGGGCGATCTTGACATTCCTCAACGGAAGTAAGGCTGACAAGATTGATAATGACACTTGGTTGAAGCTTATCAAGCAACGCAAAGGCTTCGTTTTTATTGGCTAAATTAGCCAGGAAATCTGCATTCTTTAGTCGTGCGTGAGTAACGACTGCATTACCCTGTTTTTTCAGGTATGGAACTAGAGTTGAACCAAGAAGGCCTGTACTGCCTGTAACTAAAATCATTTTCTTATCCAAGTATGAAAATTCCATGGTGCAAAATTCAGGTTAACTGGTTATTTCTTCTTTCTAATTCCTAAACAGAGTAGCTTGAAAAATACTTCCTATTTTTTCGTTACAAACTTAGCGCTTTAAAATTTCTTGTCGCACAAATCCAGTCATCTTCTGAATCAATATCTACGACTCTCCAGTTTGGAATGGGCATACCTATACCAGCGGTGTGCATTTTTTTGTGCTCAACCCAAGCAGATGTCTTACCCCAATAAAACTGACCAGCATCATGGTAAGATTTTTCAAGATCCTGAGTACGCGTAAGCTCAAATTCAGGACTATAAAATTGCATCCCCCCAGTTGAAAGGCGACGCATAGCTCTTTGAATAGGATGCGCATACTCCGTAACCGGATAAACAAAGTCAGCATTACAAGCCTGCAACATCTCGAATGCAGCGACCAAATCACCTACATGTAAAAATGGCACGCATGGATATATACAACATGCAAAATTAATATCCCAACCCGAATCTATACACGACTTAACGGCATGTGCAATAACGGGTACTGTGGGCGTTAGATCATCAGCCAAACTCTCTGGACGTATAAAAGGTATTTTTGCGCCCCTGCCTCTCGCTATATCAGCTATTTCGTTATCATCAGTGGAAACAATAATCTCATCAAATAAATTAGATTCCTTTGCTACGCTAATAGCCCATGCGATCATAGGTTTGCCACAAAAGTCTCTGACATTTTTACGTGGAATTCGCTTACTGCCACCTCTAGCTGGTATAACTGCTATTTTCATATTGCCATGCCCCACCTAGTCAAAAAACACAAAGTGCCTTACTTACAAAACAATTTCGATGCAGTTGATGTTTTAGCCAATGTTAGAGAATCATAACCCAGAAAGTTACATCCAAATTTGCTTCTTCAACCAAGCTTTACGCATCATATTCAGATATTCCACATCGACGATATCGACATTAGATTGATAAATCTCTGGGGCACCAAAATAGTCCTCAAAAGTAGTGGACTCAAAGGCTGTACACGAAATACCTTGCGGAAATATTACCAAAACATCCAGATCACCAGCAACTTCCTTCATTCGAACTACATATTGCGGGTCATCACATCCATAGGCCGGAACCGAATCAGAATAAAAATGCCCCTCTAGCTTTGGAGTTCCCAGGTAATCACATCCCAGTAATACTACCTTTGAAAAACCCAAATATTTTGCAAGTCCAAGCATTATGTCTAGAGCACCCGCACAAGTTGAAAAGCTCCCAGAGAGATCATAACTTCCTGAATGTTTATCACCAAAATGATAGAAATAACTCAAGTTTTTGGGACTATGCAAAAATGAATAATAATTCGTAAGAGAAGTAAAAAACTGAGTATTACTATTTTTCCTGATTATTTTTTTTAAAATCGGGCCAATAAAATTGACAATAATTTTATCAGAATAACTATCTTTACGAAAAAAATAGAACAGGTATGAGTCGGAAGTTATACAATAAGTCATCTCCAATGCTGACATTCTTTTATCTGCAAGCGAATAGGAACAACCGATAGAATGATGTTTCTTGATTGCGGCAAGATTATAGTACTTCAAAGAAGCCCCGTTTCCAAATACCAAGCATGTCTCACCTTTATGGATATTTTGATATTTCAGATTTTTTACAACCACAGCCTTGTGGAAGCCCCAAAATTTATTTAATAGTTTTTTAATGAATCCCATTTTTATATTAAGAAAAATATTATTGTCTTCTGGTCAAGTGACCTGGTTTATCGAATAGAATCGTAATGGTTCATTTGCGTTTAGGTGCTAGATTCGGCATTTACAAATTGCAAATCTTCAAACCTACCCACATCCAACCAAGGTTCATGCATTGGATACGCCACTGTACGTTTGGCTTTTGCCTGCAGGCGTTCAAACAAAGTTGGCATGTCACAATGCGCGCCTGCGCTCAATACACCCAACGCGTCCGGGTCAAGCGCATAGACTCCAGCGTTGATGTGACTGCGAGCCACGGGCTTTTCTTCAAAGCCGACAATTTCGACACCTTTAGTTTGCACCACGCCGAAGGGATGCTGCCATTCATGCACGCGTACGGCCATGGTGGCGGCAGCGTCATGGCGGATGTGGAATTCAAGCAGTTCGCCGTAACGAATATCGGTAATAACATCGCCATTAGTTACCACAAATGGGACGTCTGGGGTTGGGTTGAGTAGCTCCAGCGCACCGGCTGTGCCCAAAGGGGACTGCTCACGCAGATAATCAATCCGTACGCCCAAGCGCTCACCATTGCCAAAATAATCTTCAATCATGTAACCGAGGTAGTGAATGGCCAACACAAAGTGGATAAAACCCTCAGCCCTCGCATGTTCGATGATGTGCTCCAGCATTGGTTTGCCCCTGACAGGCAACAGAGGTTTAGGGCAGTTTTCCGTATGTGGGCGAAGACGCGTACCCATCCCACCAGCCATAATGACCATCAGGTTGGAACGCACTGGTGATGAAGTGATTTCATCCCACAGGTGTAATCCAATAACACGCCTTTCCTTATCCACCATGGGTAGCTGAAATATCTTGTTAGCCTGCATAATTTGCAACGCCATTTCCTTGCTCATTTCCGGCGGCACAACCAATGGATTGCGGTTGATGATGGATATGATCTGGCTATTGAGATCCAGTCCCCGAAGTAAACCGCGACGAATATCCCCGTCGGAGATGGTGCCCAGCAAAACTTGTCCCTCCGACACCACTAATACAATTCTTAAATGTGATGCGTCAAGACTAGAAATTGCATCCGCTATGGTTGCCTTCTCCGGCAGAAATGTTTTGACCATCAAACTCTTAGACATCTCACTCATTGCTCGATCCCATTAAACGAACTGCAAGGTCATAACCAAGAATAGATTCAACTTGATTTACGTGCCAGCACAAAAAGAGTATCTGACTGGCCGCTGGCTTCGAGATAACCATGCCATAACTGATCTGCCACATGATTAATACCGAGAATTCGGGTATTACCAGTTGGCCTACGTTCCTTCATCCAGAGAAGCGCATTCGACATTCCATATGTTTGAAGATAGCGCTCGGACTCAATCAGCAACCCCGCTGCTTCGGCACAGTGGCGCAAGCTCAGTCGATCGAAGTACCATCTATGCGCTGTACGATAGAAGAACGGCGAGAACTCCTCCGGCAGCAGCTTCAACAAAATATCATTGCGATTAGGCGTGGCGATAATGAGACTCCCTCCTGGCTTGAGCAGTGCCGCAAGCTCAGTCAGGAATGCACGAGGGTTTAATACATGCTCAATCACCTGGAAGCTAACTGCAAGATCAACGCCTTCTGGATGGACCTTCAGCGCATCGGTGGCGTAGCTGAAAACATCATAACCGCGTTGGCGCAGTGAATTATGATATCTCTCAGTCGGCTCGACAGCAATAATCTTCTCTGCCAGGCCAGAGACATGGCTAAGAAAACTACCTGCACCGCAACCGATATCAGCAATCACTTTTCCGCGAAGACTCAGTGGCCAAAACGCTGAAAGATTATAAATTTGAACCGGGTCGGCATGAGAGAAAAAATCCTCTACCTCAAGCCCCTGTGCCATGGCAATGCGGTAATTATCGCTTTCATATGCCAAAGCAGAAATGTTGACGCTTTCATCAAGACGATCAACACCACAACCGTCACAGCGTGCTACTTTACCTCCCTCCGTCTGCGTTCCGAAGGAACCGGAGCGTACGGCCCCCTCATAGACAATTGAGTTCCACTCATTGGTTCCGCAAATCTCGCAAGCGTTAAACATGTCTATTCCTTTTTATTTTATTTTATTTAAGAAAAGCTACCAAGCAGTAAAGCCGCCATCAATAACGAAGTTCTGACCCGTGCAATAGCGCGATGAATCACTTAAAAGATAAATCAAAATACCAGTGATCTCATCTTTATCTGCCATGCGCCCCATCGGCGTGCGGTTGCCATAAGCTGCTGTAAAGCGTTCATTATGATTGTTAAAAACCCCCCCTGGCGAAACACAGTTTACTCGAATCTTATCCTTACCCCACCAAGTAGCAAGCCAGCGGGTAAGCCCTATGATGCCGGCCTTGGATGCAGAATAAGCAGGAAATGACTGAAAAGATTGTCCATTATAAATTCGATGATCAGGGCCCACCACACCATATGTGCTGGCGACACTAATCAAGCTGCCGCCACCTCCGTTTTTTAGTACCTTCCCCGCCTCCCGCGCAAATAAGAAAGCACCAGTCAAATTGACATCAATTGCTTTTTGCCAAAGCACAAGTGGATAATCCTCGAAGGCGTGAAATGGATCTCCGATTGCAGTAAGTCCTTCACTGGTGATAGCAGCATTAAATATTGCACCATCCAGTCCATCATATTGCTTCGCTGCTTTGGTAACACCATTGATCATCATAGCCTCATCGGCAGCATCAATCTCCACGCCGTAGATCCCCAAAGATTTCGCATCCTCCAGTACAGCGCTGCCAGGTCGGTCAGCAATAATAAGCCGAGCCTCATGTTCAACTAAAATACGAGCATGGGCACGCCCTAGAATTCCGCAAGCGCCCATGAGTAAAACTCGCTTGCCCTTGATATCGGTATTCAAGCTCATAATAAAAGCCCTAATTTTCGCTTCATCAGGTATTCGATAAGTAAAAAATCAAAGTCAGAATCAACATCAAGGCTTTTTTCACTGCCAATATCATAACCTTCCGTATGCCCGTCGAGAAGATAAGAGGCAGTACGTATATAATCTGACGAAAGCACATAAATGCTCGCCACATGTTCATAAACAGGTGGAGCATCCTGCCGCCGTATGATCGTTGATGGTAACTTCTTGCATATTTTTAATGCCCCAGCGTCATCTGCTTCCAATAGATTGAAATAAGGATTCTTACGCGCGGTGCAAATAGCAAAGATACCGTCAACACCATGCTGCCGACGATTTCTGAATTGGGTAATACACGCTGAAATATCGCTGACATCCCTCAGTGGATTGGTGCAATCAAGGTCGAGGTAAAACTCATAATCCTCACCATAATGCGCCTCGCATGATGCCAACGCATGTTTGAAGACATCGAATTTACCGGCCTCCGAGGAAGAGAGATAATCGGGTCGAACGAACGGCGTTTCAGCCCCTGCTGCTCGCGCAACCTTAGCAATCACCTCCGAGTCAGTTGAAACCACAACCCGGTCAATCCCAGGTGTCGCCAACGCCTGCTCAATAGACCATACGATTAATGGTTTATCCAGTAGCGGGCGAATATTTTTACCAGGAAGACCTCGGCTACCACCACGGGCAGAGATAACGCAAAGTGTCGTCATAGTTGGCCTCTAAAGTTTGACCATTTGCCCATGCGAGCTAGCATTGCGCGCGCCGAGAGCCACCCTCAATGCCGCAACGCCATCCTCAAATGCACAAAGCGGTAACAGCATAGGGTTATCCATTCGTTTCAACCAATGCGCCATATGAGTGGAGAACAGATCATTACGTTCAAAGCCCTCGGGTACGCAATCAATTATCATTTCGCCCTCCGGCGACTGCTGGCGCAGCACGCCTTCTGCGTTCGACCAGCGAAAGAGTGCTTTGCTGGTCATAACCTCTGCCTCACAGCGATACACGGGGCTCGCCATATCGAGTTGGATATGTCCAGTGACTCCACTTTTATGGGTCAAGAGCAGGTTGGTGACATCGTCACCTCTTATATTGAGGTCACCAAGTTTTGCCAATACAGCCTGCACCCCTGTAGCAGACCCGAAGAGCCAGAGGGCAATATCGATTTGGTGGATTAGATCAAACAATGCTCCCCCCCCGCGCGCTGAATTGGCACTGTAACCTTGCTGGTAATTTTGAGTAGGCCTCCATGCATCTAACCTTTGCCCCATAGCCAACCTATACGTAAGCGTTCTTCCATGTTCCGACTGACTAAGCTTATGTGCTAATGCAATTAGATTTGGGTGAGCACGAAATTGGCATCCGACTTCAACAACCTTGCCTTTTACAAGACTGCGTAGGTTTTCAACTCCGGCCCAATCATGGGATAGCGGCTTTTCAATAAACAAAGCCCGCCCAGCTTTCAGTGCCTCTGCAGCAATCGCCACATGCTGGTCTGTGGCCGTCGCCACTACCACCGCCTCTGCCTCTGCGATGGCATTTGACAAGTCAGTACATACCTGTACCGGAAAATCGTGAGCGATTTCAGCCAGCATTTCGCTCCTCGCCCGCCACACGGACACTTCTGCCCCTAACCGCAGCAAGTTCGCGATATGGCGTCTGCCAATGGAACCAGCCCCGCAAACAAGCACACGCTTACCCATACTCAGCGAAACCAGTCACCTTTGCACTCGCCAGCTAACATCATACGTTTCCTAAGAATGTGTTTAGGATCAAGATCAATAGCAGCGAGGCTCTCGGCAATCAGTTTTCCGGCATTACCGCCACCGTAGGGGTTGTTCGTCGCTGCACAACGTGCACGGAAGTCGTCATCGAAAAGACAACGTCGAACCGCAACATAAATTTCTTTCGCGTCATAATTTGTATCCAACACATTGTCGCCGCGCAACCGGCCTTGCTGCCGGGAACCGATGTTGACCGTGGGGCAGCCGAAGACAGGCGTTTCCTTAATGCCGGACGAAGAATTGCCAACGCAGGCAACACGCCAATCCTTATGTCTGGCAAGTGCTAACACTCCATGATAGGCATAGCGGCCAAGAGATTGGTGAAGCTGTATATTTGGATGACCGATAGCTACAAACTCTTTCAAAGTACGAGAAATTGTTTCCCCCCCTGCATCATTATTTGGATAGGTCAGAATTACTTGAACCCCTTCCTTGGCTAGCTGTGTTAATGCATCCAAGGAAGTGTGCAGTTGGGAGTCCGCAGCCGCAAACTCGGTTGTTACCGAATGCTGGGTAAAAAGTACGATGGGCCGCTGTAAATCGAGTTTCAGACGCTGCGCCAAATCTTCTGGCGTTGCATATGTGCCATCTACGATCAGATCAATCGCTGGAAAGCCTACAGTATGAACACGCCACGGCTCCTCGCCCATGGCCAAAATACGGTTTGTCGCCTGCTCGTTGGTTGTGTAATGAAAATGTGCAAGCTTCGTCATGGCGTGTCGCACGGAATCATCAAGCGCCCCCCCCTCCGTGATGTCGCCACCTTCGACGTGGGCAGTCGGAATATTCATCTGAGTGCTTGTTATCACAGCGGCAAAACCTTCAAAACGATCTGCATAAACAAGAAAAATATCTGGGTTCATTGTTTGCAAAACCGGTGCTAAGGATAAGATACCGGTGCCTATAGCCCGTGCGGTCGATATCTTTTCACCACCACTCATATCAATAGCAACCTCTGCATGAATGTCAAAACCATCGTCGCGAATTTCCATGATAGTCCGCCCGAAATTGTTATCCAGGTGCGCTCCTGAAACAACTAGGCGATAGTCGAGGTCAGGATGTTCTTTAATCGCGCGAAGAATTGGGTATTGCAAACCATACTCCGCGCGGTTCCCTGAAAAAACTGCGACTATTCGTTTTTTATTTGTCATTCTTATTCACACAGAGTAAAGAAAATAATCCTGCAGAAATATCAACCTTAGGTGACCAGTTCAGCACTGCTCGGGTTTTAGTGATATCGAGTGTAAGACAAGAAGCTTTACCCGAATTAATAGCTCCAACAACAGGCCGTAAGCTCTCGCCAGTTAAAGTCAGCGCTAACCGTGCAACATCTCCGACAGTCATCCCGCTGCCACTGCCGACATTCAGTATTGAACTAGGCCTTACTCGGCAAGCAGAAACAAGACAGCGCGCTGCATCCTCGATCCAAAGGAAATCGCGTATCGGCGAAGTATCCCGCAATCTCAAAGGACCTTCCCCGGGGATCTGGCGCAAAATATCGGAAATAACCGTATTCGCACCCATGCCAGACCCATACAGATTGGTGAAACGCAGACAAGTACCACCGACATCGGAAACAATTTCTTCGCAGGCAAGCTTTACACGCGCATAATCACTGTTTGCTGAAATTAACTCCGCTGGGTAGCGAGGATAATTTTTATTATCGCCGTAGACGACCGCGCTGGACACATAGACAATGTGCCGCCAAGGCCTGTTTGAGAGTGCGCGACACAGTTCAATATCTTCGTCACCAAATGAGCCAGATGCGTCGTGTCCCTGCGCCAAATGGACGAGTACGGCACCATCTGACACTGGTGCATCCGAATAGTTGGCAACAGTGGCAATGCCATGCATTCTTCGGCGCGATAAACCTGTCACTGAAAACCCATTTTTCAATAGCTCGCTCATAAGAGCTCGGCCAACAAAACCTGAAGCACCGGTAACAACAATCTCACAAGTCATTATTAAATTGTCCCCGTGTCAATGGATGAGGTGAATAACCCGCGCACTCCTCGATATTTTGCACAGTGGACAATAATAAGATGGGACTTTAGGTTGTTGACGGTGCGCTACTGCGGAAATTCGTTCGTGTCAAATCTCGGTAATTCTAGTAATGCATCGCTTCGAAGCTCTGCTAGTCCGGCCTTTGTAGTCAACCCGAGGCAGCAGGAACGTGCCGATAGAATATCTAATGTATCAGCATTATATCCACCATAAGGGTAGCACATAACCCAATCTTTTGTCGGTGCGCCAATATCCGCCAGGAACTTTAATGACGAATCAATTTCCACGAATTGATTATCCCTGGTTTCTTTATTTAACCATATATGTTGATATCCGTGACTACCAACATACATACCAGAATGGACAAGTTCTTTTACCTCATCTACAGACATATATAATTGAGACGCAAAATCCGATTGATCGTCGCAAACATAACGTTGAAACAATATATTGCATATGTTGCTTCTGACATCGTCCGGGAGTATGTGTTGCAACATTCTTTTAAAAAAAATTATTTCCTTTGAATCAAATCGACTAGGTTTTGCGTATTCATCCCAATAAAATTCAAAACTTTTCAGCTCATCCGTATTTGAGTCAAAATTGCATTGGGATTTACTCAACATCGTTCTCAGATCATTTATCAGAATTTTAATATCTGGCTGTTCAGAAAGTATGAAATGAATCTTGTTAACGTCAAGTACTTTTCCATCCTTAACCGGCTTAACTGGGGGGAAAAAACTCCCATATAGACCCCTCCTTTTCAATTCTGGCAGCACATGAAGGTAGTGATCCTTGTACCCGTCATCAAACGTAAGCAGGCATGCATTTGCTGGAAGTGCTGGTTTGCCTTTTACATGTTCAATTAGGGTGTCAGCCTTTATGAGGTTAAAGTTTTGTTCAAGGTAGTCTAGTTGCCGCTTGAAGCTGTCCAGTTCCAGGCCTTTGATTGATGGGTAGCGAGAACCCTTTATGGGACGGACGTAGTGGTACATCACAATGGTTATTGAGTTCGCATCCAAGGAATCAGTCTCCGACATAGACTGGCCTATCAAGGTCGGCATCTTGTTTAGTAATATAGAGAGTGGAATAGTCAGCCAGCTTCTCGAGTTCATGTCTAGCCCAATAGACAAGAGATGTCGAGGATGGCGCTCTCAGTTCTATCGGTTCAAAAAGATGTGGGAACTGAAAGAACTCTTCATCAAGGGCCGAGAACCATCCTGCAGCTATAAGTTTGCTAGATATTTTTGTTGTTGTACAGAAAAAATCAGCCAGAGCATATTTTCTTTCTATGCAATATGAATCAATGAATGCGGCCGCAGGAAGTAATGCTTCATCATCACCAAAGATATCCATGACACGCAGGATTACTTGCTCATTTGGTAATTCTTGATGTCTGGTGACAACAATCGCCTTTTTATTCGATTGCTTATCAACTATGAGATGAGATTCATACCTATACACAGGATGATTAGTATATCTCCAACGCAATTCAACAGACCCTCTATCGAAAAGCTGATATTTTTTCGAGAAGTCATGGAACACCATATCCAGCGCTCCATCATCGATTTGCAAAGTTGTATAAGGGTTACTCGATATTTTGGCGCTTCTTAATTTTGCCAGTTTTATCCCAAGAGCGTTAATGACCGAATATTCGGCAATTCCTTCAGGATTGAATAATCTTAAGTACCTCGGTATGGATCGTAGATATTTGAATCCGAGTCGTAGATAAATTGGTAGAGCATCCCTCGAAATACCCATCCCAATAAGTACATCATACTTTTCAAGTAAATAATTGAGAATTCCTGGACCAGCCCCTTTACCTCTCACATCTTCTGATACGATCCAAGTGGTTAACTCGGCACCGTTTACTCTGTTTCCATTGAGATAAAAGCTTCTTGAATTAACCCCCATTACCCCGCATAGAGTACCACCTTTAAGCGCAACGACACATTCATCAATACCTGAATTAATCGGGTTGTTGACAAATTGCCACGCGTAAAAGCCCGGGTCCGATAGTGCAATCCGCTTATTCCAGTTTCTTTTATAAAAACTTTGGATGGTTGCCGGACTCACACCAAAAGTACTGGCCTCTCCAACCTTGATTCCGGCATAACTGTCTTTCGCGTTCAAGAGTTATCAATATCCGAATGTTTAATCTGCAATCCACGTCGAATCTCAACCAATGCCCTCTTGCCCAATAACATCTCGTAGTCCAAAGCTGTAAAATCACCACCACCGGGCCTTTTAAGCCATATATTTTCCTCACTCAAACGCTGCCCCGGACCAATATCCTGAATTGCCACCACGGATGCAAATGCAAACGCGATTGTGGGGGCCTCAGCTTCAACCGGTTCCTTCTCACCTCCTCGTGCCACGAAGATTGTTTTAGCACCCTCAATTAAGGCTGATAAGGCATTTGGTTCCATAGAACAAACGATGTCAGGACCAGGCCGATCCATACGATCTGTGAAGTGCCTTTCCAGTATTGATGCCCCTAAAGCGACGGCACCGAGACAGGTGTAGTTTGAGGTTGTGTGGTCAGATAGGCCAACAACTGCGTCTGGGAATGCTTCCTTCAAGCGAACCATTGCACCCAATCGCACTAATTCGGGGGGCGTCGGATAAACGTTAGTACAGTGAAGCAACGCATATGGTACGTTGGCTTTGCGAAGAATTTCGACTGATGGTCGCACAGTCTCGATGGAGTTCATACCGGTGCTGATGATGACCGGCTTGCCGAAACGGGCAATGTATTTAACTAGAGGATAATTGTTGCACTCACCTGAGCCGATCTTAAAGGCAGGAATATCAAATTTCACCAGTCGATCAACTGCTGCACGAGAGAATGGCGTACTGATAAAAATCGCGCCGCGCTGCTGAACATGATCCATCAAGCGCCTCTCATCTCGCTCGGAGAGCGCGCAACGTTCCATAATCTCGTAAATCGAAACGTCGGCATTGCCGGGGATCACCAACTTCGCCTCATTGGACATTTCGTCCTCTATGATGTGCGTTTGGTGCTTGATGATCTCTGCACCAGCATCAATAGCCGCATCCACCATGGCAAGCGCCAACTCTAAAGATCCTTCATGATTGATACCAATTTCTGCAACGACGACTGGCGGATGATTGTCGCCGATCCAGCGGTCTGCGATTTGAAATTCAGCCACGTTTCTCTCCCGAAACCCTTTCATAGTCAGGGTGCGCATGATTTTCACAGATTATAAATATCTGCCTTGTAGCCACGCAGATTATCTGGCTGCGCGAACCACTCTGCAGTTTCGGCCAAGCCACGTTTGAAACCTTCACGACTACCGTAGCTGGGTTGCCAACCAAAGAATCGCTTGGCTTTGGTGTTATCAGCCCACAAGCGTTCAACCTCGGAATTTTCCGGGCGTAAACGGGCTTCGTCCGTGATGATCTCGATTTTGGTATTCATCGTTTCAGCTATTAATTGAGCCGTTTCGCCGATGGAAATCTCGAAATTGCTGCCGAAGTTAACCACCTCGCCGAGCCCCTGATCGGAATTCAGCGCAGCAATGAAACCCGCTACCGTATCCTGCACAAAGCTGAAATCTCGTGTGGGCGACACCGCGCCAAGTTTAATCTGACGTCGGCCATTGGCTATTTGCGTGATAATAGTCGGAATTACAGCACGAGCGGATTGACGCGGGCCATAGGTATTGAAAGGCCGTGCTATTACCACCGGCAAACCGAAGGATACATAAAAAGAATAAGCCAATTGATCAGCAGCGATCTTGGTAGCCGAGTACGGTGACTGTCCCTGCAAGGGGTGCTCTTCAGTAATCGGCACAAAGCGCGCCGTACCATAGACCTCGCTGGTCGAGGTATGAATCACTCTCTTAACACCGAGCTCTCGTGCTGCTTGCAGCACATTCAATGTGCCTTTGATATTAGTGTCGACATAGGTGTCGGGCGAATGGTAGGAGTAAGGAATGGCGATAAGCGCTGCCAGATGCAGCACCGCGTCACACCCCTTCATCGCCTCCTTCACCCCGTGCGGATCACGGATATCGCCAGCGAACACCTCAAATTGACCTTTTACGTTAGGGTCGCAATGGTCAAGCCAACCCCATGAGTTGAACGAGTTATAAAGCACAAAGGCACGGACTTTATAGCCTTGCCGAACCAAGACTTCAGTCAGGTGCGAGCCAATAAAACCGTCAGCACCGGTAACAAGGATGCGAAACGATTTATTCACTCAAGCCACCAGCGGTTTTTTCGCAGGAAGTTAGCGCCGTACCGTGAACGGATTTCACCATGAAGCGGCACTCCATCATGACCCACGGCATTAACAGGAAAAATCTCCCAAAACTTACGCTGCAGCGACTCGTCAGCTTCGTCGGGTTGCCAGACGCCTTCCAATCGCTCAACCATTTCAATAACCACATCTCGAATTTCTTCCGGGGTATTTTCGATAAGATCAACGCCTTTGGATTGGTAATCGGAACTAGCTATGCAGAATCCGACATTCTGGGTGAAGATTTCCTTAAGTGTTAGAATTTGCTGTGATCCCTTTAAAACATGTCTCTTTGTAATACAAAGAAAATCTGCTCTGAATGTATGTATATAGGCTAATGGTACAATATTTACATAAACAATAGGCCGCCTTAGCATCTCAGGTATTGCATCTAATCCTGTGCCAGTTGAAATACAAAATACACATTTTGCACACAGATAAATATCCATAAAATCACTGCGCATGCCATTGCTAGCATAGTCAATGATATTTGGGTGAGTGCTCTTCATAGGCTCGTTGGCTTTAGCACCCATACGGATGACAAAGTAGCCGCGATCAGCCAACACATCGGCGGCCAAAATGTAGTTCTGAATATCACTGTCACGGTAGTTGTGATAGCTAGCATCAGATCCTGTGTAATGTTGTGCTAAGTAGGCGCTGTCTCGAACAGTCAAACATACAAAAGCAGCACCATTTGGTATCCCCATCGCCCGCAGTCCGGCTTTACCGCGCTTTTCCTCTTCAGCCGTAAATTCAAGATGTGGAGGAATCTGATCCAATAAATTATCTATATCTCGATCCCCACCTCTACCCTCAATAACTCGATAAGCTGCAAGACAGTCAAATGATCGAATTATCAGGCATATAGGCCTTAACCAAAACCATGGAAACACATGTGTTTTTCTCTTCCACATGTTTGCCAATTGTTGGTTGCAAACTTTTCTGGGAAAATAAAATAAGTCCAAAGTTTGGTCGTTATTTTTTATAAAATCTCTCTCGCACAAATAAAGTTCTGTATTGGCTGCAAAATGGCCGATTCGATCACAACGCAAGAATCCGACCCTGATCCTGATAAATGGCCTTGCAACAACCATTACGAATAAAGATATTAAAGAAATCGGTAGCGCAATTAACAACAAAGGCTCGCTGATTATTATTCTCAATTTTTTATTCATAGTTAATCTGTCGTCGAAACCTTTTGATAAGCTTGAATAGTTCCAATATCTATAAATGTCTCATTAGTTTCATAAGTGTAAATCCGCCCCACAAACTGGTGCAGCACTTCCGTACTGAAGTCTTTCACAGCATGCAACTCATTACCCATTTTCTCTAGCAGTTCAGCGGAGAGAATGTACACCGCCCCATTGGCTAGATTCCCCGGGGGATTAACAACCTTCTCATAAAAATCAATCACTACACCTCGTTCATCTAACTTAACAATCCCGCAGGTAGATGGGGTATCAGTACGAAACGTCATCATGGTCATCACACATTCCGGCGGGCGCTTCAGGTGCGCCTTAATGAAGGCAGAGAAATCCGCAAGGCAATAATTATCTGCATGTATTAACATTCCATCCCCACCTTGAAAAAATTCAAGATTCTTAATCAAAGTGCCAGCTGTTCCATGGAGCTCTATTTCATGAACGAGACTGGTTTGTCGTTGATAAGGACTTGCCTCAACAAAGTTCTCAACTTGCTTCGCTAAATGATGTGTGTTAACCAAAATCGGCCCCACGCCAGCTTGGAGCAAACGTTCTAACCAGATTTCCAAAAGTGGCTTACCCTTGATTGGCGCCAGGCACTTCGGCATCGTGCGGGTTAGCGGCTGTAACCGTGTACCCAAACCGGCTGCCAACAGAATCGCACGCATCAAGCCAATTCTCGCAACAGTTCTTCGGTGCGAATCGGCGTATTACCTACCCGCCCCACTTGAACAGCAGCCGCAAGCGACCCCAAACACGCGGCCTCCCAGATATTACCGCCACAGGCTAACGTCATCGCACTCGTGATTAGCAGAGAATCACCCGCGCCGGTTACATCTTTAGGCGCACTATTTAAGGCGCTCACCCGATCAGTCAACCAGTCATTTCCTTTGCCATTACCAGCATGGATCAACAAACCCTCTTCTCCCAACTTGAGCAAGATATTGTGAGCAGTTGCCTGCTGCCGGAGTTGCTCCGCCAATATCACCAAACCATCTTCGCGATTGCGAGTACTGATGCGTGCCTCACGTTCAGTAGGAGTGAGGAGATCCATCTCTTTAAATCGGCTGATGTCTCCCATCTGAGAGGAGGACTGACTATCGGCCGCCATCATCACACCACTGCTCTTGGCCATAGCAACAACCTTCTCAACCAGCGGTTGTGGCAAGCAGCCATAGTTAAAATCAGAGAACACCAGTAAATCAGCGGTATCCATTGACTGCTCAAGTTCCGATAGCATCTGCTGCTGCAATACTACTGATATCGTCCCCTGGTGAAGATGACTGACACGCAACAGGCTTTTACCGTTGCTGCGATACCGCTGCTTCAGCGTTGTCGGACGACTATCATCTACTAGTAACCGAGCATTCACCCCCGCCGTAGCCAACTCCTCCAACGCAAAGCCTCGCGCCGCATCGTTGCCGGTCACCGAGAAATACTGCACGGATGCACCCAAACCTGCTGAATGGGCTGCCACTATTCCGGCACCCCCAATAAAGCGGGTGGAATCAACCGGCGTCACTACGATCGTCGGATCTTCCTGCGACATCCCCAACGCTTGACAGGTGATGTACTCATCAATGATCAGATCACCAACTACACATACCTTCAAACTTGAAAATTGATGTAATAGATCGATCAATTTTGTGAGTTCAATTCCATGACGAATCAGATACTCGTGAGGTAGACTGATAGATCGGGAATCGAGTTCTTGAAATTCCTTGCGAATTAAATCAAGGGAAGAAAAAATAGTTTCACCGGAGCTAAATAGGAGTTGCCCACCGTATTTCTCTAAAACCGCCAACTCAGGATTGAAACCCAGTTCGTGTTCCTTGCCTTTTACAACGACATCGGGGCGCAAGCCCGCGATTACTGCGGACACTGGTTCATCTACAATGAATGCCTCATCTACCCAACTGATGCTCTGTACCCCCTCAAGACGTAGATGATCATGCACGTGCGCAGCATTAGCGGCAATACGATCAGAATAAACTGCTACGATTAAGCGATCACCGCACTCCTTAGCAAAACGCAACAAGCGCAGATGCCCTGGATGCAGGACGTTGAACGATCCAGAAACAAGAACAGTTTTCAAGTGATTGATCTCGTTTATAAGCCTACCTCAGAGCGCTGAAATACGGCATGGTGATTCGGCATCCCCCAAGTCGATATAAATGTCTTGTCATTACGACAAAATTCAACTAATGGAGAAATATCATCCCTACCCATGAGAGCAAATGCCGATTTGATCATGGCTACCACTTCGCCGGCCACCTCCAGGTTTCCATCCCCGGTTGCCGCACTTATCTTTCTGATCACACCATCTATGTTGCTCACGCATGCCCCGGCTATGGCACACACTTCCTGTGACCATGCGTCGATCAAACCATCAGTGATTCGTATCAGTGAAGCGAGATTATCGTTTTGTTCCCGAGTAATTCCGGGAACAAAACACTTGCAACCCAGCAGATGGCTCAACCGACTTTGTTCAATAAACGAAATCGAGGCGAGCATTTCTTTTTCCAGGCTGAGAGGCGCCTTTATCCATTGTATGGCGAGCGTATCCTTATAATTTGGCCAGGAGGAGTAGAGACGAAATCCACCAACATGCATATCCCTCAAGAGCGCTACCGGGTCAATGAAATATTTCATCCTGACATATGGGTTCTCGATTACGTCCATGAACCAGGAATCAAATTTTCGTGTGTGCTGAACGCTATCCCATTTCGGTAAGAACAACCGTTTTGCAGTTTCTATGCCGGCACCATAGGCTGGGTCTCGTGTTACACGCTTGTAAATCGCCTTGGTAAGCAGTTCGATGAAGCCCCCGTATAGCTCCATGTGGCTAATTATCAAAAAGCCATCAGTTTCAAGACATTCGGCAATTTTTTTTACCCATGCGCTGGTTGGTTGTATGGTGTAAATAAAGCCCTCTGCGTCAATTATGTCGAACTTGTGTGGTGTCGAAAACTCCAGTAGCGGGGCAGCGATGACATTATCTAGGTAATTATTAAGTTGGAACTTTGAGAAATATCTGCGTATATAAGAATGCGCTTCTTGATTTGGCTCTACAAGGGTAAGTTGCGCACCCCATTTGGCGAAGATCAATGAGTTTTCTCCGGTATCCGGACCAAATTCCAATACTCTTTTCCCAGAAAATAATGCCGGAGGAAACATCAATCGATAGAACATGTTTTTACGAAGTTCCGCATACTTCGACAATTCAGTGTCGCTACCGAAATCGGCATGAGTGGGACGTATCGTTTGAGTCGAGTAGTATTCGTAAAGTCCGGCCATAATTATATTCCTGAAGAAAAGTCTCTGATCAGCGATTCGTGGCTGCGAAGCGTCAAGCCGCCATCTACCACGATGTTCTGCCCAGTGATGTACGACGCCTGCTCGCCAGCAAGAAACATGATCGCGTTAACAATGTCCTGCGGCTTTCCCATCCGGCCAAGCGGAATGAACTCTCTGTATCTGTCGACTAGCCATTCGTTCGTGTCATAGAAATTCTTGGCTTCGTCCTTGGCAACCACGCATGGGGAAACAGAATTCACGCGAATTCCCATCGGCCCCAGTGTCAGTGCGTAATAGCGTGCCAATTGCGAGATCCCTGCCTTGCCGAGGTGATAACCTAGAGACTGTTCTGGGGCAACATACTGGTCTGCGATAGAACTCACTAACACAATGCTGTTCGACTGACCACCGTAACTAGAGAAATATTGCTGGTTTACGAGATGGTCTATGGCATTTTTTGTAGCGGTGAGCGCTACTGTAAGCTCCATATCAAGCTCATCTTTTTTGGCTCGATGCCGTTGCATAAAAACTACGCTGGTGAGCTTTCCATACCGCTCTACCGCCTGATCCAGGCTAGATAGCAGCGCCTCTCGATTTGAGACGTCAATGGCATAGTGAGTCAACTTAGGCGAGTGAACATCCACACTGGGAGTTCTTCCAAGAACAGATACGCAATTGCCTTCACCATCTATAAGGTACTTCACCAACACTCTGCCTATACCCCGTGTTCCCCCAACGACTAAAATATGCCTTTCAGACATTCGTAACGACCTTGAATTCAGGCACAGGAATAATGAAACAGCCGCCGCTCTTCAGATATGCCTGATTCTTTTTGATGAAAGGCTCGGCGAAGCGCCACGCTAAAACAACTACGTAGTCAGGCTTTCGTTCATGCAGAACCGAAGTGGACAATACTGGCAGGTGAATGCCTGGGCTAAACCGACCCTGCTTGGCAAGATTGTCGTCAACCAGGTAGTCTAGATATTTCCCAATTTCGAAGTGATAAATTAGAGTTGTTCCTGTAATCGAAGCACCAAAGCCGACAACGCTTTTCCCTTCGCTTTTAGCCTTGACCAGGAATTTCTTTGTTTTCTCCTTCAGACAGTTTATCTTGTCGGTAAAGGCCGAAAAAGTCTCTTTATGATACAGCCCCATGTTGTCTTCAAGTGCCAGCATTTTGGCCACCGAACCGTCTCTTGCTAATGGTCCTCCCTGACGCTGAACAAAATATCGCAATGAACCACCCTTGGTAGGTATACGCTCAACGACAACCAGTTCCAAGCCGACACGTTCGAACAAAGTCTGAATTGGCCTAACTGAAAACGCAGAAAGGTGTTCGTGGTAAATAAAATCGAACACCATATTCTGTACCAGATCGGCAAGGTAGTAGCTTTCGAATACAAAGACGCCGTCTTCGGCCAGCAGTTCATTAACCGCATTGACCCAAGACATCAAATCATCGATATTGGCGAACACGTTGTTCGCCGTTACCAGGTTGACATACCCGTGTTCGCTAACCATCTGCCTGGCCAGCTCGGGCGTAAAGAATTTGTCGATGGTTTTGATGCCGTTGGCAGTCGCTTGGGCAGCAATATGCGCAGCCGGCTCGACACCAAGAACGCACATCCCCCGTTCCTGGAAGCATCTCAACAAGGTTCCGTCATTACTGCCGATATCAACGACCAGAGAGCCGGGACTCAATCTGCAACGACCTGTCACGCTATCAGCATAGCTGCGAAAATGTTCCGCTAATCCCATGGAGCTGGCGGTGACGTATATATATTCCCCATAAAGGATTTCCGGATCGATAACATCCAATATCTGCGCCAAACCACACTGCTTACACATGTACAGATCGATCGGGTAACTGGGCTGCGTCACATGTACCCGCTCCGAGGTGACATAGGCATCCCCGATCGGGGATGGCTTCAAGCTAAAAACCATTTCCAAATCGTGGCTAGCGCAACCACGGCAATCACTACGATGATGAATAACAGCGGCCATATTTCTTTCCTTTGCTGTTCATTGCTTGGTACTGACCTTATCGTCCAAGTCAGCCATAAAAATGCTTACTAAATTTGCATCGCTGCCATCTGGCGCCCATGGAGCAAAAACAGTATCACCACGATCGAAAGGTCCATTTGTAGTTTCGTGAAATACAAGAACATCGGAACGAATGATCAAGGTGTGAAACACTGGAAGCGCCATTCGATAAAAAAACTTCTTACCGGACGCATAATCGCCCATTCGAATAACACGCTCTATCCGGCAATCATCGTCAAATACGACCACATCCACCAACCCTTCGATGATATGCGTCGATTCAGTCTTTCCGGGATGCTTGTGCGGCCGCACATAGGCACTGCGCTCATGGACAATCAGCATTTCGTGCAAGCGATCATCAGGGCTGGCGTGCGCGCACAACCTTATGCGCTTTCTCGAATTGTGTGAGGACATTTTCTTGAAAAGATCAATATCCGATCGATCTGTTGTCGTGATATCTATTTCCGAATATAGTACTTCAGGGTTTACAGATCGGTATTTCTCGTTCATGACCTACCTATTTCCGATGCTGCTGCCGTATCTGTGGCAGAAGCACCAAAAAGTTTGCGACTTTTGACAGATTTTCATATATACCCGGTGTCAATTGGACTTTTTGTAACTCATCAAAGGAAAACCATGACATCGCCTGTCCTTCATTAAGCTCAAGAGCATGTTCATTAATTTCGAAATGGACTGGGAAGTAATGATTTTGCGATGAATTATCATAGCGCCACACCCATTGAAACAACTCATCTCCCATGCGTCCCGGAACACATCCGAGCTCTTCAATCAGTTCTCGTTGTAATGCATACCTAAAACTCTCATTTACTTCGACTTTACCTCCGAAAAATGTCCAGCACCCTGAAAAAATAAGGCCATGTGCATAATCCCGCTGTTGCAGTAATACACGGCCATCATCACTGTAAATGATTGCTTTAACCGCATGGGTCACAAAATTACTCAAAGTAGATAAACTCATAATCTCCGCTGTAACCGAAGTGTTGGTAGAGCCAAACCCACTCATCTATATCAAAGAACGATTCGCAAGTCAGCGCCCAACATTGAAGATTGAAAAGCTCCTGCTCACTCCGATAACTTTCCAGCATGACATAGCCCTGCTTACCCACTCGTTCAATCTCAGCCAGAGCAGCTTTGAGATCAAATGAGCGTAAGTTATGCAAGGTGCCCAGTGAGATCACAAGTTCAAATTCCTGATCTACAAAAGGGTATGTTGATTGGGCCTGATGTAGAAACAGGTGCGGTTTTACCAAATCAGTCGCACAACTGATACCATGCGCAGAAATATCAAAGCCAGTTACTAGCAGTTTCGGCTCCAAAAGCAGCATTTCATGCAACAGAAACCCCTTGCCACAACCTACGTCAAGAACTTTTGAACCGGGGCCAAGTTTATAGGTTTGAATCAAAGCCTTGGCAACAGGCCTCCAGCGACCGGGCATATATTTGTAGCCACCATAGCCATAACGACGGTCGCCATCCCAATAATCCTCTCCGTATTGCTTGGCAATTTTCATGCATTGCACTTTGTCGTCAATCATGCGCGCCAGGTAATCACGCTTGGTTGCCTGATGCAGCGGTGTTACGAAATTTCGAAGCTGCCCCATTTATTATGCTTTTTTAAACAAAATATGAGTGCTCTTGGTCAAGCGATAGATACTCATGTATCGCGAGATTTTTGGAGTGACTCACGCAATGGTGTCTACATCTTTCAGCAGGGTCAAAGGATTTTAATAACTGTTGGTTCTCGTCAGAAAACCAGAATTCTTTGAATGTACTGTCGGCAATAGATCCCATACGTCCAGACTTCGTATAAGCTTTGTCCTGGCAGGTATATACATGTTGATCAGCACCAACAATAGTCAAAAACTGCAGGAACGGACAGGTGTGATAATGTTTTTCAAACCGATCCTCGAGGTCATGATAGTGATTAAGAACGGAGAAAGTTGCATCTGACAAAGGCCGAGCAAGAGCAATCTGACGCGCTACTTCTTCCTTGATCGGACTATGGTATACATTGTTGCCAGCTATATCATTGCTAACAACAGCGCCTGACACCTTGACATGATTCACACCACAATCCTTGAGCTGGGCACAAATTTCTGCAATGTGCGGATGGTTGTCGTGCCCCACAATTAAACTTACACCAAGTACACACTTGGTATCGCGTGCGGTAAAGGCGCGAATATTTTCAATTAGTTGAGAAAAATCACGTGGCTTAGCTCCGCGGCTTTTTACATAGCTATCATCATCCCAAGCATCCAATGAAACTCGCACCCAGGTGCCGTGCTGTGCAAAGGCATCTGCAACACTCCCTTTTAAATTAGAGCCATTGGTTAATGCAGCAACCCGAATACCTCCAGTTGCAAGTACATCGATAATCTTGGGCAGTGGCTTATAAAGCAATGGCTCACCCCCTCCAGAAAACGTTACCGCTTTAACTCCCATCTCAACAAACTCATGGGCAAGTGCTAGCATTTTATCTGCCGGGATATAATCTTTTTCCACCATCTCATCGCCAAGAGCCAGTTCATCAGTACGGTAAGCACAATACCAACATTTGTGATTGCAGTGATTGGTGGGCTTAACTCGAATATGCACGGGGGCTACGATTTTCCCCTGCTCAAGTGCTTGAAGGTGGTCCCCGAAACGTAGAAATTTAAGTGAGCTATAGTAGACTGACATGAATTTTCTATATCTATGCTAAAATTTGAGCGCAGCTTGGTAAAGTTTGACGGATGCACCACAATGTCTCTATTCGTTCGCACTCATGAGGGGTGCTCACCCGCAAACCTTCCACTGCAAAATGAATAGTTTTTTGCATACCCACTATCTGATCATAAATACGATTACGTTGTGTAGCATCTTCTGGCAACTGAAACAAACTGTAAGCAGCGATTCCATCGATTTCTGGCAATTCACAGAGTATTTGCTCAAGAATTAAATGACAATTTTGCATAGCGTACTCAGCAGCGCTAAGCAGATATTGCATTCGATTCCGTTCACAGTAGTCACGTATCACTAAGTTCTGAATATGTTGTGGCACGCGCTCCCCCATGAACGACCGACTAAATATATAGCCACGTACTTTTTTCATACTGTTCTGGGATGTTGATAGGCCATGCCAGTTTTAGAGGCAGCACGTAATGTGATAGGTTCAAAAAATTCACCTATTTTCTTGTCACCATAAGGTGTAAACACCCCTTTAAAGCGGCAGTTCATCGACCAGCGAGTCTCGGATTCCTCGTTGACTCGGTTCCCATGGGGCAACGCCTGATCAAAAACAAGGACCTCTCCATAACGTACCTCCAGCCAGCGAACGTTGTTCTTGATTGACTGATAGAGATCCTCACTACTACTTCCAGCTCGCTCAACAAATTCCCGGCTTAAGTCTGTGGAATCTTGCGGTGGTAAAATATACATAGCTTTGGTAGCGTAGCAGTCGACCAAAGGCAACCAAACCACCACTTCAAAAGGTGAGTCGCCAGACCAAGTATCAGCGTGCACTGGTAACAGCGAGCTTTCATCTCCAGGAAATTGGATGCTTAAATTAATTCGTAACTGCATGGCTAATTCGTTACCTACCAGCGTTTCCAAGTAGGGGCGTGCAACTCGAAAATACATCTCACGAATCCCCTCTATCGAATTAAATCCCCGGATGATTTGCAATCGAAAAGTATTCAGTCCCGCCACTGGAACCCTTTGGTGAATCTGGTTCAGAGTTACCTCTGGCGTCGCTTCTGCCTCAGTTCCTAATGTCTCCCCTATTAAGCGAATATATTGTCTCCGTATCGACTCTAAAGCTTCTAGGTCCGCAACCGGACGAATTATATAGCCCTGCTGCAAATATTCGTCTGAAAGGTTTTTTTCCGATTTTGTTAGAAACATAATCAGGCTTTCTGAAGTTGCTTACGCATGGTATCGCAAAGCGAATCTGTGGTAATTCCCCAATGAGCAAGCAGAGAGTTCTGGCTACCGTACTGCTCAGCAAAGCGATCAGGAATGCCAATTCTGGTAATCTTGACCGCCTGCTCTGGCATTTCGTCGTTGCAAAATTCCAATACAGCACTACCCAGCCCACCTATGCGGGTGTGCTCTTCTACGGTGACCACGTGCCCAACTTTGGGTAACCAGTGTGCCAATATGGAATAATCGAGGGGCTTAACTGTATGCACATGTAACACACCGCAGGATATCCCTTCATTTTCAAGCTGAGTGGCTGCCCTCAACGCTAATTGCGTCATCGTACCAGTAGTGACAAACAAGCCTTCACCAGGGTTGCACAGCATGATGGCCTTGCCGATCTCAAAGCCATACTCCTCTTTACTTACGACGGCATCGCCACCCTTGGCAAGCCTGATATAAATGGGATGCGGCCAATCTACACTCTTGCTCATGAATCGTCGCATCTCATCCGCATCACAAGGTGCGACAACTGTCATGTGTGGTAAAACTCTCATGATGGCAATATCTTCTATCGCTAGATGTGTTGGTCCCAGTGGGGCATAAACAACACCTCCACCATTAGCTATGAGCCGAACAGGCAGATTCTGAAGGCATAAGTCCAAGGCTACTTGCTCGTAACATCGCCGAGTCAGGAAGGTTGCAATAGTGTTCACATAAGGAATAAACCCCTCCATCGCCAATCCTGCCGCCATACCAATCACGTGTTGCTCACTGATACCCTCCATGAAAAACCGTTCTGGAATTTCATTCTTCATACCTTCAAGCACTCCGTGACCAAGATCTGATCCAATAAAAACAATACGGTCGTCCACTTTGGCGAATTGGTGCACTGAATCCAAACATACTTTACGCATCGAAATCCCTGCTAATTAGTCTAAACAGCTGTACATTGCAGCGATCTCTTCAGCAGAAAGTCCGGACTTGTGGTGCCATTCTGCTGCTCCCTCGGCAAAATGAATGCCTTTACCCTTAATTGTGTGACAAATAACAGCTGTAGGTTTTTGAGGATCAAGCGGTAATCGACTCATAAGACTCCCCAGTGCAATGACGTCATGACCATCCACTTCTTCCACCGCGAAGCCGAAACTGCGCCATTTATCAGCGAGTGGCTCTAGATCAAGAACTTCTGATGTTGATCCGTAAGCCTGTAACTTGTTGTAGTCAACCAATACTGTAAGGTTAGAGAGTTTATGTTTGGCGGCCGACATCGCTGCTTCCCACATCGAACCCTCATTAAGTTCTCCATCCCCTGTAATCACAACCACACGGTAATTCTGTTTACGTATCCTGCATGCCAAAGCCATTCCAACCCCAATAGGCAAGCCGTGACCTAGCGCTCCTGTCGAGGCCTCCACTCCAGGAACTTTGCCCCACTCAGGGTGCCCTCCCATACGCGAATTTGCCTTACCAAAAGTAGCGAGTTCATTTAAAGGAAAAAACCCTTTGTGAGCTAATATCGCATACAAAGCCAAACACCCATGACCTTTACTCAAAATCAGTCGATCACGATCCAGCCATAAAGGCTCATCAGCACGGTATCGCAAGAATGTGTCGTATAATACGTGCAGCATTTCCACCAGGGACATAGCGGGGCCGATATGACCGCGCTTTTCAACCTCAATCATATTGATGATTAAGCGCCTGATAACCTTGGATGGTAGATCAGAACCCATAGAAACTCCGTTTTAACAAAATGAGTGCTGCGAATAACAGGTGCTAACTCTTGCAAGAAGTTCGCGTGATCGCTTCAATTGAGCGGCAAGAATTTCCTCACGACGCGCAAATTTATCAGCATTGGCAGCACATCGACGCAACCAAATATCACCGCGATACTCATTCAGCAATATCAAACACCAAGAAAGACCTATCATTGGCCAAGCCAGACGTAGACGATCAAGTATTTCTTCCCCATAAATCTTGACCGCTCCATCAACCCATTGTTGTTTGAGGTCAGAATCAATCTGCATCCCAGGATGAAAACCAAAATCGGCAATCAATTTTACCGGATCGTCCCAACCAAAATACTCAAAATCAATAAATGCAAGCTTGCCATTTGCGCGTTCAATAGCATTGTGAAAGCCAAAATCTGAAGGGCTTAACGTTTGTTTTACGCGCGGCAAAGGTTCAAAATATCCAGGCTCGATCCACCACTCCGAGCGCGTCCAACGAAGTATATTCTCCATAATAGGAAATAGCTCATTCTGAAGATAGTCATGCATCTCTGGATACTCAAGAGCAATGCTACTTAAAAAATTGAATCTTGTGCGCAACTGTTTCTCAAAGCCAAAGCCACTCAAAAAGGCGGCCGAAGCATTATGAAAACCCTGTAAACTGGAAAGATCCCTTAATCCGTGCAAAACCTCAAGAAATCTAAGTGCCTGCTGAATATGCTCACCATCAGGATGACTTACCACACCACCTTCAATCCATTCATACATACCAGCATTGAGTTCAAGATGATTTCGAAATGGTAAAGGAACGCTATCCACAGCATATTCGCTAATCAACTTAAAGCTATTGTACTCAGCGCTTAGACGGTCATGAGCAGTTCTCCCAGGATAGAGCTTAAGTGCGTATTTTCTGTCTCCCTCTGTTGTCACCTCAATCAACCCTGAGTTGCCACCCCGGGTAAGCCACTTAACGGAAGCGACTCGAGTAGAAGCTACTGTTTCGGCTAATGCGAACAACTCTGACTCAGTCCAGTCCCCCAATAACCGATTCTCAATCTCCACCCACGAGCAACATGTCACCAAGCCATCCACAGGATTCTGTCTATTCTCCCGTAGCAAAATCCGGCCAAGCACCTTAGGCAATCCTACATCTTCCAATACCTCAGGAAGATCATCAATAAACCAGTCATATCCGTTCTCAACAATACGCAGGACCTTCGCCTCACGCGTATTTTCAAAATATATCTTTCTCAATAGATTATCGTTGCCCGCTATGACTCCATGGCTTTGCAGAAAATCTATCGCTACCTTACGGAGTGGCACTTTATTGTCGTCGCGGTGTCCATATTCTGTTTTGTGACTAACCAAATCGACGCTATATCCACGCTGGCGACAACGCCACAGGAAACGATATGCGTCATCAAAGAGACGCGCATGTGTAATCAATCTTCCATATACTTGCCCCTGCAGGCATTGCCATTGAGCCTCGCCACCATCACGCAATCGCAAATACTCTCTAATCTGACCCTTATCCCCATGCCAATCTGGTGCAATCAACCCTAAGTCCCGAGCACCTAGCAAAAATGCCGTGTCATAGTTAATAAGTGTGTTATCCAAATCCACACCAATTATTAAACTAGGTTTACTTTCCAAGACACTTAAACCATGCCGATGTTGCCTGTCTGATTGAGTCCACATCCCATACTGGTGCATCTTTCCAATTCTGTATGCTATCGAGCATATTTTTGACACCCACTTCAAATGTGACTTTGGGTTTCCATGCAAGCAGCTTCGTTATTTTATGTGTATCCGCAAAAGTACAATCAGGCTCACCGGGTCGCTTAGGGATATGCACTACAGGACCACCCAGTAATTCGACGAGGCGATTGACGCTATAGTGATTCCCACTACCGACGTTAATGGCCTCACCACATACTTCTGACTGTGCAGCTTTGATGAACGCTTCTGCAACATCCGTAACGTAGGTAAAGTCTCGTGTTTGAGTACCGTCGCCCACAACCGTGAACGGGGTTCCACTCAGTTTCTGCGCCAGAAATACACCAAAAACAGCACCGTAAGCCCCAGATGTCCGTGATCGCGGCCCATATACGTTAAAAAGTCTTAGGGAAACCGCCGGCAATTTGTAAATTTTGGCCCAGTGCAACACTAACTCTTCTCCCATGTACTTCGTTAACGCATAAGGGTATTGAGGGATAATCGGCGATGCCTCTGGCGTGGGGTAAATATCGGGAATACCATAGCTTGAAGAAGAGGCGGCATAGACGACGCGCTTGACACCCGCATCCCGTGCACACTGCAGAACATTGAGTGTACCTACCACATTGGTCTGAAAGTAACTGTCCGGTTGCTCAATTGAAGGCACAATGTCAGCGAGTCCCGCCATATGGAACACCCAATCGACATCATGGAAATAAGTTCGCATGGTTGCGCGATCACAGATATCAACCTGGTGAAAGACGAACTTGGGATGCGCCTCGAAGGTCTTGATGTTCTCCTTGCGTCCGCACGCCAAGTTGTCAAGGATCACCACTTCGTGTCCTTGGGCAAGGAGCATTTCGGCAAGATGGCTTCCAATAAAACCACAACCGCCAGTAATTAGTGCTTTCATAGACGATTATTTACCTATATGAAGTTGACGTGAGCGACTGAACTCTCTTGCAAGGAATACAGGTAACGATTAACTTCATCCATACGGCAATTGCGACGACAATCTTTTATGTCGAGCTCGTGACGAATAAAACTGAAACTCTGTTGACGCTTTTCGCCCTCCCATATTTCCTGAAAAGAGTGTTCATTTATATTTCCATATTCGAATCGTTTGTCTAACAGATAAGCACTACATCCATAAACCGATCCGTCTGCCATAATGTAACCCCACACAAAAGGCGTTGCATAGCATTTTTTATATCTTCCTGACTCCGTGTACTTTTTCATGGCGTGACCACGAAAAACAACATTAAATTTTTCAGTATTGTAAGACTCGAGTTGTTTTGCCATTTCCAAATGTGGCGCATAATCAATGCCTTCATATAAATGGGTTTCACTGAACAGATGTTGTGAGTATGGCTTAACTACGAGGTAATCCAGTCCGATCTCGTCCCGGCATAACTCTGCCAATTGTCCCATTTCTTCCGCATTTTCAGGCAACAATAAGGATTGCGCGCCCAAGACACAACTAAGATTAGTTTCCTTCTTGGCAGCAACAGCACGTTTTAAATTAGCAATAACCTTTTGGAAGTCTTTCTCTTTAGTCTGATGTATCTGTGCATACGTCTTAGCGGTACCCGCGTTCATTGATACTTTTATCCATGATATGAGAGGCAGTGCTTCATTGATAAACTGATCAGTCATTACTGTTGCGTTTGTTGTAAAAGCAACATCAATCCCCGCTTTCTTAGTCGCTTTGACTATTTCATGAATACGCTTATGGAGCATAGGTTCGCCTTCGCCTGCATACATAATGCTTTTGATACCTAACCGCCCCATTTCTTCTAGTCGAACAGTAAGAACATCGACATCAAGCATATTGGTTTTATAGCCAATGTAATCGACAGCACAGAACGTACAGCGATGATTACAAGCCCCAACCGGGGATATCTCCAAGTAGATTGGATAAACTGATTTAGCCTTATTCCAATCATCACCGACATCAATTAATTGCGCTACTCGTTTGGGATGGTAAATCAGCTTGTGGCTATCAATTCCATATTTATCTTCCATCTTCTATCCCCTTAATTTCGACAAATTCTGATCAGCAGATACGTCTTGATCACACAGCCATTGCATACATATATGCCCCACAATCAGTTGCAGATCTTCAGCAATCTGCATATCGTCAATTGCAAAGTGAATCGAGTGATGCGCGAGTTCTTTGCAGCGTCCACCGGAAAAACCGAGAATGGCAAAGGTCTGCATACCAATGGCATTGCCGGTTTCTATTGCCTTAGCGACATTTGGCGAATTTCCACTACCCGAAAGAATCACTAAAATATCGCCAGGATTTCCCTTAACTCTAATCTGTTCTGAATAAATATTTTCATAGCCCAGATCATTGGCAAGACAGGTTAAAACTGCGGCATTTGCGCTTAATGCCTCAATTCGCATTCCACGACCATTTTTAACGCCAGCACCATAAATAAAGTCGTTAGCAATATGTATGGCATTTCCTGCGCTACCTCCATTTCCACAAAGGTAGATGTAGCGGCCACCACGCCAGGCTTCTAACAGGGCTTCGGCTAACTCTTGGATATCCTGCATCGCATCTAAATTCAGCGCACGCGACAATTTGTCAGCATAATTTCTAATTTGTTGTTGCATATAAATACGATTCCGGGTGGGTCTGAAATTTATTTGCTAATTGATAATTTCTTTATAGCTACCGCGGCGAAGAATGTCACATCCACCTAATTCTATTATTTGCGTACAGTTTTTCAGCGTGGTGAGACGGTGGGCAACAATGAGGATGGTAAGATTCTGATTAAGATCTTCAATGGCTTGCATAACAGCTTGTTCAATCTCGTTGTCCAGAGCGCTGGTGGCTTCGTCAAAAATCAGAATATTTGCCTGTTTATAGAGGGCTCTCGCAATTCCGATACGCTGGCGCTGGCCACCACTAAGACGGACACCGCGTTCCCCGACGAGGGTACTATACCCTTCAGAACGACTTTCGATAAATTCTGCAATCCTGGCTTGCTCTGCAGCCTTATGTACTCGCTCATGATTAATTTGATCCTGTGGTATTCCAAACGCGATATTCTCCGCAACAGTGGTATCGGCCAGAAAAATATTTTGCGGAACGTGAGCAATGGTGCGCTGCCATGCACGCTTAAGCTCGTGGTTGATCGATTGCCCATCTACCAGAACTTTCCCCTGCGTTGGATCAAGGAGTCCCATCAATAGATCGAGCAATGTACTTTTTCCGCTACCGGTGGTACCGATAAAGCCGATTCTTGCTCCTTTGGGTATCTCCAGATTGATTCCATTCAGCACCCATGGTCCATTGCTTCCATAATGAAAGCGAACGTTGTCGAAACGGATGACGTCCTTCAGTGTGAGAGGTGTAGGCTCGGGTTGGCAGGCCTCTATCGGCAATGGCTGTTCAAGCAAGCCAAGCACATCAATCAGTGCAGCCTTGCTCCCGGCCACCATCGTCCAGCAACCATAGATTTGCTGCATTAGAGGAAGCAGCCGTTGTGCGCCAAGGGCCAGCATCCCCAGTATTGGCAACGCTGCGGCCACGCCACCTAATCGGTTGCTCATCGCCAAGACTAAAATAGCAATCAACACCATGCCTAGGGCCTCCATAGCATAGCGTGGAGATTGACTTATGAAGACATTTTCGCTCACTACCCGCTGAAGTTGCATGACAGCCCTACGGTATGCATCACAGTAAACATTCTGAGATCCATCCAAGAGCACATCGCGAATGGCACCAAGACCTTCCTGTAGTGCCTTGACGACCTGAGTCTGTTCTTGTGCAGCACGCTGGCCGTTACGCACCAATCTGTGACGGGTTAGCCAAGCGATAATTCCATAGGCGGATCCGAAACTGACCGCTGCAACGATCGCCACTATTGGATCAACGGCGAGCAGTGTCATCATAATGGCAGCAAATAGTACCGCCGCAGTGAACAACGTCACCACCGACATCAACACACCAGTGACAGCGCCAATCTTTTGCGTTATTCCGCTAATGATCTCGCTACTACTGCGAGCAACATGCACACTGTAGGACTGATAGAGCGTTCGACGATACACCTCAATACTAAGATCAGCACCTGTGGCATTCCCAAGTCGAAGACTGATCCACATCAAAAGCAGACGCAACCCACCGGCAACCAAGGCCGCGACCGCAAATGCGATGGTGAGGGGCAACACCAAATCAGCGCCTGATGTGATACCCAGTGCTTGCACTACACCGGCCATTGAGGGTGAATTGAACACCTTTTCCGGCTGGGTAAGGATACCAATAAATGGCAAGACAGCACCCAGACTAATGACTTCGGCAAAGGAGCTGAGCACCGTCAAGCAAAGCAACAACACGAACTGCCAACGCCGATGCGGGCTGATGTGGTGCCAAAGACGTTTTAAGAGTTGGGTAATGTTTGAGGATGTTTGCACAGCGACGTTCATTAATATTTCATTGGGTTCGCTGTTTGGCGTTGGAAATAAATTCAGTTATAAAGGCCCCGAAGACACCAAGCATGAGGCCTAATATGATGGCCAGTGTAATAGTTGTTCTCTTACTAGGTTTTAACCGGTATTTCGGAATCTGTATTTCGCCGTCCTGGGTATAGGAGGTGAAACCGTCGGGTGATATACGTAGATTAGCCAACCGTTCCAATTCGATCTGCTTTCCTCGCAAGCCATCAGCATAAGCATCATCAGTTCCACGCTTGAGCAAGGCTTCCAGTTCAGCTGTTAAGACTCTTGTTCCCCGCATATAACTACGCACTGTTTCACTGGTGGTAATGATAGAGCTGCTCCCATGAAGGGCATCACCAGAACGCAACAACTGGTTGTCGGTAATCCCAAGTGATTTGGCCAAGGACAATTCAGCACGCAAATGTTCAATATCATCTGCATGTTTCAGTTTGGCATTTTGCTTCAGCATGGTGATATCAGCGGTAATGTTTTCTTTTTGCCGCTCAATTTGGTCTTTAACTTGTTTGACTAAATCAGCTACGTATTGTTCTCGTGTAAACATTACATAACTGCGCAATATCTCCGCAGTAAGCCCTGCATCTTGATCCTGATAGGACAGCTCAATGTGCTCGGCGGGATAATCCTTGTCTTTGCTAAATGACAGTGGGTGTTTATTAATAACGCTCACTCGAGCGGTAGCTGACATTGATGGAAACAAACCGGAATTTGCCTCAATAAACATGCGCCATTGATTTGTTGATTTAAGTTGCGCTTCAAACCCTGTGAATACGGTCTTGGGATCGAGCTGGGCAAACGGGTGTGCAGGTCGGCTTAGCGACACACTATTGGGTTTGGGCAGCAGTAATTTTACCTTGGACTCAAAAGTCGGTGGTGTGACAAGGAGATAGATGATTGCGAGGAGAATGGCTGCAATCAGTGTCACGAAGATAACGGTTTTACGCCGTACTAGGGTTTGCCATAGTTCGATCAGGCTGATTTCGTCATCGTCTGTTCGATCAGGCTGTATGTAGTTTTCATTTATATTGGTCATTTTATTCCCATGAAAAGCGAACTAATAGGTTGTTGAAATATGTATTGCTTAATGAAAATTCTTCAAGCCGACAAAAGTCGGCAGCAAGTAACCTATTGAATGGATGGATTACGGCTCGTACTGCGTTTGGCCGGAACGGGGTTCAATGTCGAGTTTTTCAACAGGCTGCTAAAAGCTCAGGGCAGACCGGCAGCTAATTAGTTGTTCCGCAAAGATGTACATAGACGCAGCAGAGTTGTTGGCCTAAAGGCCAACCTACAAAAGATATACAAAATAATGTTTCCGGCACGCTACCGCCCTGCCGTGTCATTACAGCATCAATAAAAACATCCATTCTGTAAAAAAATAATGAAGCTTTAATTAACTTGTCATTTCTTGCTCTGCTTGAAATGACAATGCGCTACATTCACAAAAGCTCACTTAACTACACCGCCAACTGAATACTATGCCGATCCAAACTAACCCGCGTATGTTCACCGACAATCTTTAACAATATCTGCACGCGCTCGCAACTCGCATGATGTTCAAATACACCGATATACCCCGCCATTGGCCCCTCAAGAATTTCAACCGGATCACCGGACACAAGTTCACGCACCGGTAAAATCGTATTACCTTGCATGTCTTCCCGGCTGTGTAACTGTTGCAGTAAGGCCTCCGGTACCTGCGCGGGAATGCCGCCGAATCGCACCATCTGGGACACGCCCAAGGTGGAGCGAATTGGCATCCAGTTGTCAGTCACTGTATCCAGATGAATAAATAAATAACGCGGGAACATCACTTCGCTTTTGAGTGAGTAACGTCCACGGATGCGCTTGTTGAGGAGGACTTTAGGTAAATACGTGTGGTAAGACTGGCGCTCAAGATTAGATTGAGCGACACTTTCCATTCTAGGTTTAGTAAAAACTAAATACCACGCCTTTAAAGCGTTGTCATAGTGATACATCTTAATTCTTCACACTGTCGTTGTGTTGTTTCGCCGCGTTGAGGATCGAGGCGTCTGCCTTGATATTTTCAATTTCGTTTTTGAGAACTTCATATTCCTGCATTTTTTGTTTGAGGAAGCGATAAGTGACGGTCGTTTTTTCCTGCACACCCTTGGTGGTTAAACAATAGGAATAGGAAATTTTATTACTATTGTGATAAAAATTCTTTGCCTTGATCACGCCTTTTTCCACCAGTGCCTTGAGGCAATAATTCACTTTACCCAAACTAATACCCATTGCCTTGGCCAAATCACGCTGGCTTAGGTGCGGATCTTTCTCCAGCAGGCTCAGCAAGCGGTACTTAATTTCATCACTTATCATAATGTTTAGTGTTCAGTGGTTGAACGGGTTTGAGTGTAGCAACCAAATGTACATAATTCCAATAAAAAAGGCGCCTTACGGCGCCTTTTTCATGTGGAATTGAATTACCTCAATGAGGTTGACAAGGAGGAACTACTTGGCATTACTCATTTCTTAGTGCCCTTTGTCAGCGGTATCGGCAACACGCAAAACTTCCTTGTTTTTATCGATGAGTCTTTGACCAATTCCTTTAATATTGGTTAATTCCTGGGCATTTTTGAAGGGGCCATTTTTTTTACGGTACGCGACGATCGCCTCCGCCTTCCTTTGACCCACCCCGATGATGTTTTGCGCTAACACCTCCGCATCGGCGGTGTTGATGTCGATCGGTGACGCACACGCCGCAGACGAGATGAATAACAGTGCAACGAATGCAATCACCTTCCCGAGTGTCGCTAACATGGCTTCCCCTGAAAGAATTCAAAAATAATAATAACTGCAGTGGAAGTATGGAAAACCCCCTGCCCAATATCAATCGGAAACGGCTGATTATGGGGTAGGGAAAATCTGACAGTGACGTGACGGTTTTCTAACAGCCTGTTAAAAAACTCGAAATTCGACCCCGTTTCGTCGTTCCGGGCAAACGCAGTACGAGCTGGAATCCAGTAATACAATAGGTTACTGGCAGTCGACGTTAGTCGGTTTAAATAATTTTCATTGTGTAATGCGTTTTTCAACAAGCTGCTAAAAACTCGCCGTGCAGAGTAATTTACCCAGGGGGTGGTAGTCAGGGCAAAATCATTAAAATCACAAGCTACACAATACCTTATCTCTGAAGTTATCATTAAGCGGTGAGAAGCCTTATTCTTTATCTTGCTTGAGCCGCTTCCTAGGCGGCACGTACACGCTGCATCAAACTTGGATGAAGCACACCAAGCTTGGGTGTTTGGCCGTTTGGTGCAGCTGGCGGTACCTTGAACCACTCACTATTGTATGGCAGCTCAACTGTATTGTGGAAACTGAATTTTGTTGAATAGCTTAAGCCAGCAAGTTGATACGCCGCTGTTTCACCGTCGGCGATGAGGAATTCTCCTGAGCGTAGTTGGTCAGTTTTCTGACTGGTGCCGTAGGCCACCAATACAATGAAACGTGGCGTTTGATCGTCAAATACCTTGATGATCAACGCGGGCCGAGGCTTTAGCCCTGGATTCAGTCCCTTATTTTCTGGGAAGTGACACCATACGATTTCGCCTGCTTCCGGTGGTGGCCACCAATGTATCCCCACGTCTCAGAACAAGCTCGATTTGACTGACTTGGCGCGGCCTTGGGGTATCGCTTTGCGAATGGCGGCCAACTGTGCCGGCGTTAGTTCGCCGTCGTCGGCTTCATATGCCGGCAGCACTTCTTTCGCCAGTTTACGCAACGCATAGTGAATCACTTGCGTTTCGCCTGTGAAACCGAGATATTCGGCCAATTTTTCCACGGTTGAACGGCTGATGCCGTTCTGTGTGTCCGTTGGCCGGAAACGGAGTAAAAGTTGATCGGGTTTTTGTGTCGTCGCCATGATATTCTCGAAAACGGAAAAAGATATATCTTTCTTTGCTACCATTGTCAAGTCATGGACTGAGCCGAATCAGTCCCTGAATCGGCTCAGATACCAACCTAGCATAGGATGGGGTGTGGACTGTGTGGGCGCCATTCAGCTGATGAGTGCGCAGGTGGAGATAAACGCAAAAAAATCGAGGCCACGCCGTTAACCAATACAGAGATCGCGGCAATCCTGCGCAATTACAAAACCCTGCCTCTGGGAATGTCAAAAGAACAGGATTTCCGGATATCCATAGCGGGCGTACAAGAGAAAACGGCCTTGCTATGGCACAGCGGTCAATGGCAACGCCCCCACAACCCATATCTTTAAGTTACCCATTGGACGGATACCGTCATTGCTCATGTTTCCGCCCACCTCCCACATGGATTTCCTGATGCTATAACCACTGCAATATTTGATGGCCTACGGAAAGCATGAAACAAAATTAAACAGCTTATTGAAAAACCTATATCAAAATGACAATTATTAAGACCGACTAACGTCGGTCGTTAGTAACTGATTAATATAATGGATTCCGGCTCGTACTGCGTTTGGCCGGAACGACAAGACGAGGGCGAATTTCAAGTTCTTCAACAAGTTGTTAATATGCCACTAATCTAATTTCTTGTTCGATCCGCTCTATCACAGCCATGGGATTAACGGCTTGAGTAATCGGTCGACCAACAACCAGATAATCGGCGCCTTGTTCGATGGCAAAGCGCGGGGTGGCGATGCGTTGTTGATCGGCGGTGGCGGAATCGGCAAATCGTATGCCGGGGGTGACCAATTTAAAATTAGGATTGGTCAGGCTGCGTAACGCTTTGGCTTCCAGCGCTGAGCAAACCACGCCATCTAAGCCACACTGTTGCGTCAATTGCGCGAGGCGCGAAACATTCTCGGCCGCAGCGCCGGTTAAACCGACTTCAGCCATATCCTTTTCTGACATGCTGGTTAAAATGGTCACCGCAATGAGGAAGGGCGGGTTAGCAACTTTCTGTATTGCCTCACGCGCCGCCTGCAACATGTTTCGACCGCCCAGTGCATGCACGTTTACCATCCACACGCCCAACTCTGCCGCAGCGGTACAGGCACGGGCGACGGTATTGGGAAT
>Ga0315281_10000553_pt1 | contig 52264 bp, 53 predicted proteins | sample YL17G07_0_MG_FD_204540 | JGI IMG/M metagenome (GOLD analysis project Ga0315281, IMG submission 204540) | Sediment microbial communities from Yellowstone Lake, YNP, Wyoming, USA - YL17G07_0 | ecosystem: Environmental > Aquatic > Freshwater > Lake > Sediment | place: USA: Wyoming | collected...
ACGCCGCGATCCTTGAAGCCGTAGATCAATGCTTTGCACAGGGTTGTCTTGCCCGCGTTGTGAGGTTGATGACCAACAACAAGAATCCTTCTAGCGCCCAATTCGGACCCGTAATCCTGTTCCGGAGACACGCTCAACTACACTTCTACTTTAACCTACGAGCGATTGCACGAGGCCTACCTACAGTGACCCGCCCCGCCTATCTTCTGAAGTGAAGAGCTGACGACAGTCCACGACCACGCTAGACGTTCTCATCACCGGTTCAACTATCTTCGCAACCGAGACAGCAGCTGCGGTCTGGATGTTAGTGAATGTGTCCTTGTCGAGATGATTCAGTGTCTCCGTCATTGTTTCGAAGAGCGCTCTACGTAACTCCTGTGGAAGATACTCCAAGGATTCCTCAACCTCTCCGAGATTCAGGCACGAGATCTCCGGTCTCGAAGCCAACACCATCGCGGGAGCAATGTCCTTCAGTCTTCCAACGAGGCAGAGCACTCTCGCCTCAGCGGCGATCGATGAAATATCCCACGCTTGCAGGTCCTGCTCCGTAGCCTCCATGACGAATCGTGCGTAGGCAACCTGGTCTTCGACGTGACCGTTTGAAAGAACCAGCCGAGTCACCTCCGCATCCTTGACCGACAGCGCTAGGAGGTACACGATATTGCTTAGGTGGCTTGCCAAACTTGGGAATTCCTGGGCGGCCTTCGTGAGAACACTCGGCGTCGGGAGGACGTAGTATTCTAGAGCTCCGTGTAGAATCGAATGGCCAACCTCGTGTCGAAGAGCGCCGTCCCATACAAGTTGACTCATGTCTTGCTTGCGTTCTAAAGAGATCGAGATCCTGGGAACGCCTGTCCATGCATCGTGGGCTACGATAAAGGCGTCATCAAGGTCTGCTGACGTGACGCCAGCTCTCCTTCTTTCAGCAGCCATGTGACTGTGCCAAAGATCATCATTTTCAAAAATGTCAACGTCGACAAGGTCCAAGCCTCTAGGTCGGAACCGTCCGTAGCATTCTTCTAGGAATCTCAGCATCTTGCATGCTTCTTCATCTGGAATGCGCCCATGCTTCTCCAGATGTAGGACTGGCATACCTTGCGGATGCATTCAGCAGGACCAAAAACTTGTCGAAACTGAGCCAATGTGTTGACTCCCATGCGACGGTCAATCGAAAGGACCCTAAGCGTTATCATGAGAGAAGCGCAATCCTACGCATGTCGTCTCCACGTCCTTGCCGGCGGCTGAAGAGATTCAACGCTTCTCGTCCCCCCTCCACATACCAGTACAATATCGATATGATGCACACACCATACACATGTCGACTCAGAACAGTCGGCGCTAACGTTTTCCATTCGCCTAGATGGTCGCCCTAGTGTTTGCTCTCATTGGTCGACTGCTCAAATCTCTTGGTCTCGTCTTGGAAGAAAAGATAGGAGAGAGACTTGACGAGCGCTGCGCTATGTAATGTGCGAGCGTCCTCTAGTACGAGGCAGGGTTGATGAACTAGTATAGAAAGGAAACGGATCTACAATAACGGTCGAGCCCGTCCAAGTAAAGCTGGATGAGGTTCTAGACGACGACACAGTCGTGAAAGGAGGCGGTAACCGGTCGAAATGATGCATCTCCCAAAATCAACCGCGTCAAAGGGTTGGTGCCATTCGTCAGCCGCGCTTTCGGACGACGAACATTCGTCTCTCCGAGGACCAGAATCCGCCATACTTCCTGACCATCTCGCTGACCGCTGACCGGGCGTGATCAAGTCTCAAGCGGAACTATTACTGAAGCTCTAGCGTTCGGGAAATGCATCATTTCCACTTCCACCACTTTCGCACAGTCAGCTCTGGACGATGGGAGGGGGCTCTTCTGTGATTTCAATGATCCAGAGTCAATCGCTGAAAGGATTCGAGAGATTCTCCGTATTCCTTCGACCAGATCGCAGCTTGAGGAGAGAGCACTCGATTTCTCGCGAAGACGAACTTGGGGCGAGGTGGCGAAAGCTTACTGTAAGACATACCGGAAAGTGTTGGGCGTAAGGTCTGTTGCAACAAGGCATCCCGCGGGTTAACTTGGCTCACTTTAGGGCCCTGAACGACGGCATAGGAATAATCCAACACGCTCCGTACTCGAAACCTGACCTGACTTGGGGCTACACGACTGATGATGTAGCACGTGCTCTGGTCTTTGTGTGTCGCGCCGGGGACATAATGGAAGAACCAGAACAAAGAACATTGCTGCGCAAGTATGTCGCCTTCCTCGACAAGATGCGAACATCAGATGGTCGTTGGAGCAACGAAATGAGAAGGGACGGCAGCGTCGCTGACGCGCCTTCAGGCAGGGATCATCCTGGTCGGGCGGCATGGGCTGCCGGCTGCTATGCGAACTCTCAACTTTGGGGGGAACGAGCGTGGGGACGGAGAATTCTTGACGCGGGCCTCCAGTGGGCTCTAGATACATCGTCTCCAAGAGCCAAGGCATATTTTCTGCTCGGAGCCTGCGAGTTTCTCAAGACGGAGACTGATTCACGGCTGCTTGACGGCGCGACGAAGTTGGCATGGCAATTGCTTGGTTGGTATCGAGCCGTCAACCGCCCTGATTGGAGATGGTTCGAGGACATACTCGCCTATGACAACGCCAGACTTCCTGAGAGCCTCGCCGCGTGGTACGAGATCACGAAGGATTCGGCCAGCTTAGACGTCGCCTCTGGATCTCTCGAATTTCTAGTGAAGGTTCAGACCGTCCAAGGTGTATTCGCGCCGATCGGGAACAAAGGCTGGTATCGAGTAGGCGAATACAGAGCACTCTACGATCAGCAGCCAGACGACGCAGGCGCCACGGTAGAAGCTTGCAACAGGTTGCATCGAATAACCGGACAGAAACATTACCTAGACTGGTCATCATTCGCTTTCTCTTGGTACAGCGGCTTCAATCTCAAGCGACTGGCTGTCTACGATAGCGCAACAGGCGGATGCTACGATGGTCTCACCAAGGAGGGACTGAACCTCAATCAAGGAGCTGAATCGGTGCTATCGTATCTGCTCGCTGTGACAAGCTTCTGACGCGACAGGCCTCATCTCAGCTGGAACAAGAAACAAGAAAAGCTCTCAACGTTGACGAAATCGCACCCTGGACATCGCATCGAATCCTTTGGCGGCTAGAACCTCATCGCGTTCTCTGAAACCTCGGGATCAGCTTACAGGCATAGAGGGTTACATCTCGCACGGTTCTGGCAGCTTCTCTCGCGTCTTTGGTGAACTGACTGGCAACGAGTATGCCTCTGACCTTCTTTGCTCTCTTCTTTCTGCTGTAAGCGCCCTTGCACGTTCTTCCTGTCGCGGCACAGGAAGTCAAATGGACCTCGTGATGTAGGAAACTCGGACCTCACCAGCCTGAGTCTTTCCAGCTTCCACATGTGGGTTTTCAGGTATTCCTTAACGTCCTTCTTTCGAGTTTCTTCACGTCACACCAGCGACCAGCGACGACTCGGCCAAGCCTTGATGGCAAGTGTTCCCGCAGGAGATTTGCGAGCGAACAGATCATATCGGAGTCTTGGCATGATGACGGGCACGGGGCATTGAGATGAAGGTGCAAAGAGTCGGCACAATCGTCGGTATCATGCAGAGCGAGGACCCGGTGAAAGTGCGTGTCCAAGTGAGGCTCGAGGAAGAACCGCTTGAACAACGAGTAAGACCGTACCCACAGATGGAACGGGACAGAGTGGCCCAGCAGATGGGCCATTCTGCCGATAGCATTGCGAAGCAGCTTCGCACAGTGATCCCCGGCGCTCTCATAATGGGCCCCGGGTTTGCAGGTACTTCTGGTCCTCACATTGAAGAGTGGCTCGTCCCTGCGGACCAAGCGGCGAAGCTATCGATCGGCAAGAGACTCAGAGTCACCTTGGAGCTCCTTGAAGACGATCAAACATGATGGTCTGCGCTCGCTTACGGAGACAATACCAACGCACGGGTGACATGCGCACGTCGGGCGGATAGATTTGGTCGTGACTCTGCGCACCCGCGTCCAAGAACGCTTTCCTCAACGCCTCATTGATGGTGTCAAACCCTTTCAGCGGCTGCCCCGTCTCCAGATCCACCAAGAACTGGTCAGCGGCTTGATACTCGCCGAACCGTGCTCGCCTTAACGCGAGGTACGCGTTGATCTTCGTTTTGGCATCTTCTGCGATGAAATTGAAGCCGCCACGCTTCTTCATCGGTGACTCGCCGGGCGGAGGCACAACGAGCTTGTACGGCGCGGCCCGCCGCTGAACTCGCTTGTCACGTCGCCGACCGTCATACGCAGCAGCGAGCCGTCCCGCGGTCCTGCCTCCAGGCCGATAAGGAAAACCGCGGCATCTCTGATATTCGGGGCGTGGTCAACGATCTTACGCCAGAAATCCTGTTCTCTACTAGGTTCGCCCTCATACATCCACACTTCGTGCGTTATCTCGGCTAACGGATTGTTGATGTTCAAACGAGCTCCGGTGTTTGCCTTCATGAAGCTGCAGATGGCGGCCACAAACATGCATGCCTTTGATTCGCCTTCCCTTGAGACTTCGCGCTTCAGCTCACGAACTATCTGTTCGAAGCGTTCACGTTTTGCGAAATCCCGCTGTGCCACATCAGCGATTCGCTGCGCAACGAGTTCGTCTGGCGTGCAGTTCAAATGGTTCACGAGAATTGCCAGATACTTCAGATAACCCCGCTTTGTGCTTCCCGCCCTTATCGTTTCACATGTGAACCATCGTTTCACGCTCTCAAACTGGAGTAGGGCCTCTCTCTGGCGGAGCTCGTCTTGTTTAGCGGCACTCGTAGGCATCGCCAAATCACCCTCTCACAATTTGGGCAGCGCGGCCGCGCGTCTAGATCCCAGAAGATCAGACTCAGTGGGGACGGAGACGCTGCAGTTTGCGCAGAACTCCAGATCGAGCCGTCCCGTACAAAGCGTTTGCGTTCTATGCGTTTTATTCGGGCTGAGAGGCGGGTTAAAACATTAAATACGGTGGCTGCGTGCGAGTCTAGCGTGGTGGGGCCAGAGCGTCGTCGTCCAGTGGGGCCGTAGGCGACCAGTGAATGTCGACGGTGTCTAGCCAGGGATGACGACAGGACAACCCCGTTAAGGGCTCCAGAAGCCTTTGGCATGCAACGGGTTTGCTGACCATGTGGGATGACGATCTTCCGGAGCGCGGGAGAAACCCGTAGACGAATAGAAACGGCGGAAGTCGAGGGTTCAAAATGGCAGGAACGCCATGATAGTCCCTTCGGCCCCACCAATTCTCTCTCTCAACGTCAGTCTGTCGGAAGACTGAGTAGTTCGCGGTGGGGGCTCTTGGGTCCATCCTCTGCAGAATCGTGACCTGCATCTTGGCCTCGATCAAGGATCCGCATCTGACAACGTTTAATTATTCCCTGACGAAGGATTGCGCGGAGCTGGCGGCCATAGCTGGGAGCTAGGACCCGTTCCCATTTCGAACACGGAAGTGAATCTCCTAGGCGATTCAGGCTGTAGTGTGTTCCGCAAGGCCACGCGAAACTTGGACAGCTGCCAACTCCATCATCTTTCTTGCAAGAATCATCGATGAATGTTTATAACGGCGCCTATTCGTAGTGCCCGATCAATCGAGGATGTCGATTTGATACTTGACGTAGCGCTTCAGCTTGCCCCAACCGGAGGGAATAGTGTCCTTTCGAACCTCATGAACCTCGTGATATTCGGAATGATCTTCGCCTCATTCTTCTTTGGTCAGCAGATACAGAGTCGGATCGCGATCCTCCAACTGGACGGTGCCGTGAGGAAACTTGAGTTCATCAAGAGTGATGCGAAGGCTCTGGCGCTACGCACGATAAAAGAGATCGGGAAGCCGAAAGATGACCCATCGTCCGCTCTCTCCGGACTTCTTGAGCAGTTCTTCATCAGTCCCGTGGATATGGATCCAGCGGGGATAGTTGGAAAACTTGACCACCTCCTGGACGTGCGTGACCTGAAGTTCAAGGCAGATGTGAAGAAGCTTGCTCCAGAAGCGACGGATTCGCAAGCCAACAATCTCGAGAACTTGGTCGAGGCATCTTGGGCGCTCAACCTTCTCTACAAGGTGGTTAGGCACTTTTATCTCCTCGGCAAGAAGACTTCGAGTTTCTACATTATACTACAGCTTCAGATGCTTCTGCCCCTGATCATGCAAGAAGCGGAGGCATATGCCGGTGCTGCGAAGGCCTTTGCTCTGGGCCAACCAGTTGGTGACGGAGCGGGAGCGCTGGTGGCGTCGAGACTCATGAGAGATCACGAGAAGCGTGAAGTCGACAAGGATGTCATGGTTGCAGAGACGACAATCGAAGGGCGCCGTATCATAGCCCTGAAGGCCAAAGGCCCCGGAGGCAACGTAGGGAAACCTGGAGATGCTATTCGAACTCTGATCGAGGAAAACACCGGTAAAGTTGCGATGGTTGTAATGGTTGATGCTGCATTGAAGTTCGAAGGCGAGAAGACAGGAGAGATAACGGAAGGCATCGGAGCCGCCATCGGAGGCGTCGGAACGGAACGGTTCAAGATAGAAGCAGAGGCTACGAAATACAAGATTCCTGTCTACGCGATCATAGTAAAGGAAAGTATCCTAGAAGCGATTACACCGATGAAGAAGGAGATTGCTGAGGCCGCCAATGGTGTCATTCAGAGAATCAAGACCCTCATTCAGGAGAATACGAAGGAAGGCGACTTAGTCATCGTTGCCGGGATTGGCAACACGGTGGGAATCGCACAGTAGGTGGAAGAAATGGAAGCGAAACGTAGTGGCATGTACAGCTACCTGATGGTCATATTCAGCATCATTATCCTCGCGTGGGCAGTCTGGGCAATGTACAATGCTTTCAACTTCCAGCAGCAGGGCAATACGGAGAACTTCTACTTCTACGCAGCCGCGAGCTCAATAGCAATTGTGCTAGCTGTATCTTCCATCATGCAGATGCGGAGAAGAATGCTGCTGCTACAGAGCCTTGCGATCAAAGTACTCTCCATAATCCTCTGCGCAAACTGCGGCTTCAAGGTAGTGCGTGCTTTTACACAAGGTGACTTCGTGTACAAAGAGGTCGGCAATTGTCAACAGTGCAAGGGAACGATGCGCATCGACTCGATATATGCTGAGGAACCACCCAAGAAGAGCCGTCCCTAGATCGTCAGAACCTCGCAGCTGTTCTCCTTGACAATCACTGTGTGCTCTGCCTGGGTCACAATTCTCCCGCTTGCCTCAACCAGTACGGGATACCCGGAGATGCACTTGGCCCTGACAGCCTCCGAGAACCCGTCATCGACGACAGCCTTCCCTAGCGAGGAGTAGAGCCACCTAGAAGCAAAAGGCAGTGTTCTATACATTCTTCGAACGTACTCAACTACCTTCTTAGCTGATTCAGACCGGACTCCTCTTTCTCGAACTGCTCTGAAGATGAACATCTGGTCCGAGTCTTCGACTCTCCCAGCGGCCTCTTTCAGGGTGACGAATGGTTCGATCGCGTAGATGTCGCCTGTCCGGAAACGTCCCGGCGTTGGTCCGGAGACATTCGGGACAGACAGTCCGGCGTGTATGGTGTAGCGCTCCACTTTGTGGCCTGTGAGGTTCCGTATTGGTCTGCAGCCATACTGTGCGATAGTCTTTTCGATCTGTTCCCCGACGTCAGAGAATCGGACACCGTGTGCTATCCTGGCAACCCCCACCCGAAGGGCTTCCTCAGCGACTCCAATCATCGAGAGGTACATTGGGTTGAGCGAGACTGTGACCGCTGAGTCGTTGATGTAGCCATCAATGTGTACACCGAAATCGACTTTCACAACGGAGTCCTTCGGCAACACGCTCGCGTCGTCCCAAGGCGATGTGTAGTGAGCGGCCACTTCGTTGATGCTGACATTGCATGGAAAGGCAGGTCGCCCACCTAGGGCGATGATCTCTGCCTCAACCCTCTCGCACAACTCACGGACGAGTCCGCCCTCACGCACCAGCGGGGGTATGGTCTTTCGAAGCTGCGAGATGATATGTCCACCTTTCCTGTATGCCTCGAGCTCGTCCTTCGCGATCAACTGCAAGTCTCCTCGAAATCGAAGGAGTGTCATCGCTTGCGTTATATTTAGGGTTGAGAGATCTAGCAAGATCGCTGAGAGGACTCGCAAGCTAGAAGGGATTTCGGAGAGGCTGCAGCTGCCAGACAACAACGAGGAAATGATAGTAACCCCATGGGAAGTCTCGGGCAAGATTGACTACGAGAAACTAACCCGAGAGTTCGGTACCGAGCCACTGACTCCTGAACTTCTCGATCGCCTTAAGAAGCACACCGGGGCTCTGCACACGCAACTTCGCAGAAGGATCTTCTTCTCTCACAGGGATCTGAACTGGATACTTGACGAATACGAGAAGGGGCGCAAGTTTGCGCTATATACTGGCAGAGGCCCATCAGGGCCTGTCCACATAGGGCATGTTGTTCCCTGGATATTCACCAAACATCTCCAAGATGTCTTCAAGGCAAACCTCTTCTTTCAAATGACCGATGACGAAAAGTTCCTATTCCGTCAGGAGACTGACTTTGAGGATTCACATCGCTGGACCTACGAGAATATTCTGGACATCATAGCGGTAGGTTTCGACCCGAAGAGGACAGTCATAATATCAGATACGAAGAATATACAGCACCTGTACGAGATCGCTATCAAAGCCGCAAAGCACATGACCTTCTCGACAGTCAAGGCAGTTTTCGGATTCCAGGATAGCTCCAATATCGGCATCATATTCTTTCCCGCGATTCAGTCCGTGCCTGCCTTTCTTCCGTCTGCTGTGAGCGGGAAGAGCGTGCCGTGCCTGATACCCGCCGCTATCGATCAGGACCCTTACTGGAGGATCACGAGGGACGTTGCGCCCAAGCTCGGGTTTCCGAAGCCGGCGCAGATTCATTGCCAATTTCTGCCGGGTCTTGGAAAGGGAGGCAAGATGTCTGCCTCGATGCCTGAAACAGCAATCTTCACAACGGACACGGCGGAAATCGCGGAGCGCAAGATCATGAACGCGTTCACGGGAGGACGAGCAACTGTAGAAGAGCAGAGGAAGCTAGGCGCGAATCCCGACATATGCCCGGTCTACTACTATGAATACTTCCTCTTCATGGACGACGACAAGGAAATCGAACAGCTGCGTAGGGATTGCATGTCAGGTCGCTTGTTATGCGGGGAATGCAAACAGATTCTCGTGCGTCGCGTGATACCTTTTCTCCATGAGCATCAAGCGAAACGGGAGAAAGCGAAGGACCATGTCGACGAGTTCCTCGCAGAGAAGAAGGGCTTGAATCTGCCCGAGTGAATCTGCGCAGAGCTAATATATCGTGCCACAAGTACGTACGACAGGAACGTATCTGGAGATTCATAATGAGATGCGAGAACAACGATGACGGTGACAGCGTTTTCAGGCCTCCACTTGGCCATTGAACCGGCGCTTCGTCGTATATCGTGTCGACCCGAGTCTTCATCCGAACACGCATCGGTACCCGAGATCGCATCTAGCGAAATTGGAGCGGAGGACTGGCGCCTGTGATTGAACTCAGAGAACATGAAGCCAGAGCTCTTCAGGCACTAGCAGAGCTCGGAAGCCCGTCAAAGCCGGCACAGGTTGCAGCAAAGACAGGACTCGATGAGGCCGCCGTTATGCGCGCGACCCTCTCACTTGTTGAGGAAGGCTACGTGTCGGTCAAAGACGAGACCGCTTTGTTCACTTCTCTGACCCCGGAGGGGCGCGACTATGCAGAAAAAGGGCTGCCCGAGCGTAGGATCCTCAGAGTCGTACTTGACCACGGAGGAAGAATGGAGTCATCCGAAGCCGCTCGCGCGGCCGGTGTCCCAATGGAGATGCTTCCAATCGTCTACGGGTGGCTCAAGAAGAAAGGCTGGTCCACGCTTGAGAAATCCGATGGCCGAACGATAATAGTCGCACAGAAAGACGCTGAAGGGTCGCGCGACGAGGAGCTACTTGGTGCACTCGCGAAGTCCGCGGAGACTGACGCGTCCAGACTCAGCCCTGTGGAATTGGCCGAACTAAATGTGTTGAAGCAGAGAAGGCTTGCGGCACTACACGAGCGAGTGGACAAAGCCATTTCGATCACTGATGAAGGGCTGAAACTCGTCGAACAAGGAATCGCGGTCCAACGTGAAGTCAGCAGTCTAACACCTGAGATGCTGGCGACGGGAAGTTGGCGTCAGACCAAGCTCAGAAAGTACGATGTGCAGGCCGAAGTCGCACCAACCTGGCCCGGAAAGAAGCAGCCATACAAACGGTTCTTGGACGAACTCAAGTGGAAGCTGATTGCGCTCGGCTTCAGGGAAATGACCGGACCGATCGTTGAGACTATGTTCTTCAACTGTGACGCGCTCTACATGCCCCAAGACCATCCGGCTCGCGAAGTCCACGACATTTACCTCGTGAAGTCACCTGAATACGGCGAGTCTGCCCCCTTTGCCAACTATCTTGACAACGTCAAGAAGACGCATGAAAACGGATGGAAGACAGGATCAACTGGCTGGAGATCCCCCTATTCTAAATCCGAAGCTTCTCGACTGATCCTGAGAAGCCATGGAACCGCTGAGAGCGCAAGAACTCTTGTCAGCAAAGAACTGCAGATCCCGGGCAAGTACTTCTCGATCGCAAGGTGCTTCCGACCCGACAAAGTGGACCGAACACATCTGACTGAGTTTAATCAAGTCGAAGGAATAGTTGTCGGTGAAGATCTCTCCCTCAGAGATCTACTGGGTGTGTTGGAGAGATTTGCGATGGACATCGCCGGCGCGGACAAAGTCAAGTTCAACCCGGATTACTTCCCATTCACAGAGCCGAGCGTCGAGCTCCAAGCATACAAGGAAGGAGTTGGCTGGTTCGAATTCGGAGGATCAGGCATCTTCCGCCCAGAACTGACAATCCCACTTGGTATTCAAGTGCCCGTGATAGCGTGGGGGCTAGGAATCGAGCGTCTCTTCATGATGAAAGCAGGAATCGACGATATGCGTACGCTCTTCTCTCAAGACCTCGATTGGCTGAGGAAACAGGAGCTAGTGTAGAATGGTCACGATCGCGGTGGAGCAACAAGACCTTGAGGGACTCCTCGGGATCAAGCTGCCAACAGACGTCGGTGCTCTTAACGAGATCCTTAGTCTGATTAAATGCGAGGCGACCCACGCGCTCTCCGAAGAGACCGGCGTCGAGGAACTCAGTCTTGAGAACAAGGACACCAACCGGCCCGACCTATGGTCCCCGGAAGGTATAGCGAGGGCTTTGCATGGTTTTCTCGGACTCAAGTCTGGCACCAAGGTCTACGCAGTGGCAGGTTCATCCGGTGTAGCGATCAAGGTCGATCCCCGCCTGGAGAAGATTAGACCATTCATCGCTTGTTCAGTTGTTAAGGACGCGCTGTTGTCAGATGCCGCGATTCGCGGCCTCATGCACCTCCAAGACAAGCTCGATGAGAGCTATGGTCGAGGAAGGAGGCGATCATCGATAGGTCTCTACGAGTTCGATCTGATATCTCCCCCCCTCAGATATGCTGCCGCGAGACCAGAAGAGGTCAGCTTCGTTCCTCTTGGAACAAGCGAACGGATGAATCTGAACGAAATTCTAATCAAGCATGCGAAGGGAATTGAGTATGGTCACATCGTCAAAGAGAACCCTCTCTGGCCCATCTTGCTCGACTCAAAGAACAATGTACTTTCTTTTCCCCCAATCATAAACTCAAACGACCTAGGCCGAATAACCCCTCAGACTCACAATGTACTCGTCGAAGTCACCGGCACGTCCCTTGATGTCGTGTTGAATGCATTAACGTTGATAGCAATCAGTCTGGCGGATCGGGGCGGCAGGATCTATTCGAGCACTGTTCACTATCCATACGGCAAGACAAGGAGGTCTGTCACTCCCATACTGAAGGCACGTCACGTGAGAATCAAGCTGGATTACGTGAAGGCCGTGCTAGGAATGCCTCTGACCGTCGGGCAGGCCGTGAAGTTGCTACGCAAAGCAGGATTCGTTGCATCGAAAGTGTCGCAGACCATTCTGGATGTGACTGTGCCATGTTTTCGCCTGGACATCATGCATCCCGTTGACGTCATAGAAGACATAGGCATCGCCTACGGACTTAACCAGATCAAACCAAGATGGCCGCCACATCCGACAGTTGGTGGCATAACATCGCAGCACGAGTTCAACGATCTGCTGAGAGAGATAATGCTCGGGCTGGGCTTTCAGGAAGTACTCACATTCACTCTGTCGAATCCAGAAAAACTCTTCACGCGAATGAGCTTGTCAGCCGAGACGATCGTTGATCTTCAGAACCCGCGGGTGCAGACGCTCACGTGTCTCAGGAACTGGCTCATTCCAAGTCTGATGGAGATTCTCTCAGCCAATGTTCATGTCACATATCCGCAGAGAGTTTTCGAGACTGGGGAGTGCGTTACAAGGAATGATTCCAGGGTTGAGGAGGTCACAAAACTGGCCGGTGTCACTTGCCACGCAGGGTCTTCGTTTACTGAAGCAAGGGCGTCCGTTGATGCTCTACTCTCAAATCTCGGGCTGAGTGCAAGAGTCACCGAACTAGAGCACGGAAGCTTCGTTGAAGGGCGGGTCGCTGCAGTATGGGTCGGAGATAGACAAGTTGGAATCATGGGTGAGATTCATCCGCAGGTTCTTGAAAGGTGGGGAATCCAGAATCCCGCTGCTGCTTTCGAACTGAACGCGCAGATGCTCAATGCAGCTGCAACGAACCATTAATCTAATTGGCTGGGTAAGACAGGTACAGCAGGCACCAGAAACAGCCCACCCCCGAGAGAGCCGACCAAGTGGGGCGACGCCCCTCGATGAAGTTCGCGTGTTAGTGTCGTGGGCAAAAGGGCGGAAGCTCAAGGAGACCTTGAACTCTCGCCCGCGGTGAAACCTGAGCTATGATTTAAGAGGTCTACATGTCCACTCTTCCCGCGAGGACCAAATCTTGGACGCGGAACAGCGCCTCAACCTGATACTGCGAGGCACCGAGGAAGTCATCACACAAGACGAACTAAAGCAGCTACTTGAGACGACGAATTCGCCGAAAGCCTACTGGGGCTTTGAACCGAGCGGTAGCATGCACATAGGAACTGGACTAGTCTGCGGAGGAAAGATCAAAGACATGGCGGACGCCGGCTGCAAATTCACGATCTTCCTAGCCGACTGGCACGCATGGATCAACAACAAACTGGGAGGCGACTTGGAGAACATTCGCCTATGCGGCGAGTACTTCACGCGATGTTTCATAGGATTGGGAATCGTTTCGGAGAACGTCACATACCGTCTGGGCTCCGAAGTCGAACGAGGCCTCGACTACTGGGAGAAAGTGATTCGAATAGCGAAATCGAATTCGGCAAAGAGAATTCGCAGAGCGCTCCCAATAATGGGCAGAGAAGACGCAGAGGACATTGAAACAGCGGCATTGATCTACCCCTGCATGCAAGCCGCGGACATATTCCAACTTGACCTCGACATCGCATGTGCAGGGATTGACCAAAGAAAAGCTCACATAATCGCGCGAGAATCGGCCTCAAAGCTTCAGAAAAGGAAGCCTGTCTCGGTTCACACCCCTCTCCTGCTCAGCCTCTTGGGCGGAGGACAGGGCTCTCCCGGGACGGCAGCCCCAGGCAGCTTTGATGAGAATCCGGAATATGATTCTGAGATCGGAAGCAAAATGGCAAAGAGTATTCCCGGGAGTTCGATTCTCGTTCACGATGAGCCCGAAGAGATCCGTGACAAGATTAGATCCGCCTACTGTCCGCCGCGAGAGATCAGGGACAACCCCATCTTAGATATCGTTCGGTTAGTTCTGATGCCACAGATTGGTGCCCTTGAAATTGAGCGACCAGCGAAGTACGGGGGGAACACAAGGTTCGAAAAGTACGAAGATGTCCAGAAGGCATATTCGAGGGGCGAGCTTCATCCGCAGGATCTCAAGGGCAGCGTTGCGAAATTGCTTTCAGACAGACTCGAAGGCGTCCGGCTAGAACTCCAGAAGGATCCCGAGTTGTTGCGACGTATCAAGAGTATGGAAATCACACGGTAGGGCACTAACGTGAGTTGAACGCCGAAGAACGACGGTTTGAGGCAGTCATAGAGCTCATCGGTGATGTTGCGGCCCATTCGAGACGAGGGGTGCCTGTGATCGTCGAGGGCCCAAACGACGTGAAAACACTCCGCAAGCTGGGAATCACAGGACCGATCTTTTGCGCGAAGTCTCGTCGTCTTGGGCTCGTTGATTTTCTCGACTCGATCGCAACCTACTCCGAAGTGATAATCCTTACGGATTTCGACAAGGAGGGTAGGGCCCTCGCCTGGCGCCTGTGCAGGGATTTGTCACAAATGCGGGTCAAGGTGAACGTCGAGATCTGGAAACAGTTGAAGGCTCTCGCTCGGTCCGAGATGGTGGGAATCGAGAATCTCGGAAAGTACCTGGACAGGCTCGCAGCGTCCTTGCTGGCGCACAGGAAGGCGTCTTAGCGGCGAGCTAGAGTGCTTTCGACATTATTCCGATCATGTCGACGAGACGGTTTGTGTAACCCCACTCGTTGTCATACCAGGCCAGGACTTTGGCCATCCTTCCGTCGATCACCATCGTGGAAAGGCCGTCAATTATGCAAGAATGGGGGTTTCCGATTATATCCACCGACACTAGTGGTTCCTCCGAGTACTCCAAGACGTGTCCGAGCGACCCTTTCGCTGCGGCCTTGAACGCGTTGTTGATTGTTTCGGATGTGGCATCTTTCTTAAGTTCAGCTACGAAATCGACCAATGAACCGTCAGGGACTGGTACACGATACGCCAGCCCGTTGATCTTCCCTTTCAGTTCTGGAAAGATCTCGGTCGTCGCCTTTGTTGCTCCGGTTGTTGTCGGGATTATTGAGAGGGCAGCCGCACGTGCGCGCCTAAGATCTTTGTGAGCAAGATCTAGGATTCTCTGATCGTTCGTGTATGCGTGCGCGGTACTCATCATTCCGCGCAGAATTCCAAAGTTTTCGTGGAGCACTTTCACCACAGGCGTGACGCAGTTGGTTGTGCACGAGGCCAGCGAAATGATGTTGTGTGTTTTTGGATCGTACTTCGAATCGTTGACTGCAGGCACAATTGTCACGTCAGGATTCGACGCAGGTGCCGAGATCAGGACTTTCTTGGCTCCGGCCTTGAGATGCTTGGACGCACTATCTCGGTCTGTGAAGAGGCCGGTGGACTCGAGAACAATATCCACTCCCAGCTTGGACCAAGGCAACTCGGCGGGATCTCTGACGGCCACAACTTGTATTCTCCTTCCGTCAACGGAGAAGCCGTCCGGAACGAGCTTGATCTCAGCATTGAGCTTTCCAAAGACTGAATCATACTTGAGAAGATGAGCGAGCGTCTTCGCGTCAGCTACATCATTGACGGCGACGATCTCGGCGTTGATTTTCGCGTTCCTGAAGGCGCGAACAAAAGCTCTCCCTATTCTCCCAAAACCGTTTATCCCGATCTTCACGGTCAATTGGTTGCACCGTTTATGCGTAAAGGGAAGTTGCCTTTCTTAAAATCGTTTCACAATGCGGCAAAAGGTCGGAAAACAGGTCCTCTTGCCTTAGATGACGAGAAAATGTTTATCAACGCTTGCGTGTGTAGGGATCTTCAAGCTGACGCGCGAAAGCGCTTACAAACTTCGCTTTCCTACGGACGGCACAACGAGTGTTTCATGCTAGAAAGGACGCTATGGAGAAGGGACAGTAAGTTGGGCAGTAGTGCGCGTATCCGCGTCTGTGAATGGAGGTTCACTATCAATTGGGAACAGAAAGTCAGTACGCACCCACCACCAAGTACGTCGTTTTGGCGGCGTTCGAAGTGGAGGGAGTGGTTGAGAAGCCCGACGTAATCGGCGCGATCTTCGGGCAGACAGAGGGCCTATTCGGCCCTGATCTAGATCTCAGAGAACTTCAGAAAGGCGGAAGAGTAGGAAGAATAGAGATTCAACTGGAGTCGAAACACGACAAGACCACCGGGAAGATAATGATCCCGTCCAGCTTGGACAAGGTCTCTACCGCGATAATCGCGGCTGCCATTGAGAGCGTCGACAGAATCGGTCCGTGCACGGCAAAGGTCACTCTTGAGAAAGTGGAAGATGTCCGGGAGGAAAAGAGAAAACTCATCCTTGACAAGGCAAAGGACATTCTGAAGAAATGGGTAATCGAAGGCTCCCCGAGCACAGATGAAATGGTTAAGGAAGTGGGGGGCGCCATACGATCAGCAGAGATCGTGGAATTCGGTCCAGACAAACTCCCCGCAGGGCCAGAAGTACAGAGCAGCGGATCAATAATCATCGTTGAAGGAAGAGCCGACGTTCTCAATCTGCTTAGATGCGGAATCAAGAACACGGTAGCCATCGAGGGCACGAAGATCCCTCAATCAATCATACCGCTCTGCAAGAACAAGGAGGTCACGGCATTCTTGGACGGAGACAGAGGAGGCGACCTCATACTAAAGGAACTTGATCAAGTCACTGAGCTCGACTATCTGACGCGAGCTCCGGCGGGAAAAGAGGTCGAGGAGCTTACTCCGAAGGAGATAATGAAAGCACTTCGCGATCGTATCCCACACGGAGCACGCAAACCAGAAGCGAAGCCAATCGTCACTAAGGCGGTCCTTCCTGAAGGAGTCACGCAAAAGGCACAGGAACTGAAGGGGACGCTTGAAGCTGCTGTTCTCGATGAGACAGGAAAAGAAATCGCTCACCTGCCGGTCAGCGAGCTCGCAAATCAGCTACCAACTATTGAAGCACCATACACCCTAGTCTTCGATGGAGTCATAACACAACGCATACTGGATCTAGCGGACCAGAAGAAAATCAAATACGTCTTGGGCGACCGCCTATCAGAAATCGCCAAGAAACCCTCAGACATCGTGGTGCTGACAATGTCCGAACTCGGCGGCCGCTGACTACAGCAACAATCTTTGCGTTCCAAAGAGCAACTCGTCCTGGCTGATGTCGAAGACCCCTAGTATTCGGGCCGCTGCAGGCGCAACTTGGCCAGAGACGTAGTATTCGGTGTCGACCTCGTCGGAAGTGACTTCAAAGTACGGACGTGCTTTGTCATAGAGCTTCGTGCAGAACGTCGGAGATTGTGGCGGGGGCAGAGCCTTCCTTTGGAATCGCGTACAGATACGGCCTGAAGCTCCTGGCAACAACTAGGACATTCCTGTCATGGTCGTCGATGTCCCACAACCAGATCTCTGAACCATGTGGTGTTGTCTTCTCGCCCAAATCCAACAGAAAGAATCTGAGATTCTTCAATGCGGTCCGACTCTACTGCCGAACGGGTGGGGGCGATTCTGCAGATCGCGCGAGCACCAAAGCATCCTCTCCATCTGCGTAATATTGTCGGATTTCGGAGAACGCTCTGTATCCCATCCGCTCGTAGAACGCGATGGCTCCGGCATTTCCTTTGCGGACCTCAAGGCGCATCTGTCGAATTCCTTCTTCAGTAAGCTTCGCAGTGAGAGCGGACAATAGGGCTGTTCCAATACGCCTTCGACGATGGCGTGGATCCACCGCTATAGAGACAACGTGTCCCTGCGTGGCATTTGCAGAGGCCACAGCATATCCGACAATGTCCCCGTGATCTGATGCGACAAAGAAGTGCCCTTGGTGGGCCTTGATCAGGTCGGTGAAGGCTTCGGGCGGATAAGGGTCATGGAAACATGCCCTTTCGGCTTCGTAGATGCCACATGCATCCGATGCTTCTACAAGACGGATTGTGTACGACAAGTATGTCCGCCCCGCTGCAGAATCTCATTCTATCGCGGTGAAAGATGAAAGTAGTGCTTTGAGTTTCCTCCCCCGAGTGAAACGACCCCAGACACCGAGAGTTGCGTTTCCGACAAAACTATAATAAACGGTGTCTGATCGTACGCTACGACTCGCCGCGACAAGAGGAGGAAGCAGAGATCTCAGAGAAACGCGTTGAACGTTGGGGCGTCGCGAACATCTACTCCTCGTTCAACAACACAATGGTGCACATTACTGACCTTGCTGGAGCAGAGACTGTTTCCCGAAGCTCCGGTGGACAGCACGTCAAAGCAGATAGACTTCAGGGTTCGCCATATGCGGCGATGCAATCTGCTGGTGCAGCGGCAAGGACGGCGAAGGACAGAGGCATCACAGCTCTTCACATTCGAGTAAGGGCACCTGGTGGACATGGAGCCCGAACACCCGGTCCGGGCGCTCAGGCCGCGATTCGAATGCTGGCGAGAGCGGGTTTCAGGATCGGTAGGATCGAAGACGTCACACCCGTTCCGCATGACGGAACGAGGCGACCGGGCGGCCGAAGAGGACGACGCGTCTAGATCCTGCTCACGAGAGTCACGCCTTTCATGTTCCTTGCTGCTTGAGAACATTCATCACACTGGAACTGAGCCTCGAGAATGTGTTGTAGTGTTACGCGGATCAACCTACACCGGTCGACTCAGTTAGAATTGATCACACGACAAAGTATGTAGCAAAAGCTAATCTATTGCTCAGCTTTTTTCGTGCAGTTCGATTGGATGTGCGTCCATGACCCTGATCGAGCTGGAGGGGCCCTCAGTAGGCGCAGCCAAGGAAATGGAGATGCGTCTGCGAGAAATCGGAGCCCGAAGGCTCGCAATCATCGGCGTTGGCAATTCGCTGAAAGGCGATGACTTCGCAGGATCTCTTGTTGCCAAGAAGCTGATGAGCAGATTCAACCAAACTGTTCATCAGCCCCTCATCTTGGATGCTGAAGACGCTCCGGAGAACTTCACTGAAGAGATACGTGCGTTCGGGCCTGATGCGGTGATCTTCATCGACAGCGCCGTAATGGGATGCCCACCAGGCACGGTGAAGCTGGTGCCCCTAGACGAGACGCAGTACCCGTACTTCTCCACGCACAATCTACCGCTGAAACTTCTGAGCACCGTGATGGGCGATGTTGAAGATTCGTTTCTCATAGGAATTGAACCCAAAACCACGGAATTCTGCGAAAGAATGTCGGAAGAAGTGAAGGCTGCCTGCACACAGGTTGCCCAGACAATTCACAAGGTCATAGCGGAGTGGTCGTGAGCGGGCCTTGGCTGACCTAATGATATTGACGATACTGGGGATCGTTGTTGTGTCTGTCTTTGTTCTCTACTATATGGTTGGGTTCTTGGGCAAGACTACCCACGGGAAGGGGCCAAAGTACGAGGCCTTCTCGGGAGGAGAAGAGCTGCCTCCTGCCCGAGGCAAGTATCACTCAGAGATGTTCGTCTATGCATCTCTCTTTGTTGCTTTCGAGGTAGTGACGCTGCTTGTCGCGAGCTCACTGAGATTGCACAGCCACGTTTGGCCTCTGCTATTCGTCATCGCAGGAGGCGTATCACTTACGGTTGCGATGCTATGGTTTGTCGGAACGGGAGGTGCTGAACTTGCCTGAACGACTTTCTACATGGGCCAGGACACGGTCGCCTTGGCTGTTTCACATAAACGCCTGTTCATGCAATGGCTGTGACATAGAGATAGTCGCGACGCTGACGCCGAAATATGATGCGGAAAGATTCGGGGCAGTGCTGGTCCCATCCCCACGACATGCAGACGTCCTAGTCGTAACTGGCGTCGTGAATCCACAGACAAAGGACCGACTACTACGCGTCTACGAACAGATCCCGGAACCGAAGTTTGTGCTGGCAGTAGGCGCATGTGCATGTGGGGGAGGCGTCTTCAAAGGATGCTACAATGCCGGGCAAGGAGTTGACAACATAGTGCCCGTTGACATGTTCGTCCCCGGATGCCCGCCAAAGCCTGAAGGTATTCTGTACGGTATCGTGCAACTTCTAAACAAGGTGAGAAACAACGACAAGCCAAAATGAGGATCTGATCCGAATCATCGAAGATACCGCCAAGGGCCTAGGAGGAGAAGTCCAATCCTCCACCAAGCACGCGATAACAGTCAAACTGACTGTTGAACGCCTGATCGAGGCTGTTCGAATAATCACCACACGGCATGGGTTGTCTCATCTTTCGACAATGACCGGACTCGACTCAGGAGACAACGTGGATGTCCTTTATCATTTCTGGAAGGGAGACGTAATCGCCTCAATCAGGATCTCAGTGCCAAAATCCAACAAGCATGCGCCCTCGATCGTCGATATCGTGCCAGGGGCCATCCTCTACGAGATGGAAGTGCACGACATGTTCGGTGTCATCTTCGATGGAAACCCGTGGATGGACCGAAAACTCCTGCTCCCAGATAACTACCCGGAGGATCTCCCGCCTCCCCTCCTAAAGGATACGAAAGCTGCTGAGATCCGCAAGGCCGTGGGGGTCGAACGTTAGTGGCCGAACCAAAGGAAACGAGAAAAGAGGCTGGAGCAGGGCTAGTACAGTATTCGACTGAGAACCTCGTTCCATTCGGTCCCATTCATCCAGCCCTGAAGGAACCTGAGTACTTCAAACTCTACCTGAGAGGCGAGACAATCGTTGATGTGATACCTAGGATAGGGTACGTACATCGCGGTCTAGAGAAGGCGGCTGAGCAGAGAAGATGGACGCAGAATACCTACATGTTCGAGAGAACCTGCGGCATCTGCAGTTTCGCGCACAGCCTCGCGTACGTACAAGCAGTTGAAGGTCTGACACCTTACGAGGTCCCTCAACGCGCCCTCTACATTAGACTGATTGTGGCTGAGCTTGAGAGAATCCACAGCCACCTCCTCTGGGTTGGCCTGCTAGGTCATTGGGCCGGATTTGACACGTTGTTCATGTGGGTCTGGCGGGACAGAGAAATCGTCCTAGACCTAGTAGAAGCCATCGCTGGAAATCGCGTACACAAATCCTTGGCCACAATCGCCGGAGTCAAGAAAGACATCCCGGACAGCATGAAGAACAAGATCGTGGAGAGGACAAAACACCTCGCCGACCGCGCTTACTTCTACAAAGGGATAGTCGACACCGAAACCACACTCCTCGCTCGCACACGCAAAGTCGGAATTCTCAAGGCAGAAACCGCTCAGAAGCTCTGTGCGGTCGGTCCGCTTGTCCGAGCCGCAGGGCTGGCAATAGACGTGCGAGCCGACGACCCTTATGCCGCGTACGGGGACGTGCCCATCGACGTAGTAACAAGGAGCGAGGGCGACGTATTCTCACTCCTGCACGTGAGACTGGATGAGATTGTTACAGCGGCGAACGCCATTGATTATGCCGTGAGTCAGATGCCCGGCGGCCCCATCAGACTGAAGATACCGCCGAATATACCGGCAGGCGAGTACGCGTCGCACATCGAGGCGCCTCGAGGTGAGCTCTTCTACTTCGTAAAATCAAACGGGACCGCAATTCCCGAGCGCGTGAAGGCTAGGACCCCCACTCTCGCGAACCTGCCCACAGCACTTGAGCTCCTGAAAGGACAGACCATGGCTGATGTTCCCGTCGTATTGACGGCGATCGATCCATGCTTTGGCTGCATGGACAGACTATCGTTCGTGGACTTGGATTCGCAGAAACAGTGGAGCTGGGGCGGCGAAGAGCTCAGACAATACGGAATCAAACGGTATTTCCCAGAGAGGAAAACCTGATGCTCATCGAAGCAATTGAAGCAATTCTCTTCCCCGGTTTCCTTTTCACCTTAGGGCTTGGCTTTCTCTTCGAGTGGCTTGAAAGGAAAATAGCAGCACACATGCAAGGAAGAGTCGGACCTCTAGTCGCCGGTCCCCACGGGATCCTCCAACCCATTGCGGACTTACTCAAACTACTCTACAAGGAAGAAATCGTGCCCGGCTTCGCCGACGTTACGATCTACAGAATTGCTCCTTCATTATATTTCCTAGCGCCCATACTTGGGATGCTCTTCATTCCAGTCGCTGGCATTAGGGCTGTAGCTACCTTCGACATGGACTTGCTGTTCATCATCTTCCTTCTTGCATATTCCGCATTCGTTGTGGTGATCCTGAGCTTCGCGTCCGCAAGTCCATACACAACAGTCGCATCTGGAAGGCTAGTTCTCCAATACGTGAGCTACGAGATACCTCTAGTGATTGCAATGGTCACAGCGGGGGTCTTCTCGCACAGCCTATCGATAGCAGGCATTGTCGAAGCACAGTCCACAGCTTGGAACATCCTGTACATGCCGTTCGGTTTCGTCGTCTTTATTGTCGCCTTGATGGCCGAACTTGAGAAACCGCCATTTGATATTCCGAGTGCCAAGACGGAGATTGTCGCGGGCTGGCTAACAGAGTTCTCTGGACGAGCGCTCGCTTTTCTGAAGCTCACCAAAGAGGTGAGTCTCGTTTTCGGTGCAGGCCTGGCAGTGTCGTTGTTTCTCGGTGGACCACTCGGTCCCGTCCCGACGGACCAGATTTTGGCTTCGGTTGCCTACACCGCGTACTTCTTGGTGAAACTACTCGTAGTCGTCTTGCTGATCTTCGTACTGCGTTCTGCAATGGCGAGACTGAGGATCGCACAAGCATCAGAATTCTTCTGGAAAATCCTCACGCCACTTGCGCTCGCCCAACTTGCCTTCGTTATCATACTTGGAGGCATGTAGATCGGTGCCGAAGAAGATCGGTTCAGCAATTCCAGAGATGATACGGAGTCTCGTCAAGAAACCTGACACCGAGGCCTACCCGTTCACTAAGATAACTGTGCCCGAGACATATCGCGGGAAACTGGACATAGACCCAATGAAGTGCACCGGCTGTAGCATATGTGCATACGTCTGCCCGGCATCAGTCATCACAATGATCGACGTCGGCAAAAGGAAAGTAGGAGAGAAGGAACTGGTCGTCAAGAGGCCCAAGTTCGACCTATACACATGCATTTTCTGCGCTGAATGCGTGGACAACTGCCCCTTCGGCGCCCTCGAAATGACCAAGGACTTCGAGCTAGCGACACCGCAGAAAGAGACACTGATCATGACGAAGGCTCTTGAGAAATGGCAATAGAACTTACGATCCTGCTTTCCGCGCTTTTGATCGGAGTGACCCTTTCAGCACTGTTGATCAAGCGACTCGTCTACTCGCTGATCATGCTTTTCTATTCTGGCCTGCTGTTGGGCTGTATCTTCCTCGCTTATGGGGCCTCGTATGCTGGTCTTTTCCAGATCATAACTTTCGCAGGCGCCGTCTCCGTGATGTTCATGGTCATACTGATGCTCATAGGCGGAGAACCGACACCCACAGGCCAGCGCATCTCACGCGAGCAAGTGATAGGACTTGGACTATCGATCGCAGGTTTCCTAGTTGTCGCAAGTATACTGTGGCAATTTGGTCCATCACCCATACCGGTGGAAGAGACAGTGCTAGCACGACAAATGGGTTTCGCGGCAGACGACCCACTGTCGTTCCTCTGGTCTCTCAGAGCATGGGACATCGTCTTCCTCGTGATTCTGGTCTCAGCCGCACTCGCGGGAATACTCAACCTATTCTCAAAGGAAGGCGAGCACGAATGATCGACCAACAGATCCTCCAGCTAACCGCAGCTGCCATGTTCTTTATGGGTCTAGCCGGTTTGGCAACAACGCGCAACCTTGTGAAAGCCATCATGTCATTCCAAGTGGTGCTCTTCGGCGTGAATCTGGCACTTTTCTCATCGGGCCTCGGCCCTAACGGTCCAACAATGTTCTCGACAGCTCTGCTGGTTCTCTCGATTTCGATCGGAGCGAGCATCGAGGCCTTCGCTCTCTCACTGGTAATACTAGTCTATCGACACTACGGAACGCTCAATCCATGGGAAATCAGGAGGCTTCGACACTGAACAACTACTATCCCGAATGGCTCGTGTGGCTCCTACCGCTGATTGCAGTTGTGTTCGTGCCAGTAGTCTCGGCTCTTGGGGGAAAGGCCCGTGAGTGGTTCGCAGCACTCGTCGTGCTCTTGGCCGCAGCTTTCGCAGTGACACTAGTCCCCATAGCCCTGTCCGGAGGGAGTCAGCTCTCCATGGCATGGCTTCCTATCAGCGGTTTCCGACTACAGATCAGAGTCGACGGTCTCTCAGTCTTCCTCGCGTTGATCGTCAACCTGCTCGGCTTCCTCATCGTCCTCTACTCACAAGGTTACATGAAAAGGGAGACTGGACTCACGCGATACTATTGCCTAGTTCTGCTGTTCATTGGTTCGATGACGGGTCTTGTCATGGCTGGGAACCTTCTCCAGATGTACATCTTCTGGGAGCTCGTCGGCATCTGCTCAAGCTTTCTGATTGCATTCTGGTATGATCGGCCCGAAGCAGTAAGGGCAGGCCTAAAGGCCTTCATCGTCACTCGCGTGGGAGACGTCGGACTACTCATCGGGCTGATCCTACTGTACGTTAACACAGGAACGTTCAGTTTCGATGCGCTTGAAACAATGGCCGGCGGAGGAAAGATTGCGGGCGGCATACTTCTCGCAAGCGGGCTTCTCATTCTCCTGGGAGCGATGGGAAAGTCGGCGCAGTTCCCTCTGCACGTTTGGCTGCCAGACGCCATGGAGGGCCCCACGACCGTCAGCGCGTTGATACACGCCGCGACAATGGTAAACGCCGGGGTCTACCTGGTGGCAAGAGTTACTCCGATTTTCGGATCGAGCAGCATATGGCTTGGGGTCGTCGCGTGGGTCGGCATCATCTCAGCAATTCTGGGAGCGACCATGGCGGGCGCGACGCTTGACGTAAAACGCGTCCTTGCGTACTCGACAATAAGTCAACTGGGTCTCATGTTCCTCGCACTCGGTATAGGTTCACCAGGGGGTTGGTTTGCGTCTCAGTTCCATTTGATGAGCCAAGCTGCCTTCAAGGCACTGGGGTTCCTCGCGGCAGGTTCACTGATTCACCTCTTGGGCACCAGGGACATGAACGAGATGGGAGGTCTAGGGCGAAAGATGCCTGTGACTTTCATTGCTTTCTTCTTCTCGATTCTCGCGATGTCAGGTGTGCCGCCGTTCATAGGTTTCTGGAGCAAGGATCTCATAATCGCTGAGCTTCACAACGCCGGTGACTCGACACTCTTCATCTTGGCCCTTTTCGTTTCGGTGTGCACATCGTTCTACGCATTCAGGGCATTCTTCAAAGTCTTCTACAGAAAACAGTCCGACCTTGTGAAGTCAAAGCAGATTCACGAGTCACCGTTAGCGATGGCAATTCCTCTTGGCCTGCTAAGTATCGCGGTGGTGACACTGTGGCTCGTTGAGGGTGGAGCTTCGAGGTTGCTAGGCGTCGTCGAGCCAGAGGCGGCAAGTCCCTGGATCTATGCGGCTTCCCTTGGCGCTTTGCTGATCGGTTTCCTTCCTGCATACGCCATGTATTTGAGGCAAAGTCCAGAGCCTTCACAACTCGTCGCCACGCATCACTGGATCTCGGCAACAAGGAACGTGCTGCTTGATGGGTACGGGTTCGACAGGTTCTACGACAGAGTATTTGCGAGTACGGTGACGAGGCTCGGGTCAGCCGTGAGGCTGATCCAGACTGGATCGCTTGGGAAGAACATGTGGGGCTTCCTTCTCTTTATACTCATAGTCGCCTTGGTGGTGCTTGCGCTGTGAATCAGTGGATTCTGCTAGCGTTCGGCTGCGGATTCACAGCCGCGCTTCTCGTGCTGCTCGTCGACTTGATCGCCAAGAAGGCTCCACGCTATCGGACGACGGTGGCTGGGCTAATAGCGATCATCGCATACGCAATCATAGGATACTCAATACTTAGAATCGCAGGCGAGTTGCCGAAGGAAGGCTATGTCACAGTATCGCTCATTTCATCTTCGCTCGCCACGACACTTGTGATCAGCCGGCTCAGCATCTATGTCTCTGCAATAGCAATCCTGCTGTGCATTATCACATCGATCTACACGGTCGCATACTTGTCGAAGTCGGGGAACGCGGCGATGTTCTACGCGCTCACCCTATTCTTGGCGCTGAGCATCGTGGGAGTCACTATCTCCGGTGACCTACTCACACTCTTCATCTTTTGGGAAGCCATGAGCGTGTCCGCCTATGCGCTCGTCGCTTTCCATAAGCGCAGTTGGGAAGCCATCGAGGCAACAATCAAGTATCTTCTTCTGAGCGGCGTCGGAAGCCTGACAGCTCTGTACGGAATTGGCCTACTCTACGGGATTACTGGGACACTGAATCTTCAGAGTCTGGAGGCACTTGTCGCGCAGCCCTCGACGCCGATAGGTCTCGCTCTGGTGTTCATCCTGGCCGGGTTCGGGGTCGAGGCAGCGATCGCGCCTATGCACACCTGGCTGCCCGACGCTCATCCAGCCGCCCCAAGCCCCATGAGCGCCCTCTTGTCGGGCATAATAATCGAGATCGGTAGCTTTGTCTTCATGCGAATTCTCGGCCCAGCATTCACTGGCCCTGCTTACGTTGCTGTTCTACAACCCCTTATCGCCATCTTCGCGATCGTGACTATGTTTGTTGGTAATCTTTCGGCGCTTCACCAAGATGACTTGAAACGACTGCTCGCTTACAGTAGCGTCGCGCAGGTCGGCTACATCCTGTTTGGGATTTCCGTCTTCACCCCGACTGGTTTCTCGGCGAGCCTTTTTCACATTTGGAACCACGCCCTTCTGAAGGGACCGTTCTTCTTGCTCGCAGGAACTGTCACCTATCTGATCGGCACGAGAAGTCTGACCTCGATGGCAGGGGTTGGGAGACGCTACCCAGTGTTCGCAGTCCTTCTCGGCATGAACGCTTTAGCCATGACAGGCGTGCCTCCGTTTGGCATGTTCTGGAGTGAATTCCTGATCGCCTTGTCAGCCCTCAGCCTGAAATCTGCTCTCATGACGGCAGGTGTGGCTCTGATGCTTGTGAATGTCCTCATCTCCATTGTGTACTATTTCCGGGTGATCAGAGTTGTGATCTTCAGCCAGCCTAGTGAATACCTGTTGGCTGCGCAGCCCAAACGAGCTTCAATTCTCATGATTATCCCTGTGATTGTCCTGATCGCGCTCAGTCTGTTTACGGGCATGATGCCGCAGCTCTTCTACGAGCCCGCTGTGAGAGCGATCCAAGCCCTTATGGGAACCACATGATTCTAAGAGCAAGACAGAATAGTATCATCCCGTTGGAGCTGGAAGGACGGTTGATGTCACTTGAGTCGGCCAAGAGTCATAAAGCAGATCGAAACGTTTGACGACGCAGTGAAAGCCGAGCGAGATGTCGAAAGCGGCTATGACAGGGTCATAGACGAACACATAACGTACTGGATAGCTGTCGAAGAAGACATTGTGGATAGCTACAGTAAACTAATGGCCAACACGGAGAACCCGAAGATTCGAACCACCTTGAGCCACATAGTGGCTGATTCGCGAAAGCATGCAGAGATGCTGAGATCCGTAGCCGAGACGTTTAGGAAGATCATGCTGGACGAGGAGAAACACGCAAGACTCATCCAACAACTGGCCGAGGAAGCTCACAAAGAGTAACCCTTCTCCACTCAGTACCCGCAGCCGATTCCGAGGCCGGCGAATGGGTTCGATTGAGGATAAGGACGGGTTTGACGATCAGGAGCTCATGCTGACTCTGGCAAGAAAACACGGCCTCAAGGTTGTGTGGAACAGGTGCATGATGAAAGGACACATGCGGCTTCAAGTTGGATGAATCGTATGGCAAGCGCTAGGTTTTTAGTAGCTTTCTGTTTAAACGTGTGAGCGTCGTGCTAGCGAAATGGCAAATCTTGCTCAACTCAAGACAACGATGATAGTAACGATCCTGCTGACGTTGGTCATATTCGTAGGTTTCGTCGGGGCAGTCTCCCTGTTGTACAGTGCAGCAGCGGGCTTGGACTTGTCCCCGATGGCCACTCTCCTCGGCTCATTTGTGCTGGCGCTCATGTTTCTGGGGCTGCAATTCGTAATCAGTCCGTCGATTGTGGCATGGTCAACACACCTTCAGTATCTTCAGCCGGGACAGTATCCTTGGCTTGAAAACACTGTGAAGGAGCTTGCTGGCGCCAGCGGCGTTGCCGCCCCGAGATTAGCTATCGTTCCGAACCCAACACCGAATGCTTTCGTCTTCGGGAATTCCTCATCCAAGATGACTCTTGCTGTGCACGAGGGGCTGTTGAAACAACTGAACGAAGACGAGGTCAGAGGAGTTCTAGCTCACGAGCTGGGACACGTCAAGCACCGTGACTCGATCGTAATGACTGTTCTCTCGGCGATTCCGTTGCTTGCCTTCATGATTGCAAGAAGCACCATGTACATGGGCATGGGCACCGGCTCGCGCGACAGAGACAGAAGCGCAGGATACCTCGCCTTGGCCGGAATTGTTGCGATGGTCGTTTACTTCGTCGCGCAACTACTCGTTCTCAGGCTGAGCCGACTCAGAGAACACTTCGCAGATGTCTACTCTGGTTACCTAACTGGCTCGCCTAGGAGCTTGGAGAGCGCCCTCACAAAGATCACATACGGCTTATCGTTGCGACCTGAAGATACCCATGGCGTGCGGGCATTGTACATTTCCGATCCTGCACTTGCAAGAAGCGAGATGCAGGGCATCATAGACAGACGAGCCCAGTATGACCTGGACCACGATGGGGTTCTTGACGAAAGAGAACTTCAACTTGCGATGGAGAAGGAAGCAAGATCCACTTGGAGCGGACTCAATGAAGCGTTCTCTACGCATCCGCCGACATACAAACGCATACTCCTATTGAGACAGATCGAAGGCGAAATCGGACACGGGACAGACGAGAGCACGATCTACAAGCGAATCTAGGCCGAACCTGAACGCAGCTGCGAGGGAGAGAGATTGTCTGCAGAACTGAAGCGCACTCTTGAGAATCATGAGCGCTGGAGGCGAGAGCAGTGTCTGAACCTCATAGCCTCCGAGAACGTGACGAGCCCGGCCGTACGCAAGATCTTAGGATCCGATCTCGGGCATCGCTACACGGCAACCGACCACTTCTATATGGGATGCAAGTTCATCAATCAAGCGGAAAGCATAGCAAGAGAACTGGTCCGTGATGTGTTCGGCTCGGAGTGGGCTGACGTGACGCCATTGTCGGGCCACATTACTGACATGACTTTGCTCTCGACATTTGCGCGACAAGGCGACAAGATCCTGACGATGGGCACGGAGTATGGAGGATACTTCGGTACTTCTGAGACGGGCTTTCCTCGGATACTGGGTCTTGTGAACCTCTACTTCCCATTCGACAAAGACCGATGGAACATTGAGATTGAGAAGACGGTTGAGCTGATCGCGAGTGAGGTTCCAAGGCTCGTGATCCTCGGAGCCAGCTACATACTCTTCCCTCATCCTGTGGAACAGATTGCGAAAGCATGCCGCGAGACTGGCACTATGCTGGCCTTCGACGGATCCCATGTCATGGGCCTGATTGCAGGCGGCGCTTTCCAGCAGCCTCTGAAAGAGGGTGCCAGAATTCTGGTCGGTTCGACTCACAAGAGTTTCTTCGGCCCGCAAGGAGGAATAATCGCCGCATTCAAGCCGGAAGGAGAGCGGATGAAGGAGACGATCTTTCCTGCGATCATGGACAACGCTCACTGGAACAGAATAGCCGCACTTGCCCAAGCGCTTCTGGAGATGAAGAAATTCGGCAGGAAATACGCCAATCAGGTCATCCGCAACAGTCGTGCTCTGGCAGAGGCACTCGATGAGCAGGGTATCCCGGTCCGCTGCAAGGATTATGGCTACACGGCATCACACCAAGTCCTTCTGGATATGGACAGGCTGAGAGATAGCACCCAAGTCCCCGACAAGCTTGAGCAGGCGAACGTGATCGTTGACAGGGGAATACGTCTGGGCACCAGCGAGATGACACGGAGGGGCATGCGAGAAGGAGACATGAACGACGTCGCAGAGATCATCGCCAGGGTCATCCGCTCGCAAGAGACTGTCAGCGCCGCAAGAAGGAAGGCGACTGCGCTTGCGAGAAAGTTCCGTCAGGTTCGATATGCCTGACGGCAAGAACAAAAACTACTGTGAGTAGACGCCGGCTTAAGCTAGCTCGATGGCCTGTATCTCAGTATGGCAGCAATGCCGCCGAATGATTCAAGCAGCATTATGCCCTCTTCAGTCTCTGTTGAAATTACCTCGAGGTTCACAGAACTCTTCTCGGCTATCTCAACGAACTCGTCGAGCAGGCTCTGAGTGCTCTCAATCACTAGAGTCGTGTTGCCGCATTTCTTGCACTGCCTAGAAAGCAGTTCCTGCTCGAACTTGGTGAAAGCCGAGCGAGCAAGCAGCGTATCCTCAGTGTCTCCGCATGTCTTGCACTTCATGAGGACATGAAGTCTATCCAGTCTCTCGGCGAGTAGCAGAGTATCAACCAGGCCGGCGTTCAGGTGCCTTCGAACTTGCGTCTCTCCGTATGAGGCAAGGCCGGTCTCATGACCAAGCTCATAGAGGAACCTCTGCACGATCTTCTTCTCCTCCATGTAGCGAACGCCCTTGAGGAGGTCTTGGCTCCTTACAACGATCTCTTTCACGCCTTCCTCAGAAACGTACGACGTATCGAGAGTCGCGATGACCTTCTGCTTGAGCATGTAGTTCAGGTAGTCGCCCTCTGCAAAATCGTACTTGGTCGGGCCCGGGCCGCCCAAGATGATCCCCCGCAGATCGGGAATCTGGCCGAGCATGTCATTCGTGTGGCGGGCAATTCGCTTGAAGTAGTCGTTCACAGCTGCCTCCCTGATTCTCTCAAATCTCCTTGCTGACTGGCCTCCCGCGCGATGCTTTCCTGGTATTCCAGATGTGAACTCTTTGAGGATGCTCATCCTTTGTCCGCGCAAAGTGGCCAAGATCGCTTCAGCGGAGTCGAGGATCAGTAGGGCGTACGTGCTCTTCTCACGCATCATGTCGAAGAGCGGTTCTAGATGGAAACGGCTGTCACATCGGTAGAAGTATACGTTGATCTTCTCGGGTGGTTCGAGTGTGTAGATCTCCATCTTCTCATTTCCAGGGGCCCCGTACGGAATCGCGCCACAGAATATGACAAGGCCTTTCGGCGGTGGAGTCTTGAAGAGCTTAAGTTTCTGCTGCACCTTCTCTATTGCTTCTTGCACGTTCTTTCGAGTCACTCGGGATTTGATGTTAGATGCCGTTCCGTACTCTTCTCGGAGGTTCGTCATGACCTCATGTATCCTCCTATCAGGAGGAACATAGAGGCTGATCAGCTCGGTGCCTCTCCCCTCCTTCGAGGCCAGCGTCTCCAAAGTCCGCTTGAGCTTGAAGCGGGAGACCGAGTCGGTTGACGACACTAACTTCTACTCCCATCGGCTGATGCGTTCGAAGAACTGATTCTTATAAATGGCGCGAAAAACCAGGCCATCAGGAAACCTTCAACAAATGATGCCCTCCTCCATCTACGACACAACTCATACATACATCGTCAACCAGAACCGCGAGAGATTGAGGACTATTGAAGGCTGTGTTGAAGCTCGGGGGCTTCATCTTCGATTCAGAGTTGTCCGGGAAGAAGGTGGGCACCTACGCCAAAGTGATGAAGGAGTTCTCCAGGAAGAATCGGCTGGTTGCTGTGACCGGCGGTGGTTCCATCGCCCGCAAGTATATTGCCGCCGCCAGGGAGCTAGGTGCCTCGGAGTTCGTGTGCGATCAGATCGGGATTCACGTCTCGCGCTTGAATGCCAGGATCCTTGCGACAGCACTGGGTGAAGCTGTATTACCCAAGATGCCTGAATCTCCAGACGACTTGATGGCATCCATAGGTTCAAACTTGATCGTAGTTATGGGAGGACTTCAACCGGGGCAATCCACGAATGCGGTTGCCGCACTTGCTGCGGAGGCCATGCGCGCAGACTTGCTCGTGAATGCCACCGACATGGACGGCGCCTACACTGCTGATCCACGCAAGGATCCAAACGCAACGAAGCTTGACGAGGTGACTCCTGACGAGCTAACGAAGATTCTCTCCACGGAAGGCTTCAAGGCCGGCGAGTACGATCTGATGGACCCCTTAGCACTTAGAATCATCAAGAGGTCCAAGATCCCCGCAGTCATCGTGGACGGGCGAGATCCATCCAACATCGCCAAAGCGCTAAGCGGAAAGCGCATTGGAACAAGAATCGTGCCGACCGAGAGACGATCGAGATGACGAGGCTGACCGACATATTTCAGTCGCGCGCACAAGTGAGACTGGTGGAGCATCTGCTTGAGAACCCGGGAAAGGTCTTCAACCAAAGCACTCTAGCAAGCTTCCTGAACGTCTCGCCTTCTACCGTTGCAAGAATCATAGAACCACTTGTTCAGCATGGAATAGTGCTTTTTGATCGATACGAAGGAGGGATGAAGATACTCGCACTCAACCAAGACAGTCAGAAAACTAGGCTACTCATGGATCTTAATGAAAAGATGAAAGCCCTTTAGCCTGGCGCTAGTGGGAAAAGGTCCGCGCTATTTCGATGACCTGTCGTTCTGTTCCGCTACCGACTTGAACTTGTCCGCAAGCGACTCGCAGAGAAGGGAGCAGACTCTCCATTGGCGCAAGTTGTAGTTTATGCGTAGTTGCTCCATTGCCTCTACAATCTTGTCTTCTTCGTCAGGGTTCATTGATCGGTCTGCCGCAACGTAACGGCCAACGGTATAAAAAGCTCACTAGCCCAAGTGGTTCTGCGTTCCCTCCAAAGGCGGCTCCCATTGAAGATACTCCTGAAGGACATCAAGCACGATATCATGAAGGTGGAACTCCGCAACATCGATGACCTTTGGGCCCTGTACAACGTGATCCAAAAGGGCGACAGGGTTCTCGGAAAGACAACGCGGGAAGTGAAGTCCACAGAGAGTGCTAGACCATCCAGCAGGAGGCTTACTGTCACGCTCGGAATTACAGTGCAGAAGGTGTACCTTGATCGTGAGCTCGCCAGGTTACGAATTCATGGCATAGTCTTTGACGCCCCTGAAGAGGTTAGGGTGACCGGATCTCATCACACGCTGAGCGTCGGGCCAGAAGACATTGTCACAATCGTGAAAGACAAATGGCTCAAACATCAAGTCGAGAGAGTGGAGAAGGCCGTAGTTGCCGAAGAACCGATCATAGTCTTGGCACTTGATTCGGAAGAAGCCTCAGTTGCGATCCTTCGTTCTTTCGGGCTGGATTTCAAGGGCGAGGTACGATCGCGGCTTCCAGGGAAATCGGAAGCTGAGAAACGGCAAGTCGCGATGAAAGACTACTTTCAGAGAATCGGAACCCTGTTGGAGATCGTCTGCGCTGAATCCACTGGGCCAATCCTGATTGTCGGACCTGGATTTACCAAAGACCATTTCGCTAAAGAACTAAAGACGGAGGCGAAACATGTTGGGTCACGAACCGTTCTTGTGAAGAGCGTGGGGAGCGGTGGGGTTGCAGGTGTGCACGAGGCAATAAGAGTTGGTGCAGTCAGCAAGCTCAGAAGAGACGCTCGTGCAACTCAAGAAACTGAACTTGTCAACGAAGCCTTGAGGAGACTTGGATTATCAAGTGGGGATATCTCATACGGCCTCGAGCGTGTTCAAGCCGATACCGAAGCCGGCGCCGTGGACACCTTGATAGTGTCTGATAAAGTGGTTAGAGAAGCTGAGGATGAAGAAAGGTCTAGAATCGAAGCAACAATGAAGACTGTTGAAGAACGCGGAGGAAGAGTCGCACTGGTGAGCAGCGAGCAAGAAGCGGGGAAGATGCTGCAATCTCTCGGGGGCGTTGCAGCTCTTCTTCGATACCGCCTTCATCAGGAATAGGATGGTTTCTGGTCACGTGGGACAGGGGTATGCTTTTAGTCAAGCCTCTCGCTGTAGACGGCGCAACTGTGCAGCATGCTGAGGAATAGTCATGGATGCCACGATCACCGCTCTGCTCTTCTACGTGGTGATTTGGGTCTGCCTGTACTTGGCTGGCAAAGCTCTGAAAGCCGAGCGTTTCGGATTCGTTCTCTCCCCGTTGTATTTCATGTACAAGACGACAGCCCTCAACGAATGGATAGGTTCGCTTGCCGAGAAAAGGAGAGGTCTATGGAGGACCTTGGGCAACGCAGGGATCGTTGTTGGAGTCGGCCTGATGGTCTACGCGATCTATCAGCTCGGGCTTAACCTGTTCAACTTGTTCTTTCACGTTGAAGCCGCCACATCCATTCAACCAGTGATTCCCCTTCCGGGGCTTACGATAAGCTGGGAAAGCTTCCCGTACCTGGTCTTAGCAATCTCGCTAGTGTTAGCAACGCACGAGCTAGCACATGGAATCGCGACGCGCGTTGACAACGTCCCTCTGAAATCAGCCGGCGTCTTCATCGCAGTCGTTCTCTTTGGAGGCTTCGTCGAACCTGACGAAGAACAGCTGGAGAAGGCGTCCAATCAGACCAAGATGAGAGTCTATGCCGCCGGCTCATTCAGTAACGCTGCTCTGGGGCTAGTGGTATTGCTTCTCTTCGCCAACTTCGCGGCAACAATCGCTCCGTTCTACACAACAAACTATGCAGGCGTTGAAGTGTCAGGTCTGATTCCAGGATATCCAGCCGAAAGAGCAGGCCTACATGCCGGCGATGTCATCACGGGACTCAACGGGGCGCCGGTCCACACGATCGCTGAACTACAGCACGTTATGTCGGGAGTCTCCCCTGGTGGGCAGGTCACGATCTCGACACAGCGCGGGGATTTCCGGGTAGTCACAGAGCCCGACCCCAAGAATTCCACTCGCGCAATCATGGGTGTAAGTCCGATCCGAGATCTCATCACATACAGCGGCCGATTACCGCTTCTACCCGAGAATCTGCCGTATCATCTTCTTCGTGTCGAGTTCTGGATATCAATAGTGTTCGTCAGCGTTGCTATCATCAACATGATGCCGCTCTACATGTTCGATGGTGACCGATTCCTTGACTGTCTGCTGAAAGCCTTAGGCATAGGGCGGACAAAGGAAATACGAATGTTCGCGAGCTCGGCTTCACTAGCCATCTTGGGTCTGAACTTCGTATTGTCGATCGTGCGCTTCGGATTCATCAAGCTGTAAGAGATAGACGGCAATTGGTCACCTGTTCCGGATGCAGGTCAACCCAAATCTACTATCGGAGAGAACATGAGGGCGTCGATCTCTGCAAGGAATGCTTTGTCGATAGCATAGAGACGAAGGTCCGTCGAACAATAACGAAACGACAGATGCTGGAACCCCGCGATACGGTCGTCGTTGCTCTCTCCGGCGGAAAAGATAGTGTAACTCTCCTACGGATTCTCTGGAAACTTGAGCGACGCTTTCCTCCTGCCCGACTCATTGCGCTGACCGTTGATGAAGGGATCTCCGGTTATAGAGGTGAGGCGATCTCCATATCAAGAGAGGTTTGCGACGATCTGAAGATCGAGCACGTCGTAGTCTCCTTTGAGGAACTTTTCGGAGTCACAATGGATGATGTGGTTTCTAAACCAAACGAACTGCAGCCCTGTTCCTACTGCGGTGTCCTGCGAAGAAAGGCACTGAATGAAGGTGCAAGAAGGCTTGGAGCCACAAAGCTGGCGACGGGACACAACCTCGACGATGAAGCACAGACGGCCTTGCTCAATGTAATGCATGGTGACGTCGAACGAATCATACAGGCATCCCAAACCAGTGCGAAACCTCCTGCGAGGTTCGTTCCGAGAATCAAACCATTAGCTGAGGTGCCCGAGAGAGAGACTACACTATACGCGTACGCCTCAGGTGTGCGGTTTCAGACCACGCCGTGCCCACATGGACACGATGCATTGAGAGGCGACATCAGAGTCATGCTCAACAGGCTCGAGTTGAAGCACTTGGGCCTAAAGTACACCGTTGCCCGGTCGGTTGAGAGACTGTCCGCGACTGCTGGGAGAATTGAGGAACGTCGTGCTCTTCGAGCATGCAAGATCTGTGGTGACCCCACACCTAACGATGTCTGTGAAGCCTGCCTAATGCTAAGGGCTCTCAAGACCGGCGGCGTCGCGTACAAGGGAGCTCCTCTGGCGGATCGAGGCCAATAACACATCCTCCGATCACCGATCGTTCTTGTTGCTGCTTATTCGTCGTGAGCGTGTGAGACAACAGTTAAAGGATAGCCGGCCGAAGCTTCAAACGGCGGTGGTGGGGGATCGAGGAGCTAGCCGTTCCTTGTTGCCCGAAATCGGCTACACGCGGGGATCCGTTAACTCGAGGGAGAGGTATATCGTTCCTTTCATAGGCTTCAGTTGCCAACGATGAAATCCTGCCCTACCGGGCCGGTGGAGGAAGGGGCTCTTTCGAAGGGAAGAGCTGACTTCTTTGCGGCCGAACCCGGCGAGACTCGGAAGAGGGCAGTCGTAAGGTCGACATGCTGGCGCTGATAGGATCACAGGGTATAGAAAGCATCTGGAAAACCGTGGAAGGAAACTATGCCCATCACTTGGGGATGCCGCCACCGTCTTAACTCTCAGGAGCGGTCGCGCTACAGACGCTTAGCTTATATCAAGCTCGCATCTACGTTCAGCGAACCTTTGGAAAAGAAAGTGAACTCACAGGGTGCGAAGTGTTCAGTATGAGCAAGGAAGCAAAGAAACTCGCTGAGGTCAAAGCTTTCAACAAATGGAGCCTCAGTGGCATCGAGGTCGAGGACATCAGCCTCCAGAGGTACCTGAGTACACGGGCAATGTTCGTACCTCACAGTAGCGGCCGTCATGAACACCAGAAGTTCAGGAAATCCGCAGTCAACATAGTTGAACGTCTAGTCAACAACATGATGCGTCACGGCAAGGTCGGAGGCAAGAAAGCAAAAGCGGTCAGCATCGTTCGCAACGCCTTCGAGATCATTGAACTGAAAACCAAGAAGAACCCTGTCGAGGTACTTGTGAAGGCGGTGCAGAATGTTGCTCCCGCCGAGGATGTAACGCGAGTGGCTTACGGTGGAATAGTCTATCCAATCTCAATTGATATCGCTCCGCAAAGACGGATAGACCTGACAATGCGTTTCATAACCGACGGCGCGCGACAAGCAGCTTACAGCAATCCTCGAACAATAGATGAAAGCCTAGCCGAAGAGATCATCTTTGCCGCAGCTCGGGACAACCGCAGCTACGCGGTTCGCAAGCGTGACGAAATGGAACGCGTCGCACTAGCCTCGCGATAGAAAGAAAGACAGACGCGAACACCTGTGGCCGTGTCTTCTTCCTGATTCAAGAATGCATGTTCGGAGTGGATTTCTCGCTCTAGGCGAGTGTTCCGACAAGAGTTCGACGGATTCCTCGATTCTAGTTTCGGAAACAGCCGGGATACTGTCGAACCCTTAAATAGACGAGTGCGATTCTAAACTACGAAATCAACACCGGAACGGATGGATGATTTAGTGTCTGCAGCAAAGAAGCCCCACTTGAATCTGATCATCATTGGTCACGTTGACCACGGAAAGAGCACGATGACCGGTCACCTGCTGTTCGCGACTGGCAACATCGAAGAGAAGACGATCAAGAAATATGCTGACGAGTCAACCAAACTGGGCGCAGGCGAGACCTTCAAGTTCGCTTGGGTCCTCGACACACTGAAGGAGGAGCGAGAAAGAGGCGTCACGATAGATCTGAGATTTGAGAAGTTTGAGACGCCCAAGATATTCTTCACAATCATCGACGCCCCCGGACACCGAGACTTCATCAAGAATATGATCACCGGTACAAGTCAAGCAGACGCCGCGATCCTTGTTGTCTCGGGCAAGAAGGGCGAGTTTGAGGTCGGTGTTGGTCCTGGTGGTCAGACGCGTGAACATGCATACCTCGCAAGAACTCTCGGAGTCGCGCAACTCGCAGTTGCCATCAACAAGATGGACGACGCATCTGTTAACTGGGGTCAGGAACGCTTCGAGGAGTGCAAGAAAGAAGTCAGCGACCTGCTGAAGGTCGTTGGATACGATCCATCCAAGATCACGATCATTCCAGTCTCAGGCTGGACTGGCGACAACCTAGTCAAGTCAAGCGAGAAGATGCCATGGTACAAGGGACCAACGCTTCTCGCCACTCTGGATACTTTCACGGAGCCCCCGAAGCCACTCGACAAGCCACTCCGCATTCCTGTCCAAGACGTTTACACGATCACTGGAGTTGGAACCGTCCCCGTTGGAAGGGTTGAGACAGGTGTAATGAAGACAGGCGATAGCCTAGTCTTCATGCCCTCTGGCGTGAAGGGCGAGTGTAAAGATATCGAGACGCACCACGAGAAGATTCCGCAAGCTATTCCAGGCGACAACATCGGATTCAACGTGCGAGGCCTAACGAAGACAGATGTTCACAGAGGAGATGTCGCCGGAAAGAGCGACGCACCACCGACCGTAGCAAAGGAATTCGTTGGCAGAATCATAGTCGTCTTCCACCCAACAGCGATCGCAGCAGGCTACACCCCAGTGATGCACGCGCATACCGCCACAATGGCCGTCACATTCACAGAGCTCTTGCAGAAGATCGATGCGAGATCAGGACAGATCGTCGAGGAGAAGCCATCATTCCTCAAGACAGGCGACGCCGCCCTCGTCAAACTGCGCCCCGTAAGGCCACTCGCAATCGAGCCATACTCGGACATCCCGCAACTGGGAAGATTCGCAATCCGAGACATGGGCAGCACAGTCGCAGTCGGCGTCGTTCAACAGATCACAGAGAAAGCATAAGCGCAAACTCCGAACCTTTTTAAAGCCCTCACCTATTCTTGCTCTGTTTCCGGTTAGCGTGGAGGATAGACCACAATGGTCAACAAAGCACGTATCAGGCTCTCAGGCACGAACCCGCAGGGCCTAGACTCGATCTGCGGAGAGATCACCAAGATCGCTGAGAAGACCGGCGTGAAACTCCGCGGCCCGATACCGCTCCCCACAAAGAAACTGAATGTCCCCACGCGGAAGAGTCCCTGTGGACAAGGCACGAACACATGGGACAAGTGGGAGATGCGGATCCACAAACGCTTGATCGATGTGGATCCGAATGAACGATTTCTGAAACGGCTGATGCGTATAAGGACGCCCGAGGACGTTTTCATCGAGATCGAACTGCTCTAATCTCGGTCATGGCTGTTACGCTACGCAATCCGAAGTGGCAGTGTTTTGGCCACACATTGTTGCGATAGCGCAATGCTTTAACTGAAGAAAACAGATCGCACGTGCTAGTGGAACGCGGGGGTCCCAGAGCCAGGTCAACAAGCGTCTGGCTAGATGGGCGGGTCGCGTCCTGACCACGCGCGCCAAACTCAAGACCAAGCCCACAGCGCGGGTGAGTCATCCCGTGGCGTAGGCCTTCGTGGGTTCGAATCCCACCCCCCGCACTTTTCGACAAACAACCGAGAACCATTATGGCAAATACTCAACATGTCTCAACTGGAGGCAAAGAAGCTTGGAATTGGAGAGTGCTCTTTGTTACTCGCGTAGAAATGCCAACGGGAGGAGGCCACTGAAGCTGTACCGAATAGTCTTGGCGAGACTTCAACGCGTATGCCCACCTAATGCGGACTAGGTGATGCTTCCATTGCGCAGAAGCTTAGGTGAGTACAGTGAGAAAGAAAGATGGTGAGAAAGAAATACGGGCTACTGGTCTTTGTGCTCAGTTCTTCAGGTCTTCTGAATGACCTTGGCAGTGTCCTGCATATGGGCAAGTTCAAAAGCATGGACAGGGGCCGGCAGACGTTCTGTCATCTTTGTCAGGGCTTCAAGTGCTGGGCGAAGTGTTTCAGGTGGGACAAGCTCTCTGGCCCTTGGAAGTCTGAGCGCAGCAACCAACAGTTCGGCGCATCGCTTTAGGGACGGCACCATCAATGTCACGCAGCCTGTTTCTCCACAGTTGAGCCGCACGACAGCGGTATCGGTATACGAGTTTTCGCAATGGATTGAAGCGGCCCGAAGGTAGTAGCAGCCAGGTGGGAGGTCAACCTCAAGATGACCGTTCTTCGCTTCTAAGAGTTTGTACTCCCTTCCGGCCCATTTGAGGATCGTGCCATCACACGCGAATATGGACACATAGAAGGTTCCGTCATTAATTTTGCAGGGATGGTCGGTTTCCGTTATCCATACATTAAGCCTAGATACCCCCATGAGATCACCTCCTTTCATCGTTATTAGGTACTTTCGTCATAGCGCCCCTCCTCGGCGCTCGTGTTGAGCAGAGAAAGCAGCGAACTCCGGACACGCAGACAGTGAGTTTCAGGTAGCCGCTCTTCCCTATACGGTATATCGAGTAGTTATAACTTGCCATTGCGCCCCAAATGGCGGCATGCGTAGAGTCATTAGGGACGCTGCAGGGAGTAAGCACGATCCTCCGCCAACTGTCGATAGCGTTCTCCGTAGGGGATTTCTTGCGCTAGCCAAGTCCGTTGGGTCCGATTATCCACAAGAGGTTAAATGTGGCTGTTTTGGGGCATCCGCGTGATTAGACCCACACACAAATACATGCAATCACATTCTGGGGCGCCTGGTATCGTGGAAGCGATCAGTGGTCAGCTTGTCTCTCGACGCCTTTCTGAGTGGAGTTGTCGCAGGATATGGTATCGCAATTCCAGTAGGTCCGATCGCCATTCTGATTCTGGAATTAGGTCTCCGTCGCGGATTCCGGATCGCCTTCAGCGCGGGGGCTGGTGCAGCGTCAGCAGATCTGATCTACGCAACGGTCGCTGCCGTCGCCGGCACATTTCTGACCTCGGTTCTCACGCCGTACGCATCTATCCTGCGCGTTGGAAGCGCATTGGGATTGATCGCCATAGGCGCATGGTTGCTGTATCATGGGAGAAAGGTCTCGGGCCGCGCCAACAGATCTCGGTTTGGTGCCACGAATTGCCCGCAAACCTACGGAATGATTCTCGGATTGACCATTCTCAACCCTGTTACCGTCACCTATTTCACGACTTTGATCTTGGGGATGGGAGCCGACTCTTCTCAATCTCCAGTGAACCCAGTCCTATTCATCTCCGGTGCGTTCCTAGCATCTTTGTCTTGGCAGAGTCTCATAGCAGCAATCGGCGGCATAGCACACAAACGTCTTCCCATGAAGGTGCAAGCAGCCACATTCGCGATCGGCAATTTCGTGATAATCGCATTGGGAGTCGCGATACTGCTGGGGCTCCATATCTAGAATCAAAAGACAGCTCTTGGACAGTGTTGTTGCCATTATCGCGTGCATGGCCAAACGGCGTCAATGTTCCGATTTGAACCGTGAGTACTAGTATTCTCGTGGCTGTGTAGGCTATTATGCGCAACAAGCGAGTGTCAAGATTGCGATGCGCGCACCAACGAGTGGCAGAAGAGACCGCGTCTCGCTTGCGAGGAGTCGCCTGTTTCTAGGATCGGATCCGCTGCTCCTTTGTCGCGGTCACTTGCGGTGTGCATAGTCTCTTTCGAGGGCTGCCACGTATTTGTCCCACATCTCACTAGTCTGCTTCGCATCTTCCCTTTTGGTTGGGGCGTTACGGATTTTGTACTTCCCCCTAAACGTCATGCCCAGTTTCGTCTTGCTGGAGCCGAGTCTCGTCAGCCGGTAGTCGCCGATTTCATCATCTTCCTCTCCAACGTGATCCAAATGCCATCCATTCGGCGGCCGGAGTGTGACGGTACTGACACCGTATCTGAACCTACCTGAGGATCTGTAAGCGGAGACGTAGACCACTCTCTGTTTCGTCTTCTGTAGGATGATTCTTCTGGTCTTCGATCCCGTGATCTTGTTATCGTCTTCCCTGAAGTCAGTACACCAGTCATAAACGAACTTCAGAGGAGCGTTGATGGTCTTCAGAACATGAATCGTGTGGCTTGTAGTCAAGGGACTAGTCCTTCTCGATACACTACGCGCCCACCCATTTCTCTGTTTGGGCAAGTGGTTTGAGGCAATCCGATAGACCAAATGTGCAACAGCTGTATAAGTGGCCTCAGGCCTGTGCGCGTCCGGTCTCAAGCTAAATCCGGAAATCCAAGTGAACAGGTGACATGATGATAGTTCTGGAAACGACCTCCCTCACGCGCCGCTTTGGTGCGCTGACGGCCGTGGATGGACTGACCCTTTCGGTGGAATCAGGCGAGGTCTTTGGTTTGCTGGGCCCTAATGGTGCGGGAAAGACAACTGTAATCAAAATGTTGACCACGCTCCTACCCCCAACTTCCGGGAACGCTCGCGTCGCCGGCTTCGACATTATGCATCATGCATCCGAAGTCAGAAGGGTCATCGGCTACGTCCCACAGCTGGTTTCTGCCGACGGTACGCTAACCGGCTACGAGAACCTGCTGATATTCGCGAAGTTGTACGACATTCCCCGGTCCGAACGAGAGGCGCGTGTGCATGATGCTTTAGAGTTCATGGGCTTGACCGAGTTCGGGGACAAGCTAGTGCGAAACTACTCTGGAGGCATGATCCGGCGACTGGAAATTGTCCAATCTATGCTTCATAGACCGCGTATCCTCTTTCTCGACGAATCAACTGTAGGACTGGATCCAGTGGCTCGAATGGGAGTCTGGGAACGCATCGGACAGCTTCGGAGCAACTATGGAACTACGATTTTTCTTACAACACACTACATGGAAGAAGCTGACATGTTGTGCAACCGGGTAGCGTTCATGCACCTAGGAAAGGTGGCTGCCATCGGGACACCTGCCCAGCTCAAGGCGTCGTTGCACAAGAAAGGCTCGACACTTGATGACGTGTTTGTGCGCTACACTGGTTCTGCGTTGGAGTCTGGAGGAAGTTATCGTGAAGTTTCAAGAACAAGACGAGCAGCACGGAGGCTTGGTTGAATTGCCGAAGGCATGGATGATCAATCCGCTTAGAGCGATCTTCAGCTTTGCAAGCAAAACGCTCACGATCGCTGAGCTGGAGGCGCGCAAACTCAGCCATGATTCGACTGAACTGATCACACGTGCTGTTCAACCGGCACTTTGGCTGGTGATATTTGGAGAAGTCATGGCTCGTATCCGAGCTATTCCAACCGGCGATTTGTCATACATCGACTTCATGGCCCCTGGCATCCTAGCTCAGAGTGTACTCTTCATAGCGATCTTCTACGGAATAGCAGTGATCTGGGAACGCGATCTCGGCATCCTGCACAAATTTCTAGCAAGCCCGACACCGCGCGCGGCGTTGGTGCTCGGCAAGGCGCTTTCCGCAGGGGAGCGTGCACTCGTGCAGGCCGTCATAGTCTACCTGCTGGCATTCGTGCTGGGAGTCAAGCTGAACTGGAACCCGCTGGCCTTGGTCGGTGTCTTGGTGGTTGTACTTCTTGGCTCGGCCCTCTTCTCGACGTTTTCCCTCATCATTGCTTGTCTCGTCAAGACACGTGAACGTTTCATGGGCATCGGTCAGGTGTTAACGATGCCGCTTTTCTTCGCCAGCAATGCGATCTACCCGATCTCAATTATGCCCGGTTGGTTGCAGGCTCTGTCGCAAGGCAACCCGCTGACATACGAGGTTGACGCACTTCGGGTGCTGATGGTAATTGGCGGAACCACGACTTACGGACTCGCAATAGATATCGCGGTCCTGTTGGCCACAACCGCAGCAATGGTCATTATCGCAGCACGTCTCTATCCAAGAGTCATCGTCTAGTCAGCTGAAGCGGACCCTCCTCGAACACCTCGGACACATATATGCTCGAATACTGAGCTGACACAAGCTTCTTGAGATCTTCTACTGTGCCATCTCGCCGCCGCTGATGAAATAGACCTCGCCCGTTACAAACGACGCTTGGTCGCTGGCAAGGTAAACTGCTAGAGGTCCGATTTCCTCTGGTCGCCCCGCTCGACGCATTGGAATCCGGCCCACGATCTTAGGCCCCATCACTGGATCATCCAATGCCGCAGCATTCATGTCCGTTCGAAAATAGCCTGGTGCAATTGCGTTGGCGCGAATGTTGTGACGCGCGTTCTCCAGAGCAAGCACACGAGTCAGTGCAATGACGCCTCCCTTGCTCGCAGCGTACGCGCCTAACCCCGGTGGACCCTTGACGCCTGCGACCGACGCTATGTTGATGATGCTGCCGCTTTTCTGCTCGACCATCAAGCGTGCGACATCACGACAGCTGTAGAATGTTCCGGTCAGATTCGTGTCGATAATCAGCTTCCATACGTCATCATCTGTGTCTGCGACGCGCGATACCCACCCTACCCCTGCGCTATTCACCAGAATGTCAATACGCCCGAACTCCTTCTGTGTTGTGGCAACCATTTGTGCAACGGATGCACTGTCAGTCACATCGACCTCGATTGCGAGCCCCCGACGGTTTCTAGCACGAATCTCATTCACAACTCCCTCGAGTTGTGGGCGAGTGCGGCTGGCAACAGCTATGTCCGCACCCGCTTCGGCAAATGCAAGCGCAATGGCGCGACCCAAACCGCGTCCGCCTCCCGTAACGAGCGCAATCTTGTTGCTCAACTGTGACATCTAATCTCATCCCAAGCCTCAGTGGTAGAGCCGGCGGTACTTCTCTGTTTCCTAGCCAAGGCCCGACGAGATACAGATCGTTGGGACTGTGAGAACCCCAGATTGAATCGAGCTAGAACTGTGTGACTTTCGTCGCGTCGATTGGGGAAGTGCACATTGATGTGAGCATGTTCGTGCCGTCATGGAACAAAGCAAAAGCAGGTTCCGGGACAGGGATTTAATGCTCCGAGTATCCCTTGGGTCGCGCCTTCGTCAGAGTGACCAGCTCATAGTCTCTCTTTCCGAGCCCCATCTTCTCAGCATGTTCAAGTTGGATTTCTGCGAGATGGAGCATCTTTCCAGTCTTAGGGTCTTTGGAGTCATGCGCCACCGCAAACTTGTCTTCACCGCGTTCTACCTTGCTGACAACAGATTCAGGATTAGGTTCTGCCCTGCTGACCGCGTCAAGGCATGCTTGGTCTACGGCGACTGGGTCGCGTGATCCGAAGATGCCAATATCATGAACCAGTAGCGTGGGTCCGACATTCCAGCAGTCACATTTGTCCGAGATATCAATGGCCAAGTTGACGTAGTAGAATTTCTCAGCGCCAATGGACTTGACGACACCCAGAGCATTTTCGACGAACCAAGGAGCCTGTTCATGGTCAGGCCTCCAAGTAATTGAGATGGCCTTGGCACCTATGCGACTGCAGACACTTCGACAGTGCATGCAGGAAATGCACTTCGCCGAGTCGATCTTTGCTTTCTCGTTCATCGTAATACACCTCACAGGGCACACGTGAAGGCATTTCGCGCATTCAGGCCCCCGGCATTTCTGGGGATCGATTTTGAGATCGCGGAGACTGTGCATTGTCGCCTTGCCACGTTTGCCAACCAGACCGATGCCGAGATTCTTGAGACTGCCCGCTATGCCACCATGAAGATGCCCCTTAGCATGACTAAGGGCTATCACATGATCACAATCTAGAACGGCGGACGCGACGTCGACTTTCTTGACGAACTTCCCATCTATCTCAACATCGAAGGTATCCGTTCCCCAGTATCCATCAGCCATGATGATCGGAGCGCCTAGCGTCCCTTCGGTGAATCCATTCAACGCGGCCATGGTGACGTATTCCGGTGCGGTCGTCCTTCCCCCGTACGAGCCTTCGCTACCATACCCTAAGCCGCAGGACTCGGCCACGAAGGGCGCTGCCCCCTTTGACCGGACGAGCTCGACGACCTTGCGCACGTACGCGGGACGGATGTAATTCGTATTGCCCCACTGACCGAAGTGGGTCTTGATCATCACCTTGTCGCCCTCTCCTATTGCTTGAGGAAGGCCGAGTTCATTGAGCACGTGTTCCAACTTGTCAAGCATGTTGTAATACGGCTCGGCTTTTCTGTCAGTGAAGAATACTCTCGGCTTTGTCATCTTTCAGGCCGATCGGATGGGTAAGTGAACTCCGTATTAAGAATTGAAGTATCGAGAACACTCCTGAGACTCACGGCCTCGGCTGAGCTTCCCCTATAAGAGACTCTCTGTCCAGTACCAAGCGCGAGACTGCTCGAGTAAGGTGAACAGGTTGAGCATTGTCGTGGCCGATAAAGCGGATGGGCAGAGAAGAATGCTCAATCCGAGAACAGTCGCGCTCATCGGAGCTAGCGAACAGGAAGGCAGTGTCGGAAGAGCGATCCTCGAGAACCTCCTACTGTCGAAGAATAGGAAGATCTTTCCAGTAAACCCGAACAGGACAACGGTTCTGGGCATCCAATGCTATCCAGATCTCTCACGGGCGCCCGAGCAGGTCGATCTTGCAGTAATAGCGACCCCCGCTCGCACTGTTCCAGAAATGGTTGAGCAGTGCGGAAAGGCCGGCGTGCCAGGGATAGTCATAATCTCAGCCGGCTTCAAGGAGATCGGCGAAGAAGGAAAGCGACTGGAGGATCAGATAAGGGAGATCCGAAAGAAGCATGGAATGCGAATCATCGGGCCCAACTGCGTCGGCATAATCAGGCCCAACGTCGACCTGAATGCGTCATTCCTCAAAGCGAGACCCGAAAAGGGCAATATCGCTTTCATCTCACAAAGCGGCGCACTAGGAAGTGCCATTCTAGATTGGGCTGTTAATGCTCGAATAGGCTTTAGCATGTTCGCCTCACTTGGATCAATGATCGACGTTGATTTTGGTGATCTGATAGATTTCCTCGGCGACGATCCTGACACCCGAAGCATCATGATCTACATGGAAGGTGTCGGAAACGCAAAGAAATTCATGAGCGCCGCAAAGGGCTTCGCACGTACAAAGCCGATAATCGTCGTGAAACCAGGTAGATTCGCGGAAAGCGCGAAGGCCGCTCTTTCTCACACAGGCGCGATGGCTAGCGACGATGGAGTCTATGACGCTGCGTTCAAGAGGGCTGGCGTCGTCAGAGTCAGAGAAGTCGGAGACCTGTTCAACTCGGCAACAGTGCTCGACTCGAAACACTTGCCGCGCGGGCGTAGACTCGGAATCGTCACAAACGCAGGCGGACCAGGTGTCATGGCGACTGATGAACTGATAGAGCTAGGGGGCCAACTGGCGAAGCTCTCGGATGAAAGCATCAAACAGCTCAACCAAGTCTTGCCGCCTTACTGGAGTAGGGGAAATCCGATCGATGTGCTCGGAGATGCCGATGTCGCTAGGTACGTCAGTGCACTCAACGTGTGTCTCAACGACCCCGAAGTAGATGGAATCCTTGTCGCGTACACTCCCCAAGGCGAAGCGAAGCCCGTGGACCTTGCAAGAAGCATCGTCGGAGTCGCAAAGAATGCTTGGAAACCAATAATCACGACGTGGATGGGCGGAGAAGCCGTGCATGAGGCAAGGGCAATCTTCGCTGAGAACAGCATACCGACATATGAGACGCCCGAAGATGCCGTGAAGACATACCTCTACATGTACAAGTACGGCAGGAACCTTGAACTGCTCTACGAGACTCCCGCTGAGCTATCGGTAGATCAGGCGCCCCCGAAAAGCAACCTGAAAGCGCTGATCGCAAAACTCGCGAAGGAAGGAACAACCACAGTCAGCGAGAAAGATACCAAGCGGTTCCTGAGCAACTATGGAATTCCGACAACGAAGCCATACTCGGCTCATAATGTGGAGACAGCGTTGCGACTCGCAAACGAAATCGGATATCCCGTCGTTCTCAAGATTGCGTCCTCTGAGATCACACACAAGACCGACGTAGGCGGGGTCGCAACCGGCATAGACTCTGACGAGAAACTCAAGTCAGAGTACGAAGCCATGATGAAACGCGTTAAGGCGAGCTTCCCGCATGCAAAGATATTTGACGTAACTGTGCAGAAGATGATCGAAAGGATCGATTACGAGATCATTCTCGGCGCAAGAAAGGACCGAGACTTCGGCTCGGTCATACTTTTTGGTATGGGGGGCACGGGTGCCGAAGTGTTCAAGGATTTCTCGATCGGCTTGCCGCCTCTGAATCAAACACTGGCACGAAGACTGATGGAGGACACGAAAGTGCACACGATGCTTCAGGGCTTCAGAGGCAAACCGCCGGCTGACATGAGACAACTGGAAGAAATCATTGTCCGATTCTCAAATCTGATTGTGGATTTCCCCGAAATTGCCGAGATTGACGTAAACCCTCTCGCGATATCGGGAGGAAAAGCGTACGCTCTCGATGCCAGAATGGTGATTGACAAGACCGCCCTAGCACGTTCATCACCTTATTCCCACTTGGTCATTACTCCCTATCCGACAAGGTATGTAATCCCTTGGAAGATGTCAGACGGTACGGAAGTTCTCCTCAGGCCAATAAGGCCTGAAGACGAGCCTCTGGAGTATGAGATGCTCTCGACACTTTCTGAAGAGACGCTGAGAGGCAGATTCTTCCAAGTCATCAAGAACATAGGCCATGAGATGTTGATCAGATACTGCAACATCGACTACGACCGCGAGATGGCCATTGTAGCGGAACTTAGGCAAGGCGAGATGAGAAGAATAATCGGCATTGGAAGGCTTGTTATCGAACCAGATTTCAAGAAAGGTGAATTCGCAGTCGTCGTACACGACAATCATCAGCGCAAAGGCTTGGGATACAAGCTTGTAGACATGGTCATCGGAATAGGTCAAGAAAAGGGACTTGAGAAGATCTACGGACTCGTGCTAACAGACAATAGAGCCATGCTCAGAATATGTGACGAACTCGGGTTCCACAGAAGAGACCTTTCCGACGGCACGACCTGGGTCGAGTTGAATTTGAAGTAGAGACCGTCGAATATGACGCGAAGGTTCGCCTACACTTGACTCTGCAACCACTGAAAGGATTTCAGCCTCTGAGGACTCACCATTGCGTCACTGGTTCATTGAGGCATATCTACGAGTTCCACAACTATCCCATCAGTGAGGATCTTCTTCTGGGTCTCGGCGCCGGAGTTGGATTCGTCTACTGGCACATGAAAGGAACCACGCCGTTTTTCGGAGGACGCGCCAACGTCAAGCGTGCAGGCGAAGAAGGACTAGAGAAGACAGCTGGAAGGCGGACAGGCGTTCGCGTCGAACCTCATTCCACAGTCAGCGCACGGAAGGCCGAGGCTGCTGTGCTCGACTTGCTAAACGTGGGCGAGCCGGCGATGGTTCAGCTTGACATGGGGTTCCTGCCGTACTTCAATTTCCCGAAGGAATACCACTTTGGCGGTCACATGGTCGTCCTCGCCGGATATGACCCAGAGGCTCGACAGGTGCTTGTGGCTGATCGCGACGGAGAACTCCACCCCGTATCACTCGAAACATTGGCCAGAGCACGTGGCTCGAATTTCAAGCCATTCCCGCCAGAAAACATGTGGTACACCTTCAACTTCAGTCACAAACGCCCATCAACGCAAGGAGAAGTCAAGCAAGCAATCCTCGAAGTGACCACTGGTATGCTTAGGCCTCCGATTGCCAATTTGGGCGTGAAGGGTATTCGGACGGCTGCCGAACGAATACTCAAGTGGCCGAATATCATGAACGAAGACGACCTTCGCTACGCCTGCTTCAACGTCTTCGTCTTCATAGATGCCAAAGGTGGTTCTGGCGGAGGAATCTTTCGCTACATGTACGGACGTTTTCTCAAAGAGGCGGCAGCCATTGCAGACGACGAAAGACTGAGCAGGGTGGGCGAAGAGATTCACGCAATCGGAGACCAATGGCAGCGTGTCGCACAGGTGTTCGAAGAAGCATACCGCGCAACCAGCTCGTCAGCACTGATTCCTGAGGCTAGTCGCCTGATTCTCGATATCGCAGACCGGGAACAGACGACTTGGGAGCAATTGCATAGCATCGTTGTCAGCTCACGTCGTGCCAAGAGATGATTCGAGAGACAGGGGCAATAAAGGCGGTGCAAACTATTCGCCCATGTAGGTGACTCTGTTACCGCAGTCTGGGTTTGTGCAGACCCATTCAAGACCACGTATTCCTATGCCGCGGCTTACCGGAACCATCTCGCAGTTCTCGCCCCTTTCCTTACGGCATTTTGGACAAATCGGGAAACTCACAATCGAGAGACTCAGCGACGAACTCGTATCTATCACCTCGACAAGACGTGGGCTCCAGTTGCATGATACTAGAGGACTATGGAGAGTAGTCTCCTGAGAGCGAGCATATGCGGATTCTTTCGGTATGCGCCCACGTTCAGGATTTCCTCGATCTCCACGGCTTCCTACGCCACCTTATGTCCATGGTAGATCGAAGTCGTCGTACTCGCTCGTGTTGACAAAGTCGCTCCAGTCCTGCTCCTCACCGACTACCTCCTCATCATACTCCGACATGACACGATCAGCCCCTCTGCTACCCTGACGGGGAAATCGCCCAGTCCTAGGACATTGGTATGTGCTTGAACGTCCGTGACAATCATGTAACATTCATTCGATCACGTCATCTAGAAGGGACGGACCTCCGATGCACTCAGGAGGTATGGAGGCAATCACGCATCACCTAGGAGAAGATCAGCCTCGTAGAATCACGGACAATGATCAAGAACCGCATCCACGCCTGCTGAACAGGTATGAGATCCAACCCACATGCACAGACACCTTCGGCAAGCGAGGACGTGAATGGCTTAGAAACCTCGACCTACCCAGCGTCAAGGAATACGTTCGCCTACCTCCCAACGTGAAATAGCGTACCGGGTAAACAGGACTCATGGGTCTGAAGCCTGCAGATCTGTCTCGACCCGGATGCGCGCCGCTCCGCGTAGATGAAGCGCCGAACAGCTCGATATGCGTTGACGAAATCTGCTCTTGGGCGAGCCAGCTTGCCGCAGAAAGCCGCGACCGCGACGCCATGCTGGAGTCATATGTTTGGCCGAAATCGTTGATCGGGATTACCGAACTGCTGAGTGGAATGAGAGGGGGCCTCGTCGCCGTTATAGGCCTTCAGGGTGTCGGTAAGAGCACCGCGCTAATGGTGCTGGATGCAACCGAAAGCGTCAGGGGAGAACCCGATCAAGTGGTCTTCTTCAAGTGGCGAAAAGAGAAGGAGCTCTTCAAATCACTTCTCGACAGAAGCCACGAGGCCTCAGATGCGTTCTTGAAGGACTACGGCGTCAGACTCGCCGGGATCCTCCAGCGGACGGAGGAGGACGACGATCCCGTCGCTCTCGATTCTCTTCTGAAGAAAAAGATCGGGAAGTCAAGGACCGAGAGTTTTCGGAAGGTTGTTTGGATGCACCTTCTTCGAACGAAGAAGCTGATTCTGATAGACACGCCAGACTACTCCAAGACCGATAAGCGAGCGATGGCTACCGACCTTGCCGACATATACTGGCTGTGGAATAACCTGGTCAGAACGTCCGAGGCTAGCCCAAACATAATTGTCGCCGTGCAGAAGGAAATGTTCGGCAGCCACTTCTTCTTCGACAAGATGCACAAGATCGAGCTTGAACCGCTGGAACCCGCGCAGATGGTTGAGGCGTTCCATAAGCGCTTCAACTGCGCAGGGCCTTTCACGGAAGACGCGCTGATGACGCTGGCTCGGATGAGTCGAGGAATCTTCAGGCGATTCCAGAGATACATTATGCTAAGCGTCAAGGCATGGCGGACCCGGCGGTCTAGAGAGGACCGCATCGGCGTCGCAACTGTCAAGGACGCCGTGCCGGTCGACCGGTTGGCCGAGGATATGGAGCTCGAGCTTTCGGAGCTCTATCCGAAGCATGCGGACCTACGGCTACAGGCCGTTCGGGCACTCATCCACCTTCAAGAGCAGGGCGCAACCACGCAAGATCAGCTCGTCGAGCATCTCGGAATCGAACCCTACGCCATGAGCAGACTGCTCTCGAAACTAGAGCTCCACAGATACGTCACCCGCGAGCGAGTGGGATCCGAAAAGATCGTGAAATTGGCCCGACAATGAGCAATTATCTGCGTGGCCTAGCCTGCTCAGGCAACGAGCAGCCCGGAAAGGGTAGTAGCCGAGTTGATCCTCACTGGGGCGGGCCAGATGGGGTTTTTTCGGTTAGGGCTGCAATCCTGCAACTCCAGCTCCCAAGTTGAGGGCGGGTCGCCACGACAGAACGGGCTTGCACGGCCACGATGCGTATCGCCTAGAGATGACGTCCCGACCTCTCCTCATGGCCCCTGTTCATCAGGTGCCTCACAAGAGGACAAACGGACAGCCGCGTGTACACATGGCGCACGAAGAACTGGCTCTGACCGTCCGGCGGATGGAATGGTGTGATAAGGTGAATGCGCGGCGAGACCGTGACCTAATGTCGAGCGACGCTGCTGCTAGAAGACCATTCCTCTGCAAGCCATAGTTCGACACCGCCATGGGCACGATCTTGCGTATGGTCCTGAACCCGGAATTTGGTGCGGCCGCCGGGATTTGGACCCGGGTTAGAGGCTTGGGGGGCTTGCGGCGAGGTCTATCGCTCGTCTCCGTCTTAAACCAGGTTGTCCACCGCGCGGTGGCGGTTCTGGACCACGGCCTAGTG
>Ga0315281_10000554_pt1 | contig 52222 bp, 57 predicted proteins | sample YL17G07_0_MG_FD_204540 | JGI IMG/M metagenome (GOLD analysis project Ga0315281, IMG submission 204540) | Sediment microbial communities from Yellowstone Lake, YNP, Wyoming, USA - YL17G07_0 | ecosystem: Environmental > Aquatic > Freshwater > Lake > Sediment | place: USA: Wyoming | collected...
CCGCCACCGGTGACGAACACGCGCAGCTTGAGGCCGGGGTTACCCTCCTCGTCGATCAATTCCTTCACCTTCCTCGCCGCGTTGTCCGTAAACATCAGCGGCGACGGCATTTCACTAACGGCATTCATTGCACGCTCCCGAAGTAACCCTTGCCCATTTCATTGCCTGGCGCCGCGGCCGGCGGGTCAATCTCCGCCCGACCCTTTCAGCGACACGACTTTTTGCACCCTATCGTCATCCTGGTGCACCAATCGCCCCTGCACGACCGCACCCAACTGAATTTCCAGCGTCCGGTAATGCACATCGCCTGTGACATTGGACTTGGGTTGCAGTTCGACATACTCGCCACCGTGAACCGGCCCGATTACCGTCCCATTGATAACGGCATGTGAAACTCTTATCTCTCCTTCAATTTGGGCCTTTTCGCTCAAAACCAAGGTACTGGGCTGATCATCGGACGTCAGCACGTTTCCACGCACCCTTCCGTCCACGCGCAGGCCACCGCTAAATGAAATGTTGCCTTCGACGATTGTGTCTGAGCCGATCAGGCTGTCTATGCGATTCTGCGGCTTGGTGCGTTTGGCTCCGAACATTGCAGTACTCCGCTCATGACAGGTTCACGGTTTGCGTCGACACGGGCGCAGGGTTGCCTGTTTCCAGCACGCGAACCTGTACTTTCTTGATGACAGCGCCGGGAGGCACCAGAAACGTCCCCTCGACGCGCTGATAGAACTTGAATGCCAGATTATACGCCTGGCTCTGATCGTCCCCCTTGGGAATGCTGATGACTTCTGATTTCCCGTCTTGTTCAAAATCGACAATGAACTGCAGGTGTCCGCGGAAATCCGTCACCCGTTGCTTGGATTGGGCAATCAAGAGGCTATAGCGATATTCACCGGGCAGGGCATCTGGCTGTACACGGAATCGGTTCACATTGATGCCGCCAGCCTCACCTCCGGATGCCATTAACGTCTGGAAGAACGCGAGATCCTCCTTGAGCAACGCATTTTCTTCGGCAAGATTGCGTATCTGTCCGGACAGGTTTCCATGCGTCGCCAATTCAATCTGTAACTGGCGCTCGGCCGCCGCGATCTCCCGTCCCAACGCGGTATTTTCATCCTCAAGCTTGGCATTCAGGTCTTGCAGGCGCGCTTGCTCTCTGCGCGCTTCGCTATTGTCGAATCCCGCGTATTGACGGCCAAGATCGTATGTCAGCCAACCCACGCCAACAACCACCCCGGCGAGTGCCGCCAGCGACAGCCAGCGCCAGTACCACGGGACATGGGTGTGAATCGCGACTCTGGGAGCGGCGATTCCGAAGCGGCGCTTGATAGCCCTGATCAGAGTCACGGCAATAGCGGAATGTGTTCGATGCCCATGGTCTCCGGCCACCCGAACATCAGGTTCATATTCTGCACCGCTTGTCCGGCCGCTCCCTTCACCAGATTATCAATGACGGAAAGTATCACCACCGTGTCTCCGCGACCCGGGCGATGTACCGCGATTCTGCAATCGTTGGCGCCCCTCACCGAACGCGTATCGGGATGACTGCCCGGAGGCAGGACATCGACGAATGGTTCGGATGCGTAGCGTTCTTCGTAGAGCGCCTGCACATCGACCTCCTTGGTCAAGCGGGCGTAAAGCGTCGCGTGGATTCCGCGGATGGCCGGCGTAAGATGTGGCACGAAGGTAAGGCCTACTTTGTTCCCCGTTAGGAGGTTCAGGCCCTGCGAAATCTCGGGCAAATGCCGATGCCCCTGCACCGCGTAGGCCTTGAAGTTATCCGAGGCTTCCGAGAACAAGGTGTGCACTTCGGCCTTGCGTCCCGCGCCGCTGACGCCCGATTTTGCATCGGCAATCAAGTGAGAATTGTCCACGGCTCCCGCCTCGATCAACGGCAAAAATCCCAGTTGAACCGCCGTCGGGTAGCAGCCGGGATTGGCAATAAGGCGCGACTTGGCGATCTGATCCCTATTCACCTCGGGAAGTCCGTAGGCGGCCTCGGCAACGAGGTCCGGACACGCGTGAGTCATGCCATACCACTTTTCCCATTCGGCGATATCCTTTATGCGAAAATCCGCGGCGAGATCGATTACGCGCACGCCCGCTTTGAGCAATGCCGGAGTTTCTGCCATCGCCACGCCATTGGGCGTTGCGAAGAACACGATATCGCAGTGCCCGAGCGCGGCCGTCGCCGGGTCGGAGAAGTTGATTGTCACCCGACGGCGCAGGCTGGGGAACAAGTCGGCAACCGCCGTGCCAGCCTCCTTGCGTGAAGTGATGACCGCCAGCTCGGCTTCTGGGTGCGTCGCGAGAATTCGAAGAAGCTCTACCCCGCTATAACCGGTACCACCGACAATGCCGACTTTTTTCATTTTCCCCAATGACTTAAATGATTTTTTGATGATATAGCCTGATAACGCCTCGATGCAAATAAAAAAGCCGCCCGAAGGCGGCTTTTTTGCTTCCTGACCCTAGCGCTTGGAAAACTGCTTACGGCGCCGCGCCTTATGCAGACCCACTTTCTTGCGCTCGACCTCTCGTGCATCCCGGGTAATCAGCCCCGCCTTGCTCAGTACCGGCTTGAGCGACGCATCGTAATCGACCAACGCTCGCGAGATGCCATGTCGGACCGCACCGGCTTGCCCCGACTCCCCGCCACCGTCGACGTTGATCAGAATGTCGAAGGTATCGAGATGATTGGTCAGCACGAGCGGTTGGCGCACGACCATACGGCCGGTCTCGCGAGAAAAAAATTCGTCGACCGGCTTGTCATTGACGACTATCTTGCCTTTACCGGGTTTGATGAAAACCCGCGCAACGGCGCTCTTGCGGCGGCCGGTTCCATAGTTGTACTGGATTGCCATGTAATTCCCTAAACGTTGAGAGTTTGCGGTTGTTGCGCCGAGTGCGGATGATCAGATCCCGCGTACACCTTCAGTTTTTTCAACATCGCATAACCGAGTGGCCCCTTGGGCAACATGCCTTTTACCGCCTTTTCCAGCACACGTCCGGGGAAACGGCCATGCAATTTGGCAAATGTCGCGCTGTAGATGCCCCCCGGGTAGGTAGAGTGGCGGTAATACACTTTCTGCTGCGCTTTGTCGCCGGAAACACGCAGTTTTTCGGCATTGACGACAACGATGTAGTCCCCCGTATCGACATGCGGCGTAAAAGTCACCTTATGCTTTCCTCGCAAACGCTTGGCAATCTCGGAGGCGAGACGCCCCAATACCTTATCGGTGGCGTCGACCAGGAACCAGTCGCGCTTTACCTCTTGTGATTTGGCTGAAAACGTCTTCATGGCGGATGTTCCGCGTGGGGTCATTAACGAAAGCCGCGTAGTGTAGTTGAACGCTCCATCGCTTGTCAAACCAGGTTTTCTAACTCTAAGTAGCGGATTTGTAACAATTTATGGGCCTGTTTTCCAATCATCACGCGATGGGTTGGCAACCGCTTCGCCAAGCTGTCCGGATTGCCCTTGGGGACATCGGCGCTTTAATGACAAGGCCATTTAGTGAATAATCCCGTTCCTCACGCAGCCGCCCATCGTCTCCGCTCGTTTCATCCTATGCGCAAGCTCTGGCTTATATTTGCTCAAGCGGTATCCATCAGCCTCGCTGTGCTGTTTGTCGTCGCGACGCTGCGGCCGGATCTCGTGGCCTGGACCGGGCGCAACGCGGGAATCGTCACTGTTCGCGAAGCGGCGGACGGGCCGCATGACCCACCACATTTCGTTTCGCTGAGTCCTGCGGCGAAGAAGGCGATGCCCTCCGTCGTCAACATTTTCACCAGCAAAGATGTCAAGGTGCCACGGCATCCCTTCATGGATGATCCGTTGTTCAGGCGTTTTTTCGGCGATCAGCTCGACGGCGATACACAGCACAGTTCCAGTCTGGGTTCCGGCGTGATCGTGGGGCCGGAAGGATACATTTTGACGAACCATCATGTGGTCGAGGCGGCGGACGAAATCGAACTTGCGCTCGCCGACGGTCGCAAGGCCCCCGCAAAGGTCGTGGGGACCGATCCGGAAACCGATCTGGCAGTGCTGAAAGTGGACATCTCCGGGCTTCCCGCAGCGACTTTCGGCAATCCGGACAAGCTTTCCGTCGGCGACGTGGTGCTCGCCATTGGCAATCCGTTCGGCGTTGGGCAGACGGTTACGATGGGTATCGTTAGCGCGCTCGGGCGCAGCCATCTTGGCATCAGCACTTTCGAGAATTTCATCCAGACAGACGCCGCGATCAATCCCGGCAATTCCGGTGGCGCCCTCGTCGATGCCACCGGCAACCTCGTCGGCATCAACAGCGCGATCTATTCACGCAGCGGCGGCTCGCTTGGCATCGGCTTCGCCATTCCCGCCAATCTGGCCAAACAAGTCATGGAGCAAATCGTGCGCACCGGATCGGTAACGCGCGGATGGATCGGCGTGGAAGTGCAGGACATCTCCGCGGAACTGGCTGAATCCTTCAAGCTGTCGAATCTGCGCGGTACATTGATCGCGGGGGTCTTGCGCGGAGGACCGGCGGATCGTGCGGGAATCAAACCCGGGGACATTCTCGTAGCGGTGGAATCGAACCAGGTTCTCGACTCGACCAGCATGCTCAATCTGGTTGCCGCACTCGAGCCCGGGAAACCGGCCACGCTGAAAATCCTTCGCAGCAGCAATGAGATGTTGGTCAAGGTGAACGTCGGCAAGCGTCCGCGTCCCAACCGTCGGAAGGAACTCGAGTAGGGATTGCGTCTGGCGGCCGGATCAGCTTGCAGATCCTGACTGCGTTTCCCCGGCGGCGGGTTTCGAAATCCATTGCGAAACGAAGATTCCCAGCTCGTAAAGTATCCATAGCGGAACAGCGAGCATCACCTGGGAAACCACATCCGGCGGAGTGAAGATTGCGCCGACCACAAAAGCGCCGACGATGATATACGGGCGTATTTCCTTCAGCGTCTTCACGGTTACCAAACCCATCCTCACCAGAATCACCACCGCTACCGGCACCTCGAAAGTCACGCCGAACGCCAGGAACAAGGTCAGCACGAAATCCAGGTATTTGCCGATGTCCGTCATCACCGCCACGCCCTGCGGGGCGACCGACACCATGAAGTGAAACACCACCGGGAAAACCAGGTAATACGCGAATGCCATGCCGCAGATGAAAAGCAGGGAACTTGTGATGATAAGCGGGGCCACGAGTTTCCTCTCGTGCGCGTACAGTCCGGGGGCCACGAATGCCCAGATCTGATAGAGCAGATAAGGCAACGCGATCACAAACGCGGCCATCATCGTTACTTTCACCGGAACGAAGAACGGCGCCGTGACTTCGGTCGCAATCAACTGTCCGCCCGCCGGCATCGAGGCGATCATCGGCTGCGCAAGCAACGCATACAGGTCGCGCGCCCACGGAAAGAGGCAGATGAATACAAGCAGCAAGGCGAGTACGCAACGCAGCAGCCGATCGCGCAACTCGATCAGATGCGACATGAAAGAATCCGGCTCGCCCATCGGCTGTTGGAGGTGTCGCAGAAAAGTATCAGCTAAGGATCCGGCGAAAAATCAGGCCGGCTTGTCGCTCGCAGGCGGCTGGTCGGGCTGCATGGCGGAAATGTCCCGCTGGCTATCGGTTGGCGGCGCCTCGCCAGCGCTCGCCGCCGGAGTCTCCGCGGCCGGCGTCGCGGGGGGAATCAACTGGATTCCTGTTACGGGGGCGACGGCCGATTCGACCTGTTTTTGCACTTCGGCGCCGGCCTGCTTGACCTCGCTGTCGATATAATTGACTTGCGAATTGACGGACTCCTCTATGGAGCGGGCAGCTTCCTGCATCGTGGACTTCAGTTTGCGCAACTCGTCAAGTTCGATTTCACGATTGATATCCGACTTTACCTCTGATACATACCGCTGCAATCGTCCGAACAGGTGGCCGAGCGTCTTCGCCACACGCGGCAGCCGTTCGGGGCCGATCACGATTAGCGCGACGACCCCAATAACGAAAATCTCGGATGCCCCGATATCGAACATGACTGCGGCGGGAAAGAAATTTCTTGGTCAGCTTTTGGATTTTTCCTTCACTTCGCCTTCGAATGTCTGGCCGGCATTCGCGCTATCGAGCTTTGCGGCCGGTTTATCATCGTCAGCGCTCTTCATGCCTTCCTTGAAGCCCTTAACCGCACCGCCCAGATCCGAACCGATATTGCGCAGTTTCCTGGTGCCAAATATCAATAGCACCACCACCAGAACGATTAGCCAATGCCAGATGCTGAATGAACCCATCTTGAATTACTCCTGAATCAAAATATCTACGTTGAGCGCTGGATCATTCCCGGCAGCGGATTGTTGCCGCCGAGCACATGCATGTGCACATGGAATACATCCTGCCTGCCGATTCGCCCGCTATTGACGATAGTCCGAAATCCATCCGCCGAGCCTTGCTCGCGCGCCAATCGGCCCGCCAGCAGCAGCATTTTTCCCAGCACCATCTGGTGACGTTCCTGCACATGATCGAGAGATTCCACATGCTCCTTGGGGATCAGCATGAAATGCACTTGCGCCACCGGATTGATGTCGTGAAAGGCAAGCAGATCCTCGTCCTCATAAACCTTGCGGCTGGGAATCTCGCCCCGGACAATCTTGCAGAATATGCAGCTTTCGACTGACGCTTTCATCCCAATTCGATCAATCAGCGATTCCGTCCCCGTATGCCTTGTCGCTCATCGATTCATCCCTTGCGGGATTTTTTTTCATCGACTCCCGATATACCCTCGCGACGCTCCAGTTCCGCCAGCACATCGTCCGGGCCGAGACCGTGCCAGACGAGCATGACCAGACAGTGAAACCAGAGATCGGCCGTCTCGCGAACGATGTGAAGTTTATCACCGTCCTTCGCCGCCAGCAGGGTCTCGGCGGCCTCTTCGCCAATCTTCTTCAGAACGGCATCGTGGCCTTTTGCGAACAGGCCGGCCACGTAGGAATCGGCGGGATCGGCCCCTTTTCGGGATTCGATGGCCTGAGCAAGGCGACGAAGAATGTCGGCATCTATCACGGCTTTGAATCGTAGATTTGCCCCGGGTCCTTCAGCACCGGCTCGACTTCCGCCCATATCCCATTTTCCAGCTTGCGGAAGAAGCAGCGGCCATGGCCAGTATGACAGGCGATCGCGCCCACCTGCTCCACTTCAAGCATGATCACATCGCCATCGCAGTCCAGCCGGACTTGCCTGATCTGCTGCGCGTGGCCCGATTCCTCGCCCTTGCGCCACAGACGCCTGCGCGAGCGCGACCAGTATACCGCCCGGCCGGAATGCACCGTCTCGGTGAGCGCTTCGCGGTTCATCCACGCCATCATCAGCAACCGGCCAGTCCCGACCTCCTGCACAACGGCGGGGATCAAGCCCTCAGAATCGAAAACCACCTCGTCAAGCCACGGCTCGCTCACAACCTGACCTCGATGTTGTTCTGCGCCATGAAGCGCTTCGCCTGCTGCACGGTCAGCTCGCCGTAGTGAAAAATACTTGCGGCAAGCACCGCATCGGCCTTGCCCAAAAGAATGCCATCGACCAGATCCTGAAGGCCGCCGGCGCCGCCGCTCGCGATGATCGGAATTTCGAGCGTTTCGGAGAAAGCACGGGTGATCTCGAGATCGAATCCCGCTTTGGTGCCATCGCGATCCATGCTGGTGAGCAGGATTTCGCCGGCGCCGGCAGCCTGCATGCGCTTTCCCCACTCTATTGCATCCAATCCGGTCGAGCGACGACCGCCGTGCGTAAACACCTCCCATCGCAACGGAGTCGAACCCGGCACTCGCCTGGCGTCCACCGCAACCACCATGCACTGCGAACCGAATCGCCCAGCGGCCTCTTCGACCAGCCTGGGATTCTGTACGGCCGCAGTGTTGATGCTGACTTTATCGGCGCCGGCGTTAAGCAGACGGCGCACGTCATTGACTTCACGCACGCCACCGCCAACGGTAAGCGGAATGAAAACCTGCGAAGCCACCTGTTCGATGATTCCCAGTATCAGCCCGCGATTGTCGGAGCTCGCGGTGATATCCAGAAACGTGAGTTCGTCGGCGCCCTGTTCATCGTATCGGCGGGCAATCTCGACAGGATCGCCGGCATCGCGCAATTCGACGAAATTGACTCCCTTGACGACCCGTCCGTCCGTGACATCAAGACAGGCAATGATGCGCTTGGAAAGGCCCATGGCGTTAGGCTTTGCGGGAAGCGAGGGTGGGTTCGAAGAAAGATGCAATCCGAGGTTCGGGTCGAATTGCCTGGCAAGCTCTGTCTGGGATCGGTCTGTTCGAGGCGGCGCCATCGATGCGCTACGCTTATTTTTCCTTCTTTTGGGCATTCTCGCGCGCTATCTTGTCCGCCAGTTTCTGTGCTTCCGCGAAATCCAGCGTTCCTTCATAAATTGCCCGGCCGGTGATGGCGCCCAGAATGCCCTCGCCTTCCACGTCGCATAACGCCTTCACGTCCTTCAGGTCGGCAATGCCGCCACTGGCGATCACCGGAACCGACAATTCGCGGGCCAGGTCCACGGTCGCTTTGATATTGATCCCGCTCATCATGCCGTCACGACTGATGTCCGTGTAGATGATCGCTTCCACGCCCAGATCCTGAAATTTTTTCGCCAGATCCAACACATCGTGCCCCGTCACTTTGGACCACCCGTCGACGGCGACCTTGCCCTCCTTCGCATCCAGTCCGACCATAATGTGCCCGGGGAAAGCGTAGCAGGCGTCGTGCAGGAAACCTGGCGTTTTCACCGCAGCGGTGCCAAGAATGATGTAGGTAATGCCGTCATCGAGATAGCGCTCGACCGTATCGAGGTCGCGGATACCGCCGCCCAGTTGTACCGGGATGTCTCCCCCGATCGCTTTGACGACCGCTTTTACAGCTTCCTCGTTCTTCGGCTTTCCGGCAAACGCGCCGTTGAGATCCACCAGATGCAGGCGGCGCGCGCCCTTGCCAACCCAGTGCTTCGCCATCGCGCCGGGGTCCTCTGAAAAAACGGTGGCGTCCGCCATCAAACCTTGCTTCAAACGAACGCAATGTCCGTCTTTGAGGTCAATTGCCGGGATGATCAACATGGTTTGGAATCGATTCGCCGCGCCAACCGAACGCGCAATGATGCAGTCAGCCGGTATGCGTACTCGAGTTATGAAATGGTGTCAGACGTTAGCCGCAGGCACGGCGCGCATCGGTACGGATACGCGTTTCGCCCCGCTCCAGGAAACGAAATTGGACAACAGACGCAAGCCGGCGGATTGGCTTTTTTCCGGATGAAACTGCACGGCAAAAATACTATTCCTTGCCACGGCGCAGGTAAAGCTCGACGGATACCGGCTGGTCCCGGCGACCAGACCCTGATCGGGCGTGTCCACATAGTAGCTGTGCACAAAATAGAAGCGGCTGCCGTCAGCGATCCCTTCCCACATCGGATGGGAGATGGTCTGGTAGACCTGGTTCCAACCCATATGCGGGACTTTGAGCTTTTCCCCCTGATCGCCCTGACCGCGGGTGGTTGAAAAGCGCACGACCTTGCCAGGAAGCACGCCCAGCCCCGGCGTATCGCCTTCAGCACTGCTTTCGAACAACATTTGCAGTCCAATGCAAAGTCCCAGAAAAGGCTTGCTACGCGCCGCCTCGAGCAATGGCGCGCGCAGGCCGCGCGCGTCCATTTCGCGCATGCAATCCGGCATGGCGCCCTGCCCCGGAAAGACCACCCGCTCGGCCCCCAGTATGGCCGCCGGGTCGCTGGTGACGGCGATGACTTTCGCCGGCGCAACGTGCTCGAGCGCCTTCGCTACCGAGCGCAAGTTGCCCATCCCGTAATCGACCACGGCAATATCAATCATGAGCCGGTGTTTGCCGCGCCGGTGTTTGCCGCTTGGAAACGACTGCCCGCATACGCAACCAAATCAGAGGCTTCCCTTGGTGGAAGGCAACGTGCCATCGGCGCGCGCATCGAGTTCGGCGGCCATGCGCAGCGCCCGGCCAAACGCCTTGAAAATGGTCTCGGCCTGGTGATGCGCGTTGCGACCCTTCAGATTGTCGATGTGCAGCGTCACCAGTGCGTGATTTGCAAATCCCTGAAAAAACTCGTGCACCAGGTCGACGTCGAATTCGCCGATGAGCCCGCGGGCGTAGTCGACCGAATATTCGAGCCCCGGCCGCCCCGAAAGGTCAATCACCACCCGCGACAACGCCTCGTCCAGCGGCACGTAAGCGTGCCCGTAGCGGCGCACGCCCTTCTTGTCGCCAATCGCCTGGGTGAAGGCCTGGCCGAGGGTGATCCCGACATCCTCGACGGTATGGTGGGCATCGATGTGCAGGTCGCCCTTGGCCTCGATCTCGAGGTCGACCATGCCGTGGCGCGCAACCTGATCGAGCATGTGGTCGAAAAACCCGACGCCGGTGGCGAGCCTGGATTTGCCGCTGCCGTCCAGATCGAGACGAACCTCGATCTGCGTTTCGAGGGTATTGCGGGTGACTTGGGCTCGGCGCATGGGAGAACGGTGTGAAATTGGCCTTATCCTAACTCAATTACGACCTTGCCGACGCCGCCACCGACTCATTGAGAATTTCGCGCAGAGCCCCGATCACGACTTCGCACTGTGCGTCGGTGCCGACCGTAATGCGCAGGTAGGACGCAATTCTGGCCGGATTCTGAAAATTTCTCACGACGATGCCGCGCCCGCGTAATCGCGCTGCCAGCTCCGCGCCGGTGCGCCGGGGATGGCGGACAAACACGAAGTTCGCCGTCGAAGGGACAACCTCGAAATCCAGTTTCTGCAGCCCGGCAACCAGGCGTTGACGGCTGTCGATGACCCTGCGCCAGGTCTCTTCGAAATAAGGCTGATCTTCCATGGCCGCCACGGCGCCCGCTTGGGCGAAGCGATCCAGCGGATAGGAATTGAAGCTGTCCTTGACCCGGTTCAGCGCCTCGATCAGGTCCGGGTCGCCCAGCGCATAACCCACGCGAAGTCCGGCAAGCGAACGCGACTTGGACAAGGTATGCGTCACCAGCAGGTTGGGATAGCGCAACACCAGCGGCACGGCGGACACGCCGCCGAAATTGACATAGGCCTCATCGATCACGACCACGGAGCCGGCGTTCGCTTGCACCAGCCTTTCGATCTCCGCCTGGCCGAGCAGGCGCGCGGTCGGGGCATTGGGATTCGGAAAAATAATCCCGCCGTTGGCTTGCAGGTAATCGTCGACATCGATCTCGAGCGAGCCGGTCAGCGCAATCTCCCGGTACTCGATGCCGTACAGACGGCAATACACCGGGTAGAAGCTGTAGGTGATGTCAGGAAACAGCACCGGTGCGTCGTGCTTGAGCAACGCCTGGAAGGTGTGCGCCAGCACCTCGTCGGAACCATTGCCGACGAATACGTGCGCCGCGCTCACCTCGTGGCGCATGGCGATGGCCTGCCGCAGCCGTTCGCTGGCGGGATCCGGATACAACCGCAGGGAATCCCCCACTTCCGCCCGCAGCGCCTCCAGCACCCGCGGGCTGGGGCCGTAGGGATTCTCGTTGGTGTTGAGCTTGACCAGATTTGGCAGTTTGGGTTGCTCTCCCGGGACATAGGGCCGCAGGCGGTCAACCACAGCGCTCCAGAATCGGCTCATCGATGAATCCGGTACTGCGCCGCTCTTGCGTGTGCGGGCAGCCCCTCGCCAGCGGCCAACTCGGTTGCGATAAGTCCAAGCGTGCGCGCCCCGGCGCGTGATACCTCGATCAGGCTCGTGCGCTTTTGAAAATCGTAGACGCCGAGCGGCGACGAAAAACGCGCGGTGCGCGAGGTCGGCAGCACGTGATTTGGCCCGGCGCAGTAGTCGCCCAGTGCCTCGGACGTATAGCGGCCAAGGAACACGGCGCCGGCGTGGCGGATTTTCTCCACCCATAGCCGCGGCTCTTCGACGGACAATTCCAGGTGTTCCGGTGCGATGCGGTTGGCAATCGCGCAAGCCTCTTCCAGGTCGCGGGTTTCGATCAATGCTCCGCGCCCATCCAGCGAAGCCGCAATTACGCTTGCACGCGGCATACCGTTGAGCTGGCGGTCGATACTCGCGGCGACCTTTTCGATGAACCCGGCATCCGGGCAGAGCAGGATCGCCTGGGCCATTTCGTCATGCTCGGCTTGTGAAAAAAGATCCATCGCAATCCAATCCGGATCGGTTCCGCCATCACAAATCACCAGGATTTCGGAGGGTCCCGCCACCATGTCGATGCCGACCACGCCGAATACGCGGCGTTTCGCAGCAGCAACATAAGCGTTGCCGGGACCGACGATCTTGTCCACTTGCGCGATGGTCTGGGTGCCGTATGCCAGCGCCGCCACCGCCTGCGCGCCACCGATGGTGAATACCCGGTCCACCGCGGCGATTCTGGCCGCCGCCAGCACCAGATCGTTGCGTTCTCCGCGAGGGGTAGGCACCACCATGATGACTTCGGGCACACCCGCGACCTTTGCCGGCAGCGTGTTCATCAATACGGTAGAGGGGTAGGCAGCCTTGCCGCCGGGAACATAGACGCCGACACGGTCCAGGGGGGTGACTTTCTGCCCCAGGGTGGTGCCGTCGGATTCCGTGTATTGCCAGGACACCAGCGGTTGGCGCTCGTGATAGGCGCGTATGCGCGCGGCGGCCTGTTCGAGCGCGCCGCGCCGGACCACGGGCAGCCGGGCGAGCGCCTGGTCGAGTTCGTCGCGTGAAATCTCGAGGGCGCCGAGTGATGCCGCATCGAGTTGGTCAAACTTGTTCGTGTACTCGAGAACTGCTTCATCACCGCGCGAGCGTACGTTGCGCAAGATCGCTTCGACCGCGCTACCGATGCGCTCATCCTGGCTGCTGTCGAAAGCCAGCAACTTCGCAAGCTTCGCTTCAAAACCCGACTCACGGGTAGACAGGCGCGCGATCCCGGTCATCCCGGTTCCTTCGCCGCCGCGCGAAATGCGTCGATCACCGGCTGGATCTGCAGACGTTTGAGCTTGAGAGCGGCCTGGTTGACGATCAACCGTGCGCTGATCGGCATGATCTCCTCGACCGCCTTTAGCTGGTTTGCACGCAAGGTATTGCCGCTGGACACCAGATCGACGATGGCATCAGCCAGTCCGACCAGAGGCGCGAGTTCCATGGATCCGTAAAGCTTGATCAGGTCGACGTGCACGCCTTTTGCCGCGAAATGTTCGCGCGCCGTCTTGAGATATTTGGTTGCGACGCGCAGCCGGGCACCCCGACGCACGGCAGCTTCATAGTCGAAACGCTCCGGCACTGCCACCATCATGCGGCATTTCGCGATGCCCAGATCAAGAGGCTGGTAGAGCCCCGCGCCGCCGTGCTCGAGCAACACGTCCTTGCCCGCTATGCCAATGTCCGCGGCGCCGTACTGTACATAGGTCGGCACATCGGATGCGCGTACGATGATGACGCTGACGTCGCCGCGGTTGGTCGGGATGATCAGCTTGCGAGAAGTTTCCGGGTCTTCGGCAGCGACGATCCCCGCCGCCTTGAGCAGCGGAGCGGTGCCTTCGAATATGCGCCCCTTCGACAGCGCGATTCTGATGCTCATGTGCGTCGTTAAAATCCGTCGTTGCGCTCTAGCGGGCGCGCCTGATGCGCGCGCCCAACTGACCGAGCTTCTCCTCGATGCATTCGTAGCCGCGGTCGAGATGGTAGACGCGGTCCACCAGCGTTTCGCCATTCGCCACGAGCCCGGCGAGCACCAGGCTCGCCGATGCGCGCAGATCGGTGGCCATGACGTTGGCCCCCTGCAAAGCGCTTACCCCATGCACAATCGCCGTGTTTCCCTCCACTTCGATATTCGCCCCCAGCCGGCGCAATTCCTGCACATGCATGAAACGATTCTCGAAGATGGTCTCGGTCACCACCGCCGTGCCCTGCGCCACGCTGTTGAGCGCCATGAATTGCGCCTGCATGTCGGTCGGAAACGCCGGGTAGGGCGCAGTGCGAAGACTCACGGACTTGAGGCTGCCATTGGTCGACAGCCGTATCCAGTCATCGCCATGCGCGACTTGCGCGCCGGCTTCCTGCAGTTTGCCGATAACCGCGTCGAGGATACCCGCGCGCGTGCCTCTAAGGCTGATTTCCCCGCCCGTCGCCGCCGCGGCACAGAGAAAGGTTCCGGTTTCGATGCGGTCAGGCATGACCCGATGGGTCGCCCCTTGCAGATCCCGGACACCTTCGATCGTTATGACATCGCTGCCGGCGCCTCTGACCCGGGCACCCATCGCGTTCAGGCATTCTGCAAGATCGATCACTTCCGGTTCGCGCGCCGCGTTTTCGAGTACCGTGACGCCATTGGCCAACACCGCCGCCATCATCAGATTTTCGGTACCGGTCACCGTCACCAGATCCAGAACAATGTGTGCGCCCCTGAGCCGTCCCGCACGGGCAAGAATATAGCCTTGCTCGATGTCAATCTGCGCCCCCATGGCCCGCAGGCCCTTGATATGCAGATCAACCGGTCGCTGCCCGATCGCGCACCCCCCCGGCAACGACACGCGCGCTTCGCCGAAACGCGCAATCATGGGCCCGAGCACCAATATCGACGCCCGCATGGTTTTTACCAGTTCATAGGGCGCCGACAAGTTGTGCAGTTTCTTAGCCGCCAACCCGACCCCAAGCTTTTCGTCGAGCGAGATCTCCACGCCCATCTGCGCCAGCAGATGCAGCATGGTGGTCACATCGCGCAGATGAGGGACGTTTTGCAGCCTGAGCGTGCCGGGTGTCAGCAGCGCGGCGCAAAGAATCGGCAGAGCGGCGTTCTTGGCGCCGGAAATGCGCACTTCCCCGGTCAGCGGCACGCCGCCCTGGATGACGAGTTTGTCCACGTGGCGCGACCGGCTAGTGGGCGGCCCAGTCTTCCGGCGTGAAGGTTTTCATCGATAACGCGTGAATCTCCTCACGCATGCGATCCCCCAGCGCCCGATAGACGACCTGATGCTGCTGGACCCGTGACTTGCCCTGGAACTCGGAACTGACGATCACAGCCTCGAAATGATGGCCGTCGCCGGTCACGTCGACGTGATCGCACACAAGGTTTTTCTCGATGTAGGACTTGACTTGTTCCGGGGTGACCATAAAAAACTTCCGTCAATTACGCAGCTTGTAGCCGCGTTTGAGCAGCGCCAAGGTGGCGAATGATAATGCCAAAAGGCAGCCGCCCACAATCGCGAAGCTGAGCTCTGGCGAAACGTCCGATGCGCCGAAGAAGCCGTAGCGAAAGCCATCGATCATGTAGAAAAACGGATTGAAGTGCGAAACCTCCTGCCAGAAAGGCGGCAGGGAATGGATCGAGTAGAACACGCCCGACAGAAAGGTGAGCGGAATGATGATGAAGTTCTGGAAGGCGGCAATCTGGTCGAACTTGTCGGCCCAGATGCCCGCGACGATGCCGAGCGTGCCGAGCAATCCCGCACCCAACAGCGCAAACGACAACACCCAGAGCGGACTTTGCACCGGCACCGGCACAAAGATCGAAGTGATGGCGAATACGCCGAACCCGACCACGACGCCGCGCACGGCCGAGGCCAGCAAATAGGCTGAATAAAACTCGAAGTGCGACAGCGGGGGCAGCAGAACAAAAATAATGTTGCCCGTGACCTTCGACTGGATCAGGCTGGAGGAACTGTTGGCAAAGGCATTCTGCAGCAGCGACATCATGGCCAGCCCGGGCACGAGGAAAGCGGTATAACGCACGCCCGGATAGACCTGCACATGCGCTTCCAGCACATGGGAAAAAATCAGCAGGTAGAGCAACGCGGTGAGCACCGGGGCGAGGATGGTCTGGAAACCGACCTTCCAGAATCGCGCGATCTCCTTGCGAAACAGCGTAGAGAAACCTGCCATGTTTGCGAGCTTGGGCATGGCTCAATCTCTACGCATGATCTCGACGAAGACTTCCTCGAGATCGGGCTGTTCCAGTTCCATGAACGCCACCACGAGACCATTTTTCCGCAGTTCGCAGAGCACGGTTTCGACCTCCGCATAGTCCCGCAGCGCAAGCCGGTATTCCCCGTTCGTTGGCGTCATCCCGATCATTGGCACGAGGGACTCCGGCAAAAGGCCGTGCGCCAGCCTCAGGCGCAAATGGGCGCCGGAATAGTCCTTGAGCAGATTATGCGTGGAATCGAGCGCGACCAGTTTGCCCTGCTTGAGCATGCCCACGCGGCTACAGAGCGCTTCTGCTTCGTCGAGATAGTGCGTGGTCAGCACAACGGTATGGCCCTCGCCATTCAACTGCCGGATGAACTGCCACAATCCCTGGCGCAACTCGACGTCCACACCCGCGGTCGGCTCGTCGAGAATGATGACCGGCGGCTTGTGCACCAGCGCCTGGGCCACCAGCACGCGCCTTTTCATCCCACCCGACAATGCGCGCATGTTGAAATCGGCCCGATTCGTCAGATCGAGCCGGGCCATGACCTCGTCGATCCATGCGTCATTGCGACCCAGTCCGAAATAGCCCGATTGGAACTGCAGCGTCTCGCGCACCGTGAAAAAAGGGTCGAACACGAGTTCCTGCGGCACGACACCGAGGGAGCGCCGCGCACCGCGGTAATCGGCCACCACATCGTGACCCATTACCTTGAGACTGCCGGCGTCCGCGCGAGCCAGGCCGGCGAGAATGCTGATCAGCGTGGTCTTGCCTGCGCCATTGGGGCCGAGCAGCGCAAAAAATTCACCTTCCGGAACGTCGAGATTGATATCGGCAAGCGCCCGCACGCTCCCATAGGCCTTGGAGACCCCACGTATCTCGATGGCGGGTTGCACGTAAAAAGGGGCGTTTCGTCGGCTGATTGGAAAACAGCTAGTCGGCCGCAACCGGAATCAGATCGGCGACGCCGTAAAGATCCGCCAGGCTCTGCAAACTTTGGCTCAAGTTCGCAAAAGCGATCTGCCTGCCGCTGCCGTTAAACCGTCGGGTCCACTCCAGCAGCAGGCTCAAACCTGACGAATCGACGCGGGTCACTCCCGCGAGGTCGACGATCACCCTGTCGCCATCGAATGCGGCCCCTTCTGCAATCAAGGCCCCGACGGTGTCGAGCGTGACCTCCCCTTCGATCAGATAACGATTTCCCTGCTTGACGATCATTTCTTGATGGACGCCGGTTGCGTTTTGCCGCTGTTCTTGTCGACCAGGCTCTTGATCAGTCCGTCGATTCCGCCGTTCTGGATCTCCTGGGCAAACAGATTGCGATAGTTGATGATCAGGCTGGCGCCGGCCACGCGAATGTCGTAGACCTTCCAGCCTCCCGCTGCACTGCGCATATCGTAGTCCACCCCCATCGGCGGGGCGCCTCCGGGCAATTTGATCAGCGTCTGCACGGTTGTTTCAGTATCCCCGGGATTCATCTTGTACGGCCGGTATTCGACTGCAATGCCGATGTAAGCCGTAAACGCGGCCGCATAGGAGCGCAGCATCAACGCACGAAATTCCTTGAGCAGTGCTTCGCGCTGTGCCGCAGAGGCGTCGCGCCAGGGGCGGCCTACCGCGAGGCGCGTCATGCGTTCGAAATCGAAATGCGGAGCGACTTTTTCCTCGATCAACTGCACTATTCTTGCCACATTGCCCGCCCGAATTTCCTTGTCGCTACGCACGACATTGAGTACTTCTTCGGTCGTCGTGCGCACCAGTACATCCGGCGCAACTTCCTCGGCTCTGGCGGAGATGGCGGTGGAAAGCACCATCAACAGTGCGACAAACCAGCGCCCGATCACTTCCTCGCTCCCCCTTCGCACGAGCATTGTCCTGATTGAATCCGCATGTATCGCTATTTGCCGGCGCCGGTTTCGGCAGCCTTACCGTAAAGGAACTGGCCGATCAATTTTTCCAGCACGACCGCCGACTGGGTGATCTTCAGGCGGTCGCCATCCTTGAGATATTGCTCATCCGCCCCGCCATCCATGCCGATATATTGCTCGCCGAGCAGGCCCGAGGTCAGTATGGACGCCGACGAGTCCTTCGGAAATGGATAACGCTTGTCGATTCGCAGCGCTACACTGGCGCGAAAAGTCCGCGTATCGAGGGAAAATCCTTCGACCCGGCCGACCACTACACCCGCACTTTTCACCGGCGCGCGCGGCTTGAGGCCGCCGATATTGTCGAACTCGGCGTATACCTTGTAAGTATCGGCTACGCTGATACCGCTCATGTTTCCAACTTTGAGCGCCAGAATCAGCAGAGCGCCGATGCCGGCGCAAACGAACAGTCCCACCCACAGGTCGAGCATCGAGCGTTCCATCACACCCCCCGAAACATGAATGCGGTCAACACGAAATCCAGGCCCAGGATGGCCAGCGAAGACGTCACCACGGTACGCGTGGTCGCGCCCGAAACGCCTTCCGCAGTCGGCGGTGCATCGTAGCCCTCGAACAGGGCGATCCAGGTCACCGCAACTCCGAACACGAAACTCTTGATGACGCCGTTGACGATGTCCTCCCGGAAATCGACCGCGCTCTGCATTTGCGACCAGAACGAACCCTCGTCGACGCCGATCAACACCACCCCAACCAGGTAGCCGCCGAATACGCCCATGGCACTGAACATTGCGCCCAGCAGCGGCATCGAGATCACCCCCGCCCAGAAGCGCGGCGCCACCACCCTGGCAATGGGGTCCACCGCCATCATTTCCATCGCCGAGAGCTGTTCGGTCGCCTTCATCAGGCCGATCTCGGCGGTCATGGCCGATCCGGCCCGGCTCGCGAATAATAATGCCGAGATCACCGGGCCCAGTTCGCGTACCAGCGACAAGGCGACCAGCACCCCGAGCGCAGACTCCGAGCCGTAGGTCTGCAACGTCTGGTAGCCCTGCAGCCCGAGCACCATGCCCACGAACAGGCCCGATACCAGCACAATGATTAGCGACAGCACGCCGGTAAAGTAGAGCTCGCGGATGATCAGCCGCAGACGGCGGAAACTGGTTCCGGACTGCATCAGTACCATCGCGAAGAAGCGGCTGGCGTAACCGAGCCGCCACAGACCGTTGACCGTGCGATGGCCGATGGTCCTTACTGTAGCGATGGGCGAACGCTTGAACATACTATTGGTCGAGCATCAGGTCTTCGCGGTAATCCTCGCTTGGATACTGGAACGGCACCGGCCCGTCGGGTTCGCCATAGACAAACTGATGGATCAGAGGCTCCGTCGAAGCCCGCATCTCCTGCGGGGTACCCTTGGACACAATCACGCCGTCGGACAGGTAGTAAACGTAATCGACCATTTTCAGCGATTCCGTCACATCGTGCGTCACCACGATCGAGGTCGCTCCGAGCGCGTCGTTGAGGCGTCGGATCAGATTGCCTATGACCCCGAGCGATATCGGATCCAGTCCCGCGAACGGTTCGTCGTACATGATCAGCATCGGGTCCAGCGCGATCGCGCGCGCCAGCGCCACGCGTCTCGCCATCCCGCCGGAAAGTTCTGAGGGCATCAGCCGGTGCGCGCCGCGCAGACCCACGGCATGCAGTTTCATCAGAACCATGTCGCGAATCATCGTTTCCGGCAGATCGGTGTGCTCGCGAATCTGGAATGCGACATTGTCGAACACCGACAAGTCGGTGAACAGGGCGCCGAACTGGAACAGCATGCCCATGCGGCGGCGCATCTGGTAGAGGCCGGCGCGGTCCAGTTCGTGCATCACTTTGTCCGCCACCTTCACCTGGCCCTGTCGCGGCTTGAGCGCACCGCCGATCAGGCGCAGCAGCGTGGTCTTACCCGAACCGCTGATGCCCATGATCGACACAACCTTCCCGCGCGGGATCGCCATGTCGATCCCGCTCAGAATCGGGCGGCGCGTGTCGTACCAGAAACTGACGCCGCTAATTTCTACGAGACTATCGGGATGCATATTAGCGTCCGAGATTGAAACGGAGTTGCATTGTAACGGAGAGTGGCATTCATCGCCGACCCGCGCAATTTTCGGTTCGACCCGCGGCAAAGCGTTCGGGTTGTCCTTCCCCGCAACAAGCAGACGCGACGCTCCTCCCGTGCAGGCCACCTAAATCTATGAACAATCAAGCCCTTCTGGCACAATAGCGTGACGACGCCGCATGGTCGGCACAGATCGCAGGCATGGATACACAGAACGCATCGAAACCGGGACTGCTCATCCTCGACGACGATCCGCTGATCATCGATAGGTTGAGTTTCGTGTTCGGCAAGGGCTACAACGTCCGTGCGGCCGCTTCCGGAGCTCAGGTGAAGAGTCTGCTCCGGCAACTCGATGCCGCGCCGGAACTGGCTTCGGTGGATTCGGGTCTGCCACCGACGCCGCAGAGAAGCCACGTCGAAGCGGCCCTCGATATCGCACGAGGCAACCTCCGCCAGGCCGCGACACGGCTCGGAATCCAGCGTACGACACGGTACAGCCGCATGCAGAACCACACTCCAGGCATGAAGGAGGAATCCTGATGTACTACGAATTCTTCGGTCTTACGCATGCCCCCTTCAGGATCACCCCCGATACCGATGTGTTCTTCGAGGGCGGCAATCGCGGCGCTATTCTGGAAGCCTTGATCTACGCCATCACGCACGGCGAAGGCATCGTCAAGGTTACGGGCGAAGTGGGTAGCGGCAAGACGATGCTGTGCCGGGTATTGCAAACCCGCCTGCCGCCCAACGTGGAGACGGTCTACCTGGCCAATCCGAGCATGTCCGCGGAAGAAATTCTCCATGCGATCGCTTTCGAGATGCAGTTGCAGGTGCCGAAGGAGGCGAGCCGGCTGGAAGTCATGCACGCGCTGAACGATTATCTGGTCGAGCGCCACCGCCAGCAACGCCAGGTCGTCGTCTTTGTCGAGGAATCCCAGGGCATGCCGATTGCCACGCTGGAAGAAATCCGGCTGCTTTCCAACCTGGAAACGCAGCAGCGTAAGTTGCTGCAGATCGTGTTGTTTGGACAGCCCGAACTCGATCGGAACCTGCGGCAGCAAAGCATCCGGCAACTGCGCGAGCGCATTACCCACAGTTTCAACCTCATGCCTCTCGACGACGAAGATGTCCGAGCCTACCTCTTTTTTCGCCTGCAAGCGGCCGGCTATCGCGGCCCGGATTTGTTCAGCCGCAGAGTTGTGGATTACATGGCACGAGCCTGCGACGGCTTGACCAGTCGCCTCAATCTCGTTGCCGACAAGGCGCTCCTCGCCGCTTTTGCCGAAGGCACCCATAGCGTCAATTTGAGTCACGTCAAAGCCGCTGTGCGCGACAGCGAATTCAGCCATGTGGAGCCATCGCCTGGTCATGCGCCTGTTACCTACGTTTTGGCGGGGCTGGCACTCGGAGGCGTGCTCGGCATTGCCGCCTTTGCGGCCTTTCAAGCCTTTTTCGCACCCGCGGCGCAGGTCTTGCCAATGGCGGCCGCCCCTGCTCAATTGTCGCCGGCAACGCCGGAGGCAGTCGTCGTGGCCGATGCGCCGGCCACGTCCGCCACCGCTGGCCCGGCGGAAGGCGCAATGCCGCAGGCAAACGTCGTGGCCAATGCGCCAGCCACGTCCGCCACCGCTGGCCCGGCGACTGGCACAACGCCGCAGGCAGTCGCGCCTGCCGACGAGCTGGAACAGCGCTTGCTCGCAACCGAACAGTGGCTTGGTGAGCAGGACGGGGCCGCCTATAGCATTCAATTGCTTGGCACAGGCGATCCTGAACTCCTAAGAGAATATTTCACGACGATCGCCAAATATGTTGAGATCGAAAAGGTTCACGTGTACCGTACGACTGCGAATCAGCGCCCTTCCCTGACCGTTCTGTACGGGACTTTCGCATCTCTGAATGAGGTCACGCGGACGCTGCAAAGCCTGCCGGACGAGTTGAAAATAAACCGGCCCTACTACCGGACTATCCAGGGAATCCGCGCCGAAATCGCCCGCCAAAAGTCATAGCACTCAGCAGTTCGCCGCCTGGATTTTCAGGCGCAAGTGAAGTTGTGCCCAGCAAGTACGAAACACTCTTGACGGATCCGCAAATGGTCATTCAACGCAGGCGAGCCACTGCACGCGTCGGCACGGTGTCGCTTTCTGCGGTGCGCGCTGCCGCACGGCGTCATCGGCTGGCGGCCAATGTTGTCGCGACAGCCTTATCCTTAGTCGCTGTGGCGGTTGGCGGCTGTGCAACCTACAAGCCGACGGTTCCCCCTTCGAAAGGCCACATCAACGCGGACTCGCTTCCGGCGACGGCAGCGACAGAAAAGATCCTGCCCCCGGTTACCTCCGGCAATTTCGTTCCTCTCCCCAAACCCCAGGTCAAAGTCCAGACGTACAGCGTTGTGGTCAATGAAGTGCCGGTAAAGGAGCTGTTGTTCGCGCTGTCGCGGGATACCCGGCAGAACATCGATGTGCACCCGTCGATACAGGGCCTGGTGTCGCTGAACGCAATTGACGAAACCCTTCCCGCCATTCTCGAGCGCATTGCGCAGCAGGTAAGCATCCGTTATCGCACCGAAGGCAAGGCCATCCTGGTGCTTCCGGACGCGCCGTACTTCCGGATCTACAAGGTCAACTACGTGAATATGAGCCGCGATACGGCGTCGAGCGTCGGCGTAAGTGGCGAGATCAGCGGTTCGACCACCGGCGGCACCGGCCAGTCTGGAGGCGGCGGCCAGTCTGGAGGTGTGCAGGGACAGAGTGCGGGCGGTAGCTCGAACACCAAGGTGGATACCAAGTCCGTCAACAATTTCTGGGAGGTCCTGCGGCAAAATATCGACGCCATCCTGTCGGCCACCAAGGCACTGAACCAGAATGCGGATCAGCGCGCGGAGCGCGCGCAAGCGCAGGCCGTTGCGCGTCAGGAACGCATCGCGCAGGCGGAGGCGGTGTCGCGCGCTGGGGCCAACGCCGCCTCGCTGTTCAATACGGCCTTCGCGCAGAGTCCCAGCATCACTGCCGATTCGAAGAACGACGTCGTCATCAACCCGGTTACGGGAACGCTCAGCGTGCTCGGCACCGAAAAGCAACATTCGCTGATTCGGCAATATCTGGACAGCGTCAGCTCGGCGTCACAGCGGCAGGTGCTGATCGAAGCCACCATCGTCGAGGTGCAGCTGTCCGATAACTATCAGGCCGGCGTGGACTGGAGCCGGCTGGCCACGTCGATCGGCAATGGCGTCTCGTTCATGCAGCAGTTGCTCGGCGCGCCGCCGACGGGAGCGCCCAGCGGCATGACGATCGGCTACACGAATCCGAATTCCCGCGTGGGCGACGTCAGTGCGACCATCCGCCTGCTCGAGCAGTTCGGCAATACCCGGGTGCTATCGAGCCCGAAGCTCATGGCGCTCAACAATCAAACTGCGCTGTTGAAAGTGGTGGACAACGTCGTCTTCTTTCATATCGAGGCGGATACGGTCTCCGGCACCAGTGGTTCAGCGACAACCACGACTTTCACCACAACTGCTCAGACCGTTGCGGTAGGCGTGGTGATGAGCGTGCTGCCTCAAGTCACCGATTCGGGAGCGGTGAATCTGACGGTCAGACCGACGATTTCGCGGATTTCGAGCACGGTCCAGGACCCCAATCCTGCGCTGCGGGCTGTCACAGGCCCTTCGGGACAGGTAATTTCCCCTGCGATACCAAATCTGGTCCCGCAGGTCCAGGTTCGGGAAATGGAATCGGTGCTGCAGGCCGGCAGCGGCCAGACCATCATCCTCGGCGGTCTGATGCAGGACAGCGTGCGGCGCGACCGCGATGCCGTGCCCGTGCTGGGGCGGCCGGGCTCCCCGGTGGGCGACCTATTCAGCTACCGCGACGAAGCGGTGAGCAAGAGCGAGTTGGTGATCTTCCTCAAGCCGACCGTCATCAGCAACCCTTCGCTGGATAGTGACGAACTCAAGTTTTTCCGCCGTTTCCTGCCGATGATCGATCCGAGCGGCAAGACGCCATGAGTTTGTTGCTCCAAGCCCTGCAGAAAGCCGCGAAGAGCCGCGAAGAAGGCGAAGGTGATCTGCCTGTCGCCGCATTGGCCCTGGCCGATGAACCGGCGCCGGAACCGGCACGGGAACCGGCGCTATCGGCGCCGTCGGCGCCGCGCACCCAGCGGGATCCTCCCGGGTCGTCCGCGCAAGCTGCAACGCTGCTGCCGGCGGGGAGTGCGCCGGGAATCGATCCACGGGAATACGCACGCCAGCATTACATGATGACTTTTGTCGGCGTCGCGCTGCTGTCGGCGCTCGCCTGTGGCGCTTACGTTTATCTGCAAATGTACCCGCCATTTCGCAGTTCGACACCGGCACCAGCACCAATGGCGGCATCCCCGACGCCGCAAGTATCCGTCGCCGGCGCGCCACTACCGCCAAATGCAAAGATCACTGGAATGCCAGAAAGCGCGGCCACGCCCGCCGCCAGTGCCACGGCAGGCGGCGCCGTCGCGGTTACCGAAACGCCTGCCGCGCCAGACTCGCGCACCCGGCCCGCGTCGCCTTCAATCGCCGACGAAGCGGCCGCCAGAGCGGCGCCGGCCAGGAAATCGACCGCCGCCCAGGCTTTCCCCAGTGCCGCGGCGAAACCGGGTCGCCCTGCCGAGTCGGCACCCCTCGCGGATGCAAGCGACTCGATCGAGACGGTCGCAATCGCGTCGTCGCGGTCCGCGACCTCAGGAGATATTTCGGTGCATCGTGACCCAGCGGGCGTAACGCCGGTCAGTCCGGCGCTGATGCAGGCCTACGAAGCGCTGCAAAGCGGCGATCTTGCGCGCGCGAAGGGGCTGTACCTGCAAGTCCTGCAGGCCGAGCCTCGCAATATGGATGCCTTGCTTGGATTAGGGGCGATTGCTCTGAATGAAGGTCGCCTCGAAGATGCCAGCCGGTACTATCAGCGGGTGTTGGAGTTGGATCCGCGAAATTCTTATGCGCAGGCGGGCTTGATCTCGATTGTCGGCGGCGCGGATGCGCAAGCAAGCGAATTCCGGCTGCAACAGCTGATTGCACGCGATCCATCAGCGGTCCTGTATTTCTGCCTGGGCAATCTCTACGCCCAACAGGGGCAGTGGCCTGCCGCGCAGCAGGCTTATTTTCAGGCCTACCAGATGCAACAGGACCATGCGGATTACGCGTTCAACCTGGCGGTTGGACTGGAGCATGTGGGTCAGCATCGACTTGCGCTCGATTACTACCGCAAGGCCCTGGATCTGTCCTTCAAGAAAGGCCACGCCAACTTCGATCAAAGCCTCGTCATCCAGCGCGTCGGCCAGCTTTCCACTCGCGTAGAGCAGTGAGTCAGCGCAGATGTCCGAGCAGCGCAGGAAGCTTCGTCTGGGAGAATTACTGGTTCAGCAGGGCCTGATTACCCAGGACCAGTTGGGCATCGCGCTCACCGAGCAAAAAATCCAGAATATACCGATCGGGCGGCTTCTGGTCAGGCTCGGGTTCGTCACCGAAGCGGTCATCCGCGACATCATGGCGCGGACCATTGGCCGGGAAAGCATCGATCTCTCGCGGGTGCTGGTTGACGCGGAAGCGCTCAAACTGGTGCCGCAGGAATTTGCCCGCCGTCATCGACTTCTGCCAATCGCCTATGATGCGCAAGAGAATCTGCTGATCGTAGCGATCACCGAAGTGTTCAACGTGGTGGCATTGGACCAATTGCGCGCCACCCTCGGCCACAGCATTCAAATGAAGACGGTGCTCGCCGGCCAGGCGCAGCTCGACGAATTCATCGATCAATTCTACGGCCACGAGCTTTCTGTCGACGGCATCCTGCGGGAGATCGAAACCGGTGAGATCGATTATCAGAGCCTGCAGCAAACGGGTGTCGACGAGTACACCCAGCCAATCGTCCGGCTGGTGGGTTCGCTGCTGGTCGATGCAGTCAAGCGCGGCGCTTCGGACATTCATTTCGAGCCGGAATTCGCCTTTCTGCGCATCCGCTACCGTATCGACGGCGTACTGGAACAGATACGCAGCCTGCACACAAATTACTGGCCGGGCATCGCCGTCAGGATAAAAGTCATCAGCGCAATGAACATCGCGGAAACGCGCGCGCCGCAGGACGGGCGCCTTTCGCTGAACCTGAACGGGCGGCCGGTGGATTTCCGCGTGTCCTCTCAGCCCACGATTTGGGGCGAGAACATCGTACTGCGCATACTCGACCGCGAAAAATCGATCATCAGCCTGGAGCAAATGAAACTGTCCAGGCCGGTTATGGCGAAATTGAACCTCATGCTCGCCCGCCCTGAAGGCATTCTGGTCCTGACCGGCCCGACCGGGAGCGGGAAGACATCGACCCTTTATTCGTTGCTCGCCATGCTCAATGTCGAATCCGTGAACATCATGACACTGGAGGATCCGGTCGAGTATCCGGTAGCGATGATGCGACAGACTTCCGTCTCCGAAATGGCGAAGATAGATTTCGCCAACGGCATTCGCTCGATCATGCGACAGGATCCGGACATCATTCTCGTCGGCGAAGTCCGCGATCGTGAAACCGCCGAAATGGCCTTCCGCGCAGCCATGACCGGCCATCAGGTATTTACAACCCTTCACACCAATTCGGCGCTTGCCGCGTTCCCGCGATTGCTGGACATCGGCATCGCGCCCGACATCATGGCCGGCAACATTATCGGCATCATCGCGCAACGACTTGTGCGGGTGTTGTGCCCATATTGCAAGGAGGCTTACACGCCTTCCGTGGAGGAACGGCAGCTGCTGGGGCGCGAGGTCGATCGCGGGATCAAGATTTTTCGCCCAGTGGGATGCAGTCGCTGCAATAACCGGGGCTATCGTGGTCGTACCGCGGTCATGGAAATATTGCACATGGACGCCGACCTCGACGAACTTGTCGCGCGGCGCGCAAGCCCGAGAGAAATGCGCGAAACCGCATTTGCCAAGGGTTTGCGCTCGCTGGCCGAGGAAGGCGTGGCGCGCGTCGCGGAAGGCTCGACGAGCCTGGCCGAAGTGGCGCGCGCCATCGACTTGACGGGTCGTGCCAGATAGAAAGAGCGCAATCCAGGCAACGGCGCCCATGCCGCGAGGGCAGTCGCAACGCAAGCGGTTAGAACACACCCAGGCAACCAATGGCCGCATATCGGTACAAGGCAATCGACAGTACGGGACACCCGGCACGCGGCAAGCTCGATGCCAGGAACGAGGTGGACCTCGAATTGCGCCTGAAGAAAATGGGGCTCGATCTCATCATCGCGCGCCAGGCGCGCAGCCAGGGGGCGTCGATTTCCGCGGGCAGCATCACGCGCCGGGACTTGATCACATTTTGCTTCGATCTGGAGCAGGTTTCGCGCGCGGGCATTGCGTCGATCGAAGGCTTGCGCGATCTGCGCGCGGGCATGGAGAATCCGCGCTTTCGCGAAATGCTGACGTCGATACTCGAAGATATCGAAGGCGGCAAGACGCTGTCTCAGGCGCTCGGCGGATTTCCGCGCGTCTTCAATACCGTGTTCGTCAGCTTGATACGCGTTGGCGAAGTTTCCGGCACTTTGACCGAGGTATTCGAGAATCTCGGGGCCACGCTCAAATGGCAGGATGAATTGATATCCCAAACCAGGCGCTTGCTGGTCTATCCGGCAATGGTGTTCGTCGTCGTCACCGGCGTGATGGTGTTTCTGCTCTTGTATCTCGTGCCGCAGATCGCCCAATTGCTGGAGACCATGAGGCTGGAACTGCCGATTCAGACACGCATACTGATCGGGCTATCGAACTTTACGGCCGCCTGGTGGCCCGTGCTCCTGGTCGCACCGATCATAGCTGTAGTCGTCATCACTCTTATGGTTCGCACCAGACCGGGGTCGCGCTACCTGTTCGACTACGTGATGCTGCGTCTGCCCGTTACGGGCGGAATTCTGCAAAAGGTCATTCTTGCCCGCTTCGCCAATTTCTTTGCGCTGATGTACCGCTCGGGCATCACCATTCTGGAAGCAGTAAAGACGAGCGAGGACATCGTCGGCAATCGCGTGATCTCCGATGGCCTGCGACGCGCAGGTCAGCAGATCAATGCCGGCGAAAGCATGTCCGAAGCGTTCCAGAATCTGGGCATGTTTCCGCCACTGGTAATCCGCATGCTCAGGGTGGGAGAAACCACCGGTGCGCTGGATACCGCGCTGATGAACGTGACTTATTTCTACAACCGCGACGTGCGGGATTCGGTCGACAAGGCGTTGAAACTGCTTGAACCAACGCTGACTTTGATACTCGGCGGCATGCTGGCGCTGATCCTGTTCTCGGTATTGACGCCGGTGTACGATGTCATCGGAAAACTGAAACTCTAGCGCGATGTCGGCCAAACTCCTGCTCTGCGTATCGAACGACCAGGCCACGGTTGCCGTGTGGCGCCGGCGTCGCCTGCGCTCGTGCACGCGTTTCGACAATAATGAAAAAGGCTGGATGGCGTTCGGCAATTTTCTTCGCGGTGCGCGTGGCCTCCCGGTTCACATCATCGTGGACACCGTGGAGGAGGATTTCCATTTTGAAACGCTGCCACACGTTCGCGGGCGCGACCGCACGGAAATGGTCGGTCGCAAGCTCGGGCAACTTTACCGTGCAACGCCGTATTGCTCCTATGCGCTCCAGGAAAGGGGGTCCGGCAAGCGTCGCGACGATCGCTATCTTTTCGCGGCACTGACGAATCCGGATATCCTGATTCCCTGGCTGCAAGCGGTCGAAGCAGCCAGCCTGCCGGTGTCCGGAATCTATCCGCTGGCCCTCGTCAGTGCCCTGCTTATCGAACGTCTCAAGCTGAAGCATCCCAATCTGTTGATCATCAGCAAGAACAGCGCTGGGTTGCGGCAAACGTTCTTCAAGAATCTGAAGTTCCGGATCAGTCGGCTTACGCCGTTACGTGGCGCCACGGATGTGGCCGACGAGCACTACGCGGACGAGATCGGCAACACGCGCATGTATTTGGATGCGCTTAACGTTACGCACGTCGATGACACTTTGGAGCTCATCATTTTCGATCAACAGGGCTCCCTGTCGCGACTGCCCTCGGCGATCATCCGCGGCCGGGCGAATATGCAATGTCGTTATCTTGACATCAACGATATTCATGCGCGCTTCGGTATTCCGATGGCGGACCTCGAAGCATCGGCCGATACCCTGCTTCTGTATCTGCTCGGCGAGCAGACGCCGACGCTCAATCTGGCGCCGCTGCGTCTTACCAGCACCTACCGGCGCTTCGCTGCGGGGAGATGGGTACACGCCGCCTGCGCAGCGACATTGGTTGGCGCGCTGATATGGAGCGGCATGAATATCTTCCAGGCAATGAGGATAGATCAGAGCACCCTTGACGCGCAACGACAGACTCACGAGTATCTGGCCAAATACCAGCAGGTCACGGCGCAGTTTCCCGATGCGCCGACAAGCGCGGACAATCTGCGCCACACGGTCGAAATCGCCGAGCAGATTCGCGCCGGGTTTCGTTCTCCGGAAACGATGTTCTCGATCATCAGTCACGCGCTCGACGTTTCCCCCGATATCCGGTTGCAACGCCTCGAGTGGCACTACGGCGAACCGGCAATGGCCAACAAGGAAGCGAATCCTCTCGCGGCTGCACCAGTCGGGCTCGGCAATTTGCTGCAGACGGGGATCGTGCATGGCGAAGTCATGCGTTTCGAAGGCGACTATCGCGCGGCAATGAATGCCATCAATAATTTCTTGCAATTGATCGTGCAGAACAACGCGGTCGCCGAGGTCAAGGCGCTCAAATTGCCGCTCGATGTGGGCTCCAATTCGGGGCTCAAGGGCAGCACGATGGCGATCCCGGGAAAGGAAACAGCCAATTTCGAGATCGCGGTCATTTTCAAGAGCGGGGTCTAGATGCGGCTGACACCGAAAGACCTGGGTGCGATGAAGATGTCGTTGCTCGCTCTGGCGATCGCCGTTGCCGCGTCATTGGCGATGGTCACATTGACGTCGAATCAGCGCGCGCAATCCGAGAAGCAGTACCGCAACCAATTGACCGCCCTGCGGGAAGCTCGCGATCGCTACCAACGCTCCGGGGACGAACGCGAGACGGTGACGCGCTACCTGCAGACCTATCGTCAACTTGAAAAAAGCGGTTTTGTCGGCGCCGAGCAGCGCCTCACCTGGGTGGAGAGCCTTCGCGCGGCGAATACACAGGCGGGCCTGTTTGGTGTGGATTACCAGTTAAGCGCGCAGGAATCCTTCCTCTATATCGCCAAAGACAATCCGGTCGGCCACCGCGTCAAGCACTCGCGCATGAGGCTGTCTTTCGGCGTGGGGCACGAAGGCGACTTGACGCGATTGTTCCAGGCACTTTCCGCACAGCAGCCAGGACTTTATGCGCTTAACAGCTGCTCGCTGGATCGCGGGGGAAGGAAGGGCCCCCCCGTGCCGGGGCAGGCGAATCTTATGGCCGAGTGCGAACTATCCTGGTTAACGATCGATCCCAAGAGCGATAAATCATGAGCAAGGCGCTATCTGTCGCTGCCCTCGTCGCCGGCTCGATCATTACGGCTCCGGGCGTCGAAGCGGAGCCGCCGGGCCGGCTTTTTTTCACCCCGACGGAGCGCAAAGCGCTCGACGCCGGAAAGCAAAGCCGCACGCCGCGATCTTCGCAGGCGCCGGCAGTTCGCGGTCCACGCGAGGTAACGCTGGACGGCATAGTCACCCGCAGCGACGGCGAGGCCACGGTCTGGGTCAACGGTCGCGTGCTCGACGAGCGGCCGGTCTCAGGCGTAAGCGCCACCCCCTCTGGCTCCGATCCCGCGGCCGCGCGAGTGACGGTGGGTGGCGTGCGCAGCACCGTGGGGATGCGGGTGGGGCAACGATTCGAAAGGAGCACCGGCAAGATTGCCGAGCCGTACGAAGCGATCGCCGGCCGAACGCCAGTGACGACGCCGGTTGGTAAAGAGAGGGGGCCGGCGGCGCGCGAGGAACGGGCGCCGTCAAACCTGAAAACCATACCTAAGCAGGCGTCGGACAACTGAGGTCGCCATTCCTCGCCAAAGGCGCTCACGCGATATCCGGTCTGCGTCACCGGCGACGTTGACCCGCGAGCAATCGGGTGTCGCGCTACTGGTAATGCTGGGGCTGCTGGCTCTGATCGCGGCACTGTTCGTGGCCGGATTCGCGGGCAGTCTTATCCGTCGGAACGAAGCAGACCAACGCACGGCGAACGCCCTGGCGCAGGCGAAGGAGGCGCTCATCGGCTACGCGGCGAACTACCCTGACGAACACCCGGGTCGGGTATTCGGCTATCTCCCCTGTCCCGACAGAGACGGCGGCACCGGAGAGGGAACGGCCGATACCGCATGCGGCGGTGAAGACGTGACCGTCATCGGGCGGCTGCCATGGAGGACGCTCGAACTGCCGCCCTTGCGCGACGGCGATGGCGAGTGCCTCTGGTATGCGGTCTCGGGCAACTTCAAGAACAATCCGTCGACCGACCTGATGAACTGGGACACCAACGGGTTGATTATCATCATGGCGCCGAATGGCAGCAATTTCGTCGCCGGCGGCTCCGGCAGCACCGCGATTCCCACCCGGCGCGCTGCCGCAGTGATTTTTGCACCCGGCGCGATCCTCACGGGCCAGGACCGCTCGCTTGCGGCGATCGATCCGCCCACAACCTGCGGTGGCAACTACAAGGCGGCAAACTATCTGGACACCGACGCGACGAGCGCGATCAACAACGCGTCGGCTGCCTCCGCGACGAAAAATGCGCTGAGCAAGTTTATTGCCGCATTCAATTCCAATCGCACGGCTGCGGCTGCGAACCTGTTCGATGACCGGCTGATAGTCATTACTGCGGACGATATTTTCTTGCGCCGGGCGCAGTTGCGCTCCGATTTTCTGCCCTATCTGAACGATCCGAACCCGCCTCAAAGTAAACCGCGGACTGGCGGAATGCTCAGGCGGGCGGCGGAATGTCTCGTTGGGTACAGTCAAGAAAACGGCAGTCCGATAAACCCGCAGGACAGGCGCTTGCCGTGGGCAGCGCCGATAGTATTGAGCAACACTGGAACCGTGTACGGGACCGCGACCAACTACGCCGATAGCGCGCTCCGGTATTCCGGCCGGCTGCCCTTCCGGGTGAGCGCATCCGCGTCCGCGACTGGTAATTCTACGGTGCAGGGTGCGGGCGGCCAATTACTCCGCGAGCCGCCCTGCCCCGACCAGTACTGGGATACCACGACAGATGCGTTCTGGGGCAATTGGAAGGAGCAGGTGTTCTATGCGGTAGCCCGGGCGTATGCACCAGACAGTCCAAGCCCGACGCCGGCAGACGCATGCACGCAGAGGGAGTGCATCACGGTGGATGGGGTGTCCGGCTTCGCCGCAGTGGTCATTTTGGCGGGGATCAAGCAGGCGGGACAAAGTCGTAACATCGATGTCAATCCGGCCTATACCAGCGCCGACAAGTCCAATGCGGCAAATTATCTCGAAGGTGTAAACGCGACTGCCATCCTTCAGAGCAACCCGAGCCTGGAAGCCCCGCGCCAGTTTTCGAAAGTGGCCGGCAACGATACAGTGATGTGCATCAGCGCCAGCCCGGCAAGCGGCTTGTTATACGTTGACCCGACTTGCTCAACTCCGGCTTCGACCTGCACATCAAACGCGAATTCCCTGGCTGCATACAAGTCGGGCAATACCAACAATTGCAAGCTCGGTACAAAAAGCCTGCTCGCCGCTTGTCAGAATCTGGCCGCCATGATCAGCAGCAACAATTGCTCGTGCAAGAAATCGGCGAATGACTTCATCAGCAAGAAATGTCTGGACGGCTTTGCCGACCCGAAATGTCAAGGCGCCTACACTTCGCTGGCGGCTTGCTGAGCGGCGAACGATCCATGCAAAGACCAAGCAACTACGCAGGCAGGAGCCTGCGCACCAACAAATGCGGCTTCTCGCTTATCGAACTTTCAGTGGTTTTGGTGCTGATAGCGCTACTGCTTGGCAGCCTGCTGGTGCCGCTCGGCGCGCAGGTCGAGCAGCGCCAGTACACCGAGACCGAAAAGCAGCTCGAGCAGATCAAGGAGGCGCTGATCGGCTTCGCGCTGGCGAACGGCTACCTGCCGTGCCCAGCTAAATCGGCTGCCGACGGCACCGAGGACCGCATTGGCGCGGGAACTACATGCACGCTCGTTTCAGGCAGCCCGAAACGCGTCGGCTTTCTCCCCTGGGTCACGCTCGGGGTCAAGCCCTCCGATTCCTGGGGCAATCTCTACAGATATAGCGTGTCCGCAAACTTTACCAACTCCGCCGCATCGAATTTGTTTACGCTAACCAGTGGTCGCGACATCCTCCTGCAGACTCGCAGCGCTGCCGGTACGCCGGCGAATCTCTCGAATGTAAACGAAATTCCGGTGGTCGTGCTCTCGCACGGAAAGAACGGATTTGGAGCAAGCGGTGAGCTTGGCATCGCCAGGGCAACGCCCGCGACTTGGAACAATTCGCTGGACGAATTCGCCAACGCCAACGGCTCCGCTTCTTTCTGGAGCCGGACGCGAACCGACAACACCGCGGCGACAGGCGGCCAGTTCGACGACATCGTCGTCTGGATTGCGCCCGGCATCCTGTTTTCCCGCATGGTTGCGGCAGGAAGGCTGCCCTAGACCTTGATCGATTCGGTGAAGGGGTGGAAGGTGCATTTCTGCTTGGGCGAACCGCGTTGATCGCATTGTAGTCGCCCTCCAGGCGTGTGGCCAACGGCTTGCACGCGAGCGTGAGCCCACCCGGGGCTCACGGTAAAGGCCAACGAGGCCCGGGCGATTTTGGCGCCGTTGCCAACGCTCACGCCGACAAAATAGCAGGTGGCCGCGAAGCGCGCGCAGTCCACGAAGGTCTCCGCCAAGTGACACGAAAACTCAAGCGGTGGGGGAAGGGGCGCGCATCAGTAAGGTGATCAGGCTGACAAGCTTGTCGCGCATCTGGCGGCGGTCGACGATCATATCGATGGCGCCGTGCTCGAGCAGGAATTCGGCCCTCTGAAATCCTTCCGGCAGCGTCTGCCGCACTGTTTGCTCGATTACCCGCGGCCCGGCAAATCCGATCAACGCGTTGGGCTCCGCGATCACCACGTCGCCCAGAAACGCAAAACTCGCCGAAACGCCGCCCATGGTCGGATCGGTCAGCACCGAGATGAAGGGCAATCGCGCGCGAGCAAGCTGCGTCAGGGCTGCAGTTGTCTTCGACATCTGCAGCAGCGACATCAGTCCTTCCTGCATGCGCGCACCGCCGCTGGCGGTGAAGCACACGAAGGGCAGATTTTGTTCGCAGCAGCTTTGCACGCCGCGTACGAAACGCTCGCCGACCACCGAACCCATCGAACCGCCGAGAAAGCGGAACTCGAATACGGCGACAACCAGCGGAACGTTCTTGATGGAACCCTGCATCACCACCAGTGCGTCGTCCTCCCCGGTGTCGGCCCTGGCCTGCTCGAGTCGCTCGGTGTAGCGCTTGCTGTCAACGAACTTCAGAAAATCGACCGGCTGGACTTCGGCGCCGATCTCGAACTGGCCTTCCGGGTCGAGCGTCAGTTCCAGGCGTTCGCGCGCGGTCAGCCTGTTGTGATGCCCGCACTTCGGACACACGTTCAGGTTCTTGTCGAGGTCGGCGCGATAGAGCACCGTTTCGCAGATTTCGCACTTGCTCCACAGGCCTTCGGGCACGGCTTTCTTGACGGCGCCCGCGGTGCGCTTGATTTTCGGCGGAAGCAGTTTCTGCAACCAGCTCATCTGATTGTCCTCATGGGCCGACGAACCCACCATCGCCGGACCATCTCCATCCGGGCACATTGCCACGACAAGGCCGCAACCGCGCGGATCATCAGGCCTCGTCCATCGCCCGGCGGATGCCGCCGAGCAGCGTCGACAGGTTGCCGATCAAGCGCTCGGCGCTGGATGATTCGATCTCCTGCACCAGCCGGCTGCCGATAACCACGGCATCCGCTACCGATGCGATCGCCTTGGCGGTCTGCGCATCGCGAATGCCGAAGCCCACCCCGATCGGCAGCTTGATACGGGAACGTATCTGCGGCAGCTTCGCGGCCACTTCCCGCAGGTCGATGTTGGCTGCGCCTGTCACTCCCTTGAGCGACACATAGTAAATATAGCCGCTCGCCATCCGGCCGACCTGCTGAATGCGATCGTCTTGCGAGGTCGGCGACAACAAGAAAATGGAATCGATGCCGCGCTCCTTCAGCAACGCGACGAGTTGCGTGCTCTCTTCCGGCGGATAGTCGACGACCAGCACGCCGTCGACACCGGCCGCGTGCGCGGACGCGGCGAAAACTTCATGGCCCATCGCCTCGATGGGATTCGCGTAGCCCATCAAAACCACCGGCGTCGTCGAATTCGAGGCGCGGAATTCGCGTACGAATCCGAGCACGTCCTTCAATCCAACGCCGTGCCTGAGCGCGCGTTCGCTGGAGCGCTGGATCGTCGGACCGTCGGCCATCGGATCGGAGAACGGGACACCCAACTCGAGAATATCGGCGCCGGCGGTGACCATCGCGTGCATGATCGCCACCGTCATGGCCGGCGTAGGATCGCCGGCCGTGACGAAGGGGATCAGCGCTTTCCTTTTCTGCGCCTGCAGTTTCCTGAACGTTTCCGCGATGCGGGACATGCTTTATGGGTAAGGGGTCAGGGGGAGGAGTGATGAGTAAGGGCGTCAAGCATTGGGCAAAAGTGAACAAGCGATCGAGTAACCGATCGGTTTAACATCCTCACCCCTTACTCCTAACCCCTCACGCTCCTTCACAACTTCATTCCAGAACGTTCGGCAACGGTATTCATGTCCTTGTCGCCACGGCCGGACAGATTGACCAGCAGCACTTTGTCCTCCGACAACGTGGGCGCCAGCTTCATCGCGTGAGCGACCGCATGCGCCGATTCCAGTGCCGGCATGATGCCTTCCATGCGGGTCAGCGCATGGAAGGCCGCAAGCGCTTCGTCGTCGGTAACGGCAACGTACTCCGCCCTGCCGGAGTCCTTGAGCCACGCGTGCTCGGGACCGACGCCGGGATAATCCAGGCCGGCCGAGATCGAATGCGTCTCGATGATCTGTCCGTTTTCGTCTTGGATCAGATAGGTGCGGTTGCCGTGCAGAACGCCGGGCTTGCCTGCACACAAGGTTGCGGCATGCTTGCCCGAGGCGAGTCCGAGTCCACCGGCCTCCACGCCGATCAGACGCACGTCGCTGTCTTCGATATAGGCATAGAAAGCACCGATTGCGTTCGAACCGCCACCGACACAGGCGAGGATCGCATCGGGCTGGCGCCCGATCGCCTCCGGCATCTGCGTGCGCAATTCCCGACCGACGACAGAGTTGAAATCGCGCACCATCATCGGATAAGGATGCGGACCCGCAACGGTCCCGATGATGTAGAACGTGTTCTCGACATTGGTCACCCAGTCGCGCATGGCCTCGTTGAGCGCGTCCTTCAGTGTCTTCGAACCGCTTTCCACCGGCACCACGGTGGCGCCGAGCAGCTTCATGCGAAATACATTCATCGACTGGCGCTTGATGTCTTCGGAACCCATGTAGACGACGCATTGCATGCCGAAGCGCGCCGCCACGGTAGCCGAGGCCACGCCATGCTGTCCGGCGCCGGTTTCCGCGATGATGCGCTTCTTGCCCATGCGCTTCGCGAGCAGCGCCTGGCCAATGGTGTTGTTGATCTTGTGCGCGCCGGTATGGTTGAGATCCTCGCGCTTGAGCCAGATCTGCGCGCCGCCGCAATGCTGCGACAGCCGCCTCGCATGGTAGACCGGACTGGGGCGGCCGACGTAATGCTTGAGTTCGGATTCGAACTCCGCGACAAATTCAGGGTCCTTGCGCATCAGTTCGTACTGCATGCGCAGTTCGTCGAGAGCGTGCATCAGCGTCTCCGCGACGAACACGCCACCGTATGGCCCGAAGTGGCCCCGCGCATCGGGAAGGTTGTAGGCTTTCAAAGCCTCATACATCTGCATTTCTCACTCCTCGGATGAAGGCGGCAATCCTGGCCGCGTCCTTTATGCCTTTTGCCGCCTCGACACCGCTGCTGACGTCGACCGCCCAGGGCCGAACGCGGCGTATGGCGTCGGCGACATTTTCCGAATGCAGGCCGCCGGCGAGAATCAGCGGCAGGGGAAATTGATCGGGAATCAGCGCCCAGTCGAACGTGGCTCCCGTCCCGCCGTGGCTGCCCTGCACGAACGCGTCGAGCAGCAGGCCCTTCGCGCGCGTGTAACGGCGCGCGTATTGTATCAAATCCATCCCACGGCGCACCTTGGCCGCCTTGATATAGGGTAAACCGAAGCGGGCGCAGAATTGCGGGGTCTCGTCACCGTGAAACTGGAGAAGTTGCGGCTTCACTTCGCCGATAACGCGTTCAACATCAATCGGGTCGGCATCGACGAACAAAGCCACGGGGGTAATGAACGGCGGCAATGCGTCAACCACCCGGCGCGCGACGTCATGCGACACCTGGCGCGGACTGCCGGCGTAAAAGATCAATCCAATCGCATGCGCGCCGGCGTGCGCGCAAGCGAGCGCATCTTCGACGCGGGTGATCCCGCAGATTTTGACGGCGGTTGCCATGGTTTTCGTTCGAATGAGGATCAGACGCCGGCGAGCATCGCATTCTCGACTGTTTCGAGGTCAGGGCGAGGCGGCAACGCCCATGCCGCGTCATAGTCCACCTCAGTGAGGTAAAGCCCCGCGGGCGAAAAGGGTGGAGCCGCTCGTGTGCGATCCCGGCTTTGCAGCAATTCGTCCATCCACCCGGGAGGTTGGCGGCCGCTGCCGATGTAGACCAGGCTGCCGACGATGTTGCGCACCATGTGCTGCACGAAGGCATCCGCCGCGAATTCGAGGCGAATCGTTTCGCCGTGCCGGGCTATGTGCAGCTCGCGCAGCACTTTCACCGGTGACTTGGCCTGACATTCGGCTGCGCGGAACGCACTGAAATCGTGCTCGCCGATCATGCAGCGCGCGGCCTGTCGCATCGCATCGACATCGAGACGCCGGTGGAACCAGCCGACGCGCTTGTGCATAAGTCCCGGCCGCTGCGGCCGGTTGAGCAGCCAGTAAACGTAGCGTCGACCCGTGGCCGAGAAGCGCGCGTGAAAATCAGTGGCGACCTGCTGTGCCCAATTCACGGCCACGCCGTCCGGCAACAGGGCATTGGCGCCTCGCGTCCACGCCGTAAGTGGACGCCGCGCGGTGGTATCGAAGTGCACCACCTGTGCCAGGGCATGCACGCCGGCATCGGTGCGGCCCGCGCACACGGTGCCAATACGCTCGCTGGCAACCTCCGTCAGGACGTGATCAAGGGCATCCTGCACGGCGCACGCCTGCGGCTGGGATTGCCAACCACAGAAGGCGCTGCCGTCGTATTCCAGGCCAAGGACGATTCTCAAGACATGCTCCGCGGGAGGGCGGGATCGCGGCGGGTCGCCGCGGATTGCGCTTAGGCGGGATTGTGCAGCAAGCGGCCTCAATGCGCTGTGGCTTTAAGACAATCAGGAATCCAGGCTGGAGAGCACCGATTGGGCCGCCGTTTGCTGTTCGGCGTCGCCTTCCTGCAGGACCTCCTTGAGGATTTCGCGCGCGCCGTCCTTGTCCCCCATTTCCTGATAGGCCTTGGCCAGGTCGAACTTGGTCTGTACGTCGTACCAGCGATCGTCCCTGCCGCTCGCCGATGTCGTCGGCGCGATGTCGCTGTCGGTGGCGAGATCGAGGCTGATTCCGGTCAAATCGAATTCCAGCGCCGCGACGGAACTGTCGGTCTGGGGGGGCTCGGCTGGTGCCTCCGGCGACAGCCCGCTCATGTCGAAATCGAGACCTCCGCCCCAGGAAGGCTCGATCGGCGCAGCCGCGGCATCCGCCGCAGGGGGCGCAGGCGAACTCAGGTCGATGTCGAAATCAAGCCCGCCCGAAGCGCCAGCGCCGGCCGCGTCCGGCGCCGCCGGCTCTGGCGCATTTGCGTCCGCGGCAGGCAGGCCAAGCTCGAAGTCCAGTGTCGGCATCTCATCCTGTTTCACCGAGACCGTCGAATCGTACGCCGGCTCGGCAGCAGTATCGATAGCAGCAGGATCCATAGCAGCAGGATCGATAATCGGGGTATCGAGGAACTGGCTGTCGCCCTCACCCACGTCGATATCGGCGGTGCGGGCGCTCGAGTCTTCGGAGCCGATATCGAAGTCCACGTCCTCGGCCGCAGCTGCCCCCGCTGCCGCGGCGTCTGTTGGCGCCGAATCCGCGGCGAATTGGCCTGCCGCGTAACGGGAATTTTCGGGATCGATCCCATAGCCAAGGGCAACCGCCTGATCCCAGATTGCGCCGGCACCCCCGGTGGCCTGTTGCAGATCGCGCGCAATTTTCTCGAACGCTATAGCGTCCTTGCGATCGACATAAATCTGCAACAGTTTGAGAGGGATTTCGTGGCGGTTGGGGGATTTCCGCAGCGCTTCCGTCAGTAGTTCCTCGGCCTGGGCATCGCGACCGTAAGCAAGGAAAATCTCTGCTTCGGCTATCGGATCGACTTCTTCGTGGGAAGTTTCCGCCGCCACTGCCGTGCTGGAACCGGTATCGGTATCGGCGCTGTATGCGCCAGTCTGCGAGATCTCCTCATAAGCCTTCGCCGGGACAGATACCTCTGCGTCGGACTCCTCTGCGTCGGACTCCTCTGCGTCGGACTTCGGTTTACGCCGGCGCTTTACCGCGCGTGCCGCAAGAGCGCCGATGAAGATCAACACGCCGATGGCCGCGCCGAGATAAGCCGCCTGGTCCAGCACCTGATCGATCAGGCCGAGATAAGTCGCCCGGTCCAGCACCTGATCGATCAGGCTGGGCTCAGGGGTTGGCGCACGAGCCGCCTTGACGGGAGCCGGCTGCGGTGGCACCGGAATCGGTTGCGCAGACGCCGAGGCACTATCGCTCCCGGGCGCCGGTGTCACTGCCTTCTCGCCGGGAGCGGCCGGTGGCGTGACAGCAGGCTTCTGCAGATCTGTCATGCCTTTGCTCTTCAATTCCAGAAGTGCGTGCAGATCCTTGATCTGCTTCTCCAGTTTGGTCACGCGATCGCTCGATTCCTTGACCGCCTTCTCGCGAGCGACGATTTCCTCTTCCAAGGCACGCACACGGGCAGCGGCCTTGGCATCGCCGCCGGCAACCGCGTCGACGGCCTCCTCGTTCTTCGACAGCTTCAGAATTTCCTTCGGCTGCCCCCGGGCGGATGTCGCCTTGTCGTCGGCGGCAGCGCCTATCGTGCCGGAAACAGATTGCTGCGCCGGCTCCTCGGTCGGCGCGGCGCGGCCGGCAGCCGCCGCCAATCGTTGCTTGTAGGCTCGCCAGTCGCGCGCCTGAACCTTCACTTCCTTGCGCGCGTCGGCTTCGGATAGGTCGGCGAATTGTTCGGTCGCTGGCAACTGAAGAATTTTGCCGGTCTTCAACCGGTTGATGTTCTTGCCGGAGAACGCGTGGGGATTATTCCGCAGCAGTAGCACCAGCATCTGCTCGAGACTGACGTCCGCGGGCTTCGTGGCGGCTGCAATTTTGCCAAGCGTGTCGCCGCTCGGGACCGGGCCGTAAGTATCAGTATCATCGTCAGGCGCGGACTCAGCACCACTGGGCAGCGCGCTTGCCTCGCCAGGCAGCGTCGGCTCGGAACTGCCAATGGTTTCCACCGGCGCCGTCGGCGTCGGCGTCGGAACCGATTCTGCTTCGGGTTCAGGAGGCGTCGTCCCGAAAATCTGACCCGTCACATCTCTCAGCAAGTCCGCAACCGATTCTGCTGCGGACTGAGGAGGCGTCGTCGCTACACTCCGACCGGTCCCATCTCTGATCGAGCCCGCAACCGGTTTTGCCGCGGACTGAGGAGGCGTCGTCGCGACAATCCGACCGGTCCCATCTCTGATCGAGCCCGCAACCGCTTTTGCGGCGGACTGAGGCGGCGCTGTCGCGACAATCCGACCCGTCCCATCTCTGCGCAAGTCCGCAACCGGTTCGGCTTCGGACTGAGGAGGCGTCGGAGCGGCGCGCGCTTCGTCTTCCGAAGCCTTCTGCATTTCGCGCCCCGCGATGGCGACTGGCGGATCCAGAAGCACGGTGAATTCGCGGATTATGCGGCCGGCCGACCAGGTCAGCTCAATTAGCAGATCAACGAAAGGCTCCGTGACTGGCTGAGTCGAGGTCAGCCGCACGTAGGGCTCGCCGCTGGCACGCTTTTCAATGCTGACCTGGACGTCGGTGAGCAGGTTCAAATAAGACAGCCCCGCACGCTCGAATGCGTCCCTGTTGGCCAGGCGCGCGGCCAGCGAATCGATCTCATTCTTCTCGGCTACAAGCTCGACTTCCGCATTGAGCGGCTCGCCGAGCGCCGAGGTGACGCTAAGCTTGCCCAGACCTGCCGCAGCCGATGCCCCGCAAATCGAAAGCAACGACGCGGCGACTATCCACGCGCGAAGAGACGTGTTGCCCAAAGCGCCCACCCGAATCGTTTTTGTTTAAGGTAATTAAAATAACATCATGGATTTACAGATGCAAGCTCATATTTCGCCTCACATTGGCGTCTAACCCAAGACTTATTAAGGTATTGCGGCGCGTAATCCAAGCGTGCTGCTAGTGCTCAAGCAGGATGCGCAACATCCGCCGCAAAGGCTCGGCAGCACCCCACAGCAACTGATCCCCCACTGTGAAGGCAGCCAGATACTCACCGCCCATTGGCAGTTTGCGCAGGCGGCCTATCGGCACGGCGAGCGTGCCGGTAACTGCGGCGGGGGTCAATTCGCGCATTGATGACTCCCTCTGGTTGGGAATCACCCTGACCCATTGATTGGCCGCGGCCAACACGCTTTCGACCTCTTCGATCGGCAGATCCCGCGTAAGTTTGATCGTCAGCGCCTGGCTGTGACAGCGCATGGCGCCAATACGAACGCAAACGCCGTCGATCGGAATCGGATTCGCCTCGCGTCCCAGAATCTTGTTGCCCTCCGCCTGCGCCTTCCATTCCTCTTTGCTCTGACCGTTGCCGAGATCCTTGTCTATCCACGGGATCAGGCTTCCTGCCAGTGGCACGCCGAAATGTTCGGTCGGAAAAGCGCGGCTGCGCTGCGCATCGGAGACTTTCCGGTCGATCTCGAGAATCGATGAAACCGGGTCGTCCAGAAGCGACTTCGCCACGCTGTGCGCATGCCCCATCTGCGACAGCAACTCGCGCATATTCTGCGCGCCGGCGCCGGAAGCCGCCTGATAGGTCATGGCCGTGATCCAGTCCACCAGTCCGGCTTTGAACAGGCCATGCATGCCCATCAGCATGAGACTCACGGTGCAATTGCCGCCAATGAAATTCCGTCCTCCCTGCTTGAGCGCAGCATCGATGACATCGCGGTTGACCGGATCGAGGATGATCACGGCATCCTTGCGCATGCGTAGCGCCGAAGCCGCGTCGATCCAGTAGCCGTTCCATCCTGCGGCGCGCAACTTCGGAAAAATCTCGTTGGTATAGTCGCCGCCCTGGCAGGAGATGATGATCTGCATCGCCTGCAGTTCCTTGAGGTCGCGCGCATCCTTCAGCGCCGAGACCTCCTTTCCGATCGCCGGACCCTTGCCACCGACCTGCGACGTGGTGAAGAACACCGGATCGACATGGTCGAAATCGCGTTCCTGCTGCATGCGCTGCATCAGCACGGAACCAACCATGCCCCGCCAGCCGACCAAACCCACTCGTCTCATCTCAATCTCCCGGACCCGGTAAATCGTGATTGGCGAATGGGACATGGGAAATGGAAGATCCTTCCATACTCGCCTGCTTCCGCTCACCCGCAGCCGATTCCCGATTCCCGATTCCCGATTCCCGACTCACCATTACCTATTCCCCATTCACGGCCTTACGCATGCAACGCCGCCACCACCGCTTCGCCCATTTCTTCGGTGCCGACCTTCTTTGTTCCGGCCTCATGGATGTCGGCCGTGCGCAGGCCCTGCTTGAGCACGCGCTTGACCGCGGACTCGATACGCGCGGCCGCCGCTTCGTCGCCAAAGGTGTAACGCATCATCATCGCGGTCGACAGAATCGTAGCCAGCGGATTGGCGACATTGCGGCCGGCGATGTCAGGCGCGGAACCGTGGATCGGCTCGTACAAACCCTGATTGCTTGCGTTGAGCGACGCGGAGGGCAACATGCCGATCGAACCGGTCAGCATCGAGGCTTCATCGGAAAGTATGTCGCCGAACATGTTGCCCGTCAGGATCACGTCGAACTGCCTGGGTGCGCGCACCAGTTGCATGGCCGCGTTGTCCACGTACATGTGCGACAGCTCGACATCGGCGTAATCTTTCGCGACCTCGATCACGACTTCGCGCCACAGAATGCTGGTATCGAGCACGTTGGCCTTGTCCACCGAGCAGAGTTTGCGGCCGCGCTTGCGCGCGATATCGAACCCCACGCGGGCGATGCGGCGGATTTCCGATTCGCTGTACTTCATCGTGTCGAAGCCTTCGCGCTCGCCGTTATCCGTCTTGCGAACGCCGCGCGGCTGCCCGAAATAGATGTCGCCCGTCAGTTCGCGCAGGATCATGATGTCGAGCCCGGCCACGACTTGCTTCTTCAGCGTCGAAGCATTCGCCAGTTCCTCGTACAGCAGCGCCGGGCGCAAGTTGGCGAACAGCCCGAGTTCCTTGCGAATGCGCAGCAATCCCTGCTCCGGCCGCATCGGCCTTGGCAGCGAATCGTACTTCGGGCCGCCGACCGCGCCCAGCAGCACCGCATCGGACGCCTTCGCCAGCGCCAGCGTCTTGCGCGGCAGCGGATCGTTCGCCGCGTCATAGGCGGCTCCGCCGATCAGCGCCTCTTCCATTTCGATGTTCAAGCCGTCGCGCGCCAGGCTCTTCAGTACCTTCACCGCCTGCCTGACGATTTCCGGACCGATCCCGTCGCCGGGCAATACAGCGATTTTCATGTTTCGTGCTCCCACAAAAAACAACCGGGGCATTTATTTCGGCCCCGGCCGCTGTTTTCAATTGTAATTCGTCAACCGAACAGCCAGGGTTGTTCGAGGCGGCGTTTGGCCTCGAACGTCTTTATCTCGACGGCATGCTGCAGCGTGAGCCCGATTTCGTCCAATCCATTGAGCAGGCAATGCTTGCGAAAGGCGTCCACCTCGAAGCCGAATGCCTGGCTGCCATCGGCATAGGCGAGCGTCTGCGCGCCAAGATCGACGACCAGGCGGAAGCCCGGAAACGCCGCGACATCGTGGAATATCCGGTCCACCTGGGTTTCCGGCAGCACGATCGGCAACAAACCGTTCTTGAAGCAGTTGTTGTAAAAAATATCGGCGTAACTCGGTGCGATCAGCGCACGGAAACCGTAGTCTTCGAGCGCCCAAGGCGCGTGCTCACGCGACGACCCGCAACCGAAATTCTTGCGCGCCACCAGAATGCTCGCGCCCTTGAAGCGCGGCTGATTCAGCACGAAGTCGGGATTGGGCTGGCGCCTGGCGGTGTCCATGCCCGGCTCGCCGTGATCGAGATAGCGCCAGGCATCGAACAGATTGACGCCGAAACCCGAGCGCTTGATCGACTTCAGGAACTGCTTTGGAATGATCGCGTCGGTGTCGACGTTGGCGCGATCAAGCGCAGCGACCAGCCCTTCCAAGCGGGTGAATTTTTGCATCGGGTTGCCTACAAGTTCGAGCGCACGTCGACGAAACGCCCGGCAATCGCCGCCGCCGCTGCCATCGCCGGGCTCACCAGGTGAGTGCGTCCGCCGGCGCCCTGTCGCCCCTCGAAATTGCGGTTCGATGTCGACGCGCAACGCTCACCCGGCTCGAGGCGATCGTCATTCATCGCCAGACACATCGAACAACCGGGCTGGCGCCACTCGAAGCCGGCGGCGACGAAGATTTTGTCGAGCCCCTCCTTCTCGGCCTGCTCCTTGACCAGACCGGAGCCCGGCACGACCATCGCCAAGCGCACATTTGCGGCAACCCGCCGGCCGCGCACGATATGAGCCGCGGCGCGCAAGTCTTCGATACGCGAGTTGGTACACGAACCGATGAACACCTTGTCGATGCGGATGTCGGTGATCTGGGTATTCGGCTTGAGGCCCATATAGGTCAACGCGCGTTCCATGCCTTCGCGCTTGGTCTCGTCCTTTTCCTTTTCCGGATCCGGCACGCGGCCATCGACCGGCACCACCATCTCAGGTGAGGTGCCCCACGTGACCTGCGGCTTGATTTCGCGCGCGTCCACCCGCACGACGAAATCGAAACGCGCGTGCTCATCGCTTTTCAGCGTGCGCCAGTGCGCGAGCGCCTTGTCCCACAACTCGCCCTTGGGCGCGAACGGGCGTCCACGCAGATATTCGATGGTCGTTTCGTCCACGCAGACCATTCCGGCGCGCGCGCCGGCCTCGATGGCCATGTTGCACAGGGTCATGCGGCCTTCCATCGACAGCGCGCGCACAGCGCTGCCGCCGAATTCGACGGCATAGCCGGAGCCGCCCGCGGTGCCGATCCTGCCGATCACCGCCAGCGCGATGTCTTTCGCGGTCACGCCGCGACCCAACGGGCCGTCGACCGCAATCGACATGCTTTTCATTTTCTTCTGCACCAGGCATTGCGTGGCGAGCACATGCTCGACCTCGGAAGTGCCGATCCCGTGCGCAAGACAGCCGAATGCGCCGTGTGTGCTGGTATGCGAGTCGCCGCAGACCACCGTCATGCCGGGCAGCGTCGCGCCCTGCTCGGGCCCGATCACATGCACGATGCCCTGGCGCTTGTCGAGAAACGGGAAATAGACCTTGGCGCCGAATTCGCGGATGTTTGCATCCAGGGTTTCGACCTGAAGGCGCGAGACCGGGTCCTTGATGCCCTGTTCCCAGTGTTGCGTCGGCGTGTTGTGATCGGCCGTGGCGACGACCGAATCGATGCGCCAGGGCTTGCGTCCGGCAAGCCTCAGCCCTTCGAAAGCCTGCGCACTGGTGACTTCGTGCACCAGATGGCGATCGATGTAGATCAGCGCGGTGCCATCCGGTTCTTGCCGCACCAGGTGGCTGGCCCACAGTTTGTCGTAGAGAGTTTGCGCAATCATTGGGTGAATCCAGGCGAACGGAAATTATGACACAAGCGACAGGCAAAACGGCAGGGCTCGCACGCTACGGACCGGGCCGGACCGGCAAAGAAACCGGTTTCCATGCGACCACGATCAGAGCGAGCAGTGCGGCTGTGGCAGCGAAAGTGAAAGTCCATTCGGAACCCAGGGTTTCCCAGGAATAGCCCGCCATCAGCGTGCCCAGCGTGCCTCCCAATCCATACCCCAGGCTGGTGTAGAGCGCCTGGCCTCTCGCCTGGTTACGGCCGCGGAAAATCTGATGCATCGTCGCCACGCCCGCGCAATGAAATGCGCCAAAGGTGACGGCGTGCAACAACTGCGCCGCCAGCAGAATCGGCAGCGACCCGACACCCCAGGCGATCATCAGCAGGCGCACAAAGGCACAGCCAAAACTGAACAGCAGGATCTGGTTCAGGCTATAGGCGCGCAGCAGCCGCGGGAGCAGGACGAAGAGCCCGATTTCCGCGATCACGCCGAGCGCCCACAGCCAACCGACTGCTTTCTTGGTATAGCCGGCCTCGACGAGGTGAATCGAATAAAAGGCGTTATAGGGCCCGTGAGCGACTTGCATCAGAAAGAATCCGGCCAGCAACGCAATGACCTCGGGCCGTTTGACGATGCTGAGGATGGACGCGTGTTCTGCATGGTGGGACGGCTCGCGGTCGCGCGGCAGGAAAAACGTGCTGACTGCCATCAGCACCAGCAGCGTCAGCACGGTGGGAGCAAGCGCGCCGATGCCGAAGAAATCGAGCAGATAGCCGCCGAGGATGACCACCGCAACGAAGCCCACCGAACCCCACAGCCGCACGCGCCCATAGGCGCCCACGCGGGAACCCACCAGGTTCAACGTCGCCGACTCCGCGAGCGGTAGCACCCCGCACCAGAATAGGTTCAGCAGCAGCAGCGCCGTGAACATCCAGGCGAAGCCATGATTGAAGAACACGGCGACAAACACCACCGCGGCGCCCACGGCGGTGAACCGGATCAGCCGGCCGCGCGCGCGGTAGTGATCGGACAGCCACCCCCAGAGATTCGGCCCGACAATCCGCGCCACCGGGTTGACCGCCAGCAATAAACCAATTTCCGCAGCCGAGTAGCCCAGGGACTTCAGATAGAGCGCGAAGTAAGGCGCGAACGCGCCGATGAAGGCGAAATAACAGAAATAGAAGCTGGAAAGCCGTTGATAGAAAGAACCGCGAATCATGGACAACCGTCAGTCAGTATTTCAATCGGCGTCGCGGTCCTGCAAGCAGCGCCACGCCAACCAGCCCCACGCGATCAATACCCCAATCCAGGCCAGGATGGAGACGAATCCGGCAATGCTGGTGTCCCGATGCAGCACGTGCCAGCGCGAGAAAATCTCGGTCCAGTCGTGCTCGCCGCCGCCGACCAGCGGCAATACTTGTTCGCGCGCGTCCGCCATGTAACGTGCGATGTTCCAGAAGTTTTCGAACAGCCAGGCCGCGCACAGGGCAAACGACAACGCCTCGCGCCGCCACCAGAAACTTGCCGTCGCCACCACCGGGAATACCAGTTGCCCGAGCGTGCCGCCATAGACTGTGATGCGCTCACCGAACAACAGTCCGAAAAACGGATGGCCGGCTTCGTGAAAGACGAGATTGGCGCTGTCCAGGATGTAGACCCAGCGCTCGCCGGTATTGGCAAGAAAAGCGACGACCGCAATGAGTATCGTGGCCGCGACGAATCCCGGCGTTGAAACCTGTTGCCAGTCGATTTCGGGTGGATCGTCGAGCCGAGCCGTTTCACACATGCAACTCGGTCGCCGCTTCCGCTGCCATTTTCAGCAAACCGACGACATCGGTCGGGCGTTTGGCCACTGCATAGGACCACAGTCCGTACTTGCCATCGGCGTTGACCGCCTTGACCCAACCCCGCTTGACTGACTCCAGTTCGTCAAACCCCTTGGTTTCGAGTATCAGGACGCGTTCGCTATCACCCGCGAGCCGAACGATAAAATCAGGCAGGTAATCATGCCGCTCGCCATTGTGAAAGTACGGCGCCGCGAATCCGAGTCCGGCATTCTTCACGAACGAATCGACGGTATCGCGCGAGTCGATCAAATAGGCGGCCGACTGCTCCCATACCCTGCCGTCGTTGGTCGGCAACATTCGGGCCATCTCGACTTCCGGCGGAATTTTCGCCGGATCGATTGTCACGGTTGGCGCGGTATTCCAGTCGGCCGCGATGCGATTCCTGATGGCCTGGGTGTAACCCTCCACTCTCGGGAACCGAATTGCATAGCGTGTCTTCGCGGGCAATGTCTTCACGTGAACACGTTTCACCGGCTCCAATGGCGGTCCCGATGGATTGGCCTTGAAAGGAATGATCTGGAACGGTACGCCGAAAATCTTTGCAGTCTCCTCAGAGAACTTGCCGCCGTCGCTTAGCTCGTATCGTGTGCGCCTTGGCCCACGACCGAGGACCTGCTCGCAGAGTAGTTGTGACATGAAGGGACGCAGGCCGGCGATGTGCGTGACCGTATCGCAGTCCCAACCCTCGGTCAGCATGCCCACACTGACGATGCAGCGCACGTCAGGTCCCCAGTAGCGCAGCAATTCCACCGTCGTACGGGAAGCGCCGGGGTATCCCTGTGCGCGCCACGCAACGAGGCGTTCGCGGACGCGCGTAACGAGCTTCAGCTCGATCATCGTGCCGACATCGCCCCCGCGCGCAGGATCGAGCGGCGCACGCGGATCGCGGTAGAAGTAATGCGCGAATCGTCGGCCCGAGCGCCGCGGTGGCGTCTCGCCTTCGACGATCCACCAGTATTCGCGCGGTTCCTCGAACGGCGAGTTGAGGATTGGTTCGGTGACTTTGAAGTTACTCATGCGGCGATACTCTGGATTGCCTTGATTGCACGAGCCAGGCTCCGCGAATTCTTTCGCGCGACAAGCGGGTCCCAATGCTGTTCGACAAACTCCTCCATCACCCTTACGTAATTCTTCCCTACGGGCGCGGAAGATCCAGGTTCCGGTACCACATCCTCTCTGACCGGCCGACGCCGAGACTGGCGCGCAAGGTTGACCAGTGTCCGCTTCGGATCAGGCAGTGAGTCTGGATCGCGTGGCACTCGATGCGCCGACACGCCCAAGTACCGTGCAAGGTTACCGGCGTCCGCGATGAACCAACTCTCGACTTTTCTCGCGGCGATTCGGAGAAGAAACCGCGCCGATGGTGCACGGCCGAGGCGATCAGAAATCAGTCCCGAGGGGCAAGGGGCTTGATCAAGGTCGGTCAACGCCAGCACGATGCCGTCGTTCCGCGCCATCGCGTCGTATTTCGGCGCATCACGCCAGAACGCACCGCTTCCTCCCTTGTTTATACAGCGAGCAGGATCAATTGGAACATTGAGCGATTGGAGCAATCGAAGGCCGGCTCGCGCGTCCAACAACCCTTCCCCGACCATCAACTCGACACACTTCATATGGTCAGATCGGCGAACATGTCCATTTGCTTGAGCTTCGTCCTTGGCAGCACTGCCTCGTTGGCGGTAATACCCAGTCGCATCAGCTTCGCGATATCCGCGATATTAGCGCCGGAGACAACCTTGGACCCTTCGTCCGCCGGCTCGACGAGAAGAATTTCCTCCGCAGCGATTCCGTCGTCTGACAACAGTTCTTCGCTATGCGTGGACAGCAGAACCTGGCGGCCGCCGCCCGACTTCTGCGCGCGATGGATGAACGGGGCAAGCCGGCGAACCAGCGCAGTGTGGAGCGACAACTCCGGCTCCTCCAACAGCAAGGGTCCTTCCTTTTCCTGCAAAGCCCAAAGCAGCCCCACCAGCCGAAGCGTCCCGTCGGAGAACTGATGCTCGGTCTGATAAGCGCCTTGTGGCCTCCAATGCTGAAAGCGCGCGTGCAAATGGGGACGACCCGATTCGTCGGCAATAAGCTGCAATTCGGACAGCGGCGCAGCCACCATCGTCAGCACTTTCTGCATACGCGCGAGCCGTGCGATGCGCGTTCGTTCCGTGGTGGCTCGAATACGATCGAGAAGATCGCGGCCGAAGGGATCGGTTCCAATTGCACCCGAAAGAGGTGGCTGCCCTTCACGAACGAGGTGCGGTACGAGGTGCAGGTAAGCGACACTGCGGAAAAACTCCGCCAGATCGCGGAACTCTTTGTTTTGGGTCACCTGCTGGATAAACGTCTGCGCCAAACGCGCGGGATCTCTCTTGTCCTCGTTATCCGGTCGCCTAAAAATCTCCCGCTCGGATGTGCCGTCGCGCTTCACCACCATTTCCTTGACGACGATTGGCTGTTGATTCTTCGATGACTGATGCGAAAACGCGAGCTCGTATCTCCAGCCTGATTCAGCATTCGTGACTTCAACGGCAATCGAAACGTGCGTGCCCGCGCCCCGAGCGAACAAGGACCGGAGTCTCGGCATGCCGTCGCGCGCGTGAACCGCCTTCGCCAGCCCTCCGCCCTCGGTTACCAGATCGCGCAGAAAACGAAAAGCATCGAGAAAATTCGATTTGCCGCTCGCATTCGGTCCCACGAGGAAAACCCGGCGCGCAAGCGAAACATCGACCTTGGTGAAGTTCTTCCAGTTGCGTAGTTCGATACGCGAAAATCGCATCGCACTCATTTTGCCTCCCCGAGCTCTTTCACCACCATCAACGCGTTGCCCCGGTCATCGATCACCTTGACCGCCATCTGCTTGCGCTCGCCCGCTTCGAAGGGCACGGAGACGGTGCCGGCGAGATGCTGCCAGACCGAGTCCTCGTATTCGCCCTTGAGCGCACGCTTCAGGTTTTCCCACGCCCCGGTACGCGGGAATAACGCCTGAGGGACGTGGAACGACAGCCCGTTGTAATCCGAATCCAGGAGCCAGGCGGGCACGTCGCCGCCTGCACGATGCTCCACTTCCATGGTAGCCGGGTCAAACACGGTTAGCCCCAGCAGTTCGACTTCGTATCAGGTGCCCCCTCCCTCCGGGAGAGGCGAGTTTCCAGCGCAGGGCGGCGATGCTGCGCTCCAGTTGCGCGATCAGCGCCTCGCCCTGTTCCCGGGCCGGATTCTGGCCGTCCCAGTTGAGCGCGGGGGCAAGCGAGGAATCGTAATGCCAAGTCTTCGGAGGCGCCTTCTTGCGGAACTGCGGCTGGGTGCCCACGTCGGGGCGCGCGAGCGCCTCTTCCTTGTGCCGGTATTCGGCGATTTGCGGCGCCAGCCGCCCGGCTTTGGGCGTGCGTTTCGGACTGGTCGGGCGCCGGGCGGGGGGAGCCTTCTTTTTCGTTTGAGCCACCAACATCCTCCTGTGGCGCGGGATTATGTCATGCCTCTCCGGAATCGAGGCTCCCGGCCGGGGTCGGAGGCGCCGGCGGCTTGGGTGATGCCACGCGGGGATCGAAACCGCCGTACTATTTCTTCGCGGTTCTTACTGACTTGCGCTGCCGTGGTTTGATCGCCTTGTTCACCCTGGCGAGGTCGAACGCTTCCGCGTCCCACTCCCCGCCGATCCACTCCAGCATTTCCTCGCGCGCGGGATGCTTCGGATTCGAGACGGCATCCAGGAAATTCTGGTAGCCCCATGGGCCGCCGCAGTCCTCGGGCGGGCAGGCACGGGCGCCTTCGAGGCAACGTGGGTAAATCGCCCCGGACTCGGGGTCAGCGACACGCTCGACCTTGAGGGCGTGGAACCAGTCGTCGCCGAAGTCGTACCAGTAGCGAAACGATATCCGCCGCCCTTCCGTGGCCTGCGCCAGCGTCGTGCCTTCCGCGCTGCGCGACTGCGGACCATCACCGGAGTCGAACAGGTCCGCGGTTTCTGGTTGGTACTCGGTCTTCCCGACCTGGAACGACCACATGTGGTAGTCGTCCCAGCCCATCACCCGCTGAATGATGGCGTGCAACTGATCAAGCGTCACATCGCCCGGAACCTCGATCCGGCGCCAGACCGGCGGCTCGACGTGCTCCAGGGTGATTTTGATCCGGTAAATTTGCGCGGTCATCGACTTGGCGCCTACGCTTCGTCGGGATCAGGATCGTTGGCCGTCCGGGCGTCTTTGCCAGCGGCGCCCGCTGGCGCCTGCGCCGCAATTCTGGGCGTGGCAGTCCGCACGTCGGCGTTTTGCGCGCGATGGCGCAGCGCGTGGTCCATCAGCACCAGCGCGAGCATCGCTTCCGCAATCGGCGTTGCGCGAATGCCCACGCACGGATCGTGGCGGCCGGTGGTCTC